>Ga0068864_100002250_pt1 | contig 15962 bp, 16 predicted proteins | sample KBSSwiS72_FD_66586 | JGI IMG/M metagenome (GOLD analysis project Ga0068864, IMG submission 66586) | Switchgrass rhizosphere microbial communities from Kellogg Biological Station, Michigan, USA - KBS Switchgrass S7-2 | ecosystem: Host-associated > Plants > Roots > Rhizosphere > Soil ... | reverse complement strand
GGTCGACGACATGCCGCCGCCCGCCGACAGCATCGGCGTCGGCTTGGCGTAGTCGTAGGCGATCTGCTTGCTGGCCGCGCTGACGGGTTCGGCGAAGCGCGCCCGCTTGGCCTCAGGCTGGAAGAAGGCTGTGTCGGTCATCCCCAGCGGGCCCGTCACCCGCTCGCGCACCAGGACGTCCAAAGGCTTGCCGCCGGCGACCTCGACCACGGCGCCGAGCACGTCCGTGGAGCGCGAATAGTACCAGGCCGTGCCGGGCTCGGAGCGGAGCGGCAACTTGGCGATGACCTTGGCATACTCGCGCGCCGTCAGGTTGTCGTTGTTCTCGCCGCCCGCCGCCCAGGCCTTGGAGATCGGCGTGGTCGGCTGGATGAATCCGTAGATCAGCCCCGAGGTATGGCTCATCAGGTTGCGGACCAGCATGGGCCGGGTCGCCGGCACGCTCGTTCCGTCCGCCTGCCAGACGCGCAGGTTCGCGAACTCCGGCAGGTACTTCGAGACCGGCGCGTCGAGGTCCAGCTTCCCTTCTTCCACCAGGGTCATGGCCGTCACCGAAACGATCGGCTTGGTCATCGAGAAGACCCGGAAGATCGTCTCGTCCGTCATCGGGGCGGTCTGGCCCGGTCCCTGAGTACCGAAGCCTTCCTGGAACGCCACCTTCCCGTGACGGCCGATCAGCAGATAAGCGCCGGCGATCTTGCCGCTCGCCACGTCGGCCCGGAGGCCGGCCCGCGCGGCCTCCAGCTTCGCCGGGTCGAACCCCAGCGCTGCCGCATCGCCGCGCACGACCGAGGAGACCTTCGGATCGACAACCTTCGCGTCGCGAGCCACCGCCGGATGCGCAAGCGCCAGGGCCAGCCCCGCCGCCAGCGCCAACCCTGCGGCCCGCCCACTCAGAAAATGGTTCGCCATGTCAGGTCCCCTCGGCTGGGCCGGTGCTACTTCTGGTCGGCGTAGAGTTTGACCAGCTGGTAGAGGAAGTCGCGGCCGTCGTAGAGGCCCTTCACCGGGATGCGCTCGTTCAGGCCGTGAATGCCGCCGCCGTCGCGGTCGGAGAAGATGCCCGAGACGCCGTAGGTCGGAATGCCGGCCGGCGTCAGGAACTGGCCGTCCGTCGCGCCCGGCTGCAGCAGCGGGATCACCGGCACGCCGGGCCACATCTTGGCCGACAGCGTCTCGATCGGACCCATGATCTGCGGGGTGAGCGGGGGGGAGGTGGCGGGCGGGCCGCGCACTTCCGGCACGTCGACCTTCACCGCCGGATCGTCGATGATCTTGCTCAGGGTCGCCTGCACCTCGTCGCGGGAGACGCCCGGGAAGATCCGGCAGTTGATGTTGGCCCGCGCCCGTTGGGGCAAGGCGTTGGTTGCGTGGCCGGCTTCCAGGATGGTGGCCACGCAGGTGGTGCGCAGCATGGCGTGGTAGCTGGGATCGGCCGACAGGACGGCGTTTGCCTTGGCGTCGCCGGGGTATGCGACCAGGTCGGTCATCGCCTGGCCCACCGGCCCGCCGACGATCGGCGACATGCGAGTGAAGAAGCCGCGGTTGGCGTCGTTGAACTGGACCGGGAATTCGTAGCGGCTGATTTTGTCGACGGCGCGGGCCAGGTGGTAGATGGCGTTGTCCGGCACCGGCCGCGAAGAGTGGCCGCCGGGGTTGGTGACCTCGAGCCGGAAGTTCTGCGAGACCTTCTCCGAGGCCAGGACGGTGTGGATGAAGGGCTTGCCCTTGTCGTCGTACTGGCCGCCGGCGCCTTCGTTGAGCGCGAAGGCCGCGTCGATCAGGTCGCGCTTGTTGGCGGACAGGTACTGGGCGCCGTTGAAGGCCCCGCTGGTTTCCTCGCCGCAGGTCAGCGCCATCTTGAGCGTGCGCTTGGGCTTGTAGCCCTCCTTCTTGTAGCGGATCAGGGTGTCGACCCAGATCGCCGCCTGGGCTTTGTCGTCCGCTGAGCCGCGGGCGTAGAAGTAGCCGCCCTCCTCGATCAGCGTGAACGGATCGCGCACCCAGTCCTCGCGCTTGGCCTCGACGACGTCGATGTGGGCCAGCAGCAGGATCGCCTTCGCCTTGGGGTCCTTGCCCGGATAGATGGCGACGAGGCCGCCTTCCTTGGGATGGTCGGGGGCGGCGAAGAAGGTGAGCTGGTCGTCGGTGAACCCGGCGGCCTTCAGGCGTGCGCCCATCCGTTCGGCAGCGAGCGTGCAGCTGCCGGCCGAGAGCGTCGTGTTGGTCTCGACAAGCTCCTTGTAGAGCCCGCGGAAAGCTTCCTGGTCCGGCCTGAGGGGCTGTTGTTGCGCGGAGGCGGTGGTGGCGAACAGCATCGCCGTGGCGGCGAGCGCGCCGGTAAGCTTCAACATTGGTGATCCCCGATAACTTGCAAGCGGGACTATTTCAGGCGGCGGAAGGTCGGGCAAGGCGCCCGTGCAGCTCGACCGGTGGCGAGTGCATTATCCCGGCGGATCGATCGGGCCGAGGGCCGGAGAGGGAGACCGAGATGAAGACGTTTCTGGCGCTGTACATGGGGTCGGCCTTGGGCGGCGGGCCGGCGTCGATGAGCGAGGACGAGCGCAACGCCGGCATGAAGGCCTGGGGCAACTGGATGGCGAAGAATGCCGCCGCGGTCGTGGATGCCGGAGGACCGCTCGGCAAGACCAAGAAGGCGGGGCCGGCCGGCGTGTCGGACACCAAGAACGCTGTCACCGGCTATGTGATCGTCCAGGCCGAGAGCCACGAGGACGCCGCGCGCCTGTTTGAAGGGCACCCGCACTTCACGATCTTCCCGGGCGACTCCGTGGAGATCATGGAGCGCCTGCCCATTCCGACCGGCTGATTTAGGCGCCCATCAGAGGCTAGCCGGGCGTCGGCGCCGCCGCGTTGGCGAAGCGCGCGGCGCCGCGGGCCATGATGGCTATGAAGCGAGGGTCGCCGCGGATCGGATCGAGGCTGTTGTCGGCCTCGATCCAGTGGAGCCAGCCCTCGGACACCTTGTCGACGATGCCGTCCAGGAGATCGCAGGCGGCCTCAGGATCGCCAAGTCCGGCCATGCTGCAGGCAAGGTTGTAGTGCAGCCGGACGTTGTCCGGATCGAACAGCACGGCGCGCCGCGCCCACCCACGAGCGCGTTCCGTCTCGCCAAGCACTGCAAGGGAGGTCACCATGAACCCCATGGCGCCGCCGTGGTCGGGCTCGACGGCCAGCAGCCTTTCGCAGCGATCGAGGGTGCGGCGCGCTGCCGCCAGTTCGTTCTCCCGATCGCCCAGGGCTTCGTACACCTGGGCGACCATGCCGGCCGGTCGATAGGCGTTGGGATCCAACGCTGAAGCGGCCTCGAAATGGCGCTTGGAGTCCTCCCACCGGCGCTGACCAAGGTAGATGTATCCGGCGCACAGATGGGCGTCGTAACAGTCGGGGTCGAGGCGCAGGGCGGTCTCGACGAACGGCTCAGCGGCGGCAAGGTCCATGGTGGCGCCGCGGATAAACACCTCAGCCATCGCGGCGTGGGCTTCGGCCAGGTTCGGCGCCACCGCCACCGCGCGCTGCGCCGCCTGGAGCGCGTGCTCGTGCGTCGCGCCGGAGACGCCCCGCTGCTGCGCCTCGGCCTCGGCGAGGGCGATCTGGGCCCAGGCCTGGCCGAAATCCGGGTCGAGCGCCACAGCCCGCTCGCAGATGCGGACAATGAGGGGCTTCAGCCGTTCGCTGCCCGTGCGGTTAAATTGCCGCGCCAGAAGGTAGAGCTCGTAGGCTTCGGCGTTGGCCGTAGGGCGTTGCCCGAGCGCCTCCCTTTCGGCCGGCGCCAATTTCAGTTTCAGCGCGCCGACGATGGCCTGGGAGATCTCGTCCTGGATGGCGAAAATGTCGTCCAGGGTGCGGTCGAAACGCTCGGCCCACACCTGAGTGTCGCGGGCGGCGTCGGTCAGCTGGGCGGTGATGCGCACCCGCGATCCGGATTTGCGTACGCTGCCCTCCAGGACGTGCGTGATCCCGAGCGTGGCCGCGACCTGGCCCGGCGCGATCGTCTTGCCCTTGTAAGAAAAAGCGGTGTTGCGCGAGACCACCGACAGCGCCGAGACGCGTCCGAGATCGGTGATGATGTCCTCGCTGACCCCGTCGCTGAAGTACTCCTGCTCGGGATCGCCGCTCATGTTGATCAGGGGCAGCACCAGGATCGATGGCCGGCCGTCGGATGCCCTCGGGGGCGCGGCGGTTGGGGCTGCAGCCTGCGGCTCCTCGCGCACGCCCACGAACCTGCGCACCTCGTCCACCAGGGACTGCCACACAGGGTCGTCCGGCGCGCCCTTCCAGTGACAGAGATCCGCCGTCTGGGTCAGTTCGAACATGATCGGCCGTTCGCACGGCTCGATGATCACCGGCGTGAGCGTCCTGTTGCGGTCGGCGAGGGTGGCCTCCGCGCGCACCCAGCGGGATACGACCGAGCGGGGCGACCACAACACGATCACGGCCTTGGCAGCCCTCAAGGCCGCCTCTATCGCCTCGTCGAAGGCCTCGCCCGAACGCAACGCCGCGTCCCACCAAACAGAGAAGCCTTGGGCTTCGAGCGCATCGGCATAGAGGCGCGCCACGGCCTGGTCGTCCCGCGCGTACGAGATGAAGATATCCGAGATGTCCGGCCTCCCGATCGGCTTGCATAACACGGTATCGCGGGCGTCGGGCGTGGTCGAGGCGGGGAGAACTCGTCGGACCCCAGATCCTGGGGGATGACCTACTTCTGGTCGGCGTAGATCTTGACCAGGCGGTAGAGGAAGTCGCGGCCCTCGTAGAGGGAGGTGACGCCGATGCGCTCGTTGAGGCCGTGGATGTGGCCGAGGTCGGGTTCGTAGAAGATGCCCGAGACGCCATAGGTCGGGATGCCGGCGGCGATCAGCGGCTTGGCGTCGGTGCCGGCGGCCAGGAGGAGCGGCACGACGGGCACGCCGGGCCACATCTGGGCCGAGAGCTTCTCGATCGGGCCCATCACCTGAGGCGTCAGCGGCGGCGCTCCGGCCTCGACGCGGCTGCGGCCGTCGGACGGCCAGGTGATGGACACTGCCGGGTCGGCGGCCACCTTCACCAGCGTCTGCTGGACCTCCTCCACCGGCACGCCCGGGAAGATGCGGCAGTTGACGATCGCGGTGGCGCGTTGCGGCAGAGCGTTGTTGGCATGGCCGGCCTCCAGGCGGGTGGCCACGCAGGTGGTGCCCAGGATGGCGTGCATGCTGGGGTCCTTGGAGAGGGTCGTGTAGGCGGCCTTGTCCTGCGGGTTGGCGACGATGGCGGTCATGGCCGCGCCGGTCTCGCCGCCCACGATCTTGGACATCTTCGTGAAGTAGCCGCGAGTGGCCTCGTTGAGCTGCACGGGGAACTCATATTGCGAGATCCGGTCGAGGGCGCGGATCAGGTGGTAGATGGCGTTGTCCGGCACCGGGCGCGAAGAGTGGCCGCCGGGATTGGTCACCTCCAGCTTGAACCCGACCGAGGTCTTCTCGCCTGCCTGGATGTTGTGCGCCACGCGCTTGCCGGCCGCGTCGAAGGCGCCGCCCGCGCCCTCATTGAGTGCGAACTCGGCGTCGATCAGCTCGCGCTGGGTCTGGGCCAGCCAGGAGGCGCCGTTGACCTGGCCGCCGCCTTCCTCGCCGCAGGTGAGCGCCATCTTGATAGTGCGGCGGGGCTTGAAGCCTTCGTGTCTGTAGCGGATCAGGCTGTCGACCCAGATGGCCGCCTGGGCTTTGTCGTCGCTGGCGCCGCGGCCGTAGAAATAGCCGCCCTCTTCCACCAGCTTGAACGGGTCGCGCACCCAGTCCTCGCGCTTGGCCTCGACCACGTCGATGTGGGCGAGCATGAGCACGGCCTTGGCCTTGGGATCCTTGCCCGGATAGACCGCGACCAGGTTGCCGTCCTTGGGATGGTCGGGCGGGACCAGCAGGTGCAGGTCGGTCTCGGGGAAACCCGCGGCCTTCAGGCGGGCGGCCATACGTTCCGCGGCCAGGGTGCAGCTGCCGGCCGAGTAGGTGGTGTTGGTCTCGACGAGCTCCTTATAGAGGTCGCGGAAGGCGGCCTGGTCGGGGCTGGCGGTCTGGGCGTGGGCGGCGGTCGCGGCGATGGCGATGGCGGCGACGGCGCCGATGAGCTTGGACATGCATGACCCCCTGAAACTAGCGGGACTATTCCAGCCCGGGTCCTGCCCCGCAATACGGGGGGTTGAAGTCGTTTGCCCTGGCGGGGCAGGAAGTCGAGACTGCGGCTTAGAGTGGAGACGGCGTTTTGAGCGACGGACTTGAAGATACGGTCATCCCCGACCACCCGCGGCCGAAGCTGGTCTACCCGTTCGAGGATGGCCCGAAGGTGGGCGGCGCAGCGCTGGATATCGCGCCGGGCGTGAAGTGGCTGCGGATGCCGCTGGGTGGGGCGCTCGCCTTCATCAACGTCTGGGCGATCGACGAGGGGGACGGCTGGGCGATCGTCGACACCGGCATGGGCGGGACCGCGACGCGGGACGCCTGGCGCGCGGCGTTCCAGGGGCCGTTGGCCGGCAAGACCGTCAGCCGGGTGTTCGTCACCCACATGCACCCCGACCACATCGGCATGTCCGGCTACCTGACCCGCAAGTTCGACGCCAAGCTGTGGATCACCCGGTTGGAGTTCACGACCTGCCGGTCGCTCGCCGCCGACACCGGACGCGAGGCGCCCGAGGACGCGATCCGCTTCTTCCGCGCCGCTGGCTGGGACGAGGACGCGCTGGAGCACTACAAGGCCCGCTTCGGCGGCTTCGGGCGGGGCTTGCACGCCCTGCCGGACAGCTTCCATCGACTGAACGACGGCGACGAGATCACCATCGGCGGGCGGACGTGGCGCGTGGTGGTGGGCTCCGGCCACAGCCCCGAGCACGCCTGCCTCTATTGCCCCGAACTGAAGCTGATGATCTCCGGCGATCAGGTGCTGCCGAAGATCTCGTCCAACGTCTCGGTGTTCCCGACCGAGCCCGACGGCGATCCGCTGACCGACTGGCTGACCTCGCTGGCGCGGATCAAGACCAAGATCCCCGACGACGTGCTGGTGATGCCGGCGCACAACGACCCGTTCCACGGCCTGCACGCGCGCATCGACCACCTAATCGGCGGGCACGAGCGCGGACTTGGGCGGCTGCTGAAGCTGATCGCCGAGCCCAAGCGGGTCGTCGACGTCTTCCACGTGCTCTTCCGCCGGCCCATCGACCAGAACCTGCTGGGGCTGGCCACAGGCGAGAGCCTCGCCCACCTCAACTGCCTGATGGCGCGCGGCCAGGCGGTGCGGACGCGGGATCAAAACGGCGTCGACTGGTACCGGGCGGCGGCGTAAGGCGTACGGCGTAAGGCTTCGAGAGGGACCCCTGATGACCGAGCATGTGCTGAGCGAGCTTTCGGGGGGCGTCCTGACCCTCACCATCAACCGGCCCGAGAAGAAGAACGCGCTGACGCGGGCCATGTACCAGGCGCTGGCCGACGGCATCGACGGGGCGGCGAGCGACAAGAACGTCCGGTGCGTGCTGATCCAAGCCAACGGCGACATCTTCACCGCCGGCAACGACCTGGGCGACTTCGCCGCGGTGAACGCCGGCGAGGCGACTGCCAACCAGGCGCGCGAAGGCGGCAATCCGCTGCTGATAGCGCTGGGCCGGGCCAATATCCCGCTGGTCGCCGCGGTGCATGGCCGGGCCGTCGGGGTCGGCGTCACCATGCTGCTGCACTGTGACCTGGTCTATGTCGCCGAAGACGCGCTGCTGACCACGCCGTTCGTGAACCTGGCGCTGGCGCCCGAGGCGGCCTCGTCGCTGCTGCTGCCGGCACGCATAGGCCACGCCCGGGCCTTCGCCATGTTCGTGCTGGGCGAAGCCGTGGACGGCAAGACCGCCGCAGCCTGGGGCATCGCCAACGCCGCCGTGCCGGCTTCTGAACTGCGCGCCCGCGCCAGGGCCGCCGCGGAAGCCATTGCCGCACGAGCGCCGGCCTCGGTCACCCAGACCAAGGCGCTCATGCGCGACGCCCCGGCCATCGCCGCGCAGATGGAGAAGGAAGGCAAGGTCTTCGCCGCCCAGCTCAAGTCGCGGGAGGCTAAGGAGGCGTTCGACGCCTTCGCCCAGAAGCGCGCCCCCGACTTCTCGAAGGTGGCCTAGATGCCTCCGATCAGTGCGGGACTTGATCCGTACACCGACGCCTCAGTGGTGCTGGAGGGCAAGGACCTTTCCGGCCAGACCGCCATCGTCACCGGCGGCGCCACCGGCATCGGCATAGAGACCGTCCGCGCGCTGGCGGGCGCGGGCGCCGACGTCGTCATCGCGGTGCGCAACAAGGCGGCCGGGGAGGCTGCGGCGGCGCAGATCAACGGCGAGCTTGGCGGGGCGCGGGTCAGCGTCGGCATGCTCGACCTCTCGGACCTGGGCACGGTGGCCTCGTTCGCCACCGGCTGGGGCGACCGGCCGCTGAACATGCTGATCAACAACGCCGGGGTCATGGCCTGCCCACTGACCTACACTGCGGACGACCTGGAGATGCAGATCGGCACCAACCACTTCGGCCACTATTCGCTGGGCATGGGGCTGGCGCGGGCGCTGATGAACGGCGCCGAGGAGGGTAAGGCGGCCCGCCTGGTCTCTCTGTCGTCCATCGGCCATCTGCGCAGCGCCATGAACTTCGAGGACCCGCACTGCCGCAGCCGCGAGTACGAGAAGTGGCAGGCCTACGGCCAGTCGAAGACCGCCAATTCGCTGTTCGCCGTCGGCTTCCACGAGCGGTTCAAGGACCTCGGCGTCACCGCCAACGCCGTGATGCCGGGCGGCATCATGACCCCGCTGCAGCGCCACCTGCCGCGCGAAGAGATGATCGCCATGGGCTGGATGAACGAGGACGGCGTGGTCGCCCAAGGCTTCAAGACCCCGGCGCAAGGCGCCTCGACGAGCGTCTGGGCGGCGACCGCCGATGAACTCGAAGGCGTCGGCGGGCTTTACCTGGAGAACCTCGCCGAGGCGGAAGCCTACCAGCCCGGCAACCGGTTCGGCGTCGCGCCGCACGCGCTCGATCCTGAATCCGCCGACCGCCTCTGGGCGCTCAGCGAAGAGACTACGGGAGTGAAGCTATGAGCCTTTCCGGGAAGACCCTGTTCGTCACCGGCGCCAGCCGCGGCATCGGCCTGGCCATCGCCCTTCGGGCCGCGCGCGACGGCGCCAATGTCGCCATCGCCGCCAAGACCGCTGAGCCGCACCCAAAGCTGCCCGGCACCATCTATACGGCCGCCGAGGAGATCGAGGAGGCGGGCGGCAAGGCTCTGCCACTGATCGTCGACGTGCGAGACGAGACCTCGGTGGTCGACGCCGTCGCCCAGACCGTCGAGCGGTTCGGCGGCATCGATATCTGCGTGAACAACGCCAGCGCCATCCAGCTCACCGGCACGCTCGCGACCGACATGAAGCGCTACGACCTGATGCATCAGATCAACACGCGCGGGACCTATCTGACCTCCAAGGCCTGCATCCCGCACCTGAAGAACGCGGCCAACCCGCATGTGCTGATGCTGTCGCCGCCGCTGGACATGTCGCCCCGGTGGTTCGGGACCCATGTGGCCTACACCATGGCCAAGTTCGGCATGAGCATGTGCGTGCTGGGCATGGCGGAGGAATTCAAGGCCGACGGCATCGCGTTCAATGCGCTCTGGCCGCGCACCGGCATCGCCACGGCCGCCATCCGCAACGCGCTGGCGGGCGACGAGGGCATGCGACGCTGCCGCACGGTCGAGATCATGGCCGACGCGGCCCACGCCATCTTCGAGAAGCGGGCCCGCGAATTCACCGGCAACTTCCTGATCGACGACACCTTCCTCTACGGCGAGGGCGAACGGGATTTCGACAAGTACCGGGTCGATCCGACCCAGCCGCTGATGCCGGACTTCTTCGTGCCGGAGAACATCGCGCCGCCGCCCGGCGTGAAGATCGGTGAGGGCAGCCAGCAGCCCGCATGAGCGTCACCACCCGAGTTGCGTCCCCCGCCGACATCCCGCTGATCCTGGCCTTCATCCGCGACCTCGCGGAGTACGAACGGCTGCTGCATGAGGTCGAGGCGACCGAGGACGATATCCGCCGCGACCTGTTCGGCGAGAACCCGCGCTGCTTTTGCGACATCGCCGAGGACAAGGGCCGGCCGGTCGGCTTCGCGCTGTGGTTCTACAACTACTCGACGTTCCGGGGCCGTGCGGGGATCTACCTTGAGGACCTGTTCGTGAAGCCGGACTTCCGCGGCGGCGGGGCAGGCAAGGCGCTGTTGCGCAGGCTCGCCCAGCGCTGCGTCGATGCCGACCTCGGGCGGCTCGAGTGGGCGGTGCTCAACTGGAACGCCCCTTCGATCGCCTTCTACGACAGCCTCGGCGCCTCGGCGAAGGACGACTGGACGGTCCGCCGGCTGGACGGGGATGCGCTTGTGAGGTTGGCGGAGGGCTGACCCTCAGACCGAGATGTCGATGACCAGGGGCTTGGGGGGCTTGCCCTGGGCCGCGGCGTCCCGGGCCTGGCCTTCGAGGTGGGCCTGCACGGCTTCCTTGATGCGCCGGGCGATTTCTTCCTCGATGGAAGTTTCTGCCGAGGCGCGGTCCTGCGGCTTCATGCCCGCCAGCGTCGCCTCGTCGGTCTTGCGCTCGGCGAGCACCTGTTCGCGGATCTTGGCCTTCAGCGCGGCGAGCTTCTGTTCCTGCGCCCAGGCGTAGATGCCCTTCTTGCGGATGTCGGAGAGCATGGAGGTCTGGGCGGCGGCCGCAGCGTCCGCCTTAGCCTTGGCCTTCTCGGCCGCGGTCGCAGGCTTACCGGAGAGCTTGGCGCCGACGTCGGCGATCAGGTTGGCGGCGGTGATGACGGCGCTGGCGCCCCCGATGATCGACATGCCGCGTACTCCTGCTGGCCGTTAAGCAAGCAAGTTCCAGACCAGATCGGCGGTGCTAGGCTCGAGGCCGTCCTTCGCTCGATGGAGCCGTCATGAGCGCGCCGCCAAAGACAGTCCTGGTCGCCACGCCCGAAGAGGAGGCCGCGATCCGCGCCGCCGTGCGCGCGGCAAAGGGTCATACCGTCGCCGGACCCGAGCACGTGGAGGGATTGACCGCCCTACTTGCCGATCCGCAGGTTTCCGATCCGATCTACGACCTGCCGCGGCCGATCACCCGGGAGAACGTCGCCAAGTGGGTGGCCGACAGCGAGGCGCTTCGCCAGGAGGGGCGCTGCATCCTGTCGGTCAGCTTCGACGAGGCGGGCAAGATCGCGGGCTACACGCGGTTCACGGTCTGGCCGGAGCGTTCCTCGGCCGAACTGGCCGGGGCGCGGCGCTCCGACCTGCAGAACAGCGGCGCGGGCCGTCAGGGTGTGGCGAGCGGGATCGCCTGGATGTTCGAGTATCTGGGCGTGCGGCTGATCGGCCTGACCGCGGCGCTCGATAATGTGCGCTCAGCCAAGGCCATCGACGGCGCGGGCTTCATCCGCATGGGCGAGGTCGAGAGCGTTCGGCCCGACGGCACCGTGCGGCGCTCGCTCTACTGGGAGCTGACGCGGGACCAGTGGGTGAAGCGGCATAGGTTGTAGGTAGCTCCTCACCCGAACCGCAGAGTTCGGGGGAGGAGCTTATCGGCCCTAGCTCGCCGCCGTCGCGGGCTTTTGCTCAGAGGTTGCGCCCGGAAGGGGGCCGCGCTGGAGGGGGTAGAACTTCGGCTCCATCTTCGGAACGGCTTCCTTGAGGATCGAGTCCACTGTCCAGCCCTCTTCCTTGGTCACCGTCTCGATCGGACGGGGCTGAGAGTAGAGGATGATGTTCTCGCCCGAGGCGCCGAAGATCTGGCCGGAGACGTTGGCCGCGGCGGGGGTGACCATGGCGACGGAGAAGCGGGCCGGCTGGTCGGCGCGGATCTTCTCGGCCATCACCGCGCGGCGGGCCGCGGCGGCTTCGTCCTTGATCGGCACCGACTGGGTCATGCGGGTCCAGGCGACCGGCGCCAGGCAGTTGGAGCGCACGTTGTTGCGCGCGCCTTCCATGGCGATGATCCGCGAGAGGCCGGCGATGCCCATCTTGGCCGCGCCGTAGTTGGCCTGGCCGATGTTGCCGAAGAGGCCTGAGGTCGAGGTGAAGAACATGTAGGCGCCATCGTTCTGCTCGCGGAACAGCTCGATGGTGGCGCGCGCGACGTTGAACGAGCCGCGCATGTGCACGTCGATGACCCGGTCCCAGTCCTCTTCGCTCATCTTGTGGAACATCACGTCGCGCAGGATGCCGGCCGGGTTGATCACCGCGTGCAGGCCGCCGAACGTGTCGCGGGCCTGTTCGACCATGCCTTCAACCGAGCGCAGGCTGGTCACGCTCTCTGAGTTGGAGACGGCCTCGCCGCCGGCGGCGCGGATCTCCTGGGCGACCTTCTCGGCCGCGCTCGCGGACCCCTCGTCCTCGCCCTTGAGGCCGCCGCCGAGGTCGTTGACCACGACCTTAGCGCCCTCTTGCGCCGCGATCAGCGCGCAGTCGCGCCCGATGCCGTTGCCGCCGCCTGTAACCAGGACAACCTTACCGTCCAATGCGCCCATGGCCTTATCTCCCTAAAATGAATGGGAGACAGTTATTCGAGGCGATCCGCCTTGCGCAAGGCGGGAAACAGCTTGGCCCAGAGGGCGGTGACGACCAGCGCGCCCACGCCTCCGAAGATCGCCGCGCCCACCGGTCCCAGGAAGCGCGCGACCACGCCGCTCTCGAACTCACCGAGCTCGTTGGAGGCGCCGATGAAGACCGAGGAGACGGCCGCCACCCGGCCGCGCATGGCGTCGGGGGTGACGAGCTGAACGAGCGTCTGGCGGATGTAGACGCTGAGCATGTCGGCGCCGCCCAGGACGGCCAGCGCCGCCACCGAGAGCCAGAGCTGCTTGGAGACCGCGAAGACCAGGGTCGCCGCGCCGAATGTGGCGACGCCCCCGAACATGAAGAGGCCGGCGTGCTTGCGGATCGGATTGGCCGCCAGCGCCAGCGCCACGACCGTCGCCCCGATGGCCGGACCCGAGCGCAGGACGCCAAAGCCCTGGGGACCTACGTGCAGGATGTCGCGCGCGAAAACCGGCAGGAGCGCAGTGGCGCCGCCCAGCAGCACCGCGAAGAGGTCGAGGGAGATGGCGCCGAAGACGATCTTCTGCCGCCAGACGTAGGCCAGGCCCTCCTTCATCAGCGCCCAGCGTGAACCGGGGTTGATCACCGGCTTGGCGTTCTTGCGGATCAGGAAGACCGCTAGGCCCGCGATCAGGTAGAGGCCGAAGGTCGTGAAGTAGGCGTGGGCGGGCGAGATCGCGACGAGCAGGCCGCCCGCCGCGGGTCCGGCGATTGAGGCGGTCTGCCAGGCCAGGGAATTCCAGGCGATGGCCCGCGGCAGGAGCGGCCTTGGCACCAGCATGGGTCCCAGCGCCGTGTTGGCGGGCGCGAAGAATGCCCGCGAGGCGCCGAAGACGAATCCGACGCCCAACAGCATGGGCACCGACGCCCAGCCCTTCCAGCTGGCGATGGCGAGCGTCAGCACGGTGGCGATCTCCCCCGTCAGGCAGATCAGCAGCACCTTCTTGCGGTCGTAGCGGTCGGCGGTCTCGCCGGCCGGCAGGGTCAGCAGGAACACCGGGATAAAGGCGGCCAGCCCGATCATCCCGACCAGGAAGGCGCTCTCCTGCACGGTGTGGGTGAGGCGGGCGAGCGCGTACATCTGCCAGCCCATCGCCACGCTCTGGATCTGGGCGGCGAAGGAGCCGGTCCAGCGCGAGGTCCAGAAACACAGGTAGTCGCGTTCCTTCAGGAGGGCGCGGGCGGACGGGACGACGTCGGGCGAGGCGGCGGGGGAGATGTCGGACATGAACGGGTGCGAACCTGCCCTGCGCCGGGCTGCGCCGCAACGCCGCCGTTGACGCGGGGGCCTGGGGGCCTTACCTGCGCGCCTTCCGTTGGTGGGTGAGGGAACCCCTGACATGCGTCTGCGACGACCGATGCGCGAAAGCGCCTAGACCCGAACCGCCGGCCGGCGTGCGCCCTGACGCGCCGCGGCCGCCCCGTCGTCCCTTCGCACCGAACGAGTTCATGACCGCACAGCCTTCCACGCCGCTCCCGGCGCTGACCCTGCAACCCGAACAGCCGCAAGACGGCCCGAGCGTCGACGCCCTGATCGCACGCGCCTTCGGGCCCGGCCGCTACACCAAGGTTTCCGAGCGCGTTCGTGAATTCGCGACCTTCGCGCCGGAGCTTTCGGTCTGCGCCTGGTCGCAGGGCCGCCTGATGGGCTGCGCGCGAATGTGGCGGGTGCGGGTCGGCGGCCGGCCGGTGATGTTCCTGGGTCCGTTCGCGGTTGAGCAGGGCGAGCGCAATGCGGGCTTCGGCGCCCGCCTGATCGCCCGGGCCTGCGAGGCCGCCCAGGCCGCCGGCGAGAGCCACGTCCTGCTGGTCGGCGACGAGGCCTATTTCGGCCGGGTCGGTTTCGCACGGGCGGCCGGCCGCGAAGTGATCCTACCGGGTCCGGTCGACCAGGACAGGGTGCTGGTGCGCACGCTGACACCCGACGCCGGGGACATCGCAGGGCCCGTCGAGCCCGCTTGAGGCGAAGCGCGGCGCCGCCTACCTTCACAGGATGGCGAGTGAAGCGGGCAAGGGCGGACTTGATGGCGTGATCGCGGCCGCCAGGCAGGCGCCGGGTCGTGGACTGCCGCCCGTGCACCTGTGGAACCCGGCCCATTGCGGCGAGATCGACATCGTCATCCGCAAGGACGGCGTCTGGTTCCACGAGGGGACGCCGATCGGGCGAGAGGCCCTGGTGCGGCTCTTCTCGACGGTCCTGCGCAAGGATGCGGACGGCATCCACCTGGTGACGCCGGTCGAAAAGATGAAAATCACCGTGGAGGACGCGCCGTTCATCGCCACGCGCGTTGATCGCGAGGGCGAGGCGCTGCGCTTCCTGACCAACGTCGGCGACGAGGTCGAGGCGGGTCCAGAGAACGAGATCCGGGTGGAGTTGGGCGGTGACGGCGAACCCCGGCCCTATCTGCATGTCCGGCGCGGGCTCGAGGCGCTGATCGCCCGGCCGGTGTTCTATGAGCTGGTCGAGATGGCGGAAGAGCGGGAAACGCCCGCGGGCCCGACCCTGGGCGTCACCTCGAACGGCGCCTGGTTCCCCGTGGGCCCGCCCGGAGCACATCGCCTGTGAACGATGCCGCAAGCTCGGGCGACCTGCGGGCCTGGATCAGCCGGCATCTTGACCCGCTGGAGGAGCGTGAGGCGATCAAGAGCCACGCCCAGACGTCGGACTTCGACCTCGGCCCCGCTTACGGCCCCAATGAGGTTGACGGGCCGCTAACGCCGGCCTCGGTGCTGATCGGGCTGGTAGAGCGCGCGGCGGGGCTTTCGGTGATCCTCACGCGGCGGGCGGACACGCTTCGCCGTCACACCGGCCAGATCGCCTTGCCGGGCGGCCGCCGGGACCCTGGCGAGACGCCCTGGCAGACGGCCCTGCGAGAGGCCCATGAGGAAATCGGCCTCGAGCCGCACTTCGTCTCGCTGGCAGGCCTCTCCTCGCCCTACCAGACGGGCACGGGCTATCTGATCACGCCGGTGGTGGGGTTCGTGGGCGAAGGTTTCACCTTGAAGGCCAATCCCGACGAGGTGGCCGACATCTTCGAGACCCCGTTCGGCTTCCTGATGGACCCAAAGAACCACGAGCAGCAGGAGCGCGAGCTGCCGTCTGGCGAAAAGCGGCGGTTCTACGCCATGACCCACGCCGACCGGGTCATCTGGGGGGCCACCGCCGGCATCCTGCACGCCCTCTACGAGCGACTCTACGGGGCGGCGGTTGCTTAGGCTGCTGATCACCCGCGCCATCCTGGTGGCCGTGCCCTTCGTCATCTGGTTCGCCTGGCGGGCCTGGGCCAAGCGCACGGGGCGCGAGATGGGCGCGACGCCCTGGCC
>Ga0068864_100002247_pt1 | contig 15969 bp, 14 predicted proteins | sample KBSSwiS72_FD_66586 | JGI IMG/M metagenome (GOLD analysis project Ga0068864, IMG submission 66586) | Switchgrass rhizosphere microbial communities from Kellogg Biological Station, Michigan, USA - KBS Switchgrass S7-2 | ecosystem: Host-associated > Plants > Roots > Rhizosphere > Soil ... | reverse complement strand
CGGCGGCGCCGCAGGCGGGCCGCCGCCGCGCAGGGCCTTGAAGAAGTCGCTGCTCGCGGGGTCGATCACCAGCAGGTCGCCCTTGCTGCGGAAGCTCTGGCGATATGCGTCGAGGCTGCGGTAGAACTGGGCGAACTGCGGGTCGCGCCCGAACGCCTCGGCGAAGATGGCCGAGGCCTTGGCATCGCCCTCGCCCTTGACCTTCTGCGCGTCGCGATAGGCCTCGGCGACGATCACCTCGCGCTGCCGGTCGGCATCGGCGCGGATCTTCTCGCCCTCGGCGCCACCGGTCGCGCGCAGCTGGTTGGCCACCTGCTTGCGCTCCGAGGCCATCCGGCTGTAGATCGACTCGGTGATGTTGGCGACGAAGTCGACCCGCTTGATGCGCACGTCGAGGATCTCGATGCCGAACGACTTGGCGTCGTCGGCGAGGCGCGCGCGAACGTCCTGCATCACCTTGTCGCGCTCGGTCGAGAGCACGCCGCCGACGGTGCGCTTGGTCACCTCCTCGTTGAAGGCGGCGTGGACGATCGGCGCCAGCCGGGCCTCGAGGTTGCGGATGTCGACGCCGTTGTTGCGGATGAACTGGCGCGGATCGGTGACCCGCCACTTCACCAGCCAGTCGATCACCAGGCTCTTCTTCTCGGCCGTGAAGATCGGCCGCGTCTCCGGGCTGTCGAGGGTCTGGATGCGGCGGTCGAGAAAGCCCACGTTCTGGAACGGCGGCGGCAGCTTGAACTTGAGCCCGGGCTCCTGGACGACTTCCTTGATCTGGCCGAACTCGTAGATCACCGCGACCTGGCGCTGGTCGACGATGAACAGGGTCGACGAGAGGATCAGCAGCAGGAGCAGCAGGCCGCCGATGATGAAACCGAGACGATTCATGACGTGCTTCGAAAGTGGGTCAGCGACCTTCGCGGTCGCGACCGCGCTGGCCTTCGCGCGAGCGGACATCGACCGCGCCGGTGGACGCGGGCGGCGCGTCGAGGGGCGCCGCCGGCGGCGCCGCCGGGCCGGTCGGCGCCGAGCCGGCCGCAGCCTGCTGCAGCAGCCGATCGAGCGGCAGGTTGAGCAGGCTCGCACCGCCGCGGGAGTCGATCATCACCTTGGTGACATTGCTGTACATGTCGCGCATGGCGTTGATGTAGAGCCGGTCGCGCGTCACCTGCGGCGCCTTCTGGTACTCGACGAGCTGGCGCGAGAAGCGCTCGGCATCGCCCTCGGCTTCCGAGACGACCCGCGACTTGTAGCCTTCGGCCTCCTGGCGCAGCCGCGCCGCCGTGCCCTGCGCCTTCGGAATCTCGGCGCTCGCGTAGGCCAGGCCTTCCTTCTTCAGGCGGTCGCCGTCCTGGCCGGCCTTGAGCGTGTCCTCGAACGCCGCCTGCACCTGCTCGGGCGGCTGCACGCTCTGGACGTTGACGTTGACGATGACGATCCCGGTCTTCAGCCGGTCGAGCTGGCCCTGGATCGACTTCACCAGCTCGGAGGCGATCGCATCGCGCTGCTCGTAGAGCACCGAGTCGATCTTGCTCTTGCCGACGATCTCGCGCACCGCCGATTCGGCCGCCAGCGTTACCGCCTCTTCCGGCTCGCGGTTCTCGAACAGGAACGCCCGCGCGTCCTTCAGCCGGTACTGGACCGTGAAGCGGATGTCGACGATGTTCTCGTCCTGGGTCAGCATCGACGAGTCCTTCAGCCCGGTCGCCTGCGTCACCGCGTTGCGGCCGACTTCCTTGGAGCGCAACTGGGTGACGCTCACCGTCTCGTTCGCCTGGAACGGATAGGGGAAGCGCCACTGGAAGCCGGCATCGACGGTATGGCTGTAGCGGCCGAACTGGGTGACGACCGCCTGCTGGCCTTCCTGGACGATGAAGATGCCGCTGCCGAGCCAGATCAGGACGATGACGCCGCCGATCAGCGCCGCACCGACGCTGGCGCTGCGCATGTTCGGCTGGAAGTTCGGACCGCCGTTCGGATCGCTGCCGTTGCCGCGGCGCTGATTGCCGCCCTTGCCGCCGAACAAGCCGCTCAACTTGCGGTTGAAGTCGCGCCACAGCTCGTCGAGGTCGGGCGGGCCGTCGCGACCGCCGCCGCCGTTCTGCGCCATCGTCAGCCCGCCGTCGGGCCGGCCGGGGCGGACAAGCCGGGCCCAGGCGCCGGCGAGCAGCGCCCGGGTCACCGAGGCGAGCGCAGCCCAGGGACCGAGCGGTGCAGCTTCGGCGGCGAAGGAAGGAGGCAGGGTCATAGGCGGGTGGAGGTCGGGGAGGCGGGCCGAGGGGCGGGCGCCGTCAGGCGTGCGAATGATAGGTGCCGACGCGAAGGTCCTCGCCTTCGTCGCCGGCCGGGGCCGCGCCCTCCTCAGGTGAGGCCCCGGCCGCACGATTCAAGCTGCCGGCCCCCGGCTCGCGCACCGCGAGCGTGGCGATGCACTCGCGCAGCGCCTCGAGGCCCTCGCCGCTGACGGCGCTGAGGAAGAGCCGAGGCACCCGCCGTCCGGAGGGAAGCTCGACGCTGTCGACCAGGACCCGCGGCCGCTCGGTCTCGTCGAGCCGATCGATCTTGTTGAAGACGACCACCTGCTCGACCTCGCCGGCGCCGATCTCGTCGAGCACCCGCTCGACCTCGCGCATCTGCTCGGCGAGGTCGGGGCTGGCGGCATCGACGACGTGCAGCAGCAGGTCGGCATCGGCGGCTTCCTGCAGGGTCGCCTGGAACGCCTCAATCAGCGAGTGCGGCAGGTCGCGGATGAAGCCGACGGTGTCGGACAGGGCGACGCCGCGCTCGATGTTCTCGAGGTGCAGCTGGCGGGTGGTGGTGTCGAGGGTCGCGAACAGCTGGTCGGCGGCGTAGGCCTCGGCGTTGACCAGGGCGTTGAAGAGCGTCGACTTGCCGGCATTGGTGTAGCCGACGAGGGAGACGCGGAAAGTCTGGTTGCGCTCGCGCGCCCGGCGCTGCGTGCTGCGCTGCTTCTTGACCTTGTCGAGCTGCTTCTTGATCGCCTTGATGCGCTCGCCGATCATCCGTCGGTCGAGCTCGATCTGCGCCTCGCCCGGGCCGCCGCGCGTGCCGATGCCGCCGCGCTGACGCTCGAGGTGGCTCCAGCGGCGCACCAGCCGGGTCGAGAGGTACTGCAGTCGTGCCAGCTCGACCTGGAGCTTGCCTTCGTGGCTGCGCGCCCGCTCGCCGAAGATCTCGAGGATCAGCATGGTCCGGTCGGCGACGGCGACACCGAGGTGCTTCTCGAGGTTGCGCTGCTGCGCCGGCGAGAGCGCCTGGTCGAAGATGACGACCTCGGCCTGGTAGAGCCGCACCATTTCCTTCAGCTCGTCGGCCTTGCCGGAGCCGACGAAGAACGCCGGATCGGGCGCCTTGCGCCGGGCGATCACCCGCGCAACGGCGATGTCGCCCGCCGATTCGGCGAGCAGCGCCAGCTCGTCGAGGGTCGCGTCGAAGTGCTTGCCGCGGCCGCCGAAGTCGACGCCGACCAGGATCGCGCGCGCCGGCTCGCCGCGAGGGCCGGCCTCGGCGGAGAGAGCGGCGCTCAAGGCGGGGTCCGCCTGCGCGGGGCGCGCGTCAAGATTGCTCGGCGGTGTCCGGCGCGGTCTGGAAGTTCACCGCCCGGCCCGGCACGACGGTGGAAATCGCGTGCTTGTAGACCATCTGGGTGACCGTGTTGCGCAGCAGGACGACGTACTGATCGAAAGACTCGATGTGCCCCTGCAGCTTGATCCCGTTCACCAGGTAGATCGAAACCGGAACGTGCTCCTTGCGCAGCAGGTTCAGGAAGGGGTCTTGTAATAGCTGCCCTTTGTTGCTCACGTTGAAACTCCGTGATGTGTTCTGGAGCGAGGGACCTTAACACAGCGATTCGCGCTCGGCGCCAAGTAAGGACATGCTCAGGCGCGCTTGTCGACGAAGGGATTCTTCGAGGCGCGCATCTCGATCCTGAGCGGCGTTCCGGTGAGCTTGAAGTGGGCACGGATCCGGCCTTCCAGGTAGCGCTTGTAGACCTCGGTCACGTGCTCGAGCGAGTTGCCGTGGACGACGACCACCGGCGGATTCATGCCGCCCTGGTGGGCATAGCGCAGCTTCGGGCGGAAGGCGCCGGCGCGCTTCGGGCTCTGGTGCTGCACCGCCTCGAGCAGCAGCCGGGTGAGCACCGGCGTCGGCATCTTGCGGTTGGCCGAGGCGTGGGCGTCGGCGATCGCCTTCCAGACCGGGCCGAAGCCCTGGCGCTTGGCCGCCGAGATCTGCAGCACCGGGGCGAACTTCAGGAACGGCAGGCGCTGAACGATCGAGCGCTCGAGCTGCTCCTTTTGGTAGCCGGCGACCGCGTCCCACTTGTTCACCGCCACCACCACCGCCCGGCCGCTCTCGAGGATGTAGCCGGCGATGTGCGCGTCCTGATCGGTGACGCCCTGGGTGGCGTCGAGCAGGAGCAGGACGACGTTGGCCTCGGCGATCGCCTGCAGGGTCTTGACAACCGAGAACTTCTCGACCGCCTCGAACACCTTGCCCTTGCGCCGGAGGCCGGCGGTGTCGATCAGGTCGAAGCGGGTGCCGCCGCGCTCGAACGGGACGACGATCGCGTCGCGGGTCGTGCCCGGCTGGTCGAAGGCGACCAGGCGCTCCTCGCCGAGCCAGGCGTTGATCAAGGTCGACTTGCCGACGTTGGGCCGGCCGGCGACCGCCAGACGGATCCGCACCGAGGCCGGGTCGGAGTCGACGGGCTCGGGCTCGGGCTCCTCGTCGAACGCCGACTCGCCGAGCGCCGCCCGCAGCGCCGCCTCGGCGAGGTGACCGATGCCCTGCCCGTGCGCCGCCGAGACCGGAATCGGCTCGCCCAGGCCCAGCTCGTGGAACTCGGCGAGCAGCGGCGAATCGGCCATGCCCTCGGCCTTGTTGACCGCGAGCAGCACCTTCTTGCCGGCGCTGCGCAGGTATTTGGCGATGTCGTGGTCCTGCCCGGAAACGCCGGCGCGGATGTCGGTGACGAAGATCACGGCATCGGCCTCGGCCACCGCCTGGCGCGTCTGCTTGGCCATCTCGCGAACGATGCCAGTCGGGTGCTCCGGCTCGAAGCCGCCGGTGTCGACGACGATGAAGTCGCGGCCGCCGATGCTGGCGTCGCCGTAGTGGCGGTCGCGGGTCAGGCCGGAGAAGTCGGCGACGATCGCGTCGCGCGTCTTCGTCAGCCGGTTGAACAGGGTCGACTTGCCGACGTTGGGTCGGCCGACGACGGCGACGACGGGCTTCATGCCGTGCGCCGGCTTACCTCCGGCCGGGCGCCGGGCCGCCCCGAGCCCGACCGTGCCCCCTCGGGGGGCAGCGAACGAAGTGAGCGTGGGGGCTTCATGTCTTCAGGTCGGACGGAAAGCGAACACCCCGCCCGCGCGCGTGACGACGATCAGGGTGCCGTCGACCACCACCGGTGGCACCGAGATCGGGTTGCCGTCGGTGACCGAGCGCAGCTGCGTATCGCCCTTGGCGCGGCTGAACCAGTGCAGGTTGCCCTCGCGGTCGGCGAACACGACCGACCCGCCGACCACGCCCGGTGCGCCCACGCCGCGGTTCATCACCGCTTCGGAGGTCCAGGCGACATCGCCGCTCGGCGTCTTCCAGGCGGTGATGCGGTCGGAGGCATCGGCGCCGAACAGCAACTCCGAATCGCCGGCCACCGCGTCGGTGCCACCGATCTGCTTGGTCCACATGATGCGGCCGCGATCGGCATCGACGCAGCCGACCGCCGCCTGGAACGAGCGGGTGCAGAGGAGGTCGCCGGTGCGCACCGCCGGGCCGATGAGGTCGGCGAGCCGCTCGACCTCGTTGGCGCCGCGAGGCGAGCCGACCACCACTTCCCAGCGCGTGGTCGAGGCGTTGGGATCGAGGCCGGCCATGCGCGGCCCCTGGCCGACGACCAGGGTGTCCTTGAACGCGGCGATCACGCCCTCCTGCGCCAGAGTCAGCGGATCGCCGGGGCGCTGCACCTGCCAGAGCTTGGCGCCGTCGGCCGCATCGAAGGCCTGCACCGCGCGGTCGACGCCAAGGACGAAGATCCGTCCGCCGGCAACCAGCGGCGCGGTCGCCACCCGGGCGCCGATCGCCTTCTTCCACTTGACCTGTCCGGCCTCGAGCGCGACCAGGTCGCCGCCGCGGGTCACCACCGCCGACACCTTGCCGTCGCTGCCGACGCCGGCAGAGAGCGGGGCACCGACATTCGCGCGCCACATCGAGCGACCGCTCGCCGCCTCGATAGCCACGACATTGCCGTCGCTCGAGGCCAGGGTGACGATCCCGCCGTTGACGATGGGAACGAGCGGGAACTCGACGCTGCCGATGCTTTCCTTCCAGACCTGGGAGGCAGTGATCGGTGCGACGATCGGCTGCAGCTCCTTGGGCGCGGGGCGGTCGGGGCCGAACAGGTTCCAGTTCGCCGGGTTCCAGCTCGAGCAGCCCGCCAGCGCAGCCGCGAGAGCCAGGGCTGCGAATCGCCTCACTTCGCGCTCCCGGCGCCGCTGGCGGCGCCAGCCGCCGGGTCGACGCCGAGGACGTTGAGCTTGGCCTCGACGACGCGCCGATAGTCGACCTTGGCATCCAGGGCCGCCCACGACTTCGCGTAGGCCGCCTTCGCCTCTTCGACCTTGCCCTGGGCCATGAGGATGTCGCCGCGGCGGTCGGCGGCGAGCGCCTGGAATTCGCCGCCGTCGACGCCGTCGAGCTGCTTCAGGGCCTCGTCGTACTTCTTCTCATCGAGCAGCAGGCCGGCCAGGCGCATCCTGGCAATCGTCCGGTACTCGCTCTCGGAAGCGCTGTCGACCACCCAGGCGAGATCGGCCCGGGCGGCGTCGGCCTGGCCCTTCTCGGCGGCGAGCTTGGCCGCGGCGAGGCCCGCCTGCCCGGTCAAGGCAGCGCGCGGGAAGCGCTCCTTCATGTCGCCGAAGATGCGGCCGGCGCGCTCCGCGTCCGCGGCCTGCAGGGCGCGGTCGAACTCTTCGTACATCGCGCCGGCCTTGATGCCCTGGTCGCGCTGGTACCAGTTCCAGCCGAACCAGGCGAGGTAGGCGCCGGCGATGACGATCAGCAGGCCCGAGATCAGGTTGCCATATTGGTTCCAGAACGCCTTGAGCTGGTCGAGCTGCTCCTGTTCTTCGAGGTCGAGTTGGGTGGCCATGGCGAGGGATCTTCGGGCAAACCGGGGATTATGCGGTGAGGGTGCCGGCCCATGAGCCGAGGTCGGCGAGAGCCACCAGGCGCTGCGGCGCCGCAGGATCGCGCAGCGCCTTGACCGCGACCTCGCCGCGCGCCAGCTCGTCGTCGCCGAACACCAGCGCATGGCGAGCGCCGCTCGCATCGGCGCGGCGGAACTGGGCCTTAATGCTGCCCCAGCCGTCGGCGCCGGCCGCGTGCATCTGCACCGACACGCCGGCGGCGCGAAGCGTTTCGCAGGCGGCGAGCGCCACGGGCAGCGCCTGCGGGCCGGGCACGATGGCATAGACGTCCACCCCCGGCGCCGGCATCGCGACGCCGACCGCCTCGAGCAGGAGCAGCATCCGCTCCACGCCCATGCCCCAGCCGATCGCCGGCGTCGGCTTGCCGCCGAGTTGCTCGAACAGGCCGTCGTACCGGCCGCCGCCGCAGACCGTGCCTTGCGAGCCCAGGTGGTCGGTGACCCACTCGAACACGGTGAGGTTGTAGTAGTCGAGGCCGCGCACCAGGCGCGGGTTGACGCGGTGGGCGAGCCCGGCGGCATCGAGCGCGGCGCGCACCGCGGCGAAGTGCGCCAGCGACTCCGCGCCGAGGAAATCCATCAGCTGCGGCGCCGACTCGATGATCAGCTGCATCGCCGGGTTCTTGCTGTCGAGGATGCGCAGCGGATTGCTGTGCAGCCGACTGCGGCCATCGGTGTCGAGCGCGTCGGCATGCTTCTCGAAGTGGGCGATCAGCGCGGCGCGGTGGGCGAGCCGCTCGCTCGGCTGGCCGAGGCTGTTCAGCTCGAGCCGGACGTCCCTGCCCTCCACCAGGCCGAGGTCGCGCCAGAGCGCACGGCACATCAGGATCTGCTCGGCGTCGACGTCCGGCCCGGCATGGCCCATCGCCTCGACGTCGATCTGGTGGAACTGACGGTAGCGGCCCTTCTGCGGCCGCTCGTGGCGAAACACCGTCACCTGGCTCCACAGTCGCAGCGGCCCGTTGTAGAGCGCGTTGTGCTCGATCATCGCCCGCACGATGCCGGCCGTGGCCTCGGGACGCAGCGTCAGCCGGTCGCCGTTCATCGCGTCCTCGAACGAGTACATCTCCTTCTCGACGATGTCGGTCACTTCGCCGAGGCCACGCACGAACAGCGCCGTCGGCTCGACGATCGGCGTGCGCACGTTGCGATAGGCATAGCGCTGCATCAGCGCCCGCACCTTTTCCTCGAACCACTCCCAGCGCGCCGATTCCGGCGGCAGGATGTCGTTCATGCCCTTGACGGCGCGCAGGATGTCGGTCATGTCTGGAGGGCGGCGCCGGCGCCGCGGAGGGTCAGGCGACGGCGGTGCTGCCGAATCTCTTCTCGATGTAGCTCTCGACCAGGGCGTGGAACTCGGCGGCGATGTTGTCGCCGCGCAAGGTCAGCGCCTTCTGGCCGTCGATGAAGACCGGCGCCGCCGGCGCCTCACCGGTACCGGGAAGGCTGATGCCGATGTCGGCATGCTTGCTTTCCCCCGGGCCGTTGACGATGCAGCCCATCACCGCGACCTTCAGCTTCTCGACGCCGGGATAGCGCGCCTTCCACACCGGCATCTGCGAGCGCAGGAAGTCGTCGATCTCCTTGGCCAGCACCTGGAATGTGGTGCTCGTGGTCCGGCCGCAGCCGGGGCAGGCGGTGACGCTGGGGTTGAACGAGCGCAGCCCGAGCGACTGCAGGATCTCGAGCGCGACCACGACCTCCTGGGTACGGGCTTCGCCGGGCTGCGGCGTCAGCGAGACGCGGATCGTGTCGCCGATGCCTTCCTGCAGCAGCACCGCCAGCGCCGCGGTCGAGGCGACGGTGCCCTTGGTGCCCATGCCGGCCTCGGTGAGGCCGAGGTGCAGCGGGTAGTCGCACTGCCGCGCCAGCGCCCGGTAGACGCTGATCAGGTCCTGCACTCCGGACATCTTGCACGACAGGATGATCTGCTCGGGCGCCAGGCCGATCTCCTCGGCGCGCCGCGCCGACGACAGCGCCGAGAGGATGATCGCCCGGTACATGATCTGCCGCGGCTCCTGCGGCTCGGCGAGCTTCGCGTTCTCGTCCATCAGCTCGGTGAGAAGCTCCTGGTCGAGGCTGCCCCAGTTGACGCCGATGCGCACCGGCTTGGCGTACTTCGCCGCCACCTCGACCATCTGCGCGAACTGGCGGTCGTGCTTGTCGCCCTTGCCGACGTTGCCGGGGTTGATGCGGTACTTCGACAGCGCCTCGGCGCAGGCCGGATAGTCGGCGAGCAGGCGGTGGCCGTTGTAGTGGAAGTCGCCGATCAGCGGCACGTCAATGTCCATCCGGTCGAGCTGCTCGCGGATGTGCGGCACCGCCGCCGCCGCCTCGGGCGTGTTGACCGTGATGCGCACCATCTCCGAACCGGCGATCGCCAGCTCCTTGACCTGGATCGCAGTGCCGATCGCGTCGACCGTGTCGGTATTGGTCATCGCCTGCACCCGCACGGGCGCATCGCCGCCCACGGTGACGATGCGCCCGCCCCAGCGCACGCTCGCCTGGCGCGAGCGGCGCGGCGCCGGGTGCGCGGGTTCGACGAAACAGAAGGCATCGAGAGGAGATCGGTCGTCGCGCATGCTGTCGCTACCTGAGTTCGAGACGGGCCACGTTGTCGCGAGTGAAGGCGGTGAGATCGGTCGGCTGCCCTCGGAAGAAGAGCTCCGTCGCCGCCGCATTGCCGATCCTCACCCTGAACGGCGCGGCGCCGTCGACGCCGACCGCTTCGCCCGCCTTCAGGACGCGCGAAACGAGCGGCTGGCCGCGACCATCGGTGACCTCGACCCACGACGCCGCCGTGGTCCGCAATTGAAGCATGCCCGACGGCATCGCGTCGCCCGGCACCGGCGGCTCCGCCGGGCTCGTCGAAGTGGCGGCGACGGCGGCCGAGGCGGGTGCGGCAACCGCAGCCGACGTCGCCGAACCGGCCGGCGGTTCCGCCGGCGCCTGAACTTCGATCACGGCCGAGGCGGCCGGCGCCGCGCCGCTTGCCGCGCGTGCGGCGTCGGCGTCCGGCGGCATCCCCGGCTCGACCTTGGCCACCGCCGGCACTGGCGCCGACGCCGGTCGGGTGACCCCAGGCACACCGATCAGGCCGGCGGGAAGGAAGAAGACCACGACCGCCGCCACCAGCAGCAGCCCGGCCAGCCAATAGCCCGGACTCGAGAGCGCGTCGGACCAGCTGCTTTGCACCAGCACGCCCGGCCGCTCGCGAAACGGCGTGTTCAGTCCTTCGCCGACGCTCTCGAGCCGGTGCCCCGGCGGTGGCGGCAGGAGCCGCATCACCGGCGTCGGATCGGTCTTCAGCGCCCGACAGACGGTCTGCGCCAGGGCGCGGGTGAAGGTGGCGTCGGGCAGCGCGTCGAAGCGGTCGGATTCGAGCAGCTCGAGCTTCTTCGGCGCGACCTTGATCGCCGCGGCCAGCGCGGCGATGTGCAGGCCCTGCTTCTCGCGCGCCTCGCGCAGCAGCCGCCCGGCCGAGGTTGCGCTCGCCGGCGCCGCGGCGCCGGCCTCCTCACTCATCGAACGCACCGCGGGCGAACGCGGCCGCCTCCCGGGACTCGGGGAAGCGGTTGCTCAGCTGCCGGCCGAACTCGGTGGTGCCCGGCCAGTTGCCGAGCTTGTGCTCGATCCGCGCCGCCAGCCACAGCGTCTGGGCGTTCGAGACCTGCGGCAAGGCATTGACGCGTCGGATGTAGAAGCGCGCCCGTTCGTAGTCGCCGCGGCGATAGAGGACCTCGGCCAGGTTGGTGGAGGTGAACGGGCTGGTCGGATCGAGCTCGTAGGCCTTCACCAGCGCCGTTTCCGCCTCGGCAAGCTGGCCGGCGTAGGCGAGGCAGACGCCCATGGTCAGCTGGGTGCGGGCGGCGCCGGCATAGCGCGGCACCGCCAGCGCCTGCAGGAACAGCGCGTTCGACTCGGCATACCGCTTCTGCTGGCAGAGGTAGTAGCCGTAGTTGTGCATCGTGTCCGCGTCGCGCGGATTGAGCTGGAGGGCGCGCTTGAAGCTCTCCTCGGCCAGGACCTGGTCGCCGAGGTTGGCGTAAATCAGGCCGCGCAGGTTGAACGCCTCGCCGTAATTCGGGTCGGCGGCGATCGCCAGCTTGACCTGGTCGAGGGCGGTCGTCATCTGGTTCTGGCCGAAATAGGCCGACGCCAGTTCCATGCGCGCCCGGGCACGTCGCGTCGCCTCGGTCTCGTCGGACGCCGTGACCCGGTCCTTGGTCTCGGTGCCCGAGACCGGTGCCGGACGCGGCGGCGGGGTCGGCTGCGGCGTCTCGGAGACGCAAGCCCCGAGCATGGCGACGACCGCGACCAGCAGGCCACTGCGGCGAAGACCGGCGACGAGCGTCATGACGCGCTCCGCTCGCGGGCGACCGACGGGGCCGCGCCGCGTCGTGACGCCGGCTTGGCGGCGCCGCGCTCGATGCGGACCGGCACGGCGCGCACGCCGCGCTCGGCGACCCGGGTGCGGTCCTGCACCTCGCCGGCGAGTTGGCCGCAGGCGGCGGCGATGTCATCGCCGCGCGTCTTGCGCACGGTGGTGACGATCCCGCCCTGCTGCAGCACGGCCGCGAACGCCGCCACCCGCTCCGGCGGCGAGCGATGCAGGCCCGAGGCCGGGAACGGATTGAAGGGGATCAGGTTGATCTTGCAGGCGAGCCCCGAGCCGGAGGTGCCGTCGCCGCGAACCAGGGCGAGCAGCGCGCCGGCCTGTTCCGGCGAGTCGTTCACCCCATCCAGCATGCAGTACTCCAGGGTGATGAAGTCGCGCGGTGCGCGTGCCAGGTAGCTGCGGCAGGCGGCCAGCAGCTCGGCGATCGGGTACTTGCGGTTCAGCGGCACGAGCTCGTCGCGCAAGGCGTCGTCGGGCGCGTGCAGCGAGACCGCGAGCGCCACCGGGCAGTCGTCTCGCAGCCGCTCGATCATCGGCACCACGCCCGAGGTCGAGACGGTGACCCGGCGCCGCGACAGGCCGTAGCCGTGATCGTCGAGCATGGTCCGGAGCGCCGGCAGCAGCGCCGCGTAGTTCTGCAGCGGCTCGCCCATGCCCATCATCACCACGTTGCTGATGACGCGCTCGCCCGGCGCGAGCCCGAGGCGGCGACGCAGATCGAACTCGGCATGCCAGAGCTGGGCGACGATCTCGGCGGTGCTCAGGTTGCGGCTGAAGCCCTGATGGCCGGTGGAGCAGAAGCGGCAATTGACAGCGCAGCCGGCCTGCGACGAGATGCAGAGCGTGCCCCGATCCGCCTCGGGAATGAAGACGGTCTCGATGGCGTCGCCGGCGCCAACGTCGAACAGCCACTTGATCGTGCCGTCGGCGGCGACCTGCTCGCTCGCCACCGGCAGCGCGTCGATCACGGCGCTGCCTGCCAGCTTTTCGCGCAGCGACTTCGCCAGGTCGGTCATCGCCGCCGGGTCACGCTCGCCGCGCTGGTGGATCCAGCGGAACAGCTGGGTGGCGCGAAAGCGCTTCTCGCCGAGCTGCTCGCAGAAGTCACCGAGCCCGGCGCGGTCGAACTGCAGCAGGTTCACCATGCCGGAGGTCGTGCCTGCAGCGTCAACGTGCGTGCAGGTTCATGCCGGCGAAGAAGAAGGCGATCTCGACCGCGGCGGTCTCTGCGGCATCGGAGCCGTGCACCGCGTTGGCGTCGATGCTGGCCGCGAAATCGGCGCGGATCGTCCCCTTGTCGGCCTTCTTCGGATCGGTCGCGCCCATCAGCTGCCGATTCTTCGCGATCGCCTCCTCGCCCTCGAGCACCTGGATCATCACCGGGCCCGACATCATGAAGGTGACGAGGTCGTTGAAGAACGGCCGGCTCTTGTGCACGGCGTAGAACGCCTCGGCTTCGGCGCGCGAGAGGTGCGCCATCCGGGCGGCGATGATCTTCAGGCCGGCGTTCTCGAAGCGCGAATAGATCGCGCCGATGACGTTCTTGGCGACGGCATCCGGCTTGATGATCGAAAGGGTGCGTTCGACGGCCATAGGTCTTCTCCGGGCTACTTGGGCAAAGCCTTTGATTGTAGGGGTGCTGAAGGGGGCAACAGGGCTCTCGGGTCAGCGGCCGCGCCGGCCGCCGCCGCCACCACCACCTCCTCCACCGTAGCCCCCGCCTCCCCCTCCACCGCCATAGCCGCCGCCACCGCTTCCTCCGCCGCCACGACCGCCGCCGAAGCCGCCGCCGCGATTGCCGCCGCGGTTCTTGCGATGGACCGCGTCGGCGCCGATGTAGCCGACCGAGGTCTGCAGCGGATCGGGCTGCTTCGGGTCACCCTTGGGGCCGCCCGTCGGTCGCGGTGCGCTGCCGCCGGCGCCGAAGCCGCTGTTCGGGCCGATCCGACGGCCTTGCACGAAGCGGTGGTCGAAGGTCTGCTGCAATGGGTTGGGAATGCGGCTCGGATCGAAGTCGTCGTCGATGTCCTCGTCGCCGGGCGAGCGCGTCGCCGGCTCGGCCGCGGCATTGCCGCCGCCCTCGAAGCGGGTTTCGTCGTTGCGGCGCGGGCCCTGCTGCCGATTGCGTTCGTTTCCGGGGCGGTTGTTGTTGCTGTTGTTGCTGTTGTTGTTGCCGCGCGGGCCGCGCTCGTCGCGGCGCGCGTTGCCGCCGCCTTCCGGCCGGCCTTCGCTGCGCTGCTGCCCGTCGCCTTGCGGATTGGCGAGGCGCCGGATCGAGCGGACATCGGCTTCGTCGAGATCGACCCAGACGCCGCGCTTCAGTCCGAGCGGCAGCACCACGGTGCCGTAGCGGATCCGGATCAGGCGACTGACGGTCAGCCCGACCGCCTCGAAGAGCTTGCGCACCTCGCGGTTGCGGCCCTCGGTGATGACGACGCGGTACCAGGTGTTGAGGCCTTCGCCGCCGCCGTTGACGATCGACTTGAATGCCGCCCGCTGGCCGTCGACCTCGACGCCCTCGAGCAGCTGCGCCCGCTCCGCGTCGCCGAGCGTGCCCATGACGCGCACCGCGTACTCACGCTCGACGCCGAAGCGCGGATGCATGAGCTGGTTGGCGAGACCGCCCGAGTTGGTGAACAGCAGCAGGCCCTCGGTATTGATGTCGAGCCGGCCGACCGACTGCCACTTGCCCTGATGCAGGCGCGGGAGCCGTCGGAACACGGTCGGCCGGTGCTCCGGGTCGTCGTTGGTGACGATCTCGCCAGCGGGCTTGTGGTAGGCCAGGATGCGTGCCGGCGGCGGGACAATGCGCACCCGCACCGGCTTGCCGTCAACCTCGATTCGGTCGCCGAAGGAGATGCGCTGGCCGGTGTGCGCCGGCTCGCCGTTGACCTTGATCCGGCCCTCGACGATCAGGTCTTCCATGTCGCGGCGCGAGCCGATGCCGGCCTGGGCCAGCACCTTGTGCAGCTTGGGCGCATCGGGCTCGGCGGCGAGGACCCGCTTGCTCGCCGCCTCCTCGGTCTCGACCGGCGCCTCGGCCTCGGTGTCGAACTCCCCGGCCAGGACCTTGGCGAAGACCTCGCCGGCCTCCGGCGGAACCACCGGCTGCAGATGCAGCGGCAGCGGGCCCTCGAAATTCGGCGGCAGCGGCAGTGCTCGCCGCGGCCGATTGCCGTCGCCACCGCCCTCGCCGCCTTCGCCGCGGCGCCGGTCGCGCCGGCCACGACGCCGGCTGCGCTCGCCACGCTCGCCTTCGCCGCGCTCGTCGCCGTCGTCGCCTCGGTCGGCCCGCGGCGCCGCATCGACACCGGCGGCCCCGGCGTCGCCGCCCGGACGGGGCTCGGCGCGGACGTCCGGCGCAGTCGCCGAATCACCGCCTTCGAAATCGCCTTGCGGCAGGGCGTTGTCAGGTCGGTTCATGGGTGGGTTCCAGGGCGGGGTCGGAGGGCGTGGCGGGGGAATCGGGTGGGAATTCGGATGCCGGCCCGGCATCGGCGGCATCGGCGGCATCGGCGGCATCGGCGGCTTCGGCGGCTTCCGCGGCTTCGGCAGCTTCGGCAGCTTCGGCGGCCTCAGCGAACGACAGCGAGGATTGGGCCGCGAGGGCGGCGAGCGCGTCGTGGCCGCCGGCCGGCGTGTCGCCGGTGCCGTCGAGCGCCGGCAGCTGGTCGAGGCTCTGCAGGCCGAGGTCGTCGAGCAGCTGGCGGGTGGTGGCGAGCAGCGCCGGCCGGCCGGGCGCCTCGCGGTAGCCGATCGACTCGATCCAGCCGCGATCCTCGAGCTGCTTGACGATCGTGCTGGCGACGGCGACGCCGCGGATCTCCTCGATGTCGCCGCGGGTCACCGGCTGGCGGTAGGCGATGATGGCCAAGGTCTCCAGCACCGCGCGCGAATAGCGCGGCGGCCGCTCGGGGCTCAGGCGCGCCATGTAGGTGGCCATCTCCGGCCGGCTCTGGAAGCGCCAGCCGGTCGCCAGCTGGACCAGGGCGATGCCCTTGTCGGCGTACTCGCGGGCCAGCTCGTCGAGCAGCTCGCGCAGGGTGTCGTTGCCGATCTCGTCGGCGAACAGCGCGGCGAGCTCGCGCAGGGACATCGGCTGGGAGGAGCAGATGAGCGCGGCCTCGAGGACGCGCTTGGCATCCAGAGTCTTCATGTCTTCGTGGTGGTCCTCGGCCGCATCGCCTGGCGGCATGTCGTCACGTCTGGAACGCGGCGGGTCCGGTGCGCAAGCGCTGGCCGGTCGTCGAGATGCACACTCGGGTGCGATCGGGTCTCGATGGGTCTCGTCGATCGCTCGGGCGGCGGCAGGATCGCGGCGCGCCGGGGGGATCGCATCGAA
>Ga0068864_100002246_pt1 | contig 15972 bp, 15 predicted proteins | sample KBSSwiS72_FD_66586 | JGI IMG/M metagenome (GOLD analysis project Ga0068864, IMG submission 66586) | Switchgrass rhizosphere microbial communities from Kellogg Biological Station, Michigan, USA - KBS Switchgrass S7-2 | ecosystem: Host-associated > Plants > Roots > Rhizosphere > Soil ... | reverse complement strand
TCGCCCGGCTGGAACTGCAGCGGGCCGACGCTCACCCACAGCCGCACGCCGTTCACGCGCTCTCCCACACCGGGCACGGACGGCAGGAGGAGCAGCGCGACGGCGGCGACCCCGAACAGGTAGCGGTACGACTCGAGGACGCGGTAGTCGTGCCGGAGCACGATGAGCGTCACGCAGAGGGCCGCGACACCGATGGCCACCCAAACGGCCTGTCGGCCGCCGTCCGCGGTGTCGAGACGGTAGATCGTCACGATGCCGAAGGCGGTGAGAACGGCGGTCAGCGGGAGGAGCGCGCCGTCGGCGTACGGGACCGTCCTTCGGACGACGACGTGGGCGACCAGGTACAGCGCGAGGAAGAGCGCGCCCCACGTGACGGCGCTTGCCGAGACCTCGGCGTCTCTTGCCACCGTGATGCTCGCCAGAGCGATTCCCGCGAGCAACGCCGCGACGATCAGTCCGGCGAGCTCGCGGCTGCGATGGCTCACCGCTTGACGCTCCAGTAGAGAACGAGCACGGCGACGGCGATCAGGATCACGAGCAGCGCGATCGCCGCCAGACGTCCGCCCGGGCCGGCGCCGTGCGTGCTCACGTCGTCGTCCGAGGCTGCCGCGGTCGTCGTGGTGGTGGGCTGCGCGTCCGGCGCCACCTCCGCGTTGCTCTCGGTCTCACCGTCGGCTTCGGGCTCGGTCTCGGGCTCGCCCTCGACGAGCTCGAAGAGGACGACCGTGATGTTGTCCTCGCCGCCACGGGCATTCGCCCCGGCCACGAGCGCGTCAGCCGCGACGACGGGGTCGCGATCGGCCTCGAGGATCGCGGCGGCGATCTCGTCGGCGCCGAGCATGTCGGTGAGGCCGTCGGAGCAGAGGAGGTAGACGTCGCCCAGCTCCGCGGGCACGGAGAAGACGTCCGCGTCGATGGCGCTCTCGGTGCCGACCGCGCGGGTGATCGCCGAGCGCTGCGGATGACGCTCTGCCTCCTCGGGCGTCAGCACGCCGCTGCGGACGAGCTCTGCGACGAGCGAGTGATCCGTCGTCACCTGCTCCAGCGCGTCCCCGCGCAGGCGATAGGCGCGCGAGTCGCCGACCTGCCCGAACACGACGCGCTCGTTCCCGGCGTCGACGAATGCGACGGTGACGGTCGTTCCCATGCCCGACGTCCCCGGGTCGGACATCGAACGCTGCCATACGCGGCGATTCGCCTCGTCGATGACGGCCTCGAGGCTGTCCTCGTCGCTGACCGAGCTGCGACCGTCCTTCAGGACCGCCGCCGCGATGCCCGCAGCCACCTCGCCGGCGCGCGCGCCGCCCATCCCGTCCGCGATGGCGAAGAGCGGGGGCTCGAAGACGTACGCGTCCTCGTTCCGCATGCGGCGGCGGCCGGTGTCGGTGGCGGCGGTCGAACGCCCGATCTTCACGCTTGCACCTGCAACTCCGTCGCGCCGATCCTGATGACGTCCCCCGCCTTCGCGATCCGGCCCTTCTTCAGCTTCGAGCCGTTCACGAAGGTGCCGTTCGTCGATCCGAGGTCGTCCACCCACGCGCCGTTGGATCGCGGCTCGATTCGGGCGTGCTGGCCGGAGGCGAACTCGTCGCGGTCGAGGCGGATCCCGCTCTGCACGTCGCGGCCCACGACGGTCGGCGCGGAGACCTCGATCGTCGCTCCCTCCTGTAGCTCGGGACTCGCGACCACGAGCAGGCGTGTGGACGGCAGCCCGTGCTCCGCCCGTAAGGCGGCCGCGTCGGCGGCGCCGAGGATGATGCTCTCCTGCGGTGTCTGGTCCATGCCCTTCGTCGCTGTGCGGACGACGAGGACGATGAAGCCGTAGAGAAGGACGAGGAACGCGATCTTGAGGATCAGGAGCGTCTCGTCCGTCTCCAGGGCGAGAAGTCCGTGCATCACGAGGGGAGCGAGCGCCCGAACACGATCTCCGTCGAGCCGATCGTGATGCGGTCGCCGTCGCGCATGCGTGCCCGATCGGTGCGCTTGCCGTTGACCTCGAGCCCGTTCGTCGAGCCGAGATCGACGATCCAGTACGTCGCGCCCTCCTGGCGCAGCTCGGCGTGCCGTCGCGAGACGTTGACGTCTGCCACGCGCAGATCGGCTTCACGCGAGCGCCCGAGAACGACGCTCGGCTTCGTGATCTCGTGCGTGCGGCCCGCGACCGTGAGCGTCACGACCTCTCGCACCGGCTCGGGCATGGGCGCTTCCGGCGTCGGCGGGGCAGGTGCCTTGTAGATCATCGTGTGGGCCGGCTCGGCGAGCGGGAGCTCAGGAGGAGGGGCGGCAGCCGCGTCGTCGCCCTCTGGCGCGACGAGGCGCGTCGCGATGCCGAACTCCCCGACCGCGAGGTCGTCATCCGTCGTCACTTCCACGCGCGGCGAGCCGAGCAGCGCGTAACGCTCGCGTCGCGCGTGCTCGGCGAGATACTCCTGGAGCTCCCCGACGAGCGCCTCCTCGTACCCGTCGAACTGCCTGCGGTCGTCGGGAGAGAGGTAGAGCGTGTACTCGTTCGGGACGTAGACCTTCGACACGGAGACGTTCCGGTGGTCGTCCATCTCTTTGACCAGCTTGCGTGCCAGCTCGATGGGCTGGACGTGCGTTCGGAAGGCGCGGCCGAACACGCCTTCGAAGAGGCCCTCGATCTTCGATTCGATGCTGCGCAGCACGGCCATGGCTCGTGGACTTTCCGCGACGAGTGTAGAGATAGCCTCGGTTCGGGCCGCTACGAGACGCGGCGGAACGCGCTCGCGGAAACGCCCGCAATCGCCCATGCGGCCAGGCAGACGAGCGTGCTCATGATCCCCGACCCTGCGAGCACGGAAGCCGCGACGAGTACGAAGCCGGTCACGCCGACCCCGTACTGCGATGCTCGTCGTGTCCAGGGCAGGATGGCCGCCGCGGCACCGACGAGCAACGCTGCGACTGAGGTCGCAGGATGCGCGAGCAGCCAGTCCCAGACGCTGATCGACGCGCCCGCAACCGGCGTGAGCGGCTCGATGCCCAGGCTCCCCGAGGACTCGTCGGCGATCGGAATCGTGCCCCCTCCGACCGCGGCGAGAAGCGCGGCGGAGAGGACGGCGAGGACGCCGTGCGCCCCGCGACGGACAGTGCCCTGCGCGCGCTGCACTGCAAGTGGTACGAGCGGGAGGAGGCCGACGGCTGCGAGGATCGGCCCCGCGACGAAGAGGAGCCCGTGGCGCCCGTCGCGCCAGTTCAGCACGAGCCAGCCGATCGCGAAGACGCCGTAGAGGATCGCGGCGCTCTCCGCGACGTTCCCGATCGGGAACACTGCGGCCCCCAGTGCGACCGCGAGGCCTGCGCGCGGGTCGATCCATGCGGCGACCGCGGCCGCGACGACGATGGCCGCGACGAGCGCCGGCGGCCAGAACGGGAGCATCGTGGCGGCGAAGAGCGCCGTGCCTGCGCTGAGTGCGACCGGAACGACACGCCGGGCGTGACGTTGCGCAGGCGCTACCGCCTTGCCGCGCTTCTCCACCTCGGTCTTCGTGCGTTCCGGACGCGCCTGAGCCGTCCGAAGAGCGTTCCGGAGCTCCGCGGAGAGATCGGATGCACTCGGGCGTGCCGCGGGGTCGAGCGCGAGCGCGGCATCCACTGCTCCGACGAGGCGGCGCGGGAGTCCGCGGCGCTCGGATGCGAGTGGCGGCGCACCCGCCTGAATCGCGCGCGCGACCTCCTGAATGGGAACGCCCCAGAACGGGTGTCGGTCGGTGAGCGTCTCCCAGAGCAGCACCCCGACCGACCAGACGTCGCTCTGCGGCGTGGCTTCGCTGCCGTCGAGGCGCTCGGGCGCGATGTATGCGAGCGTCCCCGGCACGTCTCCGACCGCGGTGAGCGTGTCGGCGCCGTCGAACTGCGCGAGCCCGAAGTCGAGGAGGCGGATGGAGAGCTCATCACGATCCTCGACGAGGATGTTCGCGGGCTTCACGTCGCGGTGGACGATCCCGGCGCGATGGGCGTGCGCCAGTGCGTCCAGGACCTGGGCCGCGATCTCGACGGCCTTGCGGTCGGTGAGCGCCCCGGACCTGATCGTCTCGCGAAGCGTTCTGCCGGGCACGTATTCGTATGCGATGTAGACGTGGCTCGAGTCGTGGCCGACGTCGTACGCACGGACGCAGCGGTCGTGTCGAAGGCGGCGCGCAGCCATGGCCTCGCGCTCGGCCCGCGCTGCCGCCTTGCCCTCGCGGGGGATGATCTTCAGTGCGACGTCGAGGCCGTTCCGCTCGTCGAGCGAAAGCCACACGGATCCCGACCCGCCCGTTCCGAGCGGACGCATGGGACGGTAACGCCCGAGAACGAGCTCCTGGGTGGATGGGACAGCCGCAACGCTCGACACCGCCTCACACTCTTTGCCACGGATCGGCCGACTCCTTGCACGTTTCAGTCGGCAGGCGCGTTCCTATGGGTCATCTAGCATCCCCGAGGCGGCCGCATGAGTACGCGCGACGACGACATTCTGGATTTCGACTTCTTCGACGAGGAGGATGCGCCTGCGTGGGAGGAGCCCGAGGGCTTCGAGCCCGAGCCGCCGTCGGGCGGACGACGTGGCCGCGGGTCGGGCTTCCGGCCGCCGCGCAACCTGACACCGCTGCTTCGCCTCGTCGGCCTGATCGCCCTCGCGATTCTCGTCGTCGTCCTGCTCGTCGTCTGGGTCGAGGGCTGTGCCGAGGATGCGAAGCTCGATCGCAACCGCACGTACCTCGCCGACATCGGATCGATCGGGAACGCGTCGGCGAAGCTCGGCCAGCAACTCAGCACGCTCCTCACCACGCCCGGCCTCAACGAGGAGGATCTCGACGCGAAACTCGGTGGGTACGTGCAGACGGCCGAGAACCAGATGCAGCAGGCCGAGGATCTCAATGCACCGGGGCCGATGGTCGTCCCGAACGGGGGCGCCGTCGAGGCGCTCCGCTACCGGGTGAACGGCCTCAAGGGGCTCCAGGCCGCATTCAAGGAGTCGGCGGACGAGACCGACGCCAGCATCGCCGGTGAGCAGTTGCTCGCGCAGACGCGACGGCTCCTTGCGAGCGACGTGATCTGGACCGACTCGTTCCAGGAGCCTGCGGAGGTCGTCCTCCAGGACGAGGGGATCGAGGGGCTCGACGTGCCTTCGTCCCAGTTCATCACCACCGACGACCTCGTCAGCCAGAGCTCGCTCGCTGCGATCTGGCAGCGGATCCAGGGCGCGTCGACCGGCGGGACGCCGACGGGTCTCCACGGCAGCGGCATCGCGTACGTGAAGGCGCTGCCCAGCGGACAGCTGCTGTCGACGACGACGGAGACGACCATCAAGGTCACGGACGAGCTCAAGTTCGAGGTCGGTGTCGAGGACACGGGCGAGAGCCAGGAGGTCAGGGTCAAGGTCACACTGACGATTCCGAAGCAGCCGGACGCGATCGTCAAGACCGCCACGATCCCGATCATCGAGGCCGGCGAGACGAAGTCCGTCGTGTTCACGGTCGGTGCCCTCGTTCCCTTCGGCGAACAGACCTCGGTGAAGGTCGACGTCGATCCGGTACCCGGCGAGACGAACACGACCAACAACACCGCCGAGTACCCCGTCATCTTCACGCTGTGAGCGGCGCCCTCGCGGTCGGCGTGGCGGCCTGCGTGGTCGCCGCCCTGGCGCTCGTCGCCGTGCTCCTCCTCTGGCGCCGCGTGCGAAAGCTCCGTGGCGCCCAGGCGGTCGTGCTCGGCACCGGCGGTGCGGACCTGCTCGACTTCGCCGTGTCGCTCCAGGGACGGATCGATGACCTCCATCGAGCAGTCGACGAGGTCGCTGCGGGCCTGTCGCGCGTGGACCGTCGCGTCGACGGGTCCGTGACCAACACCGCGGTCGTTCGTTACGACGCGTACGAGGGAACCGGCGGACAACAGTCGGCATCGGTTGCGCTCCTCGATGCGACCCGCACCGGAACGGTGCTCACGGCGATCCAGGGCCGCGACTATGCGCGCATCTACGTCAAGGACCTCGATCGCGGCCGCTCGTCGGTCGCGCTCTCGCCCGAGGAGCAGGAAGCCGTCGACCGCGCGATGGCGCGGTAGACGTCGCTCAGGCCGCCGCTGCGGCCGACTCGAGGCCGGGCAGGTACTGCCGCCACGTCTCGGGGACGTGGTCGGTTGCGAGGCGGATGAAGAGCACCGGGGTAGGAGGCCGGGGAGGCGTCCTCAGCGTCATGCTCGTCTCCTCGAGCAGGCGGTCACCCTTGCGGTGGTTGCAGGGCGCGCACGAGGTGACGACGTTCTCCCATACCGACGTGCCGCCGCGCGAGCGGGGAACGACGTGGTCGAGCGTCAACCGGTTTCCTTCGGTGCCGCAGTACACGCACTTCCACCCGTCGCGGGCGAAGAGCACCCGCCGCGAGATGCGCTTGGTGACGCCGCGTGGCACGCGTACGTACGCCACGAGTCGGATCACATGCGGGCGGGTGAACGTCGACGCCGACGAGCGAAGGGGCAGTCCGTGGCTCTCGAGCACCTCGGCCTTTCCCTTCCACACGAGTACGTGCGCGCGGCGCAGCGAGCAGACGTTCAAGGGCTCGTAGCTCGCATTGAGGACGAGTACACGCTCCACCGCCGGGGGAATGTAGCACCCTGCTGTGCAGGCTCCGAGCCGCTCGTAGCGGGAATCGCATGCATATTCTGCTAGGCTTCTGCATAGTATGAATCGTCGGGAGAGACAGGGCGCGATCCTCGAGCTCGTACGCGATCGAGCGCTCTCGACGCAGGCCGAGGTCGCCGCCGCGCTTCGCGAAGCGGGCTGCGACGTCGTCCAGACGACCGTCTCCCGCGACATCGCCGAGCTCGGCCTCGTCAAGGTGCGCGCGCCGAGCGGCCGGCTCGTGTACGCGCCACCGGGCGGCAGCGACGCCGACCGGCTGCGCGCCCTCGGGTCCGCGATGCGGCGCTACGCCGTCACCGTCGAGGCGGCCGGCCAGCTCGTCATCGTCACGACGCCGTCGGGGTACGCGAACGCCCTCGCGCAGGCGATGGACGAGGCATCCCACCCTTCCGTCGCAGGGACGATCGCCGGCGACAACACGATCTTCGTCGCGACGCACGACGGCGCCTCGGCGCAGGCGCTCGAGGACGAGCTCGCCGGCTATCTCCTGCAGGGAGCGGCGTAGCGTGAGTTGCACCGCGGTCGTCGCCTACTCGGGCGGGCTCGACACGAGCTGCATCCTGGCCTGGCTGAAGGAGGACTGGTACGGGTTCGACGAGGTCGTGGCGGTTCTCGTCGACGTGGGGCAGGAGTTCGACCTCGAGGAGTCGATCGCGCGCGCCCGCGCGGCCGACGTCGACGATGTCGTCCTCGTCGATCGCAAGGACGCGTTCGCGGACGAGCAGTGCGCCCGCGCGATCGTCACGAACGCCCTGTACGAGGGCAAGTACCCGCTCGTCTCGGCGCTCTCGCGGCCGGTCATCGCTCGGGCGGTCGCCGAGCTCGCGCTCGACCTCGGTGCGGAGGCGGTCGTTCACGGGTGCACCGGGAAGGGGAACGACCAGCTGCGCTTCGAGCTCGCGTTCAAGGCGCACTATCCCGGCGTCACGGTGATCGCGCCCTTGCGCGACCGCATCTGGACCCGCGACGAGGAGATCGAGTACGCGTTCGCCAAGGGCATCCCGGTCGTGCAGACGGCGGCCTCGCCGTTCTCGATCGACGAGAATCTCTTCGGGCGCGCGATCGAGGCGGGCGTCCTCGAGGATCCGTGGAACGCACCTCCGGAGGAGCCCTACGCGCTGACGTCCGATCCTGTGCAAGCGCCGGACCCGATCGAGCTCGTGATCGGATTCGAGAAAGGGATCCCCGTGACGCTCGACGACGAGCCACTCTCCCTCGCAGACCTCATCGCCCAGGCCAACCGACTCGCGGGCGCCTACGGGATCGGTCGGATCGACATGATCGAGAACCGCGCCGTGGGCATCAAGAGTCGTGAGGTGTACGAGGCGCCGGGCGCGATCACGCTCATCGCGGCGCACTCCGCGCTCGAGGACGTCGTCCTCACGAAGGACGAGGCGCGGCTCAAGCGGCCGCTCGAGCAGCGCTGGACGGAGCTCGTGTACGAGGGCCGCTGGTTCAGCCCGGCCCGCGAGGCGATCGACGCGTTCGTCGACTCGACGCAGCAGCTCGTCACGGGCGAGGTGCGCGTCGAGCTGCGTCCGAATGCGGCCGTGGTGACCGGACGCCGTTCGCCCCACATGATCTACGCGTCGGAGCTCGCGTCGTACGGGACCGGAGAGACCTTCCCGCACGACGCCGCCGAAGGGTTCATCCGGATCTCGTCCCTCGAGACCGAATTGCACGCGGCTCGCGAACGCGCCAAGATCGACGTGTGACGACCTGGGCCGGGCGCGTCGAGGGTGCCCTCGACGCCGACGTGTGGCGCTTCCTGCGCGTCGACGACGCGGAGCTCCTGCCGTACGACTGTGAGGCGACCGCCGAGCACGCCCGTCGACTCGCGGCTGCAGGGCTCCTGACCGGCGAGGAGCTCGACGAGGTCGAGTCGCGACTTGCGGAGATCGCTCAGGATCCGGACGCCTACCTCGAGTCCGACGAGGACGTGCACTCGGCGATCGAGCGTCTCCTCGGCGACGTCGGCCGCAAGATCCACGCCGGCCGGTCTCGCAACGATCAGGTGGCCGCGGCGTTCCGCATGTACGTCCTCGATGCCTGCGCGGAGGCGCGTGAGGCGATCGACGCCCTCGCGCTCGTCGTGCTCTCGTTCGCCGAGTCCGAGGCGGAGAGCGTCATGCCTGGGTACACCCACCTCCAGCGCGCGCAGCCGATCACGCTCGGCCACCACCTTCTCGCGTGGGTCGAGATGCTCGACCGCGACCGCACGCGGTTCGCCGCGGCCGCGGAGGCCGCGGCCGAGAGCCCGCTCGGCGCCGGTGCGCTCGCCGGTTCGACGCTCGAGCTTCCCCCGCCGCCACGACAGATGCGGAACTCGCTCGACGCGGTGGCCGACCGCGACTTCGCACTCGACTACCTGTATGCGGCGGCCGTTCTCTTCACGCATCTCTCGCGCGTCGGCGAGGAGATCGTGCTCTGGGCGAGCTCCGAGTTCGGGTTCGTCCGGCTGCCCGAGTCGGCTGCGACCGGCTCGTCGATGATGCCGCAGAAGCTGAATCCCGACGTTGCAGAGCTCGTCCGCGGCAAGGCAGGTACGGCGATCGGCCGCCTCACCGGTCTGCTCGCGACGGTGAAGGGTCTCCCGCTCGCGTACGACCGCGACCTGCAGGAGGACAAGGCGCCGGTCTTCGCGACGCGCTACGAGACGCGCCTGGCGCTCGAGGCCCTGACCGTGCTCGTGAGCGGACTCGAGGTCGACCGCGAGCGAATGTCGAAGGCGGCGTCGGACCCGCTGCTTCTCGCGACCGACGCGGCGGAGGCGCTCGTGCGGGATGGAGTTCCGTTCCGGGATGCGCACGAGCAGGTCGCGGAGAGCGTCCGGGAGGGCTCGTTCAGGAAGCCGCGGCGGGGCAGGAAGCGCGCCGCGCCCGGCCCCGACGGCATCCGCACTGCGCTCGACGAGGCGCGCCGCCGCTTCGTCGACAACCTCTGATTTCCCCGCACTTCGCTAATCCGCGAGTGCGAATTCGCGAACGCGAAGATCCCTAAAGGCGCCCGCTTCGCGGTCGCATGTCGGTGTCTACCCGAGTAGAGCGTCGTGCACGCGTCGTTGGAACGCGGCGATGAGCTGCTCGCTCTGCGACATGAGGCGCCCCTGCGGCACCGTCCCCGACTCGAGCCCCTGCTGGACGGACTGGACGAGGGAGACGTCCTCCTCGGCGACCTGCGTGTCCCAGGCGACGAGCTCCTCGATCTCCTCCGCGGAGACGTCGGCGCCGAAGTAGTAGTCGGTCACCTCGATCGTTCGGCGGAGGCCGTCGGGGTTGTAGCGCTCCATCGAGATGTTCGGGATCCCCGGTGCGATGTTCATCGTCGTCGCGGGGAAGAGGACGTGGTACTGCGCCTGCACGACGTCTCCGCGAGGCGTGTATGCGGCCCTGCCGTTCCCGGAGAGCGCCGACTCGCGAACGGGGGCGACCTGGCTGAGGAACGTCGGGTGCACTCCGAGGTCGTACGCGTCAGGGCTCACGTCGATCACCTTGCTGAATCCCGGGTGCGCCGTCGGGCAGTGGTAGCACTCGAGAAAGTTCTCCATGACCACCTTCCAGTTCGCCTCGATCGGCCACTCGTGGTGCGAGTGGAACCGGAGTGCCGCGAGGTCGAGCCCGCTCTCGGCGACGAGCGCGGGCAGTGCACCGAGCGCTTCCTCGAGTGAGGGGGCCTCGGGCTCCGGGTTCACGAAGACGAACGGCCCCCACGTGCCGACCGAGACAGGGGCGAGCGACAGTCCCTCCGAGCTGAAGCCAGGCTCGCGCTCGGCGCGTGGAGCCCGACGGAGGCTGCCGTCGAGGTTGTACGTCCACGCGTGGTACGGGCACTGCAGCGTCTCGCGACAGCCGTTCCCGTCGACGACGAGGTGCCCGCGATGTCGACAGACGTTCACGAGGCCGCGGAGCGCCCCGTCCATGTCCCGCACGACAGCGACCGGAACGTGGCCGATGAGGGCTGCGAAGTACGAGCCGGGCTCCGAGACCCACTCGGCCGGGCCGGCATACGTCCACGCGCGCGCGAACAGCCGCTCCCGCTCGCGCTCGTGGAGAGCCGTGTCCGTGTACCAACTCGCGGGCAGCGTCCAGCCGTCCTCGAGCGGGTGCTCGACGTACGGGACGGGTGAGGGGGCGGTCGCCGACACGATTCTTGCTCCTGACTGTCCTGTCAGTCAGGATACTGCGGATGCCGGGAACCGAGCAAGTCGCGGGCTCGCCAGCGGCCGCGACACGCGTCGACGAGATCCTTCGCGCCGCATGTCGGGTCGTCGTCGCAGGCGGTGCAAGCGACCTCCGCATCGGGTCGGTCGCCCAGGAGGCCGGTGTCTCCCGGACGCTCGTGCACTACTACTTCACGACCCGACAGGAGCTGCTTCGCGCGACGTTCGCGTACGCGGAGGACCTGCGCGTGGAAGCGCTCGAGGAGGAGCTCGCGGGCATCGCGACCGGCGCAGAGCGCGCCGAGCGAGCGCTCATGCGCACGATCGACCCGGCGCTCGAGGCGAACCCGGCGCTGTGGAACGAGGTCTGGTCGAGCCTCCGCTACGACGACGAGCTCCGTCCGCTCGTCCAGGAGCGGTACCGGGCGTGGGCCGGACGCATCGTGTCCCTCCTCGAGGAGGGGCGGCGGGACGGCTCCGTCCCGGAGTCCGTCGACACGGCCGGCGCCGGGTGGCGTCTGGCGGCGGCGGCTGACGGGATCGATTCGATCCTCTACCTGGGCGCACTCGAGCGGGCCGAGGCTCGGGAGCTGCTCGCGTCGTGTGTCGCACGCGAGCTCGAGCAGTGAGCACGTTGCGGTCCCAGTCCGTCGTTCTCGAGCGCGTGAGCAAGTCGTTCGACGACGTGGCCGCGGTGGACGACGTCTCGCTCGACATCGGCAGCGGCGAGTTCTTCTCGCTGCTCGGCCCGTCGGGCTGCGGGAAGACGACGACGTTGCGGATGATCGCGGGCTTCGAGCGACCCGACGCCGGGCGGATCGTCATCGGCGAGAGCGAGGTCACCGAGACGCCACCGCACCTCCGCCCTGTCAACACGGTCTTCCAGAGCTATGCCCTCTTCCCACACCTCTCGGTGGAGCAGAACGTCGGGTTCGGGCTGCGCTTCAAGGACGTGTCGAAGGACGAGCGACGAGGGCGTGTCGCCGAGGCCCTCGAGCTCGTCCGGCTCGGCGGGCTCGGGCAGCGGCGTCCGCATCAGCTCTCGGGCGGGCAGCAGCAGCGCGTGGCTCTTGCGCGCGCGCTCGTGCTTTCCCCGTCCGTACTCCTCCTCGACGAGCCGCTCGGCGCGCTCGACGCGAAGCTTCGGCGTGAGCTGCAGGTCGAGCTGAAGTCGATCCAGCGCGAGATCGGGATCACGTTCATCTACGTCACGCACGACCAAGAGGAGGCGCTGACGATGTCCGACCGGCTCGCGGTGATGGCGGGCGGGAAGGTCGAGCAGCTCGGCGCCCCTCGTGACGTCTACGAGCATCCGGAGACGGCGTTCGTCGCCGACTTCCTCGGCGTCTCCAATCTCATGCGCGGGCGCATGGTTGGCAGCCGTCACGTCGACGTGGGCGGCGTGACGCTCAGCGCCGAGCAGGGCGAGGCTCGTCCCGGCGTGGTGCGCCTGACGATCCGCCCGGAGCGCGTCCGAATCGAGCCTCCCGCGACGCCGGGTGAGAACCGCGTCCAGGCGACGATCGAGCGGTTCGTCTACCTGGGCTCGACGACGCAGGTGTTCGTCGCGCTCCCGGGCGGCGATCGGGTGCAGGCGCTCGTCGCCAACTCCGGGGACGTCGACGAATACGACGTCGGCGCTTCCGTCACGGCTCATCTCCCCGCCGACGCGCTGCGCATCCTCGCCGACGACGAACCGGTGACGGCGTGACGGACGTCGTCGTCGTCGGGGCGGGACTCGCCGGCCTCTCGGCCGCCCGGGATCTTGCACTCGGCGGGGCGGACGTCCTCGTCCTCGAGGCGCGCGACCGCGTCGGAGGACGCGTCGAGCAGGTCTCCGTCGACGACCTGCGCCCCGTGCAGCTCGGCGGCGAGATGATCGGGCGCGCGCACACCGCGTACCTCGGTCTCGTCGAGGAGCTCGGGCTCACGCTCGACTCGACCTACACGTCGGTGGCCGGCGCGACGACGTACGACCTCGTCGACGGCGTCAAGCGCTCGCACGACGGCTTCCCCTTCGACACGGCGGAGCAGCGGGCGGACTACGAGCGGGTCGAGCGCGTGTTCGGACAGCTCGCGGCGACGGTCGACGCGGACGATCCATGGTCGCATCCCGACGCAGCACGCCTCGACGGCGTCTCCTGGGCAGAGTGGATGCGCTCCGTCGATGCGCTGCCGTCGACGTTGCGCGCGGTCGAAGCCGGCGCACTCGCGCTCGCTGCGGGCTCGAGCGAGCGCACGTCGCTCCTCTCCGAGCTTCGGAAAGCCGCCGCCGTGGGCGACGACGGCTTCTACTCCTACGACCTGTGGGAGTGCTTCCAGGTCGCCGAGGGCTCGGCAGAGGTGGCGCTGCGCATGGGCGCCGAGCTCGGTGAGCGCGTCCGGCACGGCGCCGTCGTGACCGCGATCTCCGTCTCGAGCGGGGGCTGCCGCGTGACACTCGACACGGGCGAGGAGGTCCGGTGCCAGGCCATCGTCTGCGCGCTTCCCGTGAGCGTCCTGCACGGTGTCGCGATCGAGGGCATTTCGTCCCAGCGGCTCGGGTCGCTCCGCGCGCAGCGTCAGGCGCAGGCCGCCAAGATCGTCACGGTCTACGACCGCTCGGTCTGGTCGGACCTCGACGCGAACGGTCTCTCCGAGGGCGAGCTGCTTCTCGCATCCACCTGGCCGCAGCGCGAAGGGGTCCTGTCGGGGCTCGTACCGCCGGAGCGCGTGACGTGGCTCGCCGCAACGGCGGACGAGCATCGACTGGCCGTTTTGTACGGCGAGCTCGAGAGGATGTACGGGGCAGACGCGGCCCGTCCCACCCACTCGTTCCTCCGTATGTGGGCGCTCGACCCCTTCACCCGGGGGTACACGACGCACTGGTGGCCCGGCGACGTCCTGCGGGTCGGGCCGCTGCACGGAACGCATGAGCCGCCGTTCTACGTCTGCGGCTCGGACCAATGGGTCGCGGGCTACATGGAGGGCGCGGTCCGGACGGGGCGTGCGGCGGCGGCGGCCGCGCTCGGGAGCCAGGGATCGACGCCCGCCTGATCGAGGCCGACGTCGCCGTCGTCGGCGCCGGCGTCTCCGGGCTCGCTTCGGCACGCGCGCTTGCCGCCGCAGGCCGCGACGTCGTCGTGCTGGAGGCGCGCGACCGGGTCGGTGGACGGCTCTGGAACACCGAGATCGGCGGGGAGGCGAACGAGCTCGGAGGCGAGTGGGTCGCTCCCTATCAGTCGAGGCTGCATGCGCTTCTGCCCGAACTGGGCGTCGAGCTGTTCCCTGCGTACCGCGACGGCGACGACGTCTACGTCGACGAGAAGGGTGCTGCGCGGCGCCACTCGGGGGACGAGCACGGGTTGAGCTCGGCCGAGGAGCGCGCGCTCGAGGAGGGAGACGCGAAGCTCGACGCGCTCGCGAAGGAGCTCGATCCGGAAGAGCCGTGGGAGCATCCACGGGCGCGCGAGCTCGATACGGTCACGTTCGACGAGTGGCTGCGCATGGAGGTCGCCGACGACGTCGCGCGCGAGAACCTCCGGTCGTACCTCGCCGACGGGTTCCTCACGAAGCCTGCGTATTCGTTCTCGCTCCTCCAGGGGCTCTGGGCCATCGCGGGAGCCGGCGGTACCTACGAGCTCTTCGCGCCGGAGCAATGCCTCGCATATCGCGTCGTGGGCGGCTCGCAGCTCATTCCCCTACGTATCGCCCAGGAGCTCGGCGAGCGCGTGGTGCTCGAGTCTCCTGTCCGGGCGATCGACTGGACGAAGGACGGTGTCGAGCTGGATGCGGGAGAGGTCCAGGTCAGGGCACGCACGGCGATCGTGGCCGTCGCACCGAACCTCATGGGCGCCATCCGCTTCACGCCTTCCCTGCCCGCTTGGCGGATGCGGCTTCAGCAGGCGAGCTCGCAGGGCAGCGTGACGAAGATCCTCGCGGTCTATCCCGAGCCGTTCTGGCGCGCGGATGGCCTATCGGGCGAGGGGTTCGCACCTCACCAGTTCGTGCGCGAGATCTACGACAACACGCCTCCATCGGCGTCCGTCGGCGTGCTCTGCACGTTTCTCCCCGGTGAGCAGGCCGAGTTCGCCGGGCGTCTCCACCCGGATCGGCGGAGGGAGCTCGTGCTCGAGGGGATGTCGAAGTTCGTCGGCTCGTCGGCGCTCCGGGCCACCGACTACATCGAGACCGACTGGTCGGCGGAGGAGTGGACGCGCGGCGCGTACGCGTCGACGTTCGGCATCGGCGGACTCACGCGCTTCGGTGCCGACCTACGGCGGCCGGTCGGCCCGCTGCACTGGGCGTGCTCCGACATCGCCGGCTTCGGGCACATGCACATGGAGGGCGGCGTGCGCTCCGGCGAGGCAGCCGCGGACGCCGTGCTCGCGCTCTAGCGGACGGTTTCGGCGTCGAGGGCGGCGAACTCGCCGACCGTCGAGCCGGTCTGGCCCCGCGCTGCACGGACCCCCCGCCAGAGCAGGAAGCCGACGAGCGCGATCACGATCGTGAGCACGAGCGTCACGGTCGCGAGTGCGTTGAGCGCGGGCGTCGGCGCGGTGCGTCCCTGCGAGTAGATCCGGACGGGAACCGTGTCCGTGTCCGTTCCGGACGAGAGGAACGCGCTGATCACGAAGTCGTCCATCGAGATCGCGAAGACGATGATCCCGCTCGCGACGATGGCGGGGATCAGCATCGGGAGCAGGGCGAGGCGGATCGCCTGGAGGCGTGAGGCGCCGAGGTCGCGGGCGGCCTCCTCGTACTCGGGTCCGATCGCGAGCAGGCGCCCGCGCACGATGATCACCACGAAGATGATCGAGAACGTGATGTGGCCGATCGCCTGCGCGATCGTGCCGAGGGGAATGAACGTGAGGAGCTCGATGAAGACGAGGAGCAGCGCCGTCCCCATCACGATCTCGGGGGTCACGAGCGTCGCGAGGGAGATGCCGCGCGCGGTTCCCGCACCGCGCCCCCGCCAGCGCGTGAGCCCCACGGCGAGGGCGACACCGAGCGGCACGGTGACGAGCACGGCGATGGCCGCGAGCCGCAGGCTCTGGGCGAGCGCTGAATGGAGCGTGGGGTCGTGGAGCACCGAGGCGTCGGGATCGCCCGTGTACCAACGCAGCGACCAGCCCTGTGCAGTCGACCGCGACCGCCCCTCGTTGAACGAGAAGCGGATCGCGATGAGGATCGG
>Ga0068864_100002245_pt1 | contig 15975 bp, 16 predicted proteins | sample KBSSwiS72_FD_66586 | JGI IMG/M metagenome (GOLD analysis project Ga0068864, IMG submission 66586) | Switchgrass rhizosphere microbial communities from Kellogg Biological Station, Michigan, USA - KBS Switchgrass S7-2 | ecosystem: Host-associated > Plants > Roots > Rhizosphere > Soil ... | reverse complement strand
CGGTCACGAAGAACCGGTCGCCGATGCCCTCGCTCGCCGTTGACGAGTTGCCCGCGTCGTCCCGGGCGACGGAATCCGAGACGCCGTACGACACGGGCGCGGACGAGCACGTCGCAATCTTCGAATCCCTGGTACCCGCGCCTCGCGCAGTCCCGGACAGGAAACCGGCGCGGGAGGGGAAAGGGTCCAGGCCGGCAGTTGCGGCACAGTTTGCGGCGAATGCCCGCAACGCCGGCGCCAAACGCCCGGCCCCTGCCGTCGCGTTCGCTCCCGCGGCGGTCGCGACGGCTGCTCTGCCGGACGCCATCGCGGCCGATCGCTTTGCGCAGTACGCTTACGCGCTCGCTCGCTGCGAGCGCGAGAACGTGATCGCCGGGCTCGTGTGCAAGGAGCTCGCGCGGCTCGAGTACTGCGACGGGGAGTGGGGGGTGGCGCCTCAATGCCCGGCGGCGGTGGCAAGCCTCAATACCCGCTAGCGGTTACGAAACTGCCGGCGTGGCATTGCGCCGGCAGTCGGGTGCTCAGTGCCTCAAGCGTCGTACTTGAACGAAAGCTGAACGCGCGCGCGGTACGCCACGACCTTGCCGCCTTCGACTTTCATGTCGAGCTTCGAGACTTCCGCGATGCGCAGGTCGCGCAATGTCTTCGCGGCGGTCGTCACGGCGTTCTTGGCGGCGTCCTCCCAGGACACACTGCTGGTCCCGATCACCTCAGTCACGCGATAGACGCCGTCCATGGAAGCTTTTTTTGCCATGATGGTTCCTCCTCGGGTTTAGGTCCGGCCGGCATGTGGGCAATGCCTGGGACGAGTTCATAATACCCGTGCGCCCGCGGCATGGCGAGGGCGCCAAGCCTTGGCAGCGGAGCACCCAAATGACACGATCCCGCGCACGATCCATCCGGCAATCCGTGGCGGCCGCCGGCGGCGCCATTGTCCTTGCCATCGTCGCACCGTGCGCGCATGCGCAAGCCGCCGCCAGCACTGCAACCGTGAAGGCTTCGTATTTCGCCGTGCCGGACGACGCCCGTCCGCACGACGTCGCTGCGATGCCCGAGCCCCAAGGCATCGTGTACTACACCGCACAGGGCAGCGGCAAGCTGGGGATACTCGACCCGAAGACGTCGAAGGTCGAGGAGGTTCCGCTCGGGCCGAATTCGGCGCCGCACGGCGTCATCGTGGGGCCGGATGGCGCCGCGTGGATCACGGACGGCGGCCAGAACGCGATCGTGCGCGTCGATCCGAAGACGCGCGCCGTCAGAGTATTTCCGCTTGGCAAGGATGCCGAGAGCGCGAACCTCAACACGCTCACGTTCGATGCGAAGGGCCGCATCTGGTTTACCGGGCAGAACGGCTATTACGGGCGGCTCTTCCCGGAAACGGGCGACATGAAAACATGGAAGGCGCCGCGGGGACCGGGACCGTACGGCATCACGACGACCCCGAAGGGCGACGTCTACTACGCGTCGCTTGCCGGCAACTACATCGCGCGAATCGACACCGAGACCGGCGCCGCCACGGTGATCGAGCCGAAAACGAAAGACCAGGGCGCGCGGCGCGTGTGGTCCGATTCGAAGGGCCACATCTGGGTGAGCTACTGGAACACCGGCCACGTCGGCATGTACGACCCTGCCACCCAGGCGTGGCGCGAATGGAAGCTGCCGGGCAATCGTCCGCGAACGTACTCCGTCTGGGTCGACTCGGCGGACAAGGTGTGGCTCACGGACTTTGTCGCGAACGCGATCGTGCGGTTCGATCCGGTCAAGGAGACGTTCCAGACCTTTCCGTCCGACAAGGACGGCGCCAACGTGCGGCAGATGCTCGGTCGCCCCGGAGAAGCATGGGGCGCGGAATCGGGAAATTCCCGGCTCGTGATGATTCCGACGCCGTGACGCGATTCCCGGCTCGCATGGGATGAGCGTGCCGACCTCCCGCAACCGGCCTAATCCGCTATCTTCGCGCGTCCCGCCTTGATCTCGCCGCGCCTTACCTTCGCGTCTACGCGACGGCGCTGCGAGCTGCGGGTCGGTCGCGTCGGTTTGCGCGTGACCGGCACCGCCGCGACCTTCGCGACGAGCTCTTCGAGCCGCGCCAGCGCATCGGCCCGATTCCGGTCCTGGCTGCGGTAGCGCTGCGCCTTGATGATCACCACGCCTTCAGCCGTTATTCGCTGATCGCGAAGCCCGAGGAGCCGCCCCTTCACGGCATCGGGCAAGGAAGACGCCGCGATGTCGAAGCGCAAGTGCAGCGCTGTCGATACCTTGTTGACGTTCTGCCCGCCCGCGCCTTGCGCGCGGATGGCCGCCCATTCGATTTCGGCCTCGGGAATGCGGATCGTCATTGCCGGAGCGGGCGACGCTTACTTGGCTAGAAGGCGCTCGAGCTCGCCGCCGGCGATCAGCTTCTCGAGATCGCTCGCGCCGCCGATCAGCACGCCCTTGACGAAGACCATCGGGAACGTGGGCCAGCCGGTCCACATCTTGAGCGCGTTGCGGCGGCGCCACGTGTTGAGGTAGCTGCCGTATTCGAGGTACTTGTAGCGGATTCCCTTCGCATCGAGCGCCTTGCGCGCGCGCCGCGGCGCAGGATTCTGCCGCATGCCGACGACCACGACGTCGTTCGCCGCGACCGCGGCTTCGACCTCCTGCACGATGTCGGCGTGATGGCCGCCGACCGCCGCGCGGATTGCCGGATGGATCCGCTCCTCGCCAAGGATCTTTCGAGTCATCGGCAATGGGCCCTAGGTTCGTGCGCGCCCGGAGTCGGCCCTACATCGTGAGCTGCTTCAGCGTGTCGGGGTTCTTGATGAGTGCCTTCTGCCGCGGCGGGGGCGCCCCATAGAGTCCTGCCGGCGGATTGGTGTCGAACCGCGACACGACCGATGCGTCGGTGCAGCTCTTGTCGAACGTCACGTTCACCTGCTCGCCGGCAATCGGGCCAAGTGCAAAGCACGGCTGGCCGAGCTTCGCGTTGAGGGCCCTGAGGATTCCGGCGGCGACGAGGTCGCCCTCGGCGCCGCTGCCGGCGAGCTGCAGGTCGTAGATGCGCGGGTTGCCGCCCTGGCGCGCGGTGGCGGTGATCACCGCGGGCAGCGACACCAACTCGCGCAGCAGCACGTCGTCGGCGGTATTCGGCATTCCTTCGACCACGAGCGCGACTTTCCGCCCCGTGACCGTCACGTGCTGCAGGAAGAAGTTGCGCGAGAACTCGTCGGCGATCTTGCCACCGATTGCCTGCATCGCCTCGGCTTCGCTCGCCCAGCTTCCCATTCCGGTCGGCATGGTCGTGTTGAAGTAGATTTCCTCACCCGTGGCGCGATCGATGCACTTCACCGTCCACGAGTTGAGCGCGTACTTGGTGACGACGACACCCGAGGCCGCGAGGCGCATGGACAGGCGCTTCACCTGCGCTTCGCCGAGCACCAGAAAATCGGGCGTCGTCTTGGGATCCGGCGGTCCATCCTCCGACCAGGTGCGAAAGCCGAATTGCTTGATGCGCTCCTTGAGCAGGTTCTCGGCGACCGGCGAAGGTTGCGGCGGCGCATTCGGCTGGTCGGCGTCCCGGACGGCGATGCGCACGGAGATCCGGGGGTCTCCGCTCGCGCGAATGAAATCGACACGCTCGTCGCGCGACATCTGGTTGAGCGATTTCTGCAGCGCGCGGACGTTCACGACACCTTGTGTCTGCATCGACATGAGGCCGTCCTTGCCCATTCGCGGCGCAGTCTCGGAGGTGACCGTAGACACGAAATTGGCGCTTTGGACAAGCAGCTTGTCGTGCACGATCGCGTAGTTGTTCGCCAGCGAATTGGGATCGACCATCAGCCTGAGAGCCTTGGCGACGAGCTGGCCCTTGGCGTCGGCGCGGAGATCCGATTGCATCAGCGACTTGTCGGCGCTGTACCGCGGATCGCTCGGGTCGACCAGGCCTTCGGCGGCGACGGCCACAGATCCCGGATCGACCTTCGCCGCGGCAGGCGCTGGCGCTGATGCCGGCGTCGTCGCCGCGGGTGCAGCGGCGGGGGTTGTCGCTGCCGGCGGCGCCTTCGCCACTTTCGGGCTGTCATCCGTCGAACGATGCATCATCATCCACGCGCCCGCACCGAGCGCGACGAGCGCGAGCAGGGCGACGATGGCAATCGCCGTCGTCTGGGACTTCGAGCCCGGCGCTGCGGCGTTTTCGTCGACGGTCGATGCCGGAAGCGGCCCGGGCGTGGCCCCGGATGTTTCGGCCGCCGCGATCCGCTGCGTCCTGGTCGACGTTGCTGTCGCCGACGTGGCGACCGGCGTGGACGCCGCCAGTGGCGCGGGCGCGGGCGTTCCGATCACGGTGTCTTCCGTGGTAGAGGCCGGAGGCTTTCCGGAGAGCGAGCCCTGAAGCGCGGTCGCGAATTCTTCCGCGCTCTGATAGCGCTCGTCGGGGCGCTTCGCGAGCGCCCTGCGCACGATCGCGTCCATGGTGCCGGGCACCTGCACGTTGAACCGTGACGGCGGCAGCGGGTCCTCCTCGAGCACCTTGTGCATCGTCACCGTCGAGGAGCCGCTGAACGGACGCTCGCCGGTCAGGAACTGGTAAAGGATCACGCCGGCGGAAAAGAGGTCGGAACGCCCGTCGATGGGCAGGCCCATGATCTGCTCGGGCGACATGTAGCTCGGCGTGCCCATCACCGTGCCCACCTGCGTCATGTTCGACGATTCGATGTGGGCGATGCCGAAGTCGGCGACCTTGACGCCGCCGTCGCCGAGCAGGATGACGTTCGCGGGCTTGATGTCGCGATGGATCACGCCGGATTTGTGGGAGTAGCCGAGCGCATCGAGGATCTGCGTCATGATCCGGACGATGTCGGCGGGCGCGAAGCGCTCGTTCGCTTCGAAATAGCTCTTGAGCTCGCGGCCCTTGACGTATTCCATTGCGATGTACCAGGTGCCGGCTTCCTCGCCGATGTCGTAAATCCCCACGATATTGGGATGGCTGAGCCGGCCGGCGGCCTGAGCTTCGCGGCGAAAGCGCGCGATCACCGACTCGGCATTCTCGCCGGCGAGCTGGTCGACGCGGATGGTCTTCAGCGCGACGACCCGCTTGATCATCGGATCGTACGCCTCGTACACGACGCCCATGGCGCCGCGGCCGAGCTCGCGCCGGATTTCGTATTTGCCAATGGTGCTCATCTCCGCCATTCTTCGCTCCCCGGATGATGCGTTGCGTGATGCGTTGCGCAAGGCCGCCGCCGAAAACGGCAACGCCGGCTGCTAAGCCGGCGTCGCGGTGCTCTCGTCACGCGAGACATCACTTGTATTTGTTGTCGATGTCCCAGACGGTCTTCTGGATCAGGCGCTGAACCATTGTATCCAGCGACACGCCCCCTTGCTGCGACTCCGACACGCCCAGCACCGACGTGGACTTGGTGCCGACTTCCATCTTCTCCTCGGCGTACCCGTTCGCGACCTGCTCGGTCGTCTCGGCGTTGATGATCTTGTAGCGCATGCCGATGATCCACACCCCGGAGGTCTCGCTCGTCTGCACGGAGCCGATGCCGGCGCCGGCGACGGTGCCCGCCTGCGCGGCGCCGCGCGAGCCGCCGAACACCCCGAGGAGCCCGGCCATGTTGCCGAGCGCACGGCCGTCGAAGCCCTGCTGGGCGGCAGCGACCTGCTCGGTCTTCAGGATGTCGAACTTGACGATGTACTTCGTGCTCTTGAGCTTGCCCATGCCAAGGAACTTGCGCGCGGCCTGCGGGTCACCCAGGTTGTAGGCGAGCGTGAACTCGTTGAGCAGCGGACCGAGGTTCGAGCGCTCGAGAACCTGGAAGTTGGCGTTGGAAAGCTCGATCTCGCCGAAGTCGGCGATGTTGTTCGCCGTGAACTTCTGCAGGAAGGTCGCGTTGTTGCTCTTGATCTCGCCGGGCAGCACGATCAGCGCCGGGCCTTTCTTGGCGGCGTTCGTGTAGACGACGGGCTGGTAGATCGCCTGGTCGGCAGACGCGTTCGCTTTCTGCGAGGTCTGGCTGCCGGCAGTTGGCGACGGGTTGCCGAACGTCGGTTGAGCCTGCGCGCCGACGGCGGCGAGCGCAAGCGTGAGGCCGAAGAGGAGGCGAGACGCGCTGAGCGAAGTGGGGTGGGTCATGCCATTCTCCAAAGAATCCGTGACTGTCGCGAGATGAAAGGGTCTACTTCTTCGCGGACTTGGCCGCGTTGGCGGGCATTGCGTTGCGGCAATAGTCGCCGTACAGCTTCGCGACGACTTCGTCGATCTGCTCGTTGACGAGCGTCAGTGCCATGCCCGAGATATCGGTGCCGGAGTACGAACTCGAGCTCGCGTTCACGTCGGAAATCACCCGGCCGTTGGAGCCGGTCAGCGTGAAGTTGAAGCTGACCCTCACGGTGTTGACGCCGGCAATGATGCTCGGGATCGCCTCCTTGGTGATGAGGCCCTTGAGGATGAAGCTCGCGCCGAGACGCCGTGCCGCGGAGAGCGCCTTGTCGGGGTCGTTTTTGAAATACGCGTCGATCTCGGCCTGTGCGATGTGCTGGCGGATCTCCTCGGGCGTGAACGTGAGGAGCCCGAGCGCGCGCAGCCGGGAGTTGATCGCCTGGAAGTGCGGACCGTAGTTCTGCTGCTGCGCGAAGATGTAGCCGTTCGATCGCTCCTCGCCGATCATCAGCATGATCTTCTTGCCCTTGAGCTCGGCGCGGCACGGCGTGGACAATTCCTGCAGGATGCGGTCCTGCTTCGCCTGTTCCTCGGCCTTCGCCGCGGCGTCGGCTGCGCCGGGCTGTTCGAACTTGAAGCCCTGTGCCGTCGTCGGCTGCGGCGCGAGCAGCAGGAGCCCGGCAACGATCGCAACACCGGCGAACGCGAACAACTTGTTGTTCATCACGAGTTCCTGCGACTGGCGAGAGACGAAACCAGCGGTCTGGGCGCGCCCTGAAGGGTAGACCAACCAGGGCAGGAAATCCAGTCTCGAGGAGGTCCGGACGCCCCGCAGCCATGGACTATACTCGCATGATGGATCGCCACTTCGCGTCGTGCGCATGACCGGCGAAGTAACCGACGTCGCGGTGCTCTTCGCCGACGTGAGCGGCAGCACGAAGCTCTACGAGACCGTCGGGGATGCCGAAGCGCTGAACGCCATCGGCCGTTGCCTGTCGCTGGTGCGGATCGCGTGCGAAGCGCAGGGCGGCCGTGTGGTCAAGACGATCGGCGACGAGATCATGGCGGTCTTCTCCGCCGCCGATCAGGCCGCGGAAGCGGCCGCAGAAATGCAGCTGCGCGTTTGCGAGCAGGCGCCGGTGGGTCGCTCCCGTCTTGCAATCCGTGTGGGCTTTCATTTCGGCCCCGCGATTGCGGTCGACGGCGACGTCTTCGGCGATTCCGTCAACGTAGCGGCGCGCATGACGGCGCTCGCCAAGGCAGAGCAGGTGATCCTGTCGGGAATGACTGCCGATGCGTTGTCCCCCCTGCTGCGTTTCCGCGTTCGCGAGATCGACTCGCTGGCCGTGAAGGGCAAGCAGGAGGAAATCGGCATCTTCGAGCTGATCTGGCAGGGCGAGGACGCTGACCTGACGGCGCTCGCGACGCGGCCCACGCGCAAGTCGTCGTCCGTCCTGCTCCGCCACGGCACACGCGAGATCGAGCTGACCGAATCGCATCCGCCGCTGACGCTCGGCCGCGACGTGAAGAACGATGTCGTCGTTTCCGACCGGATGGCTTCGCGCATGCATGCGCGCATCGAGCGACGCCGCGACAAATTCGTGCTGATCGATCAGAGCTCGAACGGGACGTACATCACGGTGGACGGCGAGCCTGAAATCCACCTCAAGCGCGAGGAGATCATCCTGCGTGGCCGCGGCCACGTGTGCTTCGGCCACGCCTGGCAGAACGAGCTCGACGAAGTGCTGACGTTCGCCTGCATCAAGAGCTGAGCGCCGCGACGTCACGGTCTGCGACTTCGCGACAGCGGCGCGGGATGATTGCGTCGCACGCTGGCAACGCTCAGGCGTGGCGTGGATCGAGCGCGTCGCGCAGACCGTCGCCGACGAGATTGAACGAGAGCACGAGAACGAAGATCGACAGGCCAGGCCAGATCGCCATCCACGGCGCGTTGTCCATGTAATTCTTCGCGGTGTTCAACATGCTGCCCCAGCTCGGCGCCGGGGGCTGCTGTCCGAGGCCGAGGAACGACAGGCTGGCTTCCGCGATCACTGCGGCGGCGATCGCGAGCGTCGCCTGCACGATGAGCGCCGGCACGACGTTCGGCAGCACGTGCACGAGCGCGATGCGCCACGGCGGATTGCCGATCGCACGCGCGGCGAGCACGAAGTCCTCGGCCTTGATGGCGAGCGTCTGTCCGCGCGTCAGCCGAACGAACACCGGCGTGGCCGAGACGCCGATGGCGATCATCGCGTTGGTGAGGCTGGGGCCGAGGAACGCGGCGAGCGCAATCGCCAGAATCAGAAACGGGCATGCCAGCACGGCATCGGTAAGGCGGGAGATGAGCATGTCGGTTCTGCCGCCGGCGTAGCCCGCGAGAAGGCCGATGGGCACGCCGATCGACAGGGAGATGAGCGCGGCGACAACGCCTGCAAGCAGCGATGCCCGCGCACCCCAGATCACGCGCGACAGTACGTCGCGCCCGATTTCATCCGTGCCGAACCAGTGGGCCGCCGACGGTGCCTTGCGGATCGCGCTCCAGCTCGTCGCGAGCGGGTCGTATGGCGCGACGACCGGCGCAAGGACCGCGACCGTCACGACCATGACGATCACAACAACGCCGAGCGCCGCGCCCCGCCGGCGCAGCAGGCGCCGGAACGCGTGCGAGCGGGGCGACACCCGGGGCGTGTCGATGGGCGCCGGCAACGCGTGTTCGCGCGGAGCCATCGCGGCCTAATGCACCTTGATCTGCGGATTGACGATCACGTAGGCCAGGTCCGCGAGCAGGTTGAGCAGGATGTAGGCCGTCGCCGTGAACAGCACGACGCCTTGTACGACCGCGTAGTCGCGGTTGAACACCGCATCGACGATCAGCTTGCCGAAACCGGGAATGGTGAAAACCTGCTCGGTCAGCACGGCGCCCGACAGCAGCGTGCCGAGCTCGAGCGCCCCGAGCGTGATCACCGGGATGAGCGCGTTGCGCAGCGCGTGCTTCAGGATGACGCCACGCTCGGAGAGGCCCTTCGCGCGCGCCGTGCGCACGTAATCGGAGGACAGCACCTGCAGCATCGCGCTGCGCGTGTGCCGCATGAGCACTGCCGCGATCGCGTTGCCCAGAACGAACGCCGGCATGACGAGTGCGGCCAGGTTCGCTTTCAGATCCTCGAAAGGGCTCACGAATCCCGACGCGGGCAGCCAGCCGAGCGTGACCGAGAACAGCAGGATCATCATGATGCCGAGCCAGAAGTTGGGGGTGGAAAGTCCCCACAGCGCGACGGCGTTTGCCGCATAGTCCCAGGCGGTGTTGCGCCTGACCGCCGACAGGATGCCCATCGGCACGCCGATCGACAGTGCGATGACGATGGCGAACGCGGCGAGCTCGAGCGTCACCGGCAGCTTCTCGAGGATCAGGTCGCGCACCGGCTTCTGCATGCGCAGCGATTCGCCGAGGTCGCCGTGCAGCACGCCCTTCATCCAGTACAGGTAGCGAACCGGGAGCGGCTCGTCCAGGTGCATCTTCTGCCGCAGGTAGGCGACGACGTTCGGATCGCGGTCTTCGCCCGCCAGCACGACGGCAGGATCGCCCGGCAGCAGCTGCTGCAGGCCGAAGATCAGCATCGACACGAAGATCAGTGTCGGGACGATCGCCGCGAGGCGGCGGACCAGGTAGGCGAACATCGGTGGGCCGACAGTGCCTGGCCAGCGCCGCGTCGCGTCAGTTCAACTTGAGTCCCTGCACCCGCACGAGGCCGTCGGGGATCGGACGGAAGCCCGAGAGCTTCGTCGTGTACGCCCACAGCCAGTGGCGATGGTAGAGATAGACGATCGGACGATCCTTGAGCGCGACCGCGGCGAGCTGCTCGAACAGCTTCTTGCGCTCCGCCGTGTCGCGCACCGTGCGCGACTTGTTGAGGATGTCGTCGACCTCCGGTTTGCAGTAGCCCGCGTAGTTGAGCGGCTGCTTGCAACCATCGAAGCTGTAGACGTTGCCGTCCGGATCCGCGCGGCCGCTCCAGGCGAGCACGTACGCATCGTACTGACCCTTGTCGGCCATATCGAGCGATGTCGCGAACTCCGTCGACTGGATCTTCACGTCGAAACCGGCTTCCTTGACCATCGCCTGGACCACTTGCGCGACCCGTTGCCCGTCCGACGTGGTCGGCGTCATCAGCGTGAACGTCGGATTCGGGACGCCGGCTTCGGCGAGCAGCGCCTTGGCCCGGGCGACGTCACGCTTCGGCACCGGCACGTTCTTCGCGTAGAACGTGTTGTCCGGCGCGACCCACTGGTTGCCGACCGTGCCTTCGCCGTCCATTGCGACCTGCACGATGCCCTCGCGGTCGAGCGCGAGTTCGAACGCCTCGCGCACGCGCGGATCCTTGCCCAGCGGGTTCTTCTGCGCGAGATCGCTCTTCCCGACGTTGATCGTGATGCCCTGATAGCCGATCTCGGTGATCTTCGAGATCCTGAAGCGCGTGTCGTTCCTGAGCGCGGGAATGTCCGACGGTGCCGGGCGCTCGATGAAGTCGAGCTGTCCCGATTTCAGATTCGCAAGCCGCACGGTGCTGTCGACGATCGGCAGATACACGATGCGGTCGATGTGAATGTCGCCCTTGTTCCAGTAGTCCTTGTAGCGCTCGACGACGATGCGGTCCTGCGCGACACGCTCGACGAACTTGTAGGGTCCTGAGCAAACCGGGTTGGCGCCGAACTTGTCCCCGGCTGCTTGCGCGGCCTTCGGCGAGACCATCATGCCGGCGCGATCGGCGAGCTGCGCAAGCAGCGGCGCGAACGGCGCGGAGAGATTGATGCGCACCGTCGACGGGTCGACGACGTCCACGGTCGTCACGGGAGCGAGCTCGCCGCGCCGGTTCGAGCCTGTCATCGTCTTGTGCCGTTCGAGGTTGAACTTGACGGCGGTCGCGTCGAGCTTCTCGCCGTCGTGGAACGTGACGTTCGGGCGGATCTTCATCGTGAGCGCCTTGTTGTCCGCCGACCATTCCCACGACGTCGCAAGCTGCGGGACGATGCCGAGCTTCTCGTCGATGTCGACGAGCTTGTCGCACAGCGCGGCGAACACGATCCGGCCCACGAAGGTTCGGGCGAGCGTCGGGTCGAGCACGTCCGGGTCCTCGGCGAGTCCGAAGCGCAGCGTCGTCTGCGCGCTGACCGCCGCGGTGAAGAGCGCGAGCGCGCCGACGAGCAGCACCGACCGGGACAAAGGATGGGTTCGCATGGGTTGCCTCGAATGCGTTGGAAATGTTGCGCCTGCACGAATGCGCGGGCCGGGGTCGCGGGGCAGCATAGCACAGGCCCCACGGGCCGAGCCTTCGGGAAAGTGGCGCGAACGCTGCGGTCACCGCGGCGGCTGCGAGCGTGCGCGCGCCGCCTGGAAACGTTCGACTTCCGCCTCGATGAGCGCCCGATCGGTGATTCCGGCCGGCGCGTCCCGGCGCGGCAGGCACGACACGAATGGCTGGAACCGCTCGAGGCTTTTGTCGTACAGGCGGAAGAGCTCGGCGATCGGCTCGGCGTGATCGTCGACGCGCAGATCCAGCGCGGGATAGCTCTCGGTCGTGCAGATCAGGAGCGCCGCCGCCTGCTTGCCACGCTTGTCGCCGCCCGCCGCCTCGCCAGCCGCCATCGCTTTGAGAAGACGCAGCGCGAGCGTGTCGCCGCGATGCGCTTCCAACGCCTGCGCCGTTGCGTCGAGCACCTGCGGCCCCGCCAGCATGTTGCCCGCAAGCGAGTATCCGTGCCCGCGCCGATCCCCGCACCAGTCGATGCACGCGCTGCCCGTGTGAGCGCCGACGCGTCCCTTGCTGTCGATCATGTGCAGTTGCCGATGGTCGCGGCCCGTGTCCGCCGCCGTCAGCGACTGCACGACGTTCGCGGGGTCGTCGCCGCGTCCGAGGGCCTCGAGCGCCGCCGGAGCGTACAGCGGATTGACGAGCGCCTGCGTCGCCACCGCGCCGACGCCGCTCGACGCATAAGGGCACAACGCGCCAACCGCAAAAAAACGGCTGGCGACGGCGACGCCGAAGCTGCCGGCGGAATCGAGCGCAACGATGGACCAGGTCATCGCAATCCTTCAACGGAACAGGAGCGCCGAGCCCGAAAGGGCGAGCAGCACGCCGACGCAACGGCGAAACATCTCCGGCGCGATGCGATCATGCACCCACTCGCCGACGAGCGTCCCGATGCCCGCCGGCAAGAGCGCTGCCGCGACGAGCATGAAGTCCTCGGCGCGGAACACGCCGGCCGCGAGATAGCCGATCGAGCGCACGACGGACAGCGTGAGCAGCGTGGTCGAGACGGTGACCCGGAACACGCCCTTGGCGAGCCCCAACGAATCGAAGTACGTGACGTACAACGGGCCTGCGAGCCCGCCGAACAGCGTCGCGATCAGCGCGCCGCCGACGCCGATCGGATGCACGACCCAGTCGGGAATCCTGAGCGCACGGCCGAGCAGCCTTTCCCCGAAGAGGCTCCACAGCGCGTACGCAACGACGTAAGCGCCGAGCGCGCGAATGAGGAACTCCTGGTCGGCGTTCTTCACTGCCCACAGTCCCAGCGGAACGCCGATGAGCGTTCCGGGCACGAAGCGCAACACCGCCTTCCAGGCAATCTCGCGCCAGCCGCGGAATGCCTGCCGCACGGAAGCGGTGAGGCCGAGGAGCGTGATGAGCGGTGCGATCGTCGTCATGGGCATGGCGAACGCGAGCAGAGGTGCGGCGAAGACACCCGCGCCGAAGCCGGCGACCCCGCGCACCGCGTAACCCACCGTCAGCGCAAGAGCGCACCAGACGGTGGCGAGCGGCGAAAGCGGCCATGCCAGCGCGGAGAGGGCGTCAGGCATGCGCGCGCGCAGTCGCCGGCTCGCCGTGCGCCGGTCCGACGTACGCGGGTGCGGGCTGCGTGAAGTACGCGTGCAGGATGTGATACACCATGAGGTAATTCTTCTGCTGGAAGCTCGCGTGCGAAACGCCGGCCAGCACCGAGAACTGCTTGTCCGGATTCGGCAGCCGCTTCCAGAAGTCGATCAAGTCGTCGAACCCGGCGATGCCGTCGTACTGTCCGCGCAGTACGATCGTCGGCACGACGATCTTCGCCGGATCCACGACGGGAAGCTTCGAGCACATGTCGATGTAGGTTCCGTTCGGCATGGAATCGTCCAGCGCGAGGATGGCGTCGGCGAAGGCATCGACCGTCCGCGTGTCCGCGCAGTCCGGGTGGTCTCGCTGGAAGATCGAGTGGACGAATGCGCGGTCGATCGGGCGGCGCTTCGTCGCCAGGAATTGCGGCAGCTTCTTGCGCCGTTCGGCGAGGGTCGGCGCGCCTTCGCCGGTCCAGACGAACGCGTCCAGCGCGAGGCGCGAAACGCGCTCGGGATGGCGCTCGGCGAACAGCGCGGCGCGGAGCGCCCCGGACGAGATGCCGTACGTCATGAACGAGCGGATGCCGCGCGTGCGATGAATGCAATCGGTGGCCGCCGCCAGGTCGTCGGCGCCATTCGGAATGTCGCAATAGATGTCCCGCGTCTTGTCGGAGCGGCCGTAGCCTTCCATGTCGACGCACCAGCACACGAAGCCGCGCCGGGCGAACCAGTCCATCACCGACGAATCGGCGCGCCCCGGAACGGTCAAGTCGAAGGTGGGTTGCGAGGCCATCGACGATCCGTGGACGAACAGCACCGCCGGCTTGCCGTCCGGCGAACCGACGTACTTCTCCCACAGGAAGAGGCGCACGGCGCCGTCCGGTGTGTCCTTCGTCGTCCAGTGCTCGACGCCGATGACGGGCGCGTCGGTCGATTCGATCTTCGTCGTCATGGATTCCTCGTCATGCGATTCGCTCAGTCGATCTTCGCGCCGGTCTCGCGGACGACCTTCGCCCACAGCTCCTTCTCCGAGCGGAAGAATTGTCCGAACTCGGCGGGCGTCGACGCGACGATCTCGATTCCCGAGGTTGCCATGTACGCCTTCACCTCGGGCGACGCGAGCACCGGGACGAGCTCCCTGTACAACCGATCGATGATCGGCTGCGGCGTCCCCTTCGGCGCGAGCAGGCCCATCCAGACGTAGGCCTCGAAGCCAGGGACGCCGCACTCCATCACCGTCGGCACATCGGGAAGCTGGGGCGAGCGCTTCGAGCCCGTCACCGCGAGCGCGCGCAGCTTGCCGGCCTTGATGTGGCCGACCATCCCCGCGGTGCCGGGAATCGACACCATCACCTGGCCGCCCAGAAGATCGGTCGTCGCCTGGCCGCTGCCCTTGTAGGGGATGTGGTTCATCCTGATGCCGGTCGACGAGGCGAGGAGCGCCGCGAACAGATGCTGGCCGCTGCCGTTGCCCGACGACGCGTAGTCGATCTGACCCGGGCGCTGCTTCACATAAGCGACGAACTCGGCGAAAGTCTTCACCGGCAGCGCCGGATTGACGACCAGAACGCCCGGCTCGCGGCCGATGAGCGAGACCGGCGCAAAGTCCTCGACGGGATCGTAGGGGAGCTTCGAGTACAGCGTGGCGCTGATGGCGTTCGTCTGCGAGGCGAGCAGGAGCGTGTAGCCGTCGGGCGCTGCACGGGCGACGATCTCGCTGCCGATCGTCGCGCCAGCACCGGGCTTGTTCTCGATCACCACCTGCTGGCCGAGGCGCTTTCCCAACTGCTCCGCGATCACCCGCATCGGCCCGTCGACGGCCCCGCCCGGAGAAAATGGAACGACCACCTTGACCGGACGCGACGGGTAATCCTGAGCCGAAAGCGGGACTGCCGCCAGCAGCACCGCGAGGCATGAACAAAAAGGCAGTAACGCGCGAAAGATATGCAGTGCGTTCATGATGGAGAAGCTATTTCCTTTGTCCCGTGAGCGGGGTCAGGTTGCCGGCGAAGTTGAGCGATCCGGCGAGCGAGCCGCCGTCCACTCGGGCGCGGACGCTGCGGACGCCGCCGTCCAGGTCGACGAACGTGAAGCCGAGGATGTCGCCTTCGACATACGCGCCGAGCACAGGTTGCACCTTGCCGCGCAGGTCGAGCGTACCGCCCACCCGCTGGAAACGCTGGAGGAGGGAGAGCTCTCCCGCAAAGAATCCCGCCGCGTCGCGCAGCGCCCAGCGGCCTTCCACCCGGGCGGGCACGATCCAGAGAAAAGCCTCGCCATCGCCCAGCCGCTGCGTCGCGTCCGGCTCCCACTCGCCCATGTCCCACGCGTGCGAGACGACGCGGGTTCCGGGCTGCATCGCGAGGATCCGGGGCCGCAGCTGCTGGTTGAGGTCGGGCAGCAGATAAAGCGTCAGCACGGTGGCGCGGGTGAAATCTTCCTTGAAGATGTCGCCCTGGACGATCGTCACTTTGCCCCGGACACCCGCTCGCTCGGCATTGCGCCGCGCCAGCGCGGCGAGGTCGCGGTCGTATTCGATGCCGACGGCGCGTGCGCCGAACTTCTGAGCCGCGGCGATCGGGAGCCGGCCGTCCCCCGACCCCAGGTCGTAGACGATGTCGGCGCTCGTCGTCTTCGCCATCGCCAGCATGCGCTCGACCATCGGCTCCGGCGTCGGCAGCCACATCACATCCTTGCCGGGCTGCCGCAGGCGCGGCTCGTACAGCGCGTCGCCGTAACGGGGAAGATCCTGCGCGGCGAGGGAAGCGGCGAAGGCGATCACGAAGACGAGGGCCGCCCTGCCGTTCATGAAGGATTCACGGCACGTTCACGGCAAATAAGCGCCGCCATTGACATGGATCGATTGCCCGGTGACGTAGCGTCCCCCGGGTCCGCACAGCATGCGAACCATCGCCGCCACCTCTTCCGGCCGGCCGAGACGGCCGATCGG
>Ga0068864_100002240_pt1 | contig 15980 bp, 17 predicted proteins | sample KBSSwiS72_FD_66586 | JGI IMG/M metagenome (GOLD analysis project Ga0068864, IMG submission 66586) | Switchgrass rhizosphere microbial communities from Kellogg Biological Station, Michigan, USA - KBS Switchgrass S7-2 | ecosystem: Host-associated > Plants > Roots > Rhizosphere > Soil ... | reverse complement strand
AGCGTCATCACGATGCGGCCGCCGTACTTGTCGGTCCAGATGCCGAGCGGCACGCGGATCAGCGATCCGGTCAGCACCGGCGTGGCCGTCAGCAGGCCGAACTCGGTGGCGTTGAGGCCCAGCGTCTTCCGGATCGGGATGCCGATCACGCCGAACATCATCCACACCATGAAGCACACGGTGAATGCGAGCGTGCTGACCAGCAGCACCGCCAGCGCCTGACTCTTCTTGCTCATCACACGGTCTGTTCGTTGGCCACGAACCGACTGTAGGAAGACGATCGTCAGCGCAGCATCCTTCGGGAGAACGTGCGGCGCGCGCCGGAAGGACGATGCCGCCGGCCGCGGCTATCGTCCTGAAGAGCTAGCGGGGGAAGGACGTGCGCGGCGCTTGCGCTGGATCAACCCAGCCCGTGCTCGGTTGCGATAACGGCGGCCTGCACCCGCGAGCTGACGTCGAGCTTTCGGAGGATGTGCTGGACGTGGATCTTCACGGTGGTCTCGGCGATGCCGAGCGAGCGGGCGATCTCCTTGTTGCCCTGGCCGCGGGCGATGCCGCGCAAGATGTCCTGCTCACGCGGCGAGAGCGTGAGCAGCCTGGCCGCGGGCGCGGCCGCGTCCACCGGCGCGACGGACGGCGGCGCGGTCGCGTCGCGGTAGGCGGCGACGAGCTTCCCCGTCATTTCCGCGGCGATCACGCTCTCGCCGCGCATCGCCCGGCGGATCGCCAGCGCGAGCGCGTCGCCCTCGATCGTCTTCAGGAGATAGCCGCAGGCACCGTGGCGCAATGCCGCGGCGAGATCGCCCTCGTCTTCGCTGACGGTCAGCATCAGCACGCGGACGCCCGGTGCCGCCTCGAGCAGCGCCGGCAGCGCGTCGACGCCGTTCACGCCCGGAAGGTGGTTGTCGAGCAGGATCAGGTCGGGCCGCAGTTCGCCGGCGCGGCGCTGCGCCTCGCCCGCATCGCCGGCGTCGCCGACCACCTCGAACTGCGGCTCGCGCTGGAGCAGGGCCGTCAAGCCGCGCCGGAACAGCGTGTGGTCATCGACGACCAGGATGCGGATGGTGGAACCGGGCTCGACCACGGCCGCCGCTCCCCTCAGGCAGCCTGCGCCGGCGCCGCCACGGGCGCCGCCGCGCCTCGCGGCGGCGGCAGGGTCAGGACGACGGACGTGCCGCGGCCCGGCGTCGAGAGCACCTCGAACCGGGCGCCGAGCCGCTCGGCCCGCTCGGCCATGATCCGCAGGCCGACATGGGTCTCGTCCGCGGCGCCCGCCTCGCTGGCGAAGCCGACGCCATCGTCGCGCACCTCCACCCGCCACTGCGGACGCTGCTGCACGTCGAGCCAGACCTGTTCGGCACCGGCATGCTTGCGCACGTTCGAGAGCGCCTCCTGGACGATGTGCAGCACCTGGATCTGCACATCGGGCGCGAGCGGCATGCTCTCGTCGCCCATCTGCAGGGCCGTCTTCAGCCCGGTCTGGTGCTCGAACTTGCGCAGGGTGGTGAGCAGCGCCGGCGCGATGTCCTCGGTGTTGGCGCGGGTGCGAAAGTGCATCAGCAGCTCGCGCACGTCGCCGTAGCTTTCGCGGACGCCGACGTCGATCTCGCCGAGAACGTGCTGCACCTGGTCGGCATCGCCGCTGGCGATGGCGTCGCGCATCAGCTGGACCTGGATCTTCAGGAAGGCGAGCGACTGGGCGATCGAATCGTGCAGTTCGCGGGCGAGGAACACGCGCTCCTGCGACACCGCGGCCTCCAGTTCGAGCGAGTTCAGGCGCAGGCTTTCCATTGCGCCCGCGAGGTGGGCAGCCAGCGCTTCGAGCAGCGAGCGCTCGGCCTCCGGCAGGTCGATCCGGGCGTGGAAGAACAGGTCCACCTCGCCCATCAGCCGCTCCTGCATGCGGATCGGCACCGACACCACGGTCTCGAAGCCGGCCTGGGCGCAATGCCTCATGCGCGCCGGCTCCATGGTGCGGATCGGGATCACCCGGACACCGGGCGGCGCCGAAGGCGAGCCGCAGTGGCACTCGCCTGCCATCAGGCAGTGCTCGGCCTCGGTCATCGCCTGCGGCAGCCCGTGCGAGGCGAGCATCAGGTAGCGGCGGTTCGCCTCGTCGGACCAGCGCAGCGCGACGCCGTCGGCGCGGGCGATGCGGGCGATGCTCGCGGTGAAGCCCTCGGCTGCCTGCTCGAGCGAGGTCGCCCCGTTCAGCAGCTTGGTCACCTCGTAGAGGCTTTCCAGGCGCTCGCGCTTTTCCTCGAGCTCGGCGGTCTTCTCGCGGACCCGGCTTTCGAGGTTCTGGTACATCGACTGGAGCTGTCCGGCCATGCTGTTGAAGCCGCCGGCAAGGGCGGCGAACTCGTCGGTCGACGTGACCTCGACGCGCGCGCCGAGATCGCCGCCCTGGACCCGGTGGATCGCCTGCTTGAGCAGGCCGACCGGCTCGAGCACGAACAGGTAGCCGACGTAGAGCAGCACCGCCGTTCCAAGCACGGCCAGGCCCATCGTCGTCACCTGCAGCAGGTACATCAGGGCCGTCCATCGCGCCATGTGCGCCTCGATGCCGGTGACGAAGGCATCGATGCGCGCGACGAACGCGTCGGCCTCGGCGCCAAGCGACGCATCGACCGACGGCGGGGCCGCGGCAGCCAGGCGGTTGCGAAAGCCGGACCAGTCCTGCTCGATGCCGGCAAAACTGGTGCGCGCCCCGGCGTCCCAGGGAACGAACAGCGGCCGGTCGGGATCGCCCTCGCGCAGCAGCCTGAGGCTCCGCTCGAAGGCGTCGATCCCGCGCTTCAGCTCGACCGTCTGGCCGCCGTCGGCCGAGAGCACCAGCCGGTAGGCCTGCATGCGCATGCGCCCGGCCTCGTTGACGGCGGCGGCGCCGCCGTCGAGCTGCCAGGCCATCCAGACCAGGGCGGCAATGGCACCGAGGGCGAGCAAGGCGAACGGCGCGGCCACCAGCGCCAGCTTGGCGCCGAGGGTCCATTGCCGGTCGCCGCTCACGGGCGCTTGAACCTCGCCGCGAGCGCGCTCGCGGCACGAATCAGCAGGTCGGCCTCGACGCCGACGGCGACGAACAGCGCCCCGGCACGCAGGTAGCGCTCGGAGACCGCCGGATCGGTGTCGATGATCCCCGGCGCCTTGCCGGCGGCGAGCACGGTGGCGATGCCGGCGTCGATCGCCTTCAGCACCTCGGGATGGGCCGGCTGCCCGAGGTAGCCCATCGAGGCCGAGAGGTCGGCCGGACCGAAGAACACGCCATCGATGCCGTCGACCGCGGCGATCTCCGCCAGGTTCTGCATCGCCAGCTTCGACTCCGCCTGCACCACGACGCAGATCTCGTCGTGCGCCTCGGCGACGTAGTTCTCGATCTTGCTCCAGCGCGTGACCCGCGACATCGCGCCGCCGAGGCCGCGCGTGCCCGCCGGTGCGTAGCGGGTCGCCGCCACCACCTCGGCGGCCTGGTTGGCATCGTGGACCATCGGCACCAGCAGGCTCTGCACGCCGGCGTCGAGGTATTGCTTGATGAGCGCGATGTCGCCCTGCACCGGCCGCACCACCGGGCTGACCGGATACGGTGCCACCGCCTGCAGCTGGGCGAGGACGGTGCGCAGGTCGTTCGGCGCATGCTCGGCGTCGATCAGCAGCCAGTCGAAGCCGGTCGTCGCGACCATTTCGGCGACGTAGGCGTCGGCGAGGCTCATCCACAGGCCGATCTGCGGCTCGCGCCGGGCGAGCGCGGCCTTGAAGGCGTTCTTCTGTTGCTTCATCGGGTTCTCTTTGCTGGCGAATCCGGACGGCTCAGGCGAAGCGGAAGGCGATCGCGCCCAGCGGTCCGTAGTCGACGTGGAAGACATCGCCCCGCGCCGCCGTCGTCGGCCGGGTGAACGAGCCGCCGAGGACGACGTCGCCGACGTTCAGCTGCTCATCGTAGGGCGCGATCTTGTTGGCCAGCCAGGCGATGCCGTTGCCCGGATGGTTGAGCACCGCCGCCGCCAGGCCGGTCTCCTCGATCACGCCGTTCTTGTAGAGCATCGCCCCGGCCCAGCGCAGGTCGACGTCGTGCGGCCGCACCGGCCGGCCACCGGTGACGATGCCGGCGTTGGCGGCGAAGTCGGCGATGGTGTCGAAGACCTTGCGCGGTGCCTTCGTCTCGCGGTCGAACTGCTCGATGCGAGCGTCGATGATCTCGACCGCCGGCGTCACCAGCTCGGTCGCCGCCAGCACGTCGGCGAGCGTCACCCCCGGGCCCTTGAGCGGCCGGCCGAGGATGAAGGCGAGCTCGACCTCGACCCGCGGGGCGATGAAGCGATCGACGGGAATGTCGCCGCCGGCCTCGAAGAACATGTCGTCGAGCAGGGGCGCGTAGTCGGGCTCGGTGATCTGCGAGGCCTGCTGCATCGCCCGCGAGGTCAGGCCGATCTTGCGGCCCTTGACCACCCGGCCCTCGGCCAGCCTGAGCTGCAGCCAGGCGCGCTGGATCGCGTAGCCGTCCTCGATCGTCATCTCCGGATGGCGCTTCGAGAAATGACGGAGCTGGACGCGCTCCTTCTCCGCGGCGTGCAGCTCGGCCGCGAGGGCGGCGATCGTGTCCTGGGCGAGCATGGCGGCTACTTGCCGGCGAACAGCGGATGCAGGTTGCTGTGCTTGACGTCGAACACCGGCGCGCCCTCGTCGATCTGCAGGGTGATGCCGAGCGGCCGGCTGGCGAAGAGCTTCTCGAAGTGGCTGCGCACCGCGGCGATCAGTGCCTCGCCGGTGGCCTTCACCCGTTCCGGATCGCGGCCCGGCGCGATGCGCACGTTGAGGTAGACGAAGGCGCGGTCGGGCGCGCCGTCGGCGACCGCGAAAGTCCGGGCCGGATAGGCGAGCACGCGGGTGCCGCCGATCGGGTAGAGCCGGCCGCCCTCGCCGTCGCGCTGGGCGCAGATCACCTCGGCGAGGCTGGCGCAGAGCGCGTCCATCCGTGCGTCGGGATCGAGGTTGGCGGTGTACTGGATCGTCACGTGCGGCATGGCCGGCTCCTCGGGAAACTCATTCGATGGCCATCAGCGCCACCGTGCAGCCGACCGAGAAGATCGGGATCGGTGCGTAGAAGCGCAGCTCGCCCCGGCCGCGGGCGGCGGCGGCGGCGGCGATGAAGGTGCGGATCTCGAATCCGCCCTGGCCGGCGTCGCGATAGGTCGCCTCGTCGCTGTACGAGAGCATCGCCGCCTTGTCCTGGCGCAACCAGCGATCGAGGAACTCGCGGTCCCAGGGCTCGTTGATCTTGCCGGAGTCGGGCGTCGCCGGCCAGTGCGAGATGCCGCCGGTCGAGACCAGCGCGATCCGCTCCGGCACCGCGTCGCAGGCGCGGCGCAGCGCCTCGCCGAAGGCCCAAGCGCGATGCAGCGGCGTCAGCGGCGGGCCCTGGCAGTTGATGTTGACCGGGATGATCGGCAGATCGAATCTCGGCGTCAGGAAGTGCAGCGGCACCATGATCCCGTGGTCGAATTTCCACTCCTCGGCATAGGCAACATCGACCGTCTGCATCACGCCGCGCACCAGGCGCAGCGACAGCTCGGCGTGGCCCGGGATGCGGGTGCGCGGGATGCCGAGCCAGCCCGGGTCCTCGATCGGCCCTTCGTAGTGCTCGGCCATGCCGATCGCATAGGCCGGCATGTTGTTCATGAAGAAGTTCGCGAAGTGCTCGGCGGCGATGACGATCAGCGCATCGGGGTTCGTCGCGGCGAGCGCTTCGCCCATGCCGCGGAACTCGGCGTGGAAGGCGTCGCGCACACCCGGCTCAGCGAGGTGCGCCCGGCCGGTGATGCCGGGGCCGTGGCTGCAGGCGCCGGCGAAGACCAGGCTCATCGCACCGTCCTCATACGCCGGCGACCTTCTCGTCGGTCGAGGTGGTCATCGCATAGACGCCGGCCCGCACCGGCCCGTGCCGGCGCACGCCCTCGCGCATCGCCTCGATGTAGTCGGCCCAGGGCATGCCGAGCAGCGCCGCGAAGTGCATCAGCAGCTGACCGTTGGCGCCGAGGACGTAGAGCTTGCCGATGTCGCCGGCGAGGAAGGCCTCGCGCTCCTCGGCGCTGAGCTCGTAATCGTCGAGCACGGTCTCGCGCGACGCGCGGAAGCGCTGCTGCACCGCCGGCTCGCGGTTCAGGTGGAAGAGCAGCTTCTGCGCGGCGTAGAGGCTCACGGGGTCACGCACCCCAATGCGGAATGTGATGATCGGTGATCGACACGCAGACGTTCTTCGGCTCGCAGAACACCTCGTAGCTCCAGGTCCCGCCCTCCCGGCCTGTGCCCGAGGCCTTGGTGCCGCCGAACGGCTGGCGCAGGTCGCGCACGTTCTGGCTGTTGACGAAGCACATCCCCGCCTCGATCGCCGCGGCGACGCGGTGGGCCCGGCCGAGGTCGCGGGTCCAGACGTAGCTCGACAGGCCATAGGCGATGTCGTTGGCCTGGGCGATGGCGTCGGCTTCGCCGTCGAACGGAATCAGGCAGGCGACGGGCCCGAAGATCTCCTCCTGGGCGATGCGCATCCGGTTGTCGACGTCGGCGAAGACCGTCGGCAGGACGAAGTTGCCGGAGCGGAGCCGCTCCGGCAGCGCCGGCGCGTCGAGGCCGCCGCAGAGCAGCGTCGCGCCCTCTTCGCTGCCCAGGGCGATGTAGCTGCGCACCTTCTCGAGATGGCCCTTGCTGATCATCGGCCCGACGATCGTCTTCTCGTCGAGCGGGTCGCCGACGGCGATGCGCTTCGCCCGCTCGACGAAGCGCTTCACGAACTCCGGATAGATCGCTTTCTCGATCAGGATGCGCGAGCCGGCGGTGCAGCGCTCGCCGTTGTTCGAGAAGATCATGAAGACCGCAGCGTCGAGGGCGCGCTCGAAGTCGGCGTCGGCGAAGATCACGAACGGGCTCTTGCCACCGAGCTCCATCGAGAACTTCTTCAGGCCGGCGCTCTGGACGATGCGGTTGCCGGTGCGGGTCGAGCCGGTGAAGGAGATGGCGCGCACGTCGGCGTGCGCGACCAGCGCCTCGCCGGCCTCGCCGCCGTAGCCGTGGACGACGTTGAGCACCCCGGCCGGGATGCCGGCCTCGAGCGCCAGCTCGCCGAGGCGCGCGGCGGTGAGCGGCGACAGCTCGCTCATCTTCAGCACCGCGGTGTTGCCGAACGCCAGGCAGGGCGCGACCTTCCAGGTGGCCGTCATGAACGGCACGTTCCAGGGCGAGATCAGGGCGCAGACGCCGACCGGGTGGAACAGCGTGTAGTTGAGGTGGGTGGGCGTCGGGTAGGTGTGGCCGTCGACCCGGACGCACATCTCGGCGAAGTAGTGGAAGTTGTCGGCGGCGCGCGGGACCAGCTGCTTTCTCGTCTGGCCGATCACCTGGCCGGTGTCGCGGCTCTCGGTTTCGGAGAGTGCCGGCACGTCGGCGGTGATCAGGTCGCCGAGGCGGCGCATCAGCCGGGCGCGCTCGGCCGGCGCAGTGCCCGCCCATTTCGGGAACGCCGCCTTCGCCGCCGCCACCGCCGCCTGCACTTCGGCAGTGCCGCCGCGCGCCACCTCGGCGAGCACCTCCTGGGTGGCGGGATCGACGGTCTCGAAATAGTCGCGGCCTTCTACCGGGCGGCCATCGATCAGGTGCTGGATTCGCATGCGCTTTCCTGGGGCCTTCAGCGGCCGAACTCGGCATCGCCGGCGATGGTGTTGACGAGACGACCGATGCCCTCGATCTCGCAGGCGACCTCGTCGCCGACGGCCACGTTCGACACGCCTTCGGGCGTTCCCGTGAGTATCACGTCGCCGGGGGAAAGGGTCATGAAGGCGCTGAGGTACTCGATCAGGAACGGCACGTCGAAGATCAGGTCGCGGGTGTTGCCCTGCTGCATGAGCCGGCCGTTGACGAAGGTCCGCAGATCCAGCTGCGGCGGGCTGGCGAAGTCGGCGGCATCCACCAGCCAGGGCCCGAGCACGGTGCCGCCGTCGCGGTTCTTGACGCGCAGGTTCGGCCGGTACCAGTTCTCGAGGTAGTCGCGGATCGCGTAGTCGTTGGCGACGGTGTAGCCGGCGACGTGCGACATCGCCGCGGCGCGGCTCGCCTTCCGCGCCGGCTTGCCGATCACCACCGCGAGCTCGCATTCGTAGTGCATGAAGGTGGCGTCGGCCGGCCGGCGCGTCCGGCCCCGATGGCCGACGACCGAGCCCGGCCCCTTGAGGAACACCAGCGGCTCGTCCTGGGCGCTGAAGGCCAGCTCCTTGGCATGGTCGGCGTAGTTGAGGCCGAGGGCGATGATCGTGCCGACCTCGAACGGCGCCAGCCAGACAACGTCCTCCTCGGCCACCACCCGGCCGTCGGCCAGGCGCAGCGTGCCCGGCGCGGTTCCCGGGGTCGCGTCGTGCAGGGCCCCGGCGAAGGCGACGCGGGCGCGCTTCATCGCCCGGCGAGCTCCGCGGCGACGACCCGGGTCTCGAGCCGGCCGAGGCCGTCGACCTCGATCGCCAGCGAGGCGCCGGCGCGGACCCGGGGCGAGCCGGGCGCGACGCCCGCCAGCAGCAGGTCGCCCGGCGCCAGGGTCATGAACTCGCTGACGTCGCTCACCAGGCGGGCAACGCCGCGAAACGTCCCGCCGGTGCTGGCCGCATGCACCGGCCGGCCGTCGACCAGGACGCGGACGCCGAGCGCATCGGGATCGGCGACGTCCGCTCGGGCGACGACCTTCGGCCCGATCGCGCACGAGGCGTCGCGCGCCTTGAAGCGGATCGCCGGGCGGAAATACGAGTCGTGCGGCAGGCTGCAGTCGGCGACGATCACGTAGCCCGCGACGAAGTCCATCGCCTCGCTTTCGGCGACCCGGCAGGCGCTGCGGCCGATGACGATGCCGAGCGCGGCGCCGACCTCGAGCTCACCGGCCGGATCGTCGATGCGCAGCGCCGCGCCGGGCGTCACCAGGGTGTTGCGCGGCTTGACGTAAAGCACCGGGGCCTTCGGCGGCGCCTTGTAGGGCGGCTGGTGGGCGGCCTCGCCGAGCGCGGCCAGGGCGGCGCGATGGTTCATCAGGACGCCGTAGACCGTGCCCGACAGGCGGTACGGCGCGAACGCGAACGGCAGGTCGAAGGACAAGGCCATCGGCGGGCGAACCGCGCTCAGGGCAGGGGCGAGACGCCGAACAGCCAGCGATGCGCCCAGAGAAGAGTCACGGCGTAGACGGCCAGGCCGCCGACGACCGCGATCAGGTCGTTCATCGGCCCCGGCGGCGCACCCGGCACCGCATGCGCCTCGGCCGCGGTGCGCCGCTTGACCGAGATCCGGTCGGCCACCGCCCAGATGAGGAAGCCGCCGAAAAGCAGCACGTCGGCCAGGCTGCCGTTGGCGAGCAGGTGGGCGGTCGCCCAGAACTTGACGGCGAGCAGCATCGGGTGCTTCGCCGCCCGGCTGATGCGCCCCGGCATGTAGGCGGCGAACAGCAGCGGGAAGACCGGCAGCATCACCAGCAGCGCCAGGTGGCGCAGCGCCGTCGGCGGGGTGTAGAGGACGACCGGTTCGCGCCGCGCCATTCCGTAGCCGACGATCAGGAGCGCCAGGCCGATGCCGGCGGCGATCGAGTAGACGCCCTTCCAGGCGCGTTCGCCGCGCCGGGCGATCTGCGCGCTGCGCCAGCCGGGCGCGGCGATCGAGACCGAATGCACCCCGAGGAAGACGACCAGGCCGAGAAGAAGGACGATCACGGAGCCGATTGTGGCGCGAGCGGCGGCATCCGGAGATGCGGTTTCACCCAGAGCCAGGCGACGACGCCGACGCTCATCATGGCGAGCGAGGTCGCCGCCAGGGCGACGGTCGAATGCATCACCAGCGGCGCCACCACGCCGGCCACCACGCCGTTGGCGGCGCTGCCGACGAAGGCCTGCAGCGACGAGGCCATGCCGCGCCGCTCGGGCACCAGGTCGAGCACCAGCAGGGTCACCACCGGGACCATCATCGCCCAGCCGAACGAATAGAGGGCGATCGGCAGCAGGGCCCACCACGCCTGCGGCACGAACGTCAGGTTGAGCGCCAGGTTGACCAGCGACACCGCCGCCATGATCACGAAGCCGTAGCGGATCTGGTGCGAAGTCTTGACCTTTCCCGCCATCCTCCCGGAGAGGAAGGCGCCAGTCATGATCCCGGCGATCGAGAGCACGAAGAACCAGAAGAACTCTTCCGGCGCGAGGTGCAGGTGCTCGCCCAGGAACACCGGCGCGGAGAGCACGTAGAGGAACATGCCGTTGAACGGGATGCCGCTCGCCAGCGCCAGCATCAGGAAGCGCGGGTTGCTGCTCAGCGCCCAGTAGCCGCGCAGCAGGTTGCGGGCGTTGAACGGCTGGCGCTGGGTGTCGTGCAGCGTCTCCGGCAGCAGCCGCCAGATGGCGGCGAAGAGGACGATGCCGACGCCGGTCAGGAACCAGAAGATCGAGTGCCAGCCGGCATGCACCAGGAGGAAGCCGCCGACCATGGGCGCCACCGCCGGGGCGACGCCGAAATAGATCGTCACCTGCGACATCACCCGCTGGGCGTCGGCCGGGGGAAACATGTCGCGGATGACGGCCCGGGAGACGACGATCCCCGCGCCGGCCGACATGCCCTGCAGCGCCCGGAAGAAGACCAGGGCGCCGATGCTCTGCGACAGGGCGCAGCCGGCCGAGGCGAGGGTGAAGACCACCAGCCCGCCGAGCACCACCGGGCGCCGGCCGATGCTGTCCGAGAGGGCGCCGTGGAACAGGTTCATGACGGCGAAGCCGAACAGGTAGGCCGAGAGCGTCTGCTGCATCTCGACCGGCGAGGCGCCGATCGCCCGGGCGATGCCGGTGAACGCCGGCAGGTAGGTGTCGATCGAGAACGGCCCCAGCATGCCGAGGCAGGCGAGCAGTGCGGCGAGGGCCCAGTTGGGCGCCTGCCAGATCGTCCTGGCGTCGGGGTTCATCGAAGAAAAAGTGTGAAGCGGGCCGATAGGCCGGATTCTGTGCAGCGCCGCACCTTGCGATGCGGGCGCCGTGGCCGCCATTCCTCTGGGCCGGGCATCGCTGCCCGGCTCGGTGCTACCTACCCGCCGGCTTGTGCGGAGCCACACTTCGAGGCCGGCGGACCGAAGCCCGCCGGCCCGCGCCGGCCTATTTGGTATTGCTGCGCGTAGAGATTGCCCGTTTCACCCGGGACACCCGCCTTGCGGCCGGCGCCCCGACTCGTCTCTGTTGCTCTGATCCTCACCTCGCGGTGGACAGCCGTTAGCTGCTACGCCGCCCTGTGCAGTCCGGACCTTCCTCCGGCACCACCTTGCAGCGGCGCCGGCGGCGGCCTGGCCCGCTTCACGGGACGATTATCGGCGACCGTTTCGCCCACGCGACACTCCGGCTGCGCCGAAGGAACGGAAGGAAGCCAGGGAAGCCGGAATCGGTAAAATGATTGGTTGCGGGGCCATGAGCGCCGCTCTCGCTCGCGTCAACCGATCCCCGGACGGCGCGTTGTCATGTCAAGTCTCACCCTGCGTCGCGCACGTCGAGGCTTGCATGAAGCCCCTTCTCTCACTTGAAACGATTCAGGAGATATCGATGAAAACCAAATTCGCCCTGGGAGCCGTGGTCGCTGCGGTCGCCGTGTTCTCGCAAACCGCCTTCGCCCAAACCGCCGCCTCCGCGCCGGTGGACCGTCAACAGCGCAAGGCCGAGACGGCCGAGGCCAACAAGGCTGGCCAGCTGACCCCGGCAGGCCAAGGCAACGTCAGCCCGGCGCCGGCGAAGACCTCGGACAAGACCCGCGACCAGCGCAAGGCCCAGACCCAGGCCGACGCCAAGTCCGGCGCGCTCGCCCCCGCGGGCGAAGGCAAGTCCGGCACGACGCAGCCGTCGACCGCCTCGGACAAGACCCGCGCCGAGCGCAAGGCGCAGACCGAAGCCGACCGCAAGGCCGGCAAGCTGGCGCCGGCTGGCGACGCCGCGGCCCAGAAGTAAGACCCTTCCTGACCGCTGCGGCGGTCTTGGAGTGAAAGCGGCCCCTCGTGGGCCGCTTTTCATTGGGGCCCAGAAATCCCGCGGTAGCGCACCGAGTTCGGCTGTCGGGCCGGAATCAGCTCGAACCAGTCCGGGTGCTTCTTGAACAGCGTCGTCGACGAGGCGTTGCGCGACAGCAGTTTCTCCTTGCGCAGCGCCTCGGCGGCGACCTTGAGCTCGACGCTTTCGCCGGACGCAAGCCCAGGCACCGCGTCCAGCCAACGCTCGACGTCGCCCGGCACCACCGGCAGCCGGGCCTTGACCGGAACCGCCGCAGGCGCGCGGCCTGGCCGCCGCGGCGCCGGGGCGGCAGGTGCCTTCGCCGCCCGCCCTCGACCCACGGGCAGGGTGACGAAGTCGTCGTACGCCAAGTGCGACTCGGCGCCGACCTTGCCCTCCTGGCCGACGCCCTCGACCCGGCAGCCGCGGTCGCGAAGGTGCATCACCAGCGGCGCGAAATCGGAATCGGAGCCGATGATGACGACGACCGCCGGCACCTCGCGCTCGCACAGCTGCACGGCGTCGATGGCCAGGGCGATGTCGGTGCAGTTCTTGCCCGCCGTCGCGTTGACCATCGGGCGGATCGAATGCGTCTTCAGGAAGGCGAGGTTCTTGACCGCGAAGTCGGCGGAGCAGTAGCAGCGCTTGACGTGGATCGCGCCGTGAAGTGCCTGCTTCTCGGCCAGCGCCTTCTCGATCACCTCGACGGCGACGTTGTCGGCGTCGATCAGGAACAGGGTGCGGCCGCTGCCGGTCATGCGCCGCTCCCCGCGCCGTCGGCCACGAGCCGCCACGCCAGCGTCTCGCCGCCCGCCAGCGGCTTGAGCTCCGCCTCGCCGAAGGGCAGCACCTCGGGCACGGTCCAGTCCCGGCGCTGCAGCACCACCGTGCCGGAATTGCGCGGCAGGCCGTAGAAGTCGGCGCCGTGGAAGCTGGCAAAGCCTTCCAGCCGGTCGAGCCGGCCGGCGGCGTCGAACGCCTGGGCGTAGAGCTCGAGGGCGTGCAGCGCGGTGTAGCAACCGGCGCAGCCGCTGGCATGCTCCTTCAGCGACGCGGCGTGCGGCGCGCTGTCGGTGCCGAGGAAGAACCGTCCGCTGCCGGAGGTCGCCGCCGCCACCAGGGCGCGGCGGTGCTCCTCGCGCTTGAGGATCGGTAGGCAGTACCAGTGCGGCCGCATGCCGCCGGCGAACAGGGCATTGCGGTTGTAGAGCAGGTGGTGCGCGGTCAGCGTCGCCGCCGTGCGGCTCCCGGCCTCGGCGACGTACTCGGCGCCCTGCTTCGTTGTGACGTGCTCGAGCACGATCCTCAGGCCCGGAAAGCTGCGCCGCAGGCCGACCAGGTGGCGCTCGATGAAGACCGCCTCGCGGTCGAACACGTCGACCTCGGGATCGGTCACCTCGCCGTGCACCAGCAGGATCACCCCCTCGCGCTCGGCCGCCTCGAGCACGCGGGCGACCTTGCCCAGATCGGTGACGCCGGCGTCGCTGTTGGTGGTGGCGCCGGCGGGGTAGAGCTTGATCGCCGGGATGCCGGCCGCGCGCGCCCGGCGCATCTCCTCCGGCGGGGTGCTGTCGGTCAGGTAGAGCGTCATCAGCGGCTCGAACGACGCCCCGGCGGGCAGGGCCTCGAGGATCCGCCGGCGGTAGGCGAGCGCCTGCTCCACCCGGACGACGGGCGGCCTGAGGTTCGGCATGACGATCGCCCGCGCGAACTGGCGGGCGCTGTGCGGCAGCACCGCCGCGAGGGCGGCGCCGTCGCGCAGGTGCAGGTGCCAGTCGTCGGGACGGACGATGCGGATCGAATCGGGCATCGGCGGATTCTCCCATCCGCCGCCGGTGCAGGGGCCGCTCAGTGCTGCAGGATCTTCGAGAGGAAGTCCTTGGCCCGCGGCGAGCGCGCGTCGGGATTGCCGAAGAAATCGTCGCGGGCGCAGTCCTCGACGATCTTGCCCGCGTCCATGAAGATGACCCGGTGGCTCACCTTGCGCGCGAAGCCCATCTCGTGGGTGACGACCATCATCGTCATCCCTTCCTTGGCGAGCAGCACCATCACGTCGAGCACCTCGCCCACCATTTCCGGGTCGAGCGCCGAGGTCGGCTCGTCGAACAGCATCACGACCGGGTCCATGCTCAGGGCACGGGCGATCGCCACCCGCTGCTGCTGGCCGCCGGAGAGCTGGCCGGGGTACTTGTCCTTGTGCGCCATCAGGCCGACGCGGTCGAGCATCTTCAGGCCACGTACCTTGGCGTCGTCCTGGGAGCGGTTGAGGACCTTGATCTGCGCCAGCGTCAGGTTCTCGGTCACGGTGAGGTGCGGGAACAGCTCGAAGTGCTGGAACACCATGCCGACGCGCGCGCGCAGCTTGGGCAGGTCGGTCTTCGGGTCGCTGATCGAGATGCCGTCGACGACGATGTCGCCCTTTTGGATCGGCTCGAGGGCGTTCACGGTCTTGATCAGGGTCGACTTGCCCGAGCCGGAGGGCCCGCAGACGACCACGACCTCGCCCTTCTTGATGACGGTGGTGCAATCGGTCAGCACCTGGAAGCTGCCGTACCACTTGGAGACGTTCTTGATGTCGATCATGGCTCGCTTCCTGTCAGCGAATGATGGCGATCTTCTTCTGCAGCTGGCGCACCAGCATCGAGAGCGAGAAGCAGATGATGAAGTAGAGAACGGCCGCGACCAGGTAGGTCTCGACCGGCCGGTTGAAGTTCTTGCCCGCGACCTCGAAGCCCTTCAGCAGGTCGTAGGCGCCGATGGCGTAGACCAGCGACGTGTCCTGGAACAGGATGATGGTCTGCGTCAGCAGCACCGGCAGCATGTTGCGGAAGGCCTGGGGCAGGACGATCAGCTTCATGCACTGGGCGTAGGTCATGCCGACCGCGTAGCCGGCGTAGACCTGCCCCTTGGACACCGACTGGATGCCGGCGCGCATGATCTCCGAGTAGTAGGCGGCCTCGAACACGGTGAAGGTGATCAGCGCCGCGATCTCGGAGCGGTACTTGGTGCCGATCCCGCCCGGCAGCGCCTGGTAGAACGCGGCGGGGATCAGGAGGAAGAACCACAGGATCACCATCACCAGCGGGATCGAGCGCAGCGTGTTCACGTAGGCCGCCGCCGGCGTGACCAGCCAGGGCTTGCCCGAGAGCCGCATCAGCGCCAGGATCGTGCCGAGGGCGATGCCGCCGATCATCGCCACGACCGTCAGCTGGAACGAGAACAGCAGGCCCTTGAGGATGAAGCTCTGGATCAGGGCCCAGTTGAAGAATCCGAAGTCGAGGTTCAGGTTCATCACTTGCCCCCGATCATTCCGGGGACCTGGACGCGCCCCTCGACGAAGTGGGCGATGCGGTTGATCGCGAACGCGGACAGGAAATAGGCCAGCGTGACGGCCAGGTAGACCTCGACGCCGCGCGAGGTCTCCTCCTGCGCCTGCATCGCGAACATGGTCAGCTCGGCGATGCTCACCGCGAACGCCACCGAGGTGTTCTTGATGATGTTCATCGACTCGCTGGTGAGCGGCGGGATGATGATCCGGTAGGCCATCGGCAGCAGCACGTAGCGGTAGGTCTGCGGCAGGGTCAGGCCCATCGCCAGGCCGGCGTAGCGCTGGCCGCGGGGCAGCGACTGGATGCCGGCGCGCACCTGCTCGGAGATCCGCGCCGAGGTGAAGAAGCCGATCGCGAACACCACCAGAACGAAGCTCGGCACCGCCCTGAGCGAGGTGAAGATCGAGGGGATGACGTGGTACCAGAGGAAGATCTGGACCAGCAGCGGGACGTTGCGAAACACCTCGGTCCAGGTGTTGCCGATGGCGACCAGCGCCTTGCTCGGCGTGGTCCGCAGGATGCCCATGATCGAGCCGACGGCGAGAGCGACGATGAGGGCGAGCGCGGCCACCGCGAGCGTCCAGCCCCAGGCGGTCATCATCCAGTGCAGGTAGGTCTCGCCGCCCCC
>Ga0068864_100002237_pt1 | contig 15986 bp, 11 predicted proteins | sample KBSSwiS72_FD_66586 | JGI IMG/M metagenome (GOLD analysis project Ga0068864, IMG submission 66586) | Switchgrass rhizosphere microbial communities from Kellogg Biological Station, Michigan, USA - KBS Switchgrass S7-2 | ecosystem: Host-associated > Plants > Roots > Rhizosphere > Soil ... | reverse complement strand
TGGAGCCCTCCTTGACAGGCGGGCTACTGCCCCGAGCCAAGACTAGTTATTGCTTTTGAAGCATCCAGATGTCGACCGCGATTGCTTCGGCGTAGTGAAGCAATGGAGCGTCACTCGGTCCAGGTAAGTTGAGAACATCAATCATGGTGGAGGAATGGGCATCGAGAGTTGCCGTTTGCAGTGGCCACGATGGATGGTGAATTCTTGACTGATAGAGATTTCCTTTGTGCTCACTGAATAAGCAGTAGCGTTCCGTTAGGAAGAACTCGAGCGAGTCTTCCTCTGTCGTGGGAAGTGGAGCTCCTATGTTCCAGCTAGCTTCGAAGTTTGCAACTGGCCCATCAGTTCGTTTTAGAGAATAGCTGATGTTTGAGTTGCTCTGTTCGAGAGTTATCTCAGCGTTGTAGTAAGGCAAGTAGTAAAAAGTGCGGGCGCCCAGGACAGCGGCGGCATTGTTACAGTCAAGCGAGAAGAACCACACGCCCGGAGTTCCATTCAGATGAACATAAGTGCGGACGTTTAGTTCGTGCATTGCGTTCAGGCCTGGAACGCGCGGAACATATGGTGGAAAGGCGCGGATGTCCCACATCGTGAATGGGATGATTCCAATCCACGCTGAACCATCAAACGTGTCGATCTCAAGCTCAGCGGGGATCAGCGGGCGCAAGAAGTCTGCATCGATCCGCCAATGCATAAACAGAAGCTTGCCCCACTTCTGATGCATTACTGGTTGTCCGGAAGGGCGGTTGCGGATTGATAAGCGATCAATCACCATTCAGAAATTTGCACTTGGAACTTTGTGCTTGGTACTTGGTGCTTTGACTAGGGCGCGCGTCTTCGTTATCAAATCACCTGCATCAAATCTCAGATCTCAAAGAACCAAGCCCCAAGCTCAAAGTCCAAGCTCAAAGCACCAAGTACCAAGCTCCATTTCTACTGCAAATACTTATCCAACCAATCCAGCACAGTGTGATACCAGAGATTTGAGTTTTGAGGTTTCAGGACCCAGTGTCCCTCATCTGGAAAACTCAAGAACTTCGAGTCAATACCTTTTCGCTGAACTGCCGTAAACATCTGCAGTCCTTCGCCGATTGGTACTCGAAAGTCGAGGTCGCTGTGAATCACAAGGATCGGTGTCTTGAAGTTGTTAACAAACTTGTGTGGCGACCAGCGGTCGTACATCGCCGGATTACTCCATGGCGTACCCTTGAATTCCCACTCGGGAAACCACAGTTCCTCAGTGGCGCCGTACATACTCGTGAGGTTGTACACACCATCATGTGAAACAAGGACCTTGAAACGAAAGCGCGGGTCGTTGTTGTGCCCTTCGATCCAATCGATCATGTAACCGCCGTAGCTTGCACCAGCCGCCCCAATTCGGTTTCGATCGATGTAAGGACTTCTACGCAGCACGTCTGCGACACCATTCATAATGTCTACATAAGCTTTGCCGCCCCAGTCACCGCTGATCTCGTTCACAAACTGTTGTCCGTAGCCTGTGGAGCCCCGCGGATTTGGTGTGAAGACAACGTATCCGGCGTTGGCGAAAACCTGCGGATTCCAGCGATAACCCCAGTTGTCATTCCATGCGCTTTGAGGTCCGCCATGAATCAACACAACAAGCGGATACTTCTTGCTTGCATCAAAGTTGTTTGGCTTAACGATGAATCCGTGAATCTTTCGTCCGAGCGCTCCGCTCCACTCGACCTCTTCGGCCTTCTTTAGATTGGCCTGATTCATGAGCTGTGCGTTGGCAGAGGTCAGAGCAGTAAGTCCGCTTCCATCCGCAAACGCTGTATAAATTTCCGACGGCGAAGACTGTGAGCTACTGGCGAAGACAAGCTTCTTCCCATCTGGAGTAATCTTCAGGTTCCCAGCAAAGACATCCGCAACCATCTTTTGGGGAACACCGCCACCAAACGGTACACGGAAGATAGGCGCTTTGCCTCGTTGACCAGCAGTGAAGTAAACGAAATTTCCGTCTGGCGATAGCGCCACTTCCTCAACTTGCTCGTCAAATCCTTTTGTTATTTCAGTGCTTACGCCGGTCGCCCGGTTGTAAGCCATCAGGCGCCAACGGTCTGCTTCAAATCCAGCAGTTGCTTGTGAGCGATAGACAATGTAACGACCATCGCGAGTGAACATTGGACTCGCATCATAGCCATGATTGTTTCCGGTGATGTTCTTTGCTTGACCGCCAGAGATGGGCGCGACGTAGATATCGCTGTTTGTCGAAGTCGCTTCGACCTTATCTGGATTGCGTAAGTAAGCAATCTCGGTTGAGTCGGGCGAAAACGCGAAGTCGACGCCACTGGCTGCGGCATATGGAGGTGAATCAAAATCTCCTGTAGTCAAATCTCGGGATGTTCCACCTTTGCTTGAGACTACGAAGACGTGGGTTCTTTTCACATCCCGCCATTCATCCCAGTGCTTGAAGAGTAGACGCTCGGTTACATGCGCCTTGACCTTGCTCGCTTCAGCTTGCTCGTCTTTCTTCTTGTTGCAGTCGTCGTCGTTGCAGTCGGGATGGACATCTGAAGTGAAAGCAATCAACTTTCCATCAGGCGACCATATCGGTGCTGCTGCTCCGGTCGAAATCTTCGTGACCTGTTCCTTATGGCCTCCATCACTGTCCATTGTCCAAATCTGGCTCCCGGTAACAAACGCGATCTTCTTTCCATCTGGCGACCATCGAGGTGCACTCGAAGAACTTTGCCCGTTCGTTAGTTGTTTAGGACTACCTCCTTCGAGTGGAACGACGTAGATCTGGTTAACGACACGATTGGCATCGTAGTTGACGTCGCCGATGGTGAAGGCGATCCGGGTCCCGTCTGGAGAAATCTGCGGGTCAGCGACACGTCGAACTTTCAAAAGATCTTCAATGGTGTAAGTACGAGTCTGGGAGTAGGCGGTTGAAGTCAGAGCAAACGCAAGGACAGAAAAGAGAACTAGAAAACGCTGCATTGATGTTCCTCGGATTGTGGATTTGAACTGGATGGGAAAGCGATTTCATTATCGCATGCAACTGACCGCGACCGCGACTGTGCCGCGAAAGAAGTTTCGTTCACCGGGCTGGGAGCGCAGGGCGTCCTCGCCTGCTGATTAGATCTTAGTAGCAATAGTGGTAATCAGCAGGCGGGGACGCCTCCGGTCCCAGCATGTGTGTTAATCTGCGGCTGTCCTATGATCCGTAGAATCATAGTTGCGCTAGTGCGATTGGCGCTCAGGATTTATTTCAAACGCATCGAGGTTGCCGGCCTCGAGCATGTTCCTCTCGACACTCCCGTTATCTTTGTCCTCAATCACCCAAACGCACTCGTAGATCCGGTCTTCTTATTATGCCTCGCGCCGCGCCAGGTTTCGTTTCTCGCAAAGGCGCCCCTCTTTCGTATGCCGGTACTCGGTTATCTAGTGCGTGAACTCGACTCTCTGCCTGTTTACCGACGACAGGACGAAGGTGAAGACGTTACCAGGAATCAGGAGACTTTCATTGCCGCACGAAAGTTGTTAGCTCGAGGCGGCACAATCGGCATCTGTCCCGAAGGCGTATCTCACGACGAGCCGGGACTGAAACCAATCAAGACCGGGGCGGCCAGAATCTCACTCGGCGCCCTATCCACAGGAGAGGTAAATAACCTGCAGATTGTGCCGGCTGGACTCTATTACACTTCGAAGACAAGTTTTCGAAGTTCAGCGCTTCTGTATTTTGGTGAACCGATCCCGGTCGATCGTGTTGCTCTTGATAATACCGGTAACCCGCCACGAGACGCAGTTCGCGAACTCTCAAATCGTATTGAGATAGCTCTACGGGCAGTGATTCTCGACGCTCAACAGAAGGAGGCACTGCAAACCATAACGAGAGCCGAAAGGATTTTTTCGTCGGTGAGTGGAGTTGGTGACAACGACACTCTGACTGATGAACTGCAACTGCAGCAGCGCTTCATCAAAGCGTATTCAGTCTTGGAGCATTCCCAACCAGAACGGCTCCGACGGCTTGAAGTGCGCATGATTAGATTCGAGGAGGAACTCGAGCAGGCAGGAGTTGACCCTGAAGAGTTATCGGCGCCGTCATCAACTCTCAACGTCTTCTGGCGAATACTGAAAAGCTCAGCGATGTTTCTGTTAATGCTCGGGCCGGCGGCACTCGGCACGGTCATTCACTATCCCGCCTACAGGCTCGGTGGATACCTGGCAACAAAGCTGTCGCAGAACTCAGAAGACGTGATCTCGACGGTTAAGATTATTTCGGCGATGTTGCTTTTCCCTTTGACGTGGATTGTTGTGGCGGTCGTCTCTTTTGTGACTCTGGGATGGATTGCGATGCTGGGAGCGTTAATTCTTATCCCGATCGCTGGTTATGTGTCGATTATCTTCTTCGAAGAGCTGGATAAATCGGTCGGCGGTTTCAGAGTTCTAATGTTCTTTTTGATGAGAAGACAGTTCTTTGTCAGGTTGCTTGCTGAGCGAAACGTCATTAGAAACGAGATCCTCTCACTCGGTCGTGATGGGGCGAGCACACGAGAGTGAGAACACCTCGAGACAATGTTGCCGCTGGGATAGCAAGGCCCACCGCAATTATTTCTTGCGGCTTTTCGTTGTTTTGGTAGCTCTCTTGGCGCTCGTCTTTTTCTTACTTCCGCCCGATTTGACCGTTCTTCCCTTGCGACCTTCACTGCGCAACTTTCCGGCACTCATTAGTTGTTCATAGGCGCCTCTGACTACATTGCGCGCTACCTTTAGAGTATTTGCGAGTTCGCGTTCACTCGGAAGGAATGTGCCCGCCACCAGGGCACCAGCATCAATCGCTGCATTAATTTGTTCCCGTATCTGTCGAGTCATGGACTCGGGTTTTTTTCGATTGACACGAACATTTAGTTTCACGTTCTTACGCTCCTATTATTAGCTTCGGGACCAGGGGCTTAGGGGGTTCTAATGCGGGGGCTAACAACTTGATTCTATGCAGCCGATCTTAGAGTGTCAAACTAGTTGTGAGTCGGGTATGAAAAGGTTAGACCACCGTGAACTTGTCGTGATAGGGCGACTAGTTCGAGATTGAACCATGTCGTCGAAGTATTTCGATGGTCCGATCCACCGGAATCGCATCGACGGTGTGTCCGTTACCGGTCGTAGTAGTCGCTTTGAAGAGGGAATTGTAGATTGCTTCTTCGGTGGCTTCGATGACCGCAAGGAACAAAGGGGACATCGAATCGTTGGATAATGACTTGAGATTTCGAGGAAGGCTTTTATTGGCGGTGGTTTGCTGACGAAGACGAACGTCCGATGACGAGGAAAAGGCGATAACAAAGTCTCCGCTGCCGTTGCTGCCGGCGGCACCGGTTCGAGCAAGACCCATAATAGCTCGTGCTGCCATGCGTCGGAGATTCCGCGAATCGAGGGGAGCGTCGGTCGCTATGACAATAATAACTGAGCCGTCAGCGTCTGTTTCCTTTCGGGCGCCGGCGTTTGAACGAGCCTGGGAGTCCGGATTGGTGAGCTCGTCCTTTAGATAATAGCGGTTTAGTTCTACGCCGACCGGAGCACCATTGATAGTCAAAACTCCGCCGAAGTTGGTCTGCACCAGTACGCCGACGGTGAAGCCGCCAAGATTTGCAGGCAGCTTTCGAGATGAACTTCCAATGCCTCCCTTGAATCCAAACGCGACAGTTCCCGTTCCAGCTCCAACAGAACCCTCCTCGACTATTCCGCCTTTGGCATTCTTGATCGCCGCGAGAACATCGTCATGCGTGATGTGCCGGCCTCGAATATCGTTGAGAAAACCGTCGTTCGTTTCCGCGACGAGTGGATTCACCGACAGCACTTTTTCATTTCCCGGAAGCGCGAGCATGTAATCGAGTACAGCATCAGAGACGCGTGGGACACTGAGCGTGGATGTGAGCAGTATCGGTGTTTCGATCTCTCCAAGTTCGTTTACCTGTGCTGAACCGGCGAGTTTTCCAAAACCGTTGCCGACGAAGACAGCGCCTGGAACTTTGTCGGTAAAGAGATTTCCACTGTGTGGCAGGATCGCGGTGACGCCGGTCCGAATGTTGTCGCCACGAATCAGCGTTGTTTGTCCAACAAGAACGCCACTAACGTCTGTGATCGTGTTGAGGTCACCCGTTGGAAGAATTCCTACTTTGATTCCCAGTTGACGTGCACGTTGACGAGCTGGAGTTGGAGACTGATCTTCACTGGCCATTCGAGTTGGTCTTTCTGGAAAGCCCAAAGCCACGAAAATCGTTGCGAAGGTGACGAGAGTGATAGTTAGCTTCATGATCAATGAGTATGGTCGACATACGGGGCAGTAGCCCGACCGTCAGGGAGGGCTTTGCGCGCCGATCTGTAGAGCCCTCCTTTGCAGTCGGGCTACTGCCCCGAAAGCATATCGGACAACGTCTACTGAATTCTTCCCCAGGCGCTCGTTTTCCAATTGTCAATTGCATCTTCCGGAAGAATCCATGGTGGCAGCGGCATCAGAAGTAGATCAGACAACGCAAAGACATAAGGTTCGTACATTTCCCGCAGTTCCCGTAATCGTTTTTCAACGCCTTCGGACGGCAGTTCGATATCACTGCGCGCGAGGATACTTCTCAAGCGATCGAAATTAGCGTCACTTAGCCGCTCGGGACACAGTTCAGGTCTGATCGGCATCCTCTTCAGGACCTGGGCAATATCAACGACAGCATGTCGGGTTATTGCGAAAGTCATTCGCGCTTGCCAGGCTGGCCCGTCCTTTAAGCCGACCATTACGAGTGCACAGCTGTCCAGCACTGTAGTTATCGCTCGTAGCCATGACTGGTTGTCATGCTGCGAACGAAAATAACAAAGCACCGGATATGAGAGATGACTTTCGAGTAACTCCGCTGACCATCGTTCCCATTCGCCTAATAGCCGTTTGAGCTCGTCGAAGTTTTCGTTCGATCGATGGCGTCGTAACAATTCCACCGCACTCGAGGGAGAACCTGCCCGCGCATCGAGTAACGAAATACTCGTCTCGCGTTTCGAGAACGATTGATATAGAACCGGCAGATAGCTAATCACCACGGCAAACAGACCCAGGCCATTCGCCGTTTCGACTACCGAAACGAATCTACCAAATGGCAAAGCGGGTGAGACGTCGCCATAGCCCAATGTGAAGAATGTTGCCCCGCTTAGATAGAGATAAGTCCCGAAGGTAACGGGTTCACCGGCGGCGATAACCTGTGAATGGCTGCCCCAATACACCAGCGCATATCCGATGATCAAAACAGCCGCCCAGATCATGAGGAGCACGAAAAGTGAGAGTGGCCCAAAAAGACTTAGCACTTGCTCCCGTCGACGAGCGTTCCGGATTCCCCTCGCGATTAAGGACGATGGCTTCCATGCCGAACGATAAAATAGACTCGTGAGCCTGACGCGTCGCGTAACTCTGCGCGGAAGTATGATCGTCTCAAACGTGTCCCACAGAATAGTGGCGATTAGAATGAGACCAATTGGCAGGCCGATGATCCGCATTAGATGATTTCAGCTTAGGTGCGTGATGGTAACGTTGAAATCGAATTATTGTACAGACCCACTAAATTTGGGCTTGACAGAATCGTCAGTTGCCGTGAGAGTAGCGCGCGAGAAATCCAACAGTTAGTAATCCGTATCCAGCCTCCTGCCGGTATTTCCCGTGTCGATTTGTTTTTAGTCGAGTAAGAGTTTATTTGAATCTTCAGATCAACTATGCGACTTTCAATTCTCGATTGGTCAGTAATCGCAGCCTACTTTCTCTTTAACCTCGGTATCGGTATTTACTATTCCCGTCGCGCTCGCGGCAGCACCACAGAATTTTTCCTCTCTGGTCGTGATGTGCCATGGTGGCTGGCTGGCACTTCTATGGTGGCGACTACATTCGCCGCTGATACACCACTGGCCGTCACCGGCTTTGTCGCGAAAAACGGCATCGCAGGAAACTGGCTCTGGTGGAACTTTGTAATGAGTGGAATGCTCACCGTATTCCTCTACGCAAGGTTGTGGCGACGCGCTGGCGTGATGACCGATATTGAGTTTGCTGAGTTGCGGTACTCAGGAAAACCGGCAGCCTTTCTGCGCGGGTTTCGCGCGCTCTACCTGGGCCTTCCGATCAATTGCATCATTCTTGGTTGGGTGAACCTCGCAATGGTCAAGATCATTGAGATCACTCTCGGGCTCGAAAAGCGCGGCGCGATTCTGGTAGTGATTGGCATGCTCTTGTTCACGGCTTTCTACACCGCTATCTCTGGACTCTGGGGTGTGTTGGTAACTGATCTGTTCCAGTTTGCTCTGAAGATGGGAATGGTGATTGTGCTCGCGATTCTCGCCGTGAATGCAGTCGGTGGAATCGACTCATTGAAATCAAAGATCAATGCGATGGATGCCGCGAGCGGCCAGGTCGGATCGAGGCTAGCCTTCTTTCCGGATTACGATTCGGTGTGGATGCCGGCGATTACTCTCTTCGTTTTCCTGGCTGTCAACTGGTGGGCGAGTTGGTATCCGGGCGCGGAACCCGGCGGTGGTGGATATGTTGCACAGCGAATCTTCTCAGCAAAGAATGAGAAGCACGGACTACTCGCCACACTTTGGTTCAACATCGCTCATTATGCTCTGCGTCCCTGGCCCTGGATTTTGACCGCACTTGCATCCCTGATTCTTTATCCAAATCTCGTTGACAAAGAATCCGGCTACATCAAGACTTTGCTTGACCCGAATGTCTTTCCAACCTACCTGCGTGGTTTCATGCTCGCAGCTTTCGCAGCGGCTTACATGTCGACGATAGGTACGCAGTTAAACTGGGGAGCTTCATACGTCATCAATGACTTCTACAGGCGCTTTATCTCACGATCGAGTAATGAACGTCATTACGTGATTGCATCACAGTTTGTCACGGTTACATTAATGATTGCTTCGCTGATCGTGACGTTCTATCTCGAATCAATTGGTAGCGCATGGAAACTCCTATTGGTTACTGGCGCGGGAACAGGAACAGTGCTTCTGCTTCGCTGGTTCTGGTGGCGAATTAATGCGTGGTCCGAAGTCTCTGCGATGATAACTGCGGCAGTTGTATCTCTTTTTCTCCAATTAGTCTTAAAGTGGGACAGCGATAAGCCAAGAGAGTTTGCTTACTTGATGTTGGTCACCGTCGCGATTACAACCGTTGTTTGGGTCACCGTCACCATGCTTACACCGGCGGAGCCCATGGAAACACTGACTAAGTTCTATCGGCGAGTTAGGCCGGAAGGTCCTGGTTGGAACAGAGTAGCCTCTGTTAGCGGTTTCGCCGGGGCTCATGCTCAAGGACGCCTCGCGACACAATTCTTAAATTTCTTTTTGGGTTGTGTCCTGATATACGGCACTCTTTTCGGAATTGGAAAGATAATCTTTAAGGATTGGTTGACTGGTTTACTATATTTAGCTATCGCGATTGCCGCAGGATTGCTGATATCGTGGAACCTTTCGCGCGTTGGATGGGAAACAGTGGGAGAGTCAGAAGTTGAGCCCTCTCGAGAACCAGCCTAATTAGTCCCCATTAGTAAGAGCCAGTGACTGAACCAACAAGAGCTAAACTAGTTTTTGCCGCGGATCTTGGCGGTACACATCTACGCGTTGCGCTAGTAGATCAGACTGGAAAGATTCTCTCTCAAGTCAAACGCGAAACGCCAAGCGGACCGAAGCCTGAATGCATTGTGGAAGCAATAATCAACTGCGTTCGCGAACTCAGTTCCTCACATTCAGATGATGTCGTCGCCGCTTCAGTCGTCGTGCCGGGTACGGTCGATAAAGAGAACACTCGTGTTGTCCAGGCTCCGAACCTTCCGGCCCTGGATCACTTTGGTCTGAAGCAGGCTTTGGAAGAAGGACTTGGATTACCAGTACTACTTGAAAATGATGCCAACGCAGCTGCTGTTGGCGAGGCGTGGCTGGGTGCGGCAAGAGGAGCATGTAATGTGATCTGCATCACGCTGGGAACTGGCGTAGGTGGTGGAATCATTCTTGATGGAAAACTTTGCCGCGGGACTGACGGTTCAGCAGGTGAGCTCGGACATACGACTATCGATCCCTTTAACGGTCCGCAATGCAAGTGCGGCAATACCGGCTGTCTTGAAATGTTTGCTTCCGCGACCGCGATTGTGCGCATGACACGTGAAGCTAACGGACGTTTTCCCCAAACTATTTTGCATGATAAGTGTTTGACCGCAGCAAGAGTCTACTGCGCTGCCAAAGAAGGTGATGAACTAGCACTCGAGATCTTCAAACGAGTGGGCCAGTATCTCGGTGTTGGCCTGGCTAACATGATCAATATGCTTGGACCTGAAGTCATCGTACTCGGCGGGGGAGTAGCAAACGCATGGGATCTGTTAGAGCCTACGATCCGCGAAGAGATCAGGAAGCGAGCGTTCCCATCGCTGTCAGGAACCGTACGACTCAAACAAGCAGAATGCGGCGACAACGCCGGATTGCTCGGCGCCGCGAAGTTAGCATTTGATCTAAACTGATAGATTCGACGGACTAAACTGACCAAACTGTCCGGCGAACCTTAGATTGCCGAGTCCGATATGCTTTAGCTTGTCGGTGCCGCAGAAACACTAAAATCTGCAGCATGATCCGAACAAGCTGAAGCATATCGGACTCGACAAACTAAAGTTCGTCGGACATTCTTTTCGACTGATGACTGCACTCATTATCCACGGCCATTTTTATCAACCACCTCGCGAGAATCCTTGGACCGGCGAAGTTGAGGTAGAACCAGGCGCCGCGCCTTACCATGATTGGAACGAACGAATTCACAGTGAGTGTTACGGTCCAAATGCTTTCGCACACATCGGTGCCGGGGCAGCGGTGGTCAATAACTACCGCAACATCAGCTTTAACTTTGGGCCAACACTTTTCTCCTGGCTTGCGAGTCACCAGCCGCGAACCTATCAGCGAATTCTGGACGCTGATCGCGACAGCGCCGCAGCAAGGGGCGGACACGGAAACGCGATCGCTCAAGCTTACGGTCATGCCATCCTTCCGTTGTGCAATGAGCGGGACCGGCTAACACAAGTGCTCTGGGGAATCGAAGATTTTCGTTTTCGTTTTAATCGAGAACCCGAATCACTCTGGTTACCCGAAACCGCCTGCAACGATGAGACTATGTCAGTCCTGATTGATCAGGGCTTGCAATATGTAATCCTCGCGCCAGAACAAGCCGGGCGAATTCGACGACAAAACGAAACATGGAGTGCTAATGGTGGAGTAGTCGATACGACGCGCGTCTATAACTACTCTCGTGCGGATGGGCGATCGATTGCTGTTTTCTTCTACAATGGACAATTAGCAAGATCAATTGCGTTCGAACAAGCACTCCGATCGAGTAATACCCTGGTTGATGGATTTATTCGCGTTGGACGCGGTGGTCACCTTGTGAACGTGGCTACTGACGGCGAGACTTACGGACACCATTTTAAGTTTGGTGATTTATGCCTTGCTCATGCGTTAGAGATCGAAGCAAAGGATGCTGGATTTTGGATTACCAACTATGCCGAGTATCTCGATCATCATGCACCTGAGGCTGATGTTGAGTTGAACCTTGGACCTTTGAATGAGGGGACTTCCTGGAGTTGTGCACACGGTGTAGGTCGCTGGATACGGGATTGCGGTTGTCACACCGGAGGCCAGGCTGGTTGGAATCAGCGTTGGCGAGAGCCACTCCGATTAGCTTTGAATGTCCTACGTGACAACTCAATCAAACACTTCGAGACTCGAGGCGTCGATCTATTCGCGAACCCTTGGTCCGCACGCAACGAGTATGTGAAGGTATTGTTGAATCCCTCTTCATGGCCGGAATTTCTGGCGAAGCAATCGAAACGAATTCTTTCTCCAGTCGAGGAAGTGTCTGCCAGGACGCTGCTGGAAATACAGAGAAATGCGTTGTTGATGTTTACGAGTTGTGGATGGTTCTTCTCAGATCTTGCTGGAATTGAAACCATCCAGGTGATGCGTTACGCGGCGAGGTTAATCGAATTGCAGAATCAATTGGGTTTCGACACGCCGCGAACAACTTTTCTGGAGATTATGGCGTCGGCAAAAAGCAATGATCCAAGTAAGGGAAACGGTGCGGACATCTTTCTACGTTTTGCTGAACGTGGTCGAACCGAAATAGTTCCTGAGCCAACCGCAGGCTAATGCCTAAGAATCCACCAAAGACTGCTCGAAAGAAGACATCGAGAAAGCTGCGCGAAGCGCCTAACAACATCGACGAGTCTGCTCAAGTGAATGCCGATCTTAATCGCTTCCTGGCATTCAAACATTCTGACCCTCATCAAGTGCTCGGACTTCATACCAACGGCAGTCAACAGGTCGTTCGCGTGTTCAGACCTGACGCCAAAGCGGTCGATGTAAGATTCGGCACGTCGAGTTCACGTCCAATGGTCAGAACAAACGAGTCGGGAATGTTTGAGTTATCAATGGAGACGGCAGCTAAGCCGAGTTCGTACAAACTGAAGGTCTACGGATTTGACGGCGAGGTGACAACCATTCGCGACCCCTACTCATTTGCACCAACTATCGGAGAGCTCGATCTGCATCTTTTCGGCGAAGGTAAACACGAAGAGATTTACGAGAAACTTGGTGCACACGTCCGCAAGATTGGACGAGTCAGTGGAGTTGCTTTCGCAGTTTGGGCGCCGCAGGCCGCCGGAGTCAGTGTCGTTGGTGATTTCAACAATTGGGACGGTCGCTTCCATCAGATGCGCATGTTGGGTGGATCTGGAGTATGGGAGTTATTCATTCCCGATCTGTCACCGGGAGTCCTTTATAAGTTTGAGATTCGTTCACACCGCGGTTTGCCGTTTCTAAAGGCTGATCCGTACGGGCAGTTCGCTGAGGTCCCTCCAAACACGTCTTCGGTCGTCTACGAATCGAACTACAAGTTTCGCGATTCTAAATGGATCAAGGCGCGCGAGAAGCGGGAACACTTTCGACAACCGCTTTCGATTTACGAAGTTCACTTTGGATCGTGGCGGAGGAAGATAGAGGAAGAGAACCGTCCGTTTACATATCGTGAAATGGCCAAGGATTTGGCTGACTATGTATCAGACATGGGGTTTACTCACGTCGAGTTCCTGCCATTGAAGGAACATCCTTATGGTCCGTCGTGGGGCTATCAAGTGAGTTACTACTATGCGCCCTCTGCGCGTTACGGTAGTCCAGACGATCTTCGTTACCTGATTGATTATCTTCACCAACGCGGAATCGGCGTCATCATGGATTGGGTCCCTGCCCATTTCCCGAAAGACGCATTTGCACTCGGTCGTTTCGACGGTTCAGCTCTTTACGAGCATTTGGATCCGCGCAAAGGTGAACACCCGGATTGGGGTACCTACATCTTCAACTACGGACGAAATGAAGTTCGAAACTTTCTGATCGCAAATGCGCTTTACTGGTTCAAGGAATTTCACATTGATGGTCTTCGCGTGGATGCAGTCGCGTCGATGCTTTACCTCGACTACAGTCGCAAAGAAGGGGAGTGGATCCCAAATGAGTTTGGCGGACGCGAAAACCTCGAAGCGATTTCGTTTCTGAAGGAATTGAATGATGTCGCACACCTCAGATGCCCTGGCACCATGATGATCGCTGAAGAGTCAACAGCATGGCCGGCCGTAAGTCGACCTGTCTATTCGGGTGGTTTGGGTTTCGACTTCAAGTGGAACATGGGCTGGATGCACGACACTCTCAAGTACTTCCAAACTGATCCACTATTTCGGGCAGGGAATCATAACGCGCTTACGTTTGGGCTGCTTTACGCCTGGAGTGAAAACTTCATCCTGCCGTTTTCGCATGATGAAGTTGTTCACATGAAAGGATCGCTGCTCAATAAGATGCCCGGTAAAACGAAGCAGAAGTTTGCCAACCTGCGGGCGCTTTACGGATATATGTGGGCCCACCCGGGCAAGAAGTTGTTGTTCATGGGCGGCGAGTTTGGGCAGTGGCGCGAGTGGACTGAAACGGAGAGCTTGGACTGGCATCTACTGGACGATGAGTTGCACGTGGGCGTACAGAACCTTATGCGCGATCTGAATCGCGTTTACAGTTTTAGAAAATCGTTGTGGCACACAGATGGTGAGGCCGAGGGATTCGAGTGGATCGATGTCAATAACGCGATGGAAAACATCGTGTCGTTTCTACGGAGATCACATGATGACAGTCCGGAGATAATTTGTGTGGGGAATTTTTCCGCGTTGCAGAAGAAGGGCTATCGAGTGGGATTGCCGCATGACGGTGAGTATCAATTGTTGATAAATACGGATGACAAAGCATACGGAGGGAAAGGAAGAGAAGTCCCTCAGTCGATTGGTGCCGAAGAGACGCCCAGTATGGGTCGACAATTTTCGGCGGTCATCGATTTACCAGCGCTCAGCACGATATGGTTTGAGGCAGTGAAGTGACCATGATCAACTGGTCTGATATCCGCAAACAGTTTCCGGTGACCTCACATTCTGTCTATCTCAACACTGCCGCCGCTGGTCCGCTGGCGATTTCCACCCAACAAGCCGCAACTCAGTATTACCAACAGATGCTGAACGATGGTGATGTGCACTGGGACGATTGGCTTGCCAGGCGAGAACAAGTCCGAGCACAAGTAGCACGTTTCATCAACGCAGAGCCAGACGAGATTGGATTCACTACAAACACCTCGACCGGTATGAATCTGATTATCGATTCACTCGAAAAACATGGTGAGGTGATTTCAAATGATTTGGAATTCCCGGTGACTACGATTCCCTGGATGCATCGCAGAATTCCGGTCCACATCATCAAGGCAATTGGCGGAGTTGTAACCAGCGAAGCGATCAGAGCGGCGATGGATGTTCGTACCGGAATCATAGCAGCGAGTTACGTGCAGTATTCAAATGGCTTCAGAACAGATCTGGAAGAGCTGGGTGCGTCGAAAGGCAAACACTCTCTTGTGGTGAATGCGAGCCAGGCGGCGGGCGCTTTCGAGATTGACGTCAAGCGAATGAGGATCGACGCGTTGTGTTCGACCGGACACAAATGGATGTTATCGGGGTACGGTTCAGGTTTTGTCTACATCAGCAAAGAATTACAGGAGCGATCGAAGCCACGCAGCATTGGTTGGCTCAGCGTTCAGGATCCATATGGCGATCGAAACGACGAGGTGCGGCTGCGTCATGATGTATCAGCTCGCGCGGAACTTGGTTGCCCTCACTTCGCTGGAATCTTTGCTTTGGGTGCTTCGGTTGAAATGATGCTGGGAATCGGATTGAGAGAAATCGAGGGACGTGTTCTAGAACTAAATCGATATCTAACGAAGCGGCTCGCTGAAGAGGGATTGAGAGTGTTGTCGCCACTCGATGCAGAAAGTCATCGTTCAGCAGAGACTCTGGTGGCTAGTGACGAACCGTCTCAGGCTGTTTCGAAGTTGGCCGCCAAAAAGATCTTCGTCACAGAGAAACCACAAGGCTTTCGAGTTGCGACGAGCTTTTTCAATGATGAAGATGATATAGAGAACCTGATCGAGTCATTGACTTGAGGGGCAACTGAACTGGCTCTAGCCTCAGATAAGTTCAGGTCAGGAAGGGGACCCTGTCCCCGCTCTTCCAGTGTGGATCCAAGGTTCGAGTAATTTAAGTTAGGCGGGGACAGGGTCCCCTTCCTTACTGATAATTTTTCTGAGGCACAAGAATCCCCCTACTTGCGCCGTTTAGCCTTAACTTTTGCAGGTCTTAATTTCTTCGAACCACTATTCGACTTAGATGCGCTAGTTGGTGCACCAGCGGCGAAGGCCTGATGTGCCAGCGCAACGAACTTATGCATGATTGGTGATTCATAACCACCACTCAGCTGCGCCAACCCCAACTCCCAATTAATTTCGGCACCTTCAATCCACCAGCGGACAAGTTTTCCTTTCTCAACTTCTTCACGCACCGATTGAAGTGGAACAATACCGACGCCCATATCTTCCTCAACCATTCGCCGAATCG
>Ga0068864_100002222_pt1 | contig 16038 bp, 12 predicted proteins | sample KBSSwiS72_FD_66586 | JGI IMG/M metagenome (GOLD analysis project Ga0068864, IMG submission 66586) | Switchgrass rhizosphere microbial communities from Kellogg Biological Station, Michigan, USA - KBS Switchgrass S7-2 | ecosystem: Host-associated > Plants > Roots > Rhizosphere > Soil ... | reverse complement strand
GATTACACGCTGTTTACGGAAGTACCAGTTGATTTGATGGTGCGACATCAGTTTGTGCCGCTGAAACGCGATGAGCGAGGTTTGCACATCGCGATGGCCGATCCAACCGATCTCGAGCGGCTTGATGAACTTTCAAGCACACTTAGAACTCGCCTTGTTCCCCATGTCGCAACTGCTGGAGCCGTCGAAGTGGTCTTGCGCAAAGGAGACACTACTCAGCGAGTATTGCAAGAAGCAGCGTCAGGTTTTCGCATCTCGTTAGTTCGAGAGACTGAACACGGTGAGGAAGTATTAGATCTTGATCGGTTGGCGACTGATTCTGAAATGTCTCCGATCATCAAGCTCGTCGACACTATTATCTACAATGCGATGGAGTCACGTGCTTCCGACATTCACATCGAGACTCGCGATACAGAAGTGCAGGTGAAGTATCGAATTGACGGCGCTCTGTATGCCAAAGTCGATCCGATTGATCTCGCGTACCATCAAACATTGATTTCACGAATCAAGGTCATGTCTGAGTTGGACATTGCGGAACGACGCGTGCCACAAGACGGACGATTCAGGGTCAGGTACAAAGGACGCAACGTCGATTTTCGTGTGTCGATCATGCCGACGATACACGGTGAAGATGCAGTCATTCGTATTCTCGACAAAGAGCAGATCAACGAAGAGTTTAAGAACCTGAATCTCGATGTTGTGGGATTTGCGGAAGAGGATCTCAGAAAGTTCCGACGCTACATCGCTGAACCATACGGAATGGTGTTGGTAACTGGACCGACGGGTTCCGGTAAAACGACCACGCTTTACGCAGCACTAAACGAAATAAGGAACGAAGAAGATAAGATTGTCACGATCGAAGATCCGGTGGAGTATCAACTTCATGGTATTACGCAGATCCCCGTCAATGAAAAAAAGGGACTCACGTTCGACCGTGGTCTTCGTTCCATACTGCGCCACGATCCGGACAAGATCATGGTTGGCGAGATTCGTGACACTGAAACTGCTCAGATAGCAATCCAATCGGCGCTGACTGGTCACCTCGTCTTCACCACCGTCCACGCAAACAATGTCATCGACGTCATTGGGCGTTTCCTGAACATGGGCGTCGAGCCGTATAACTTTGTATCGTCGTTGAACTGTGTTCTTGCACAACGATTAATCCGCATGTTGTGCCCGTACTGCAAAAGGCAGTACCAACCAAGCGAAGATGAGCTCACCGAATCAGGGCTCGTTCCCGAACAAAACCGCGACCGTCCTTTTTATATGAACGTTGGCTGCGACGCTTGCAATCACACTGGTTACAGGGGACGCACCGCCATTCACGAACTCCTGGACTTGTCTGACAACATTCGTGAGATGATTGTAGAACGGCGTCCGGGTTCTGAGGTTCGTCGTGCGGCCGAGTCCGAGGGGTTGACGAGTTTGCGGGAGTCGGCGTTACAGAAGGTGTTTACCGGAACCTCGACTTTGCACGAAATCAATCGTGTGACCTTTGTTGAAGAGCTCAGTGCCATTAAGTAGGAAAGATTAGGTAACCTCTAAGTAACCCCGATTGATTAACCTCAGCTTCTAGCGGAAAACGATGGCTTTAAGGAACTGAATTTGACGTCCAGCGTGTAAGCAAAACAGGTGCCTAGATCTTGCATCTTAAGCACCACGGCGGCATTATTTACCCGCTGAATCTGTCCACCTCCCGATTAGAAACGACATGAGAAAGAATATGAGAACTCGAACGCTCATCTCCATTGTGCTCACGGTCAGCTTGTTGTCGCTCCCAATGACAGCTTTCGCCAACAAAAAAGGCGACAAGAATTTCAAGCGCGGCATGGAACTGGAAGCCGCGCAGCAGTGGGACAAAGCTGCCCAGGAGTTCACGCTTGCGGTCGCCGCTGACCCCTCAAACATGGAATACCAGATGCACTTCCGTCGCGCGAGTTTCAATGCTTCGCAGACGTACATGCAGCAGGGACGGTCACTGGCAGAGCAGGGCGATTTTGTCGGCGCTTACAACGCGTTTCGGCAGGCTTATGGCTTCGATCCTGTAAACGAGTTGGCCGTATCCGAGATGGAGCGGATGCTCCGTATGCAAGGAGTAAAGGAGGGTCGGAAGACGCCAACCGGAGCCAAAATCGGAGACACCGGACAGCCGAGTTTTAGCCCGGCGAGCGCGCAAGGTCAGGATCTCGTAACGCCACGAGAAACGCAGATGCGTATCGTGAATTATCAGGGAGATCTGAAGTCGTTTATTCGGCTTTACGCTGAGCAGCTGAATCTTAATGTGATTTTTGACAGGCAATCCTTTGCGCAGTCCAGAAACCTCGATATCAATCTGCGCGATGTGACAACGGCCCAGGCACTTGATTATGTGTTCCTCCAGGAAGGCCTGTTCTTTCAGAAGCTGAGTCATCGAACAATCCTGGTAGCGGACCAGAGTCGACGACCGCAGTATCAGCAGTTGGTGCTGCGAACATTCTTCTTGTCGAATATGAAACCGACAGACGCTCGGACGCTGGTTCAGCAGGCAATTCCACCTTCAGTTGGAAGACCACAGACGATTGTTGTCCCTGATGACGCAACGAACAGTTTGACTGTACGTGATACAGCAGAGAACGTCCGCCTCATCGGCGACTTGCTACAGAGCATCGACAAAGATCGGGCCGAGGTTGTGATGGACGTCAATATCTATGAGGTGTCCAGAAGCGACATGTTGAAATGGGGTAACCAGGTTGGTGCGGGTGATTTCACTCTCGGCGGCTCACCAGGATATTCACTGTTAGGTTTTGGTGGTGTACCAAGTCCTTCTTTTCCAGGTGTGAATCTGGCACCTGTGCTTGGTGGTGTGCCGACAGCGTTGGCCGCAGCCCTGGTTGTTCCACCAATGGCTTTTAATGCTTTGCAAAGCAAAGACAACACCAGACTAGTAGCGTCAACCCAGGTCCATGCGTTCAATGGTGAAGAGTCGACTGCACGAATCGGACAGCGCGTTCCTGTGCAGACTGCTCAGGCTTATCCATTTGGCATTCAAACCGGTCAGCCCTCTACTGGAACGAGCTTTCCCACGGGTGGATTTCCTGTCATCAATTATGAACCGACTGGTCTTACGCTGAAATTTACTCCTCAGGTTTTCCCGAACCTCGACGTGCAAGTGAAGATGAATATCGAGGAGAAGGATGTGCTCGGAGCGAGTTCTCTTACGCCAACTTTTACAGAGCGCACAATGACCGGTACCGCTCGCGTCCAAAACAATCGCACGATGATGCTTGCGAGTGTCACCACGAATATTGATACAGAGGGACGAAAAGGCATTGCGTTCGTCGGTGGCTTGCCGCTCATCGGCCGCATGTTCACAGCACCCACGCGTGACAAGCGACAGGTAGACATCGTAATCGCGGTTACGCCAAGAGTGTTGCGAGCTCCCACCGTTACTCCTCGTGACGAAGAGATGCGCCCGAGCGGTACACTGCAATCTCCAACTACAGGTTCTCTGGCGGAAATGATCCTTGAGGCAGATCGTGATGACCAGATCGCGGCAGCGCGAGCAATTCCACGCAACTCCACGATCCAACTTCCGGATGCTCCCCTGGAGATTGCTCCAAAGTCCACTGCTCAAGTAACACCCGCGACCGCGCCACAGCCAACAACTACAGAAAATAAGCAGGTTGCTACAGCGGCTTCTAGTAACAAGACATCTGAACCAGTAGAAGAATTGCCGGCGTACGTTCCAGCTCCGAAGTCTTTGGTCAGCGATCGTGCTGCTTCGGAAGTGGCTACGGTAAATGCGAGCACGGCCGGCACTCAGAATGCCGTGTTGTCGAGTTTGCCGAAAGCCGAGGAGACGTCGCTCAACACGAAGTCTGGAACTACTCGCGTTGCTCAGTTGAGCTTTTTACCATCGGATGACGTGTTGAAGATTGGCGAGAAACGACGTTACGCGATTCAACTTGATTCGGACGTTGCTCTCAGCCTGGCTCTATTGGCACTTCGATTTGATCCAAGGGTTGTAAAGGTCCACGCCGTTTCGGCTGGTTCACTCTTGGGACCGCAGGATGGACAGGGCGCCACCTTCGGTCAATCGATCGACGTGAATGGTGTTTGTCTCATCTCAATCTCAACCTTGAATAGCAAAGTCTCAATTAAAGGATCCGGTGCGCTGATCTTTGTCGACCTCGAAGCGATTGGAGCGGGTGACGCTTCACTCGTTTTCGACAAGCAGACCTCCCATCTTGTCGCCACTGATGCTCGCGATGTAGTGACTCGGGTGATGCAGGGAACCGCCACCGTGAAGGAGTAAATGTTCGGAACAGCTAAAAGGCGGAACGCGTCCTGGCAACGCGGCGACTGGGTGAGCAGAAGTAAATCTACTGGTCGCCGCGTTCCCATGTCAGCTTGTCTAAGGGCGCGTGGTTTCTCACTGATCGAGCTGGTGATCACTATTACCGTGCTCACCATTTTGACGCTCGGCGTTATGCCGCTCGTTAAGGTGGCGGTGAGAAGACAGAAAGAGCAACAGTTGAGAGAGGCACTTCGGCAGATGCGCACGGCGATCGATGAGTTTCACCGCGACACAATCGGAATGAATTGTTCTGCGGCCGGCCTTGTTGGAGCGGGTTCGCAGCCAGGCGGCCAGCCTGGTGCCGGACAGCCGGGGGCGACCACGATTGATCCTCGCAGTAAAGTAGTAATCAGCGATTGCACAGTTTTTGGTGTCGACAACCCGGATCATTTTCCGCCCACACTCGAAACTTTAATTGAGGGAATCAACGTAATCCCGCGTTCGGGCACTGGTACTGGCGGACGGGGACTTCAAAGCACCGGCACAAATCCTTCGAGCAGTAGTTCCGTTCTGGATTCTCAACTCGCTACAAAGAAGAAAGTTTATTTACGGGAAATTCCAATCGACCCAGTCACGGGTAAGAAGGATTGGGACCTGAAGTCTTGCTATGACGCAACGGATTCGACCTCCTGGGGCGGAGAGAACGTATTTGATGTCCGCTCAAAGTCCAAGGCCAAATCATTAAATGGAGAGCAGTACAGTGATTGGTAAGTTAAAAGATCCAAGCGCGGTGCGTGGTTTCACGCTGCTTGAGTTGATGATTGTTATTTCCATAATCATCATTCTTGCTGCGATTACCCTGCCTCAGTATCAGCGAACTATAGTGGCGACTCGTGAGGCTGTTATGAGGGACGACCTAAGTAGAATGAGATCCCTGATAGATCAATTTGCAGCGGACAAAGGTCGACTGCCCCAGTCGCTTGATGAACTGGCCACCGAAGGTTACATGCGCGAAGTGCCTGTCGATCCTTTTACGAATCAGAAGGATTGGGCGATCACTACAGGTGAGGATCCCAACTCAACCGATGGCCAATCGGGTATGACGGACATCCACAGCAGCTCGGGAGAGGTTTCGACCGAAGGTACCCCATACAGCGAATGGTAGGACACTGCCGATTTTCAATTGGCAATTGCCGATTGGTGTTTCAGTAAGGCGATCAATTGATACGATTTAACCCAACGGATTTATCAGGCTTCAAATTGATGCCTATTACGAAAAAATAGGCAATCGGCAATCAGAAATAGGACGCATGCCCAATCTTATCTCCCGAATAATCGAACCCTGGTATCCAGCAACTGCTATCGGTTTAGAAAAAGGGATCGCCTCAGTAGTTGATCTCGAAAAAGGTCGTGGCAATACATTCACAGTTCGGCGAGCAGCTACGTTCAATATTGATGATTCAATCATCACTCCCGACTTTGAGAACCGCAACATCGGAAATCCAGCACAACTCGCCAACGTTCTGAGTGAACTCGCTACCAGTGCCGGCCTGGTCCGGCAAAAGCGTTGGTCTCTAAGTCTTCCAGAAGCGACCGCGCGAACTCTCGTATTGACTATGGAAAGTCCGGCGCAGACCGCATCCGAACTTCAGGATGTTTTGCGTTGGAAAATGGAACGCGGGTTCGGTGCTCCCCTTGAGGATTTGTCGGTGTCCAGAGAACGCCTGGGCAAAGATGTTCAAGGTCGAGATCGTTATCTCGCAATTGCGATCCGTAAAGATATTCTTGCCGAGTACGAGGCCGTACTGGCATCTCTCGGTTGGCGGGCCGGCTTAATTCTCCCTCGACATCTGGGAGAATCCCAATGGTTACTCCGAAACGGTACCCCAGGCGATTCGCTATTGCTCAGCGGATCAGACGATGGGTTTACCGCAGTAATCTTGCGCGGACGACATCCTTTGATCGTTCGAACTGTAAACTGTACCAATCATGATTGTGAAGACGAGTTCTATAGGCTATTGCTGTTTTATCGGGACCGACGTTCTAACGACGGAGATGAAAACACCATGACACTCAACCGTCTGATGGTGGTGGGCAATGGCTTGACCAGGGAAAGGGCCGGTGAAATCGTCAACGAGACGACAGGCGGCACTTTGCGACCATTGGACGCGCATGACCTTGGTTTGCTCCTTCCCGGACGCGACCTCAGTTTCGACGCCATTGCGGCTCCCGCCGGCCTTGCAAGTCTCTCCTTTTAGGCATTTCCTCGGCTAGTCGTGAAACAATTCTGTTTTTGAGTGCGTAAACCCTTCTGGATCATGACTACTGTTGCATCTCGCGCTGTTACCAATTTTCGCCAGGATCTGACCTCTGTTACTGATTGCGAGCTCGTTTCTAACGCCGTTTCGGGTCTCGAGGGCAGTTTTGAGGAACTGGTAAGACGTTACCAGCGGCCAATATCCGCCTATGTTTATCGGATGGTTGGTAACTACGATTCCGCACTCGATCTGACACAGGAGATCTTCATCAAGGTCTATAACTCGCTGCGACGCTACCGTTCAGAATTCAAGTTCTCAACCTGGATTTACAAGATTGCACACAACTCTGCCGTCGATCACCTGCGACGGATCAATACACGCGAACAGTCATTAATCAGCGGACCTGAAGGAGATCACTTCGAGCTCCCTATTGAAAGCACTCGGCCCACCCCGGAACAGGAAAGTGAGCGAAAGGAACGCCGCATCGAAATCGAAACTGTGGTGCGCAAGCTTCCAGCCACCTACCGAGAGCTCGTGATCCTTCGACACTCCCAGGACCTGACCTACGAAGAAATTGTAGAAGTTACGGGTCTTCCCCTCGGAACTGTAAAGAACCGTCTCTTTCGAGCTCGTGAAATGATGCGACAGCAGTTTGTGGAAAAGGGAATTACCGGTATCTGAAATGGCGACGCGAGCAACTACGGCAAAGCTTTGTAATCCTAACCTGATTCACGCCTACATTGACGGCGAGTTGGAAAGTTTTTCGCACGCCGTGTTCGCTGCCCATATCGACGAATGCGCCAGTTGTCGATTTGAGTTGCGGGCCCATCAACAGTTTATCTGCGAGCTTGACTCTGTACTGACCGATGAGGTTGAGGTTTCGGTCCCTGTCGATTTTTCGCGCGTCATTGCTGCGCGAGCCGTTAGTGATATGAGCGGAGTTCGGTCAGCAGCCGAGAATAGAAAGGCGTTGACGATTTGTCTGGTCTTCAGCCTTGCTGGCTTTGCATTAGTTGGAGCCGCAACACGCCAGTTGACGATTGGTCTGGCCCAAAGGCTAATCAGAAGGGTTTTCGGTTTAGTCGATTTCGTTTGGCACACGATCTACGATTCGATTGCAAGTCTTGCCGTGATCTCCCGTGTCCTCGGTAGGAAGTTTATCGTTGAGACTGGAAACGTAACCGTTGCGATAGTCTTACTCGCTCTCGGCGTTCTTCTGCTTTCCCGTTTGATCTCCAATTATCATCGCGCGGGCGCAATCGAATAAAGGCTGCCTGGCGGCATGATTACCTCGTCTCCACAACACGTTGGCTTTTACCCATCGCAATTCAAAGCCGCAGTAAGGCTGACTGATGTACTGCGCTTCGTTGCATTCGCAACCTGGTTTTGTGTGACCGTTGGAGCTGTGCATGCGCAAACAAGTTCGGTAGGTGACTCGAGCGAGTCGGTGATTGAGATCGGTGGCGTAACGAACAGCACCGTGTTCGGGATGGGAAAGACCATCCGAATTACTGGAACGGTCAAACAAGGTGCAATTGCGTGCGGCGGCGATGTGATCGTTGCCGGAACTGTTGAGGGCGACGTAGCCTCGATTGGCGGTTCAGTTGTCCAGCTTGCCGGAGCAAAGATTGGTGGTGACGTGATTGTCCTGGGAGGCACCTATAAACATGTCGACACGGCGCCTCAACGAAACGCCTCCTCAATGACCATCATGTATGCCGGTTATCAAGAGGAGATCCGCAACACCATGCGGAGCCCGACAGGTTTGTTACGACCTACCTGGTCCTCCGGTTACCTGGGTATAAGACTCCTCGCGATTGCTTTCTGGTTTATTGTTGCGTTGGCACTTACAGCAGCGATGCCGGGAACGATAAGCCGCGGATCAGCACGATTGCAGTTAACGAGCCTCAGGGTTGCGCTGATAGGCAGTACTGGTGCTCTCGTCGTATTTGCAGGCGTTCTGGCGAGTCTTTGGATTCTACCGCAAACGATCGGCGCACTGGTTGGTGTCATGTCGTTGATGTTGATGCTCGTGGCCTGGCTCTTTGGACGTGTTGTGTTGGCGGCGGCAACTGGAAGATGGCTTCAGCGGAAATACATTCCACTAGCAAGGCACTCTGAATCCGTCGCGCTCTTGTTAGGCACGGTCTTTTGGGTGCTCCTTACTTCGTTACCTTACGTTTGGCCGATCGTTGTCATCATGATGGTGGTAGTCAGTCTTGGTCTTGCCCTCACATCCAGATATCAGGGGGGGTGGCGTCGGACTCCTGGCTTCTGAGAGATACATATCCCAGTCCACTTTGAGGCATCATATTCACGCCGAACACGTGTTCGGGAGGAATTCCTATGAAACTTTGACGCAGGTCAAACGTTTTACGAGCGGGATTCCTTCTCGCTGCGCCTCGTTTTGGGACGTTTATAAAACAGAACATTCTCCGCGTCTGTTGCGTAAAAACCTCTGGCATTCGCCAGTGAAAGTGTTCCTCTTTAACGATCTGCAGTCATAAAACCGCGCGTTGCGGTGTTCACATTACAGGAGAAAGGACGGATAGATGAGGGCGCTCTTCTTTGCAGCCGCGATAGGAATCGCCGGTCTCATTTCAATTAATTCAAGCTTTATCTCAAACGCAGCAGGTCTACAACAGACTCCGGATCCAGGTATTCAAGCCAAAGGCGCACTCGGCGAGGTCAAGTCAATCGACGCAAGTTCCAAGCTGGTAACAATCAAGACTGACGCTGGGTCAGAGGTCATGGTTTTTTACACTGATCGAACTACTTATAAGAAACTTGCACCGGGTGAAACGTCACTTACTAACGCCACTGACATTTCGTTTTCCGATATCGGAGAAGGTGATCGTATCTATGCACGTGGCAACGTTGCGGAAGATCGGAAGTCAGTCTCGGCGCTGCAAATCATTGTCATGTCCAAAGGTGACATCGCCAAGAAGCAGGACGCCGAAAGACGTGAATGGCGAGTTCGAGGAATTCTTGGAGTTATCTCGGCTCTGAAACCCGATTCTCAAGAAATCACTATCCAGTCGCGAACTATGGGGGGCACTCAATCGGTAATCATTCCTGTCAGCGATAAGACTGAGATGAGACGCTATGCACCTGATTCGATCAAGTTTAGTGACGCGAAGCCAAGTACATTTGGTGAACTCAAGGTGGGCGATCAATTACGTGCGCTTGGCGATCGAGCGCCCGACGGAACCCACTTCACGCCTCAAAAGGTCGTTACCGGTAGCTTCCGAACGATTGCCGGCGTTGTTACCGCAATTGATCCGGCGACGAAGGAGATCAAGATCAACGAACTAGAGAAGAAACATCCGCTGACAATTGTGATCAAACAGGATTCTGTGTTGCGCAAGTTCCCGGCAGCCTCCGAGATGGGCGCGATGATGGGTGGTTTTCGTGGCGCCGGCGGTGGGGCGGGCGGTCCAGGTGGTCCTGGTGGCGCGCCGCCTCAAGGTGGTCAGGGACAGGGGCAGGGTGGGCGGCCGCAAGGCGCCGGTCCAGGCGGGCCCGGTGGCCGTGGTGGCTTCAATATCAATGACATGCTTGAGCGCCTGCCAACGATTTCGGTAGCCGATGTTAAGGTCGGCGACACAATCATCGTTTCAAGTACGCAGGGAGTTGATCCAAGTCGTTTGACTGCAATTGCTCTCGTGTCCGGCGCAGATACTCTTTTGACAATGCTTGCACCAAGACCACAGCAAGGTCAGGCTCCAAACCCAGCTGCGGGCCTTGGTGGAGGTGGAATCTCTTTCGGCATCGGTTTGCCATAACAACCAATACATCCAAAACTCATGGATGCTTGTTGATTTCCCACGACGTCCATGAGCTTTGGTACGTACCCATAGGTATCGCCTTTTCCCCAACGGTCTTAACCATGAACTCTACTCGACGCACCCTTCTTTGTTTTCTTTCAATTGTTTTAGTTCTTGCTCTGGCTTCGGTCACTGTCTACGGCCAATCTCGCGGTGGCTTAAGAGGTTTGATTACTGACGAACTCGGTGCAGCCATCGTAGGTGCAAGTGTCACTCTAACGGACGCCACCGGTGCCCAGAAAAAGACAACCACCAATCCCGAGGGTGTCTATACCTTCACGGCCCTCGTTCCTGGTAAGTACTCGATCTCAGCAGTCGCCCCTGGCTTTGCTGTTTCCGAAAACAAGGAAGTGGAAGTCAACAGCCAGCGGCAAACGCTCGACCTAACGCTTAAGGTGACCATCGAAGAGAAAGTTACTGTTGGTGCTGAAACCTCGATCAGCACGGAAGCTACCAACAACGCGAACCAAACTGTGATTGGCGGAAAAGATCTTGATGCATTGCCGGACGATCCTGATGAATTGGCTGCGGCGTTGCAGGCGCTTGCCGGTCCGTCGATTGGGCCAAATGGTGGGCAGATCTTTATTGACGGATTCACTGGTGGAAATCTTCCGTCGAAGGATTCCATTCGCGAGATCCGCATCAATCAGAATCCTTTCGCAGCAGAAAACGATCAGCCGTCGGGTCGGATCGATATCCTGACACGTCCCGGAACCGACAAACTCCGCGGCGGCGCTTCCTTTAATTTCAACGACGAGAGTCTGAACTCGAGGAACCCGTTCGCGATCAGTTCCAGCACGCGAACGCCGTTTCAAATTCGTCAATACAACTTCAATCTCAATGGACCATTGGTTAAGCGGAAGGCTTCTTACTTTGTTGAGTTCAATCGCAATGAAACGGACGACAATGAACTCGTTCGCGCTACAGTCCTCGATTCATCTTTTAACCCGGTGGAGGTTGGCCAGGGTTTTCTGGTGCCAAAAAGGAACACGAGTTTCAGTCCGCGCTTTGACTACGCCATAAACACAAACAACACCTTAATTGCTCGGTACAACTTCTTCCGATCTCGTACAGAGAACCAGGGTATCGGTGGGTTTACCCTTCCGGAACGCGGCTTTAATGTAGTCTCAACACAGCACAACATTCAGCTAACTGAAACTGCAGTTCTGAATCCAACTACGGTTAATGAGGTCAGGTTTCAGTATACACACGGGGAAAATGAGAATGTTGGTAACCTTTCAATCCCCGCGCTCAATGTGAACAGTTCATTTAACTCGGGCGGTTCACAAGTTGGTCATTCAATTAACGAACGTGACAGTTGGGAATTGAGCAACTTCACTGCAATCCAAAAAGGACAGCATGCTTTCAAGTTCGGCGGCAGAGTCCGGCACGTTACTGTCGACGATACGAGTCCGACAAACTATGGTGGTACCTGGACATTCAATGGTGGTTTCGGACTTACGAGCATTCAGCGTTACCAGCGGACTCTGCAGTTACAGCAACAGGGCTTGACGCCGGCTGAAATACGAGCGGCGGGCGGCGGCGCTTCATCCTTTAGTATCAACGCCGGAAATCCGTTTGCTGATGTGAGTCAAACAGATTATGGAGTTTACCTTCAGGACGACTGGCGCTACAGACCAAACATCACTCTCAGCTATGGTTTGCGGTACGAAACTCAAACCAACACACATAGCAAGTATGACTTCGCGCCCCGACTTGCTGTTGCCTGGTCGCCAGGAGCTGCGAACAGTGCTAAACCACCAATGATGGTGATTCGGTTTGGAAGCGGTTTCTTCTACAACCGCTTCAGTGAGAACTGGACGTTGAACTCTAATCGTTACAATGGGGTAAACGTCGAGCAGACTTTCATTACCGAACCCGTTGATCGAATTCTTCCGCCTTCAGTAGCGGAGCAACAGCTTCCAAATGTGGCAGGAATCTATAACTTCCTGAATCAGTTCAATCCGAATACTGTGCCCCCGGTTACAAGTGTTCCTCAAACACAACAAACCATCTGGCAAGTAGATCCGAATCTTCAGAATCCAACTGTATGGCTCATCGGCTCACAGATCGAACGACAGCTGCCACGCAATACCACGATGAGTGTTGGCTTCTATAACATCAGGATTTTCCACGTAATTCGTACCAGGGATATCAACGCGCCGATCCCAGCAACAATCACACCGATAACTCCTAATGGATTGCGTCCGAATCCTGCGCTTGGTGAGGTTTATCAATACGAGGCTAGTGGACAATTCAACCAACGCCAGTTTTTCATTGGCTTTAATAGCCGGTTTAGCAGGGCGCTTACCATTCAAGGCAACTACTCACTAAGCAAGACTACCAACGACACTGACGGGCAAGGCAGCAATGCGTTTCCGATGAACTCCTACGACACGAGTGGAGACTTTGGGAGAGCGACGTTCGATGTTCGACATCGATTTACTGTCTTTGGGACGATCAATTTACCATGGTACAAGGTTGTGTTGAATCCTTTCATCGTGGCGAGTACAGGCCCACCATTCAACATCATCACGGGACAAGATCTGAATCTTGATCGTCAGGTTAATGAACGTCCAAGCTTTGCTAGTCCAGACGCGAACTGCGCTTTATCAACAATTCGCTGCACACAATTCGGGAAGTTCAATCTTAGACCACTTCCTGGTGAGACTATCATCCCGCGCAATTACGGCAATAGTCCCGGCTCCTTGTACGTGAATCTACGTATCAGTCGAACGTTCCAGTTTGGCGAGATCCATCGCGGTAATGCGGCAGCAGCCAGGCCACAAGCGGCCTCCGGCGGTGGAGCTGGTGAAAAGCGAGGAGGAGGCCCCGGTGGTCCAATGCTCGCTGGTGGAGGCGGTGGAGGCGCTTCTGCAAAGGTGGCAGCCGTGGGTGCAGCTCCTCAGGGCGGCGGCGGTGCGCCGAGTGAAAAAAGATTTACCATGAATATGTCAATTAACTTCCAGAACCTGCTCAACCATCCGAACCTGGCCCCACCGGTTGGCAATTTGTTATCACCGAATTTTGGTCAGTCACTTGCGCTAGCCCCAACCTTTGGCGGTTTGGGCGGCGCTGCGGGTGGAAGTACTGGTGCCGGCAATCGCCGAATTTATGCCCAGGTGCGATTCAATTTCTGATCTCGAGCAAAGGAATACTGCAATGAGAAAGACTTTAATGTTAGCGAGTGTGCTTACATGCCTGGCTGCGATCAATGGAAGCGCACAGGAGCCTGCAACGAAGAATGCAAATGGCGCCGCGGCCACCCCAACGTCGGCCGCTCCAGCCATTGTAATTACCGCAACGAGCACACCTGCTGAACTAGCTAAGGCTGCGTTCCTGGCCCAGGGTGGTGAGAAGTTTCGCAGCGTTCAAAACATGATTTTGCGTGGTTCGGTACAGCTGTACGCGCCCAATAGTATCCAATCAATTCCCGGCTCGTTCTCTATCGTAACAGCGGGCGACAAACTTCGGATGGAGATTGATGCCCGTCCCGCCGTGGTCTTCAAACAGATCTACGACGGTCAGAACTCTTACAGCTCCATGCCGGGAGTTGAAGTACCACCACTCACAAAATTCGGCCTGGGCTCCCTCAGTCGTTATGATCAACCAGGCTATAAAGTTACTGCTATAGCCGACAAGAAGAAACAGCGCGGTTTTCGCATTGAAGATCCTGAAGGTTACACCACTGACTTTTACATCGATCCCACGAACGGCCGCGTAATGAGTTTTCTGATGTATTACCAGGGTTACACCTTTGGAACTGAAAACAATAAGTTCAAGGAAATGGAAGGCGTCCTTGTGCCGTTTAGTTTCTCACAGCGATTTGAAATGCCCCAGGGAGCCTTCTTTGCTGAATATAGCGTCAAAGAAGTGAAGCTGAATCAGACACTGGCCGAGGATGCCTTTGTAATCCCTCATTAATTTGTTGATCATACAAAGCAAAAAGAGGCTGCCATATCGGCAGCCTCTTTTTTGTAACTTGTAATGAAGTAATGCCTAGACGCTCGTGATCTCGATCTCCTTGGTTTTTGAAAGCTCGTCAATCTTGGTGATGAACGTGTTAGTGAGTTTCTGTATCTCATCCAAACCATCGCGTTCCGCGTCTTCTGAAATCAGTTTGTCTTTGAGCATCTTCTTCAGCTTTTCATTGCTGTCGCGACGCATGTTTCTAATCGCTGTCCGATGATCCTCGGCGATATCGTGCACTTGTTTCGCCAGTTGTTTCCGGCGCTCTTCGGTAAGAGGTGGAATTGGAATACGAACAAGTTTGCCGTCGTTGGAAGGGTTGAGACCGAGATCAGCAGTACGAATTGCTTTTTCAACTGCGCCAATCTGCGACTGATCCCATGGTTGGACAGTTAGCATTTGTGGTTCGGGAGCGTGAACCGAAGCCAACTGGCTAAGCGGCGTCAGGGTGCCGTAATAATCGACCAGGACCGTATCCAGCAAGCTAACGGCGGCTCGTCCAGTGCGGACAGTAGCCAGTTTGCGCTTGAAGTCTTCGATCACCGTTTCCATCCTCGGTCGCGTTTCTTTTAAGACGTCTTTCTCGCTCATCGCCTTTCACTCCGCTAATCGTCTTTTTCAGGATTTGCTGCCGTGTATTAGGAGTCTCGCAATTCTATCTCCCGAGCCACACTCTCGTGCCTACACCAGTTTCACCGAGGACAACTCTTTTGATGTTGCCTGCTTCTCGCATGTTGAAAACAACTATTGGTAAGTTGTTATCCATGCACAGCGAGATGGCTGAGGCGTCCATAACCTTCAACTGTTTTTCCAGCACTTGTTGATAGGTGATCTCATTGAAGCGTTGCGCAGTAGAGTCCGCCATGGGATCCGCCGAGTAAACACCGTCGACCTTTGTAGCCTTGAGAATGATGTCGGCTTTGATCTCGAGAGCTCGCAGCGCGGCAGCCGAGTCTGTAGTGAAATAAGGATTGCCGGTTCCAGCCGCGAATATGACAACCCGACCTTTTTCGAGATGGCGAACTGCCCGGCGTCGGATAAATGATTCCGCCAGTTCTGGAATGTCCACCGCTGACAAAACGCGAGTGTCGACGTGAATCTTTTCCAGCGCATCCTGAAGCACTACCGCATTCATCACCGTCGCAAGCATACCGATGTAGTCTGCGGACGAACGATCCATGTTGCCGGCACTCTTAGAGACTCCTCGAAAGATATTCCCCCCGCCGACAACCACAGCAACCTGGACGCCCATGTCATGAACGGCCTTCAGTTCTTCAGCAACACTACGAGCGACGTTGACGTCAATGCCGTAGTTTTGCTCACCCATCAATGCCTCACCCGAGATCTTTAGAAGAACCCGGGCATAGGACAGTGGATTGGAGTCAGTCTTGTTATTCGAATTGGTCATGAACTGAGTTCGAGTGAATTAGCTCAGCAGAGAAGCGACTTCGTTACCGAAATCATCGCCACGTCGTTCCAGTCCTTCACCCATTTTATAGCGAGTGAATCGTCGCACAGTGATGCGCTCGCCGGTCTTCGCAGTCTTCTCCGTAACTAATTCGCCGACAGTTTTCGAAGGATCCTTAACGAACGGCTGGTCGACCAGCACGCTCTCTTCGTAGAACTTATTCAGCCGACCCTCAACGATCTTGTCGATCACCTGGTCGGGCTTGTTGGCGTTCTTCGGATCGTTCTTCGCCTGCGCTTT
>Ga0068864_100002220_pt1 | contig 16047 bp, 14 predicted proteins | sample KBSSwiS72_FD_66586 | JGI IMG/M metagenome (GOLD analysis project Ga0068864, IMG submission 66586) | Switchgrass rhizosphere microbial communities from Kellogg Biological Station, Michigan, USA - KBS Switchgrass S7-2 | ecosystem: Host-associated > Plants > Roots > Rhizosphere > Soil ... | reverse complement strand
GATCTCGAACTTTCTCTGGCTGTTTTGCGCCTTTCTCGGCATTGCCCGACCGTGGAACTACAGCATGCCGCTGCGCGACATCCTCGAGATCGCCGCTGCGCTCTACCTCGTCGTCCAGTTCGGCGTATTCGCGATCCTCGGCACGGCCGGCCGCAACGTCCAGCCCGACCACCGCGGCTGGGCCGACCGGCTGGCGCGCTCGCTCGCGGCCGTCGGCAGCCTCGGCCGCGCCGAGTTCGTCGACACCACGAGATCGTCATCGCGGCACCGCCGGGGCCGGGACGAGGCGGCCAATGCCTCGCGTCCCGGCGCCGCCTCGCTGTCGCCGGCGATCGAGCCCGCCCTGGAATCGACGCGGCCGTCGCTTCGCCTCGTGGGCAACCGGCGCCGGCGCTCCGCGCGCTAGCTTCGGCCGGGGGGGCTTGCGGCGCGCCGCGGTCCGCCGACCATCGTCTCGAACAGGTGATCGAGCACCGCCTGCGGCTCCTCGGTCCGGCCGGTGTGCACCGGCGAGGTCTGGATGACCGCGCTGCGCGGCGCCACCAGCCAGTGGAAGCGCTCGCGCGCCGATAGCTTCGCCAGCGAGCCGGCGCCGCTGCTGCCGGCGCAGACGGCGTCGATCGCCCCGAGGGCGGCACGGATCGCATCGATGTCGGCGCCCGGATCGAGCGCCAGGACACGCTCCGGATCGAGCTCGATCCGCGCCTCGAGCGAATCGGTCGCGTCGCAGGAGACGATCACGCCGACGTTGACGAACTCGCCGCGCTCGACGCGCGGCACGACCCGGACGACGGCGTAGTCATAGGTGTGCATCGTGGGCACGGACGGCCTCCGTGACGAATGCGCGCGGCGCGGCGAGGCGGCGCGCGAAGTGATCGAGATAGGCGCTGCGGGCGGCATCGGCCGCGTCGCTCGCGGCGCCCTCGGCCGCCAGCCAGGTCGTCGGAATCAGGCCGACGATGCCTTCCAGCACTGGCCGCGTCAGCCGTGCCGCCAGGCCGGCGTCGACCTCGGCGATGCGGCTCGCCCGGGGCAGCAGCACGTGGTCGCGGACCAGCGGGAACGGGTTCAGCGCCGCCGCCGGATCGTCGAGCCCGGCATGGTGGAAGTAGAGTGCCGCGCCGTGGTCGATCAGCCAGAGCTTGCGATGCCAGACCAGCATGTTGGTGTTGCGCGCGGTCCGGTCGAGGTTGGTCACGAAGGCGTCGAGCCAGACAATGCGCGAGGCGAGCTCGGCATCGGTCGGGTCGGCCAGCGGGTCGAAGGCGAGGGCGCCGGAGAGGTAGTCGAGGCCGAGGTTGGTGCCGCCGCTGGCCCGGATCAGGTCCTGGATCTCGGGATCGGGCTCGGTCCGCGCCAGGTCGGTGTCGAGCTCGATGAAGACGATCTCGGGAACCGGCAGGGCCAGGGCCCGTGCGATCTCGCCGGCGAGGAGCTCGGCGATCAGCGCCTTGGTGCCCTGGCCGGCGCCGCGGAACTTGAGAACGTACAGGCCGTCGTCGTCGGCCTCGACCACGGCCGGAAGCGACCCGCCCTCGCGCAGCGGCGTGACGTAGCGGGTGGCGGTGACGGTTCGCACTCTGCGCGGATTCTAGGAGCCGGCCGCTTGAAAATGGCCACCGCGCCACCACCTCTCGCCGCGGCCGCGCCGCGCGGACCACCTCCAGCCACACACGAAACGAACAAGACGCCCGATGGACAAGCAAACCCTATCTTTCCAGGCCGAGGTCAAGCAGATCCTGCACCTCGTCACCCATTCGCTCTACTCGAACAAGGAGATCTTCCTCCGCGAGATGATCTCCAACGCCTCGGACGCCTGCGACAAGCTGCGCTTCGAGGCGCTCGACAAGCCGGAGCTCTACGAAGGCCAGACGGCGCTCGAGGTGCGGGTGGCGTTCGACAAGGACGCGAAGACGATCACCATCACCGACAACGGCATCGGTCTCTCGGCCGAGGAAGCGGTCGCCAACCTCGGCACCATCGCCAAGAGCGGCACGCGCGAATTCATGTCGGCGCTCCAGGGCGACCAGAAGAAGGATGCGCAGCTGATCGGCCAGTTCGGCGTGGGCTTCTACTCCGGCTTCATCGTCGCCGACCGGATCACGGTCGAGTCGCGGCGCGCCGGCCTGCCGGCCGATCACGGCGTGCGCTGGAGCTCCGAAGGCGCCGGCGACTTCGAGGTCGAGACGATCAACCGGCCGGAGCGCGGCACCGCCGTGACCCTGCATCTTCGCGAAGGCGAGGAAGAGTTCCTCTCGGGGTGGAAGCTGAAGTCCATCGTCTCGAAGTATTCCGACCACATCTCGCTGCCGATCCTGATGCAGAAGGAAGAGTGGGACGCCGAGGCGAGCAAGCAGGTGACCAAGGACGAGTGGGCGCCGGTCAACAAGGCGGCGGCGCTGTGGGCTCGGCCGAAGAGCGAGATCACCAAGGAGCAGTACGAGGAGTTCTACAAGCAGATCAGCTACGACAGCGAGGCGCCGCTCGCCTACACCCACAACCGGGTCGAGGGCCGGAGCGAATACACCCAGCTGCTCTACATCCCGGCGAAGGCGCCGTTCGACCTGTGGAACCGCGACAAGCGCGGCGGCGTCAAGCTCTACGTCAAGCGCGTGTTCATCATGGACGACGCCGAGGCGCTGATGCCGGTGTACCTGCGCTTCGTCAAGGGCGTGATCGATTCCAGCGACCTGCCGCTCAACGTCAGCCGCGAGCTGCTCCAGGAAAGCCGCGACGTGAAGGCGATCCGCGAGGGCTCGACCAAGCGGGTGCTCTCGATGCTCGAATCGCTCGCCGACAGCGAGGACGCGGCGGAGAAGGACAAGTACGCGGCGTTCTGGAAGGACTTCGGCGTCGTCCTCAAGGAAGGCATCGGCGAGGATTTCGCCAACCGCGAGCGCCTCACCAAGCTCTATCGCTTCTCCTCGACGCACGACGACAGCGGCGTGCAGAGCGTGTCGCTGCCCGAGTACGTGAAGCGCATGAAGGAGGGCCAGGAGGCGATCTACTACGTCACCGCCGACACCCTCGCCACGGCGAAGAACAGCCCGCAGCTCGAGATCTTCAAGAAGAAGGGCATCGAGGTGCTGCTGCTCTCCGACCGGGTCGACGAGTGGCTGCTCTCGCACCTGTACGAATTCGACGGCCATGCGCTGCAGAGCGTCGCCAAGGGCTCGGTCGACCTCGGCAAGCTCGAGGACGAGACCGAGAAGAAGCAGGCCGAGGAAGTCGCGACGGCGTTCAAGCCGACGCTCGAGCGGCTGAAGCAGGCGCTGCAGGGCCGTGCCAAGGACGTGCGCGTCACCACCCGCCTGGTCGATTCGCCGGCCTGCCTGGTGGCCGAGGAGGGCGACATGAGCGGCCACCTCGCCCGACTGCTGAAGCAGGCGGGGCAGGGGGCGCCCAAGGCCGAGCCGATCCTCGAGGTCAATGCCGAGCATGCGCTGGTGAAGCGGCTCGAGGCGAGCGAGCACTTCGACGACCTGGCGAACATCCTGTTCGACCAGGCCCTGCTCGCCGAGGGCGGCCAGCTCGAGGATCCCGCCTCCTACGTGAGGCGGGTCAATTCGCTGCTGCTGGCCTAGCGGCGTCGGTCGCGCTCGGGCGGCTTCCTCCGGCCGCCGCTCAGGCCGGGCTGCCGAGCGGCGGCTCGGCCATCGCCACCAGCTGCTCGCGCAGGCGCACGCACTGGTCGGCCCAGTAGGACGGGCTGGCGAACCAGGGAAAGGCGATCGGGAATGCCGGGTCCTGCCAGCGGCGCGCGATCCAGGCGCTGTGATGGATCATGCGCAGGGTGCGCAGCGGCTCGATCAGGCGGACCTCGCGCCAGTCGAAGTCCATGAACGACTCGTAGCCCTCGAGCACGTCGAGAAGCTGCCCCGACATCGCCGCCCGGTCGCCCGAGAGCAGCATCCACAGGTCCTGTATCGCCGGGCCGTTGACCGCGTCGTCGAGATCGACGAAGTGCGGCCCGCGCTCGGTCCAGAGGACGTTGCCGAGATGGCAGTCGCCGTGCAATCGGAGCCTGCGCAGCGGCGCCGCATCGAAGGCTGCCCGGCAGGCCGCGAGTGCGTTGTCGACCAGTGCGAGCCAGGTGTCGGCGCTGTCCGGCGGCAGGATGTCGAGACCCAGCAGGAAGTCGCGGCTGGCGGTGCCGTAGCTGTCGACGTCGAGCGTGATCCGGTGGCTGAAGGCGGTCTTCGCGCCCACGGCATGCAGCCGACCGATGAAGCGGCCGAGCCAGCGCCGGACCTCGGGGTCGTCGAGCTCGGGCGCGCGTCCCGCCTTGCGCTCGCAGACGCCGAAGCGATAGGCATGGCTGCCGATCCCGGCGACGCCGAGCGTCGCGCCGGCGAGGCTGACCGCGGCGGCGTGCGGCGAGTCGGGATCGCGCGTCAGCTGCAGTGGCGCGGCGACGGGGATCTCGGCGGCGGCCAGCTCGGCGGAGAAGCCGTGCTCCTCGAGGATCTGCGCGTCGCTCCAGCGATAGGGGCGATAGAACTTGGCGACGACGACCCGGCCGTCCTCGAGAAACGCCTGGAAGACCCGGTTCTCGTAGGAGTTCAGCTGCAGCATCCGGCCGTCGCCGCGCAGGCCGACGCCGTCAAGCGCATCGAGCACCGAGGTCGGGGTGAGATCGGCGTAGGGCGCGGTCGGCAGCGCGTCGTCAGAGGTCTCGTCGTTCATGACCGGTCGCGCCTTTCGGCGCGGCGACTCAGTGCTGCGATCGCGAGAACGACATCGGCAGGGGATCGACGACCACGGCACCGCCGCCGTCTTCGTCATCGTCGCTGCCGCTGGGGTGATCGAGACCGTTCAGCGCGCCCGGCTGGCTGTGCGTTCCGGTGCGGGCGGCGACCGCGGCCGCGAGCGCGGGCGGGGGCAGGTGCGGGTATTCGCTGCTGCTGAAGCCGTCCTGCCGGCTGTCGGGAGCGAAGAAGGAATCCTGGAAACGCGACGAGTCCTGCCAGAGGGCGGTGCGCTGCGCCCGCCGCGAGGCCACCGTGTTGGCGAGCGAATCGCGGGCCTCGTTGAGGTTGGTCGGCGGCGGGGCGCTCGTGTGGGCGCGCGTGCCGGCCGTGGCGCTCGGCACCAGCAGCTGCAGCTCGCCGGCCGAAGGCAGGTTGTCGACCGGGCAGCGCAGGTAGCGGACCCGGCAGGCGCCCAGCACCGACTGCTTGATCTGCAGGGTGCGGCGCGAATTGTTGCGGTCGGTGTCGAGATCGATCGCCGCGAGCACCCGCCCATTGGCGCTGCAGACCGCGAAGGTGACATTGATCGAGCCGAGCAGTTCGTACCAGTAGCGCACTTCGCCCGGATCGTTGGGCTGGCAGAAGCGCACCAGCGGCAGCTTCGACAGGACGACGTGGTGCGGCAGCGCCTCCCGGATCAGCTTGTAGACGCGGCGCTCATCGGTGGAGAACACCGGGCGCGCGGAAAGGGCCCATTCGGTGGGCAGGGGTTTGACCGGCCTCGAGCGGCGCGATAGCAGGTACCAGGAAAGCAGGACGATGCCGAGCAGCGATATCGCCACCACCGCGGTAGTCCACGGAAGGTTTCCCATGACCGGCTGTCCACTCCTCAAATTCCGCGACGCCAGCACACGACGCGGCGAGCGAGCGCTGGATGTTAGCGGCCGTGGGAAGGCTCAGCCACCCCCTGATCAGGCCTTCTCGGGCCGTTTGAACAAGTTCTCCACGTGATGCGCGTGATGCTTGAGCCGATAGTCGAGCTCGGCGGCGCGGTCGCCCAGGAACTCGTCCAGATGCGAGGCGATGGAGTCCGGCGGCAAGGCCAGCCAGGCCTCGGATTCGGAGCCGTCGCGGTGGACCGTGGCGCCGGCATCGCGGGCGATCTTGAGCATTGCCGTGTTCTCGCTCAAGGCATGGATGAAGATCGACACGACACCGCGGTTGCGACCATGCAGCATGGCATGCTCGAACAGGCGGCGGCCGAATCCGCGGCGACGCGTCTGCGGCACGACCGAAACGCCGAACTCGGCGCTGGCACTGCGGCCCCGGGTGGCATCGGCCGGGCGGTAGGCGAGGTGGGCCATCGCGATCAGCTCGAGCCGGCGGTTGAAGATGCCGAACACCTCGTCATGCTCGAAATCGATGGTGTCGACATAACGGGCGATCTGCGCGTCGCTCGCCTGGTGGCCGAAGCGGAGGTAGCGCGAACGCTCGTCCAGCGCTACCAGATGGGCGACGATGCGCTCGCGATGGCGCGGTCCGAGTGAACGGATCGGCACCCAGGAGCGGCCGGGGCGAGCGCCCTCCGGCGCCGCCACGGAAGCGGGGGTCGGCGTCGCGGTCGCGCCGTCCGCCGTGGGCACAGGCATTGTTTCTGCGGGCCGGCGCTCCACCGGGAACCCGCCTTCGATAAGGCTCATGGTCATACTTAAGGGTTAACCCCAGTGTATGGACATTGTCTAGAGGCTGCTAACCAGCGAAATCAGCGACTCGGCCGACTCTCTGATAGACTTATGGGCTTTTCGCATTTCGCCTAGGCGGAAAGGGTGCTTTCGGGCATCGAAGGGACGAATCGAGCGCGAGTGAGCGTCCGCCTGCAGAAGCGGATCCTAGTCGTCGAAGCGCCGTCTCGGGGCAAATCTCAACTTCAAATCTTCCATGAAAACCTTCAGCGCCAAACCCGCCGAAGTGACGCATGAGTGGTTCGTGATCGACGCGACCGACAAGGTCTTGGGCAGGGTGGCCAGTGAAGTCGCCCTCCGCCTGCGCGGCAAGCACAAAGCCATCTACACGCCTCACGTCGACACGGGTGACTTCATCGTCATCGTCAACGCCGACAAGATCCGCGTCACGGGCAACAAGGCCCAGGACAAGATCTACTACCGCCACTCTGGCTATCCCGGCGGCATCCGCGGCATGAACTTCAAGGACATGCAGGCCCGCCATCCGGGTCGCGCCCTGGAGAAGGCCGTCAAGGGCATGCTGCCCAAGGGCCCGCTGGGCTACGCGATGATCAAGAAGCTGAAGGTCTACGCGGGCGACAGCCATCCGCACACCGCTCAGCAACCCAAGAAACTCGACATTCTTCAGGACGCTGCGCAATGATCGGAAACTGGAACTACGGCACCGGCCGGCGCAAGTCGTCGGTCGCGCGCGTCTTCATGAAGAAGGGCACCGGCCAGATCCTGGTGAACGGCCGGCCGGTCGAAGAATATTTCGGTCGCCAGACGTCGATCATGGTCGTACGCCAGCCGCTGCTGCTCACCGCCAACGACGCCGCCTTCGACGTCAAGGTCAATGTCCACGGCGGTGGCGAAACCGGCCAGGCCGGCGCGGTTCGCCACGGCATCACCCGGGCGCTGATCGATTACGACGTGGCGCTCAAGGGCGAGCTCAGCCGGGCCGGTTTCGTGACCCGCGACGCCCGCGAGGTCGAGCGCAAGAAGGTCGGCCTGCACGGCGCCCGCCGTCGCAAGCAGTTCAGCAAGCGCTGATCCGCCGGTCTTGCCGCACGGAAGCCGCCTTCGGGCGGCTTCTTGCTTTTGTGCGGCCTTTCCCCAACTGAGATAATCTCTCTCGAACATTCCCTGGAGCTTTGCATGAGCGCAGTAGCCGAAAACATCGTCGCGACGCCGCAAGCCGACGACGCACCCCCCGCGCCGCTGGTCTTCACCGACAGCGCCGCGAACAAGGTCAAGGAACTGGTCGACGAGGAAGGTAACCCCGACCTGAAGCTGCGCGTCTTCGTCCAGGGCGGCGGCTGCTCGGGCTTCCAGTACGGGTTCACCTTCGACGAGGTCGTCAACGACGACGATACCCAGATGGCGAAGAACGGCGTCACCCTGCTGATCGACGCCATGAGCCTGCAGTACCTCGCCGGCGCCGAGATCGATTACAAGGACGACCTCCAGGGTGCCCAGTTCGTGATCAAGAACCCGAACGCGACCACGACCTGCGGCTGCGGCTCCAGCTTTTCCGCCTGATTCAGCCCTGTCCGTCTGCGAAAGCCGCCGCAAGGCGGCTTTTTCATGTCCGCGGCGCGCCGCGGCCCGGGTACAGGGCACCCAGGATCCTGGGTCCCGCGGCGCCGGTGACGGTCGGAATGTTTCCCGGCTGGCCCTGGATGAAAGCACGAGCCAGCCAGGCGAAGGCACACGCCTCCACCTGATCCGGCGGCAGGCCGCGATCGGCGCTCGAGACCACCGCCATCGGCCCGAGAAGGGCGCCGAGGCGGGCCATCAGGTCGGCGTTGAAGGCACCGCCCCCGCAGACCAGCAGTTCCTTCGCCGTCCCGGCATGGCGGCGCACCGCGTCGGCCGCGGTTCGTGCGGTCAACTCGGCAAGCGTTGCCTGGATGTCCTGGGCCGGCAGCCGCGAGCGCGCGCCGGAGGCGAGCAGGCGCGACTCGAGCCATTGCGCATTGAACAGGTCGCGGCCGGTGCTTTTCGGCGGCGGCAGGGCGAAGTAGGGCTCGGCCAGCAGCGCGTCGAGCAGCGGCGAGTCCACCTTCCCGGATGCCGCCCAGGCGCCGCCTGAGTCGAATTTCCGGCCCGTAGAGGCCGCACACCAGAGGTCCAGCAGGGCGTTGGCCGGGCCGCAGTCGAAGCCGATGGTCGAACCGTCCGAGTCGATCGCCGACAGGTTGGCGATGCCGCCCAGGTTGAGCACGGCCGTCGCCTCGCCCGGCCGGGAGAAAAGCGCCCGATGGAACGCCGGAACCAAAGGCGCACCCTGGCCACCCGCCGCCACGTCGCGGCTGCGAAAGTCAGCGACCACATCGATACCGCACAGCTCGGCCAGCAGCGCCGGAGCGTTGACCTGCACGGTGTAGCCGATCCCGTCGAACTCGCCCGGCCGATGGCGCACCGTCTGGCCGTGGCAGCCGACCGCCGTCACCCGCTGAGGCGCCAGCCCGGCACTGCCGAGCAGCGACGCGACCACGTCGGCGTAAGCGCGCGCCAAGCGGTTTCCGGCGAGCGCGACGCGATGGATCTCGTCCTCGCCCGACCGGTTCAGCGCCAGGAGCTCCGACCGCAAGTCGGTCGCGAATTCAGCGTGAGCATGGGCGCGCACCTGGAGCGCCGCCGGACCGCCGGGTGAAAAGTCGACCAGGACGCCGTCGATGCCGTCGAGCGAGGTGCCCGACATCAGGCCGATGAACACGGTGCTCATTGGGAGCCTCGGCTTTCACCTCCGGCATTCGCCCTTGGGGCGGCCCGGCCGGTTCATGGCGCCGCGGGATTACTCGCCGAGGACTTGCGCGTGGGCCAGCGTCTGGGCGACGCCGAGCTGGGCCCGGACGCTTTGCGACAGCTCGGCGAGTTGCGTACGGGCGGCCGGAGTCAGGACGATGGCCTCAGAGGACTGCGCCACCAGCAGGGGGTCCTGCTGCATGCCATCGATCTTCACTTCGAAATGCAGATGCGGTCCGGTCGCCCAGCCGGTCTGGCCGACGGCGCCGATCGTCTGCCCTTGCTCGACCCTGGCGCCCTTGACGATGTCGATCCGGCTCAGGTGGGCATAGACCGTCGTCAGGTCGCCGTTGTGCTTGACGTGGACGACGTTGCCGTAGCCGTTCTGCCAGCCGGCGAACTCGACGACACCGTCGCCGATCGTCCGCACCGGCGTGCCGCTCGGCGCGCCGTAGTCGACGCCGTTGTGCTGCTTCCAGGTGTTGAGGATCGGATGCATGCGCATCGCGAAGCCCGAGGTCACGCGCGAGAACTCGAGCGGGCTCGAGAGCAGCGAGCGCTGCTTGCTCTGGCCGTCGAGGCCGAAGTAGCTGCCCTTGCCCTCGCCGTCCTTGAACCACATCGCCGAGTAGGTCTGGTTCTTGTTGACGAACTCGGCCGCGAGGACCCGACCGGCGCTGGCGTTGCCCCAGGTGACGGGCTCGCCGTCGGCGGTCAGGGACTCGTAGACGACGGAGAAGGTCGCGCCCTTCTTGAGCTCGCGACGGAAGTCGATGTCGGTGGCGAAGATCTCAGCCAGCTGAGTCGCCACCGCATCCGGAATGCCGGCCTCGTCGGTGGCGGCGAACAGGGTGGAGCGAACCGTGCCGCTGGCCAGGAGCGGCTGCGAGGCCAGCGGCGCCAGGGTCGAATAGGCGACCAGCTTGCCGGCGACGCGCTCGACGCGCAGGCGCGTGAACTGGGTGGGCAGCTTGTCGTTGCCCGGCGCGGCGTAGCGCGCGACCAGCTCTTCGAGCTGCCCCGTGGCATCGACCCGCACCTGAACCCGCTTTCCGGCACGGCCGTCGAGGAGCTTCCTGGCGACCAGATCGGTGCGCAGGAAAGTGGCGGCGGCGATGTCGTTGACGCCCAGGCGGGCGAGGAGAGAGTCGGCGGTGTCGCCGGCGCGGATGGTGTCGGCGCGGAACAGATCGAAATCGTGCTCGGCGAGCGCTTCGATCTGCGGCCGCAGATCGGCCATCGAGACGCTTTCGGTGACGATGCGCCGCGGCAGGGTGGAGGGGTCCGGGACCATCGGCGCGACGCCGAAAGCGGTGGCAGCGAAGCCGGCCAGACTGAGCGAAACCGATGCGGCGAGCGTCTTCGGATAGCGAGCGGCCAAGCTGGCAGCGTGCGCCGAGGTGTAAGCCCAAGCGAGCTCAAGAGGGGCCAACGATTTCAATTTTCTGCGGAGCGCGGTTCGCTCGAGTCTTTCGGCGCTCGCCGGGTGAGGCTCGCGCTTGGGTTGTTCGTCGCCCCCGGGGCGCCACTAGAATCGTGGGCTCCCCGGCTGGCCTCGTAGGATGGTTCGAGGCGACGCCGTAGGACGCCGCCGCGGAGTATACCGGCCCCTTCCGGCGCCCCTTTCTCCTCAATCTCCCTATGTCTGTATCTTCTGTAGCCGCGTCCTCGGGCCCGGCGATCCCGGTGAGCGACGCTGTCTCCCGGGCCCTGACGATCTCGAAGCGACGCTGCAGCGAGCTCCTGCCTGAGGCCGACTGGGTGTCCAAACTGGTGCGTTCGGAAGCAACGGGCGTGCCACTCCGGATCAAATTGGGCCTCGATCCGACCGCGCCCGACATTCATCTCGGGCATACGGTCGTATTGAACAAGCTGCGCGAGCTCCAGGACCTCGGCCACACGGTCATTTTCCTGATCGGCGACTTCACGACCATGATCGGCGACCCGTCCGGCCGCAACACCACCCGCCCGCCGTTGACCCGGGAGCAGATCGAAGCCAACGCCAAGACCTACCGGGCGCAGGCCGGTCTGATTCTCGACGCCGCAAGGACCGAGATTCGTTACAACTCCGAGTGGAGCGACCCGCTCGGCGCCCGGGGGATGATCCAGCTCGCCTCCCGCTACACGGTGGCACGGATGATGGAGCGGGACGACTTCTCCAAGCGCTTCAAGGCCGGCACGCCGATCAGCGTCCACGAGTTCCTCTACCCGCTGATGCAGGGCTACGACTCGGTGGCGCTGAAATCGGACCTCGAACTCGGCGGCACCGACCAGAAGTTCAACCTGCTCGTCGGTCGGGCGCTCCAGGCGGAGTACGGGCAGGAGTCGCAATGCATCATGACGATGCCGTTGCTGGAGGGGCTGGACGGCGTCGAGAAGATGTCGAAGTCGAAGGGCAACTACATCGCCGTGGCCGAACCAGCGAACAGCATGTTCGGCAAATTGATGTCGATCAGCGACGATTTGATGTGGAAGTACTTCGATCTTCTTAGCCAGCGCTCGGTCGAGGAAATCGCCGCGCTGCGTCGGGAAACCGCCGACGGGCGCAATCCGCGCGACGCCAAGGTGATGCTGGCCAAGGAGCTGACCGCGCGCTTCCACGGTGCGGCCGCGGCCGAAGGCGGGGAGGTCGATTTCAATCTCCGCGCCAAGGGCGGCATTCCAGACGAGATCGACGCAGTTGCGCTCGATGGCGCGCCGTTGGCGATCGGATCGCTGCTGAAGCAAGCGCGATTGGCTCCGTCGACGAGCGAAGCGATGCGTCTGATCGAGGGTGGCGGCGTCCGGGTCGACGGCACGGTCGTCGTCGACCGCGGCCTGCGCCTGCCCGCCGGCACGTTCGTCGTCCAGGTCGGCAAGCGCAAGTTCGCCCGGGTCACCCTGAGCTGAGCCGGCGACGGTGATCGCCCTCCTGCAGCGGGTGGCGGAAGCGCGGGTCGAGGTCCAGGGTCGCGTGACCGGTCGGATCGGCCGGGGCCTTCTCCTCTTCGTCTGCGCCGAACCCGACGACACCGACGCCATCGCCGACAAGCTGGTCGACAAGGTGCTGCGCATGCGCATCTTCGGCGATGCGGCCGGCAAGATGAACCTCGACCTGGCGGCGGTGGATGGCGGCCTTCTGGTCGTCAGCCAGTTCACCCTGGCCGCCGACACCTCCAGCGGCAATCGGCCGGGCTTTTCCCGGGCGGCCGGCCCCGAGCTGGGGCGGCGGATCTACGAACGGGTGCTCGCCACGGCAGCCGTCCGCCACGGCGAGGTGGCCCACGGCGAGTTCGGCGCCGACATGAAGGTCCACCTGGTCAACGACGGACCGGTGACGATCCCGCTGACCCTCCGCGCCGTCAGCTGACCGGCGGCGCCGCGAGATCGGCCCGCAATGCGGCCGACGCAATCCGGCTCAGTCGGCGTACTGGCCGGCGGCCTTGATGACCGGGCCCCACTTGTTGATCTCGGCCTCGACGAACTTCTTGTGCTCGGCGCCGTTGACCCGGCTGTCGCTGATGATCACCGCGCCGAGCGCCTCTTCGCGCTTGACGAATTCCGGATCCTTGAGCGCCACCTTGAGCGCGGCGTTGATCTTGTCGACCACCGCCTTGGGCGTGCCCTTGGGTGCATAGAGGCCGTGCCAGATGGTCACGTTGAAGCCCTTCAGGCCGGCTTCGTCGAGTGTCGGCAGGTCCTTCAGCGCCGGGGTCGTCAGCCGCTTGCTCGAGGTGACCGCGTAGGCCTTGATCGCCTTGGCGGCGATCTGCCCGCTGGTGTTCGTCGTCTGGTCGCACATCAGATCGACCTGGCCGCCGAGCAGGTCGTTCATCGCCGGCGCCGTGCCCTTGTACGGCACCGTCTGCATGTCGATCTTCAGGGTGCTCTGGAACAGCAGGCCGCACAGGTGCGAGGCGGCGCCGAGGCCGGCATTGGCGAGATTGATCTTGCCTTTGTTCGCCTCCATCCACTTCGTCAGCTCGACGTAGTTGTTGGCCGGCAGGCCGGGCTTGCCGACGATCGTCATCGGCACGTCGTTGATCATGCCGAGGTACTCGAAGTCGCCGAGCGTGTCGTACGTCATCTTGCGATAAAGCGCCGGCGACGTCGCCATGCCGATGTGATGCAGGAGCACCGTGTAGCCGTCCGGCGTGGCTCGCGCCACCTTGGCAGCGCCGAGCGTGCCGCCGGCGCCGCCAACGTTGTCGATGATGATGCTTTGGTTGCCCAGCGGCTTGCGCAGCGCCTCGGCCAGGTCGCGCGCGACCTTGTCCGTCGGTCCGCCGGCGGCGAAGGGCACGACGATGGTGATCGGCTTTTCGGGGTATTCAGCGGAAGCCGCGGCGCAAAGGAGCAGGCCGGCGGCGGCCAGGAGGAGTCTTTTCATCAGGGCTCTCGAAGGGCGTGGGGTGCGATTCATTCTTCGAGCCCGGGCCGCGGACCGCAACCGCAGAAACCCCGTCGACGCCGCGACGCTAGGCCAGTCGGTCGCACAGAACCCGGGCGAGATGAAGCGCCTCCCGCCCGGCGCCGTCGGCGATCTGATGCCGGCAGCTGGTGCCGTCGGCGACGACCAGCGCATCGGGCGCCAGGCGCACCGCCGGCAGCAGGCTGAGCTCGGCCATCGCCATCGATGTCTCGTAGTGCTCGGCCTCGTAGCCGAAGGTGCCGGCCATGCCGCAGCACGAGCTTTCGATCAGCGTGGGCTCGGCGCCGGGAATGAGGCGCAGCGCTTCCAGCACCTTGGGCGCGGTGCCGAACGCCTTCTGGTGGCAGTGGCCGTGCACCAGGATCGGCCGCGCTGCAGGCTGCAGCGCGGGCGCAAAGCGGCCGGCGCGGGCTTCGCGGACGACGAACTCCTCGAACAGCAGCGCCTGGCCGCCGACCGTTGGCGCGGATTCGCCAAGGCCCATGACCTGGATCTCATCGCGCAGCGACAGCAGGCACGACGGCTCGAGGCCGACGATGGCGATGCCGCGTTCGGCGAACGGCAGGAAGGCGGCGAGCAGTTCCGACGCCCGTGCCCGCGCCTCCTCCGTCATGCCGGCGGCGAGCAGGGTGCGGCCGCAGCAGAGCTCGCCGCCGTCGGCCGCGCGCGCCACATGCACCGCGTAGCCCGCGGCCTGCAGCACCCGCACCGCGGCGACCGCGTTCTCGGTCTCGAAGTTGCCGTTGAAGGTGTCGACGAACAGCACCACCGACTTGTCGGCGGCGAGTGCCTCATCGCGGCTGGCGAGCCCGAGCGTGGGCGCGACCCGGTCGAAGGTGTCGCGCCGCCACGCCGGCAGCGAGCGCTTGGCCGAAATTCCGAGCCAGCGTTCGCCGAGGCGACGGACCCAGCCGACCCGGTTGCGCAGGTTCGGCAGCCACGGCACGCGCCGCGCCACCCGCGCCAGCGCCGGCAATCCGCCGATGCAGCGATCACGCAGGGTGAATCCCCGCACCGCCTTGCGCCGCGCCGTCGCCTCGATCTTCATCCGCGCCATGTCGACGCCGGTCGGGCAGTCGCGCTTGCAGCCCTTGCAGCCGACACAGAGGGCCAGGGCTTCCTGCACCGCGTCGCTCGCCAGCGGCTCCGCCACGTCGACGCCTTCGAGCTGGCCCGAGAGCGCCAGGCGCAGCGTGTTCGCCCGGCCGCGGGTCAGGTGCTTCTCGTCGCGGGTGACGCGAAAGCTCGGGCACATCGTGCCGGCGTCGAACTTGCGGCAGTGGCCGTTGTTGTTGCACATCTCGACCGCCTTGGCGAGGCCGCCGCTCGGGTCGCCGCCGCTGCCCGGCGCGCTGGTCGCTTCGGTCAGCGGATCGTTCTGCACGTTCCACGCCGACCAGTCGAGCGCGGTCTTCAGCGGAATCGTCCGATAGGTCGGCGGATAGCGGAACAGGCTCGCGTCGTCCATCCTCGGCGGATCCACGATCCGGTTCGGCGCGAACAAGCCGATGGGATCCAGCCGCTGCTTGATCGCCCGGAACGCGGCGTCGATGCCGGCGCCGAACTGCCAGGCGATCCATTCGCCGCGGCACAGTCCGTCGCCGTGCTCGCCGCTGTAGGCGCCCTTGAACTTGCGGACCAGCGCGCTCGCCTCCTCGGCGATCGAGCGCATCTTCGCGGCGCCGTCGCTGCGCATGTCGAGGATCGGCCTGACGTGCAGCGTGCCGACCGAAGCATGCGCGTACCAAGTGCCGCGCGTGCCGTGCCGGGCGAAGACCTCGGTCAGCGCGTCGGTGTAGTCGGCCAGGTGCTCGAGCGGCACGGCGCAGTCCTCGATGAAGCTGACCGGCTTGCCGTCGCCCTTGAGGCTCATCATGATGTTGAGGCCGGCCTTGCGCACTTCCCACAGGGCCTTCTGCGGTCCCTCGTCGGCCATCTCCACCACCGCGCCGGGCAGGCCGAGGTCGGCCACCATCTCCACCAGCGCTTTCAGCCGGCGCAGCAGTTCGCGGCGATCGTCGCCGCTGAACTCGACCAGCAGGATCGCCGCCGGCGCGCCGATCAGCGCCGCTTCCATCGTCGGCCGGAAGGCCGGGTTGGCGCGGGCCAGCTCGATCATCGTCCGGTCGACGAGCTCGACCGCGGTCGGGCCCAGCGTCACCAGGTGCTGCGCCGCGGCCATGGCGGCGCGAAAGGTCGGGAAGTTGACCACGCCCAGCACCTTGGACCGCGGCAGCGGCGCGAGCTTCAGCCTCAGGCTGCGGTAGGCGGCGAGCGTGCCCTCGGAGCCCACCAGCAGGTGCGCGAGGTTGACGCTGCCGTCGCTCGTGTAGGGGCGCTCGCTCTGCGGCCGGAAGATGTCGAGGTTGTAGCCGCCGACGCGGCGCATCACCTTCGGCCAGCGTGCCTCGATGTCGCCAGCATGCGCCTCGGCCAGGCCGCGCACGAAGTCGGCGATCTCGCGCTCCTTCGC
>Ga0068864_100002214_pt1 | contig 16057 bp, 14 predicted proteins | sample KBSSwiS72_FD_66586 | JGI IMG/M metagenome (GOLD analysis project Ga0068864, IMG submission 66586) | Switchgrass rhizosphere microbial communities from Kellogg Biological Station, Michigan, USA - KBS Switchgrass S7-2 | ecosystem: Host-associated > Plants > Roots > Rhizosphere > Soil ... | reverse complement strand
GACGCCGCTCACTGAATAAGGCCGCCCGAGCAGCCGTTGCGCGGTGGCCAGGTCGCCGCCGGCGATGGCGCGACGGATCTGGGTGCTGGAGACCGGATGACCACCCAGCTCCACCGGACCGACCACGTCCACCGTGAACCCATCACTGGCGCCAAGCCGTCGCAGGGTCTCGACGTCGCCACTCCGTCCGCGCCCGAAACCGTGATCGTGACCGATCACCAATTCGCGCATGCGGCAGCGCCCGATCAGCACCTCCCGCACGAACCGCTCCGGGCTGTAACTCGCCAGCTCCCGGTCGAACCGAAGGAACACGACGTAGTCAAGTCCGGTCTGGGCCAGCGCCTCACGGCGTTCCGCTCCCGAGGTGAGAAGCGGTGGCGCGGCTTGAGGGTTCACCACCTCGAGCGGATGCGGCTCGAAGGTGACCAGCACGCTCTTCCGGCCCGCAACCCGTGCCCGATCCACGATCTCGCGAAGAACCGCCTGATGCCCTCGGTGCACTCCATCGAACATGCCGACGGTCACCGTTGTGCCGTTCGGATACTCGGGCAAAAAGGACATCAGCTCTCCGCGGGCTCCAGGACCACTTCGGGACGGAACAGCTTGTCCTCCACCCGCCCCACGGCGATCAGCCGGTCCCCCGCTCCCACACCAACAACGGATCCGCTGGAAGAGAACTCGAGCTCGATGCGGGCCGCGCGCCCATGACCCACGTCCGTCACCTGCGCCTCGCTCAGGTCGATCCTGGGCAGGTGTCCCAGTACCGAGAGCGGCGCCAGGATCGGGGTTTCCGTACTGAGCGCCTCGAGCGACACGGCCTGCTCGACCCGCAGCGTTCCGATTGCTTCCCGTCGGAGCGCGGTGAGATGGGCGCCAGTTCCCAACACCTCGCCGATGTCGCGGGCGAGAGCGCGAACGTAGGTGCCGGCACTTACACGAGTCCGGAACACCAGCTCGGGAAAGCGAAATTCCATCAGCTCCAACGCGTGCACCGTGACATCCGACTCGGGCAGCTCCAGCGTCACGCCGCGCCTGGCCAGACGATAGCTTCGTTCCCCACCGACCTTCCGCGCCGAAAATGCCGGCGGCCGCTGCTTCTGCGAGCCGAGGAAGCCGTGGAGGGTTGCCTCGACGGCTCGGCGGCTCGGCGGGTCGACGGCTCGGCCGGCTCGGCCCCTTTCTTCTTCTATCACTTCCCCGGTGAGGTCGTCGGTCGTGGTCTTCACGCCGAGTTTCGCTGTCGCCAGGTAGGTCTTGTCGTGCCGCTCCACGAACTGCGCCAACCTCGTCGCACGACCGAGCAGGATCATGAGTAGCCCGCTCGCGAACGGATCCAGGGTGCCCGTGTGTCCGACCGCCTTCATGCGGAGCGCGCGTCGGACCCGGGTTACCACATCGTGCGAGGTGGGACCAACCGGCTTGTCCACCAGCAGCGCGCCTGACCTCAGGCCGGGTCCTCCCGCTTGAGCTCGGCCAGCACCGCGTTGATCCGGGCAGCGTGCTCCAGACCCCGATCCAGCTCGAACTTCACTTCGGGGACGATCCGGGTGTGCAGCGCCTTCCCCAGCTTCGAGCGAAAGAAGCCTGCCGCGCTGCGGAGCCCTTCCAGCGCCAGGAGCTTGTCGGCCTCCTCGCCCATCACGCTGACGCTCACCGTGGCCCACGACAGCTCGTTACTGACCACGACATGCGTCACGGTGACCATGCCGATCCGGGGATCGCGCACCTCGGAGAGCAGCGCCTCGCTCACCACCTGCCGAACCATCTCGGCCATCTGCTCCGGCCGCCGGGATTGTCCCTTCATACCTGCGTCACCACCGTATCAATTATGCGGACACCGTCCGCAGCCTCGACGATTCCATCCGCGGTTCGCAACATCTCATCCACCACCCGCCGGTCGGAGCCGACCGCGGCGCAGGCCAGCTCCGCCCGCTGCCAGAGGTCCTGCGCCCCAACCTCCGCGACCGACACATTCAGCTTGCGTCTCAACTCCGCTTTCAGCGACTGCAGTACCGAGCGCTTGTCCTTGAGCGACTGACAGCCCTCGAGGTGAAGGATCCAGGTTTGGGCGGAAGCGTACATGATTGAAAATTGACAATTGAAAATTTCAAATTGAAAATCTGCTATCTGAAACCCTCAATCTGAAATCTCCTCAGCCCGTCCCCGACCCCGCCGCGCTTCCGGCCAGGGTCCGCTTCACTTCCTCCACCCGGTAGCTCTCGATCATGTCGCCGACCTTGAGGTCGTTGAAGTTCTCGACACCGATCCCGCACTCGAGCCCTTCGCGCACTTCCTTCACATCGTCCTTGAAGCGCTTCAGGCTCGAGATATTGCCGTCGTAGATCTGGACTCCGTCCCGCACCACGCGGACTCGGCCGGTGCGCTGAATCGTCCCGTTCTTCACCATGCAGCCGGCAATGGTGCCGACCTTGCTCACCTTGAACAGCTGCAGCACCTGTGCATCGCCCAGGACGGTTTCCTTCGACTCCGGCTTGAGCAGGCCTTCGAGGGCCGCCCGCACATCGTCCACCGCCTCGTAGATGATGCGGTAGGTTCGGATGTCCACCGATTCCCGTTCCGCCGCGGCGCGGGCTCCGGCGTCGGGCCGCACGTGGAAGCCGATGACGATGGCTCCAGAGGCCTTGGCCAGCAGAACGTCGCTCTCGCTGATCGAGCCGACCCCGCGAAGGACGATATCGACCCGCACTTCGCCCGTGCTGAGCTGGGCCAGCGCGTCGGCCAGTGCCTCGGCCGGGCCGCCCTGGTCGGCCTTGATGATGAGCCGCAACGCGCCGATCTGGCCCTGGGCCAGCTGGCGAGAGAGGTCCTCTAGAGTGCCACCGCGCGTGGTGCGGCGGTTCTGCGCCTCCCGGTCGAGCCGCTGCCGCTTCTGCGCGATCTCGCGCGCCTCGACGGCGTCGGCCACCACCAGGAAGGTGTCACCTGGGGACGGAGTGCCCTCGAAACCGAGGATCTGCACCGGAATCGAGGGTCCGGCCTCCTTGATGTTCTTGCCGCGCTCGTCGAATAGCGCCTTGACTCTGCCGGAGAATTTGCCGCTGATGAAGTTGTCGCTCACCCTCAGAGTGCCGCGCTGCACCAGGATTGTGGCCAGCGGCCCCTTGCCCGGGTCCAGCGTGGCTTCGATAACCGCACCGGACGCGGCGCGATCGGGATTGGCACGCAGATCGAGAATCTCCGCCTGCAGGAGGATCTGCTCGAGCAGCTTGTCTACCCCGGTTCCCTTCTTCGCCGAAATCGGGGTGGCGAGTACCGTGCCGCCGAACTCCTCCAGCACCACGTTGTGCGACAGCAGGTCCTGCTTGACCTTTTGCACGTTGGCGGCGGGGAGATCGATCTTGTTGATCGCGACGATGAGCGGCACGCCAGCATTCTTCGCGTGGCTGATCGCTTCGACCGTCTGCGGCATGACCGCGTCTTCGGCCGAGACGACGAGGACTACGATATCGGTGACCTGAGCGCCGCGGGCTCGCATTGCCGTGAAGGCCTGGTGACCCGGCGTGTCGAGGAAGGTGATCTCCTTACCGCTCGGGAGCGTGACGTGATAGGCGCCGATGTGCTGGGTGATTCCGCCAGCCTCCCCGGCGACCACGTTCGCCTTGCGGACATAGTCCAGGAGCGAAGTCTTTCCGTGGTCGACGTGACCCATGATGGTGACCACCGGCGGGCGCGGCTGGGTGACCTCGTCTTCTTCGCTCTGCCCCTGTTCGGTCGCGAGATCGGCCGCGTATTCCTCTTCCTTCACGGCCTGGAAGCCGAACTCCGAGGCGATCAACTCGATCTGGTCGAAGTCGAGGCGCTGGTTCACCGTGACCATGAGTCCCAGCTCCTTGAACGCGAGCTGTACGATCTGGGTCGCGGGGACTTTCATCAGGTCGGCCAGCTCGGACACCGAGATGAACTCGTTGACCCTGACCCGAGTCTTCTCCCGTTCCTTCTCTTCGGCCGCGCGAGCGAGCTGCTCCTGGTAGCCGGTCATATCACGGCCGCGGCCCTTCCGGCCCACGCCACCGCGCATCCCCTGCAGCGTCTTGAGGATGTTCGCCTGCACCGCTTCCTGGTCCACGGAAGACTTACGGCCCTTCTTCCCCTTCTTCCGCCCGCCGCCCTTCTCGGCATCGGGGCCGAAATTGCGACCCCGCTCGCCCGTCGCGGGACCACCGGGAACGCTGGGAGCGGAGCCGCGCTGCGGGGGACCGGAGCCGCGCTGCGGGGGACCGGAACCGCGCTGGCCCGGAGCCGGCGGAGCGCTGCTGCTGAACACGGGACGGGGACGTGATGGACCAGTGGGGCGACCGCCTTGAGGTGCGGCCGGCCGCGGAACGCGAGTGGGAATGACCGGCGTCCGACCAGGCATCGACGGACGCGGAGGCGATGGCGGAGCGTCAGCCGGACGAGAGGCGGCCGGGAACGGTGAAGCTGCTACCGGCTCGGTCGCAGTTGGAGCTTCCGAGTCGCCAGTATCTCCTGCTGCCGGAGGCAGATCCTTGAAGAGGGCCTTGGCGCGCTCTTCCAGCGACGCAGGCAACGCGGTCTCGGCGGGGCGCTCGATCGGACGAATCAGGTCCATAGCCAGCGCTTCGGCAGCGCGTTCGGCTTCGGCCTGCGCCTCCGACTGAGCGACCTCGGCCGCGGTGCGACGACGCTTGGTCGGCTTGCCGGTCTCCACTACCGGTTCGGGCGGGGCTACCGCCTTGGCAGCCTTGCGGCGGCCCTTCTTCGGCGCGGGCTCATCGGCCGCTTTCCGCTTTTCGCGCTCCCAGCGCACCCGCACGGCGGACACCTGCCCATCCTCCAGCCCCGACATGTGGCTGCGCACGAAGATGCCCATGTCCTTAAGAATCCCCATCACATGTTCCGCCGGGACCCCGAACTCCGCCGCGAGGTCGTGCACTCTGGTCTTGACCATCAACCCTCCGTCTGGAACGAGCTGCCACTCGCGGCTGCGAGTCCACGAGCCAGCGCTCGATCTACCACTCCTGCCACCATGATCCCCGACTTCCCCAACTGCCGGCCGATCTCACTGGCCGCGGGACCGCGAAGGAGCGGCACCCTGCGGGCAGTTGCCAGCCGGACCACCTTTTCCATCGCTCGCGGGCTCGCGTCAGACGCCAGCACCAGACAGGCGAACCGGTCGGCCTGGAGTCCAGCCCGCACTCGATCGACCCCAATCACCACCCTGCGGCCCCGATAGCCGAGGCCCAGAAGGCGGAGGAGCCGATCAGGAGCCGCCGCGGCCGTCGTCGCTGTCCTCGTCTGTGAGCTCGGCGAGCAGCGCCATCAGCTGATCGGCCCGCTCCTGAGTCATGCCTGGCAGCTGTGCCACCTCGTCCCGTTCGAGATCGAGTACGTCGTTCAGGGTCTGGTACCCCGCACCGTTCAGGATGGCGAGCAGTTCGGGAGAAAGACCCTTCAGTTCCGTCAGCGGCACCTGGGTGACCGACTCGTCTTCCGGCGGGAGCGGCGCGAACAGCGGGCCCTCTCCACCGCGCTCCAGCCATTCTCGGCTGGAGTAGAGATCGATCTTCCATCCCGTGAGCTCAGAGGCGAGGCGCACGTTTTGCCCGTTGCGGCCGATCGCCAGCGAGAGCTGATCCTCGTCAACCACCGCCTGGATCGTCTTGCTCTCCGGATCGGAGAACACTTTCGCCACCCGGGCGGGAGCCAGCGCCAGTCGCGCGAAGCGCTCCGGATCGGGAGACCACGGGACGATGTCGATGCGCTCGCCACCCAGCTCATTCACCACGGCCTGCACCCGGGAACCCTTGAGTCCCACGCAGGCGCCGACTGGATCGATGGCGTCATCGCGGGAGATCACCGCGATCTTGGTACGGCTGCCGACTTCGCGGGCCCAAGCCCGGATGTCCACCACGCCCTGCTGGATTTCGGGGACTTCCAGCTTGAACAGCGCCTTAACGAAGAGCGGGTCGCCGCGGGAGAGAATGAGCCGCGGGCCCTTGGGGGTCTCCTCGAGCCGCTTCAGCACCGCCCGGATCGTGTCGCCCTGGTGGAACTTCTCCCGGTGATTCTGTTCCCGGTACGGAATGATGGCTTCCGCCTCCCGAAACTTGTTGAGCATGATCACCAGCTTGCCGCGCTCGATCTGCTGGACCTCTCCCGAAAGCAGCTCGCCGACCTTGCCGGAAAATTCTTCGCGGATCCGGGTACGCTCGCCTTCCCGCACCCGCTGGATGATCCTTTGCTTCGCCGCCTGCACCGCGAGCCGACCGAACTCGGCGAAGGGAACATCCTCTTCCAGCATGTCGCCGGGCGCGAACTCGGGATCTTCGTACTGGGCTTCCTCGAGCGAGACCTGGGCGCTCGAATCCTCGACCGCCTCCACCACCTGTCTCAGGCGGACGATGCGAATCGTGCCTTTGAGCTCATCGAAACTGAGCTCGAAGCGGACATTGGGGCCGTAACGCCGGACCAGTGCCGCGTGAATGCCATCGCGCAGCAGCTCCAGCAGCTCGTTGCGGTCGAGCTGTTTGGTGGTCGATAACTCGCGAATTGCGGCCAGGACTTCTGCCGAAGCGGACATCCTCTTCTCCCTCTCGCGGCCTCAGGAGGCCGAGTCCATCAACAGGGTCGCCTCCTTGAGATTCTCGAGCGCGAGCAGATAAGGCTCGCCGTCAGCGAGGCGAAGCTGGACATGATCATCGTCGGGCACTGCGACTACTGTGGCGCGCGGATGCCCGGATAGCCCGCGTGCCGTCACTCGTACTTCCCGGCCCAGGTAACGCCGCCAGTGTTCGACGAAACGGACCGGTCGCTCGAATCCCGGCGAGGAAGCCTGCACCAGATAGCGGGCGCCAGGCTGGGCCTCCGCCTCGAGCGCGCGTGCCAGGGAGCGACTCACCCGGACGCAATCGTCGGCGGTCACGCCATGCCCGGGTGTGCTATCCGGGCGATCAATCCTGACCTGAATCAGGGGGCGCTGCGGCGGGCCGCCCATGTGGAAGTCGATTAACTCGAACCCCATGGCGGCGACGTGGCGGCGGACCGGGTCGAGCAGCGGGTGGGAAGGCATCGGGACTTAGAAAAAAAATGTGGGGGAACTCCCCCACTCGTCCTGCGACCCCCGCTCGGAGATCCCCGAACAGCGGCGTAAGTCTAGTGTCGGAGGGTGGATTCGTCAATCGTGACGCGGGGGTTATGACCTGCAGCTAGGAGCCCTTCGGCATCCCCAGATAGGCCACCATACGGCCGTCGGACCCGGCGGACCGGCGGTGACTATAGAAGTGCCGGGCGTCGTGTGCAGAGCACCATTCGGAAACCGACACGGAGCCGATCCCCAGAAGTGCCGCCTGCTCAGCCAGCACCAAGCGCAGGTCCAAGTGCCAGGGCCCCGAGCCCTCAGCTGCTTTTCCACAGCCCGCCATGACTTCAGAACCTACTTCATAGCAGTTACCACAAATCCCTACACCACAGTGCATTACCAGATCAGTCGGATCAGATCCCACGGATTCACCCAAAGTCTCGACTCCTTGGGCAAGGATACGACCAGCGGTTCCCCGCCAACCGGCGTGCAGGAGAGCCACCGCCTTCTTCACGGGATCCAGGAGGTAGACAGGGATGCAGTCGGCCACGGTGACGGTGAGCAGAATGCCCTTTGTTGCCGTCACGTGACCATCCAGACCCTCGAGCTGAATCCAACCCTTGCCCGAAGCGTGGAATTGGACAGTGGTCTGATGCACCTGATTCCCCAGCACGGTCGCATCGAAGCCGGGCTCCGCCCGCCTGAACGCCCTCCACCGGGTCATTACGTCGTTCACCGAGGCATCGGTCCAGAGGCCAAGATCGAAGCCCCTGCCCTCCTCGCTTCCCCGCCCGGTGATTCCGGCAACGACCCCGAATCGCTCCCGCCAATCCGGGATGGCAAACCTCGGAACGGTGCCTTCGATCGGTTCTTCTCGCCGAACTCGGTACTCGGTACCAGGTACGCCGTACTCCTTATTCAAATCGCTCAATTTCCGCCCCAAGGGCTCGGAGCCGGGAATCGATCTGCTCGTACCCCCGCTCGATCTGGCCAACGTTGTGAATGGTGCTGGTGCCATCCGCGACGAGGGCGGCGAGCAGCATCGCCATGCCGGCGCGAATGTCGGGGGACTCCACCGTGCCGCCTCGGAGCTGGGACGGCCCGGACACCACGAGGCGATGGGGGTCACAGAGGACGATGCGGGCGCCCATTCCGATGAGCTTGTCCACGAAGAACAGCCGCGATTCGAACATCTTTTCGAAGATCAGCACCATTCCTTCGCACTGGGTGGCGGTCACCACAGCGATGGACATCGCATCCGCGGGGAACGCGGGCCAGGGACCATCCTCGAGTTTGGGAACATGGCCTCCCAGATCGGGACGGATCCGGCGCTCTTGCCCGGAGTCGACGACCAGCCGCTGCCCGTCCACCCGCGGGCGGACGCCCAGCCGCTCGAAGCCGAGCAGGGTGCTGCGCAGATCATCGGACCGGACGCCTTCGATCGTGATTGCTCCGTCGGTGACCGCGGCGAGCCCGATGAAGCTCGCGATCTCGATGTGATCGGGGCCGATGGTGAATTCGCAGCCGCCGAGAGGGCGACCGCCCTCGATGGTGTAGACGTTGGTGCCGATTCCTTCGATCGACGCGCCCATCGCGATGAGGAGGCGCGCTACATCCTGCACGTGCGGCTCGGCGGCGGCATTGCGAAGGACCGTACGGCCGTGCGCCATGACCGCGGCAAGCAGTGCGTTCTCGGTTCCGGTTACGCTCGGTTCGTCCAGGAAGATTTCGGCACCTGTCAGCCTCTTGCCTTCGATCTTGTAGCTCTCACCGACCGTCAGCTCCGCGCCCAGCTGCTCCAGCGCGAGGAAGTGGGTATCCACCCGGCGCCGGCCGATGACGTCGCCGCCCGGCGGTGGCAAGGTGACCGATCCGAATCGGGCGAGCAGCGGTCCGGCCAGCAGGATGGAAGCCCGGATCCGGGCGCAGAGCGCGGGATCGAGCGCCTTCGGGCGTGCCGCGCGCGCGTCAACTCGGAGCGTGTTCGTTCCGTGCCAATCAACTTGGGCGCCGAGATCCACAAGAAGCGCGATCATGGTTTCCACGTCGCGGATTCGCGGCACGTTGTGCAGCGTGACCGGGCCGTCGGCGAGGAGTGTGGCGGTGAGAGCGGGAAGGGCCGCGTTCTTGTTGCCGGCGGGCAAGACGGTTCCGCGCAGGGGTCGCCCGCCGCGGACCTGGAAGCGTGGAGGCATGGCCAAAGGTCACGAGGGCCGGTGGCATCGTCAAGCGCCACGGTTATCTTGGGAAGATGTTGATGCTTCAGGAAACCGTGATCACGGTTGCGGGGTGGGTCGGGCCCACCGTTGCGATTTCCCTGGTGATCATTGCGGGTAGCTTCGCCGTGATCGCTCTGGTCGCCGCTGCCGCCGCGAAAGCCGCCGCCGGGCAGATCGAAAACCTGGGCCGAGCGGTGGAGAACCTGCGCAAGGACCTGGCGCCCGCGCTGGATTCGGTCCACCACCTCGGCGATGAGGCCCGGCAACTCGCTGCCAAACTGGGCAACGAGGCGGAAGACGTGGTCGAGGCGAGTCGCGCACTGAGGGTCAAGGTGAAAGACCGCCTGATTGACCTCGAAGCCGTCTACGACGTACTCGAGAGCGAGGTCGAGGAAACCGCGCTGGACGTCGCAACGACGCTCCGCAGCTTCCGCACGCGGGCCTCCTGGTACCGATGGGTGCGCCGCCTGCTCGGTGCGGGTAAACACCGTTGATTCTCCGGCGCGCCGCTCTCCTGTTGGTCTGTTTCGGCCTCGTCACCCTGATCGTCCCGAATCACCTCTACGCCTGGACGCCAGGCACCCACATCTACCTCGGCGAGTCGGTGCTGGCGAACCTGGGAATCCTCCCATCGCCAGTTTCCGATCTCCTCCGGGCCTTTCCCTTCGATTTTCTCTACGGCAACATCGCGGCGGACACCTCCATCGCGAAGAAGTACGCTCCGGTCGGTCGGCACTGCCACTCCTGGCATGTGGGCCAGCAGATCTACGACCACGCGAAGATCGATGCGCTGCGTGCCTTTGGCCTGGGATACCTCTGCCACCTCGCGGCCGATACGGTGGCGCACAACTACTTCGTCCCCCGCCAGCTTCTGTTGACCAGCACAACGAGCGGATTCGGTCATTCCTATTGGGAGAGCCGCTTCGAGACTCCCCTGGGCGACGAGTTTGCCCGCACCGCCAAGGAAGTGATCCTGCTGGACCACACTCCGGCCGATACCCATCTGGATCAGATTCTGGCCCCGACCATTTTCAGCGTTCGCACCAACCGGCGGCTGTTCCGCGGCATGGTACACCTCACCGAATCGCAGGGATGGCAACGCGCCTTCCAGGTGGCACAGCAGCACAGCCGCTGGCAGCTCGCGTCAGACGACATCGAGCGGCACGTCTCGCTTTCCTTTGACTATGTGATGGGCACGCTGGCCGAACCGGAGGCCGAGCCGCGGCAGCTCGATCCCTCCGGCGAGGTGGCCTTGAGGACGGCAAAGCGGCTGCGGAGAGAGGCGTTGCTCGCCGGAGCATGGAAAGACCCGAAGCGGCTTCAGGGGGTCGCCCAGGAGCGATTCGGATTACCGGAGCGAACCCCCGATTTCTGGCCCTCCGCTCGGGTCAAGACGCCTTGGCGCGACAGCTGAATTCTCGCTGATGCTGGCAATCGCACTTCTGCCTCTCGCGGAGCTCTTGCTCCGCCCGCCGGCCCTGCTTCTTACGGTCGAACCGGAGCGACCGGTCCGTGGAAGCCTGGTACGCCTTGTCGCCACTGACACGGCAAAGACCGACCGGCCATGGAGCTGGGTGGAGGGGACCGCCGGTGGAGAGCCTCTGCACTTCGAAGCCCAGGGTGTTGGGCGCTTCGTAACGCTGGCCGGAATTCCAATCGAAGGCCCCGATTCCTTCCCTGTTACACTGCTGATCTCTTACGGCGATGGATCCCAGGACACTGTTGCCGCGAGCGTGTTCGTGCGTCAGCCCGACTACACGATGGAGAAGCTTCGTGTCCCACCAGCCATGGCGAAGCCGGACAGCGCGGCACAGGTCCGGATCGACAAGGAGATAGCGCGCGCACGAGAGATCGGAGTTCGCTCTCAAAGCAGCCCGCGCCAGTGGCAAGATGCCTTCCTCCCTCCACGAGACAGCCGGATCACCAGCATCTTCGGCACCGGGAGGGAGTTCAACGGCAAAGCGGTGAGCCGGCATCTGGGCACCGACTACGCCGGTGCAGTTGGAGATCCGGTACGGGCCACCAATCGTGGGGTGGTCGCAATGGTGGCAGATTTCTACCTGGCGGGTCGAGTCGTCTATCTCGACCACGGCGAAGGGCTCGTCTCAGCCTACTTCCACCTGAGCAGCACCGCCGTGGCACAGGGTGACACGGTCGAGCGGGGTCAGATCATTGGAGCGGTGGGACAGAGCGGACGGGTCACCGGGCCGCATCTGCATTGGGTTGTGCGGTACGGGACGGTTACTGTGAATCCGACTTCGATGCTCGAGCTTCTTGGTCAATAGTACCTAGTACCTAGTGGTGACACTTCTAGGTACTAGGTACTCGGTACTAGGTACTACTTGCGGAGTTTTTCAATCAAGAGAGGCTGTACAGCTTTGGGATCCGCCTTCCCCCCGCTCTTCTTCATTACCTGTCCCACGAAGAAGCCCATGAGTTTGGTTTCCCCGCCCCGGAAGCGCTCCACCTCTGACGGGTTGGCGGCGAGGACTTCCTCGACCCAGGCACCGAGCGCGCTGGCATCGCCGACCTGAATCAGTCCCAGCCGTTCGGCAACGGCGCGGGGCTCCTCGGTTCCATCCACCAGCTCGGGATAGACTCGCTTGGCCGCCTGGAGACTGACCACGCCTTCCTTGACCAATCCGATCAGTTTCGAGAGCCGCTCCGCACTTACACCGAATCGGCCGGTCTCGTTGTAGCCGCTCATCGCCTCACCCATCACCCAGTTGGCGGTCGCCTTGGCTTCCGCTCCAGCTCCCACCACCGCCTCGAAGTAATCTGCCACCGGCCGCTCGGAGGCGAGGACGCCAGCATCGTACGGGGTGATGGCGTAACGGGTCATGAAGCGCTCCCGTTTGGGCTCGGGCAACTCGGGGAGTGCTGCGTGCTGCTCCTCGATCCACTTTGGAGTGAGCACCAAGGGCGGCAGATCCGGATCGGGGAAATACCGATAGTCGTGGCTCTCCTCCTTGGAGCGCATCGGTTTCACCGTTCCGGAGGCGGCATTGAACAGCATGGTCACCTGCTCCACCCGGCCACCACTCTCGAGCAGCGCCTCCTGGCGATCCCGCTCGACGATCAGCGCCCGTTCGACATTAGCGAAGCTGTTCATGTTCTTGACTTCCGCTTTGGTGCCGAGCTTGGGGTCCCCGGGGCGGCGGATCGAGATGTTCGCGTCCACCCGGAGGCTTCCTTCCTCCATGTTGCAGTCGCTCACCTCGGCGTAGACCAGGACCTGCTTGAGCGTGGTGAGATAGGCTCGCGCCTCCGCCGGGCTGCGGAGGTCGGGCTCACTCACGATCTCGACCAGCGGAGTTCCTGCGCGGTTGAGATCAATTGCGGTCTTCCCGGGGAGCCGGTCGTGCAGCGATTTCCCGGCGTCCTCCTCGAGATGCAGCCGGGTTACGCCGATACCGATCCGTCCCCGCTCAGGCGACTCGCACCAGATCGTGCCACCGGTCGCCAGCGGCTGATCGAACTGAGAGATCTGGTATCCCTTGGGCAGATCGGGATAGAAGTAATTCTTCCGGGCGAAGACGCTGCGCGTGTGCACCGTGCATCCCAGCGCCCTCGCCGCCTGCGTCGCGAGACGGATTGCCTGTTCGTTGGGCACGGGGAGCGCCCCTGGCAGACCGAGACACACCGGGCACACCAGCGTGTTGGGAGGCGCGCCGAACCTATTGGCGCAGCCGCAGAACATCTTCGACTTGGTCAGCAGCTGAACGTGGACCTCGAGGCCGATCACCGTTTCCCAGGTCATCAGCGCACCTCCGCGGCAGCGTCAAGCGTCGCTTCGAGGGCCGCCGCCGCGCTCAGCATTCGGGCTTCGGCGAAATTCGGCGCGATGAGCTGGGCGCCCAGCGGCAAACCTTCGGATCGGCCGACCGGGAAACTCACCGCGGGGAGACCCGCCAGGTTGACCGGACAAACGAAGATGTCCGCCAGGTACATCGCGACCGGGTCCTCGGTCTTCTCCCCCGCTTTGAAAGCGGGAGTCGGTGTCGTCGGCGTCAGCAGCATATCACAGCCGGCGTCGAAGGCGCGGCGGAAGTCCTCGGCCAGAAGAGCGCGCACCTGTTGCGCCTTCCGGTAATAGGCGTCGTAATAGCCTGAACTCAGCACATAGGTTCCGATCAGAATCCGGCGACGAACCTCGGCACCGAAACCCTGGCCGCGCGTAGCCTGGTAGAGTGCGCGGAGATCGCCTGCCGATCCGACCCGCCGCTGGCCGTATCGTACTCCGTCGTAGCGCGCGAGGTTCGCGGCGGCTTCGGCCGGAGCGATGATGTAGTAGGTCGGCACCGCATAGCGGGTATGCGGCAGCGAAACTTCCTTGATCGTCCCGCCCAGCTCCTTCACCGCCTTGATCGCCCAATCGAGACCTGCCCGCACTCCTTTGTGCAGGTCGCGCGGGAAATACTCGGCGGGTAGGCCGATAGTGAGACCCTTCAAGTCACCTCGCGGAGGATCCAGCACCAGTGGTGGCTCGGCGATCGTTGTCGCATCCAGGGGATCGTGTCCGCTCATTGCCGCCAGGACCCGTGCTGCATCATCTACCGTGCGGCCGAAGGTGCTCACCGCATCGAGCGACGACCCGAAAGCGACGAGGCCGTAGCGGCTCACCCGGCCATAGCTCGGCTTAATGCCCACGATCCCGCAGAAGCTCGCCGGCTGGCGGACCGAGCCGCCGGTCTCCGAGCCGAGGGCCGCGGGCACCGCTCCTGCGGCCACCAACGCGGCCGACCCGCCGGACGAACCGCCAGGCACGCGCGACGGATCGTCAGGATGCTTCACCCGCCCGAAGGCGGAGTGCTCGGTGGATGAGCCCATGGCGAACTCGTCGAGATTCGCCTTGCAAGCGATCATGGCTCCCGCGGCACGAAGCCGGTTGATCACTGTGGCATTGAACGGTGACACGTAGCCCTCAAGAATCCGCGAGCCGCAGGTCGTCGGTTGCTCCGTCGTGACGATGTTGTCTTTGACCGCGATCGGCACTCCTGCGAGAGGCATCTTCGCTCGTTCCGATGGGGTGGCACCATCCACCCGCGCCGCCTCGGCTTCCAATCGCTCAGCCGACCAGTTGAGCGAAGCATTCAGCGCGGCGGTCTTCTCCAGGCGGCTCGCGACCTCCTTTGCGGCTGCTGCCGCGGTGGTCCGGCCCTCGCGCACTGCGCTTCCGGCTAATTCGACGGCACTCACTGGTCCTCCATGGCGCCGAGCCGGGGGACGACGAAGAGACCCTGGGAGAATTCCGGGGCGAAATCTGCAGGAGGCCGTGCCAGCGGAACCGGAGCCACAACATCGGGACGCAGTGCCACTTTGTCGGGGCCGGCGAGATAGGGAGGCGCCTCCTCTCCAGCCGGGACTTCATTGAGTTGTGCGACGTAGTCCACAATACGCCCGAGTTGCTCGGTGAGCTTGGGTAGTTCTTCCTCGCTCACCGCGAGCTCTGCGAGCTTCGCCACGTGCAGTACGTCTTCCCGGCCGATACTCATGCGCTCTCCCAATCCCGTTCAAGGCCCGCATAGGCCACGAGCAACTGTTTCACCCCAACTTCCTCATCATCGAAAGCCACTGAGACCTTCAAGTCCCTTCCCGTTCCTACCAGGCCCTGGATCGTTCCGCTCCCAAACCGCCGGTGGCGCACTCGTTCCCCGCGCACGTAGCGGGGAGTGTCCTGATTCGCTTCTGACGGCTCGGCAGCTCGGCGGCTCGGCGGCTCGTAATCCTGATCCAACCAACTCGAGGATACCCTCCCGGAACCGCCGTACCGCCCCGCCGCCGACCCGCCCCAACTCGGCGCCCAAAGAGACGACGTGCGCTTCTCATCCACCAGCTCAGGAGGCAGCGCCTTGAGGAATCGCGAGCCCCTTCCCGGCTTTAGCTCGCCGCCACGACGCCGGGCGCGGGCCCAGGTGAGATATAACTTGTCCTTGGCCCGGGTAAGCCCGACGTAACAGAGCCGACGTTCTTCTTCGATGCCGCCTTCCTGCTCCTCCGCCCGCGCTAGAGGGAACAGACCATCCTCCATGCCGGCGAGCACCACGACCGGCCATTCCAGACCCTTCGCGGTATGCAGGGTCATGAGGGTGATCCCCTCCCTCTGACCGGAGATCGAATCGTTGGCGGAGAGCAACGCCGCCTCGGCGAGAAAGCGCTCGAGCGGGCTGGCCTCTTCATCGGCCTCCGGTGCTACGACCTCCGACCATTCCGCTGCGCTCGCGACCAGTTCACGAACGTTTTCCCACCGGTCGGCGCCTTCCGGTCCTTCGGCCAGCAGCATCGCTTCGTAGTCGAGTTCCTGGATCAATTGCTCCAGGACCTGGGCAGGAGGCCAGGAAGCGGAGCGCTCGCGCAGTCCATCCACCAACGCGGCGAATTTTCTCAGTGCGTCCCTGACGTTGGGCCGGAGCTCGGGCACCCGATCTGCCGCTCGCGCCGTCGCGAGCAGCGATTGCTGCCAGCGAGCCGCCTGCTCCCTTACGATCGCGAGGCTGCTCTCCCCGATCCCGCGCTTGGGGACGGTGATGGCGCGAAGGAAGGCCTCATCGTCTGCGGGATTGGTGATGAGGCGCAGGTAAGCGAGCAGGTCTTTCACCTCGCGGCGATCGTAGAAGCTGATCGCGCCGATGATACGGTATGGCACCCCGGCTCTGCGGCAGGCCTCTTCCAGCGCCCGCGACTGGGAGTTGGTGCGGTAGAGAATCGCCATTTCGACCAGTGCCCAATCTCCCTTGGCACTGCGATTGGCCAGCTCGCGCACGATCCACTCGGCTTC
>Ga0068864_100002210_pt1 | contig 16074 bp, 12 predicted proteins | sample KBSSwiS72_FD_66586 | JGI IMG/M metagenome (GOLD analysis project Ga0068864, IMG submission 66586) | Switchgrass rhizosphere microbial communities from Kellogg Biological Station, Michigan, USA - KBS Switchgrass S7-2 | ecosystem: Host-associated > Plants > Roots > Rhizosphere > Soil ... | reverse complement strand
CTACCATCTCGATTCGCGATACAGGTCCTGGAATTCCGGTTACTGATTTACAGAGGGTGTTCATTCCATTCTTCACAACGAAGTCGAAGGGCCATGGAGTTGGTTTGGCCCTGGCTCATCGAGTGATCACACAACATGGTGGAAACTTGACTGCATCAAACGCACAGGACGGCGGTGCGGTATTCACGATTCGCCTTCAACTCAGCGAACGCGAATAACTAGGAGCGCAAGTGCTGGGAGCGCAGGCGTCCCCGCCTGCTGCTTGTGATCACTGATGCATGTGTAGGTTAACTACCAGGCGGGGACGCCTGCGCTCCCAGCAGGAAAGTATTCAGCCCATCGCCTATCGACGAGTTCCCTGATGTCATCGCGTACTATCAACTCATCTGGAAAGCCCGGCTTAGTACGTGCGTCGATGACGATTGGCCCCGTGTACACGAGATGGTGACGATGGATGGTAGTGGCTGAGGCGTAGATGTCCGAGGCCGGTTCGAATCGTGTCCAGGTTGACCAGAGAAAGTCAGAAGATGAACGTGCAACCGAGACATCATCGTGCAAAACAATCAAAGGCCAATCGCCGAACTGCTGATCTGTGGCCACACGACTAGCCAGGGATTCATCTTCACTGTAGCTCCCGCCCTGCAAGACAAGACATCCGCCGCAGAACACTTCAGATCTCGAGATGCCTGTCGGCAGACTGCCTTGATACTCTCGCGGCAGCTTCCGCACGGGCTCACCCAATCCCAACATGATCGCCTTACTGCCTTCATTAACCTTGCCGCTCGTGTAATCAAGTGTGTCCATCGAGACGTTTGAGAAGATAAAGAGATCGGTTTCCGGTCGAAAGCGCTCCAGAACGTGTTCGAGCAGTTTGGGAAAGTCACTGAGATCCTGTGGCGTGTCAGTAAGAAGAAGGAATTTGGTTAACGACAACTGCCCTTCGCCGAGTATTCGAAAACCTGACACGAGCGCTTCACGTCCATAACGTTCCTGGACCACAGCAGCACACAAAGAATGAAATCCCGTCTCACCGTAAGTCCAGAGATCTTTTACGGAAGGCATCACAAGAGGAAACAGCGGAGAAAGTAGTCGCTGGAGGTAATCACCAATAAAGAAATCTTCCTGTCGAGGTTTTCCAACCACGGTTGCGGGAAAGATGGCATCACGTCGATGAAACACTCCATCAACGTGAAATACCGGATACTCGTGTTCCAGCGAGTAGTAGCCGTAATGATCACCGAAGGGACCTTCGACCCTGCGTTCATGAGGTTTTGCATGGCCGACAAGAGCAAATTCAGCTTCGGCAGCGAGTCGATGCCCACCCAGCGGGTTCCTGGTCATCTTTAACTTTTGCCCGGCCAACAGTGAGGCCAGCACTAACTCCGGAACATCTTCAGGCAAAGGCGCTATAGCTGAGAGAATCAAAGCTGGTGGACCGCCCAGGAAAACCGTGACCGGAAGATCCTGGTTTAGTTTTTCAGCTTCACGGTAATGAAAGCCTCCTCCTTTTTGAATCTGCCAGTGCAACCCGGTGGAAGCCGAATCAAAGATCTGCATTCGATAAATGCCAAGGTTATGTTTTTTCGTGATTGGATTTTCGGTGTAGACAAGCGGCAGCGTTAAGAATGGTCCACCGTCTTCCTGCCAGGTTGTAAGAACAGGCAACTGATCGAGACGCGCCGGGCGATCTACGACTTGAGTCACAGGAGATCGATTTGTATTTGTCGTCCCTAGTCGTAACAACTCAAGCCCGACAGATTTGTGTTTCCAAAGTTCAGCTGGCTTCGGAGGTAGAATCGATTCAGCGACTGTAACCAAGTCCCTGACGAATCGTTCAGGCCTTGGACCAAAAGCCAGATCAATTCGCCTGTTCGTTCCGAACAGATTGGTCACAACGGGATACTGACTTCCCTTCACTCGACTAAACAGTAGTGCGGGTCCGGCTTGGTCGATAACCCGTCTGTGGATCTCCGCGAGCTCAAGATATGGGTCGACCTCGGTCTTGATCTCAAGTATTTCGTTTTCTCGGGTTAGTAGATCGAGAAATGGTCGCAGGCTGGGGTGCATATTAAGGACAAGAGATGAAGGCTAACGGATTAGAATGCTGAAGGCTGATGGATAGTAATGCCTCGTGTACGAGTTGGAGCTTCACCCTTTCGTCTTGATCCTTCATCCTTATTGCGGTTGTGGTTTCCCTGTTGTTCTTGGTCGTCCGCTGGTTGGAGTTGATGCTTCCTGACCCAAACGCTTTTCGATTTCGTCGCTTGCTGTCTCAGCAGCTTCGGCAACGAATGGTTGTAGCGATTCGCGGTAAGGCTTGATCACTTCCAACGTATCTGCATTGCCAATTCGCGCGAGCGCTTTCAGAAGACCTGCCGTCACCTTCGGCGGATTGTTTTGCTTCTTTAGAAAAGGATACAGAAACTCGGGACTCTCGAGTGCCGATAGATAACCAATCGCTTGATCCTGGCGACTCGAATCCAGATCTCGCACGACTCGGAACAACGACTCAGATTTGCCCATTCGATACAGCGCCCACTCCAAAGCCAGTCGCACATCTTTGTTCTTTTCCTCTAGTGCATAGCCTTCTACGATCTTACGTTGTTCTGTCGCTGCCAGTTGAGCAAGTGCTTCTGCGCTTCGTTGACGCACAAGTGGATCACTACTACCAAGTTGTTTTGCCAGGTCCGCAGTGTTGGCTCGGGCATCGATTCCATCAATTGGCGATTGTCCTTGAACCCAGACCACTATGCCCGACACAAATAGAATCAGCGCTAGTTGAAGCAGTCGCGTTTTTAAGAACATAGCTACCTCCTACAATCACTGCGCTTGTTTCTTCCTCAACAGTCGCGTGTTGAGATCCAATTGGGAAAACGGAATAACTTCGACATTACCATAGCGCTTTTGTAACTCCGGAAGAAACACCTTCGAGTTGCCTACTATGATGATATCGCTCGACTTTGCGTCTAGTCTTGTCCTCGCAAACTTTTCGATGTCCGCAGAATTTATCAGTTGTACGTTTTCAATGAAATGATTGATTTCATCCAGGCTTAGTCCGTATAGCGCGAGTGACGAAATGTGGCTGACCAGGCCATTCACCGTTTCAAGGTTACGGGAAAATTCACCGATCAAGGCCGCTTTCCTTGGCGTCAACTCACTCTCCATGGGCGGCAAAGTGGACAAGCGCGCCACCTCGTTCACCAAAAGACCTGCGACTTCCGACCCTGATTCGTTCTTCGTCTGTGCCGTGGCCACAAACGGCCCAACGTCTCTGCGAGCTTCCAGTGAACTTCCCGCACCATAACTCAACCCTCGTTTGATTCTAATCTCCTGATTGAGTCGCCCGGAATAACCATTCAACACAGAGTTCGTAACGATGCCGCGATAGTAATCCGGATCCTTCCTATCGATGCCACGGTGAACAAGATAGACAGCGGCCTGTCCGGCGTTTGGCTTATCAATCACCACGACGCGGCCTGACGTGGTGCTGTCGGGCTTGTTGACGGTTGGTGTCGTCGGAAGCCGCGCCGCCGGTTTGGGCCAATCGCCGAAGAAACGTTTTGCCAGAGTGAAACCGGTTTCGGAATTGATATCTCCGCCTATCACCAGAATGGCATTGTCGGATCGATAGAACAAACGGTGCATCTTCAAAACGTCGGCACGAGAGATCCGTTTTAGGGATTCGAGCGTTCCCTGAACTGGATGGCCATAAAGGCCATCACCATACAAAACCTTCGCGCCAACAAAGCGGGCAATCGAACTGGGCTCATCCAAAGAAACGGTTAATGTGTCGAGGTACTGCTGACGTTGACGCTCGATCTCATCAGGTCTAAAGGTCGGACGTCGCACCACGTCGGCGAGGATTGTCATAGCAGGGGCGAGCTTGTTAGACATCACTCCGACCGTAACATTCGTGGAATCCCATCGCGCAGCGGCCTCCAATTCACCTCCAAGATATTCAACCTCCTCCGCGATCGTCGTGGCAGTGCGTTTTGTCGTGCCCTTGGTAAGAAGGCTTGCCGTAAGATCGGCCAGTCCCGCCAATTCAAGAGGGTCAACTTCGCCACCATTCTTAATTACGAGTGAAGCTGTCACTAAGGGCATATCATGGCGCTCAACAATGATGACCCGCAAACCGTTCGGCAACGTCTGTTCAACAGGCTTCGGGAAAGTGACTGAACGCGGCTTTGCGGGAGGCGGTGGTGTCGTTTGAGTTTGAGCAAACGCTGCAGCAGCGAGATATGCAATTAGGCTTACGACGGAGATGAACCGTTTTTTCATACTACCTGGCCTCACTCGGCTTTGAAGCTTCGGGCAGATAGTAAAGGACTAGCCGATTGGAACCCGCGAAATACTTCTTCATCACTCTCTGGACGTCCGCCACAGTAACCGCTTGCGTTCTTGCCAGGTCAAAGTTCGCCTGTTCGGGATGGCCCAAGAGTACGGCAGCTTCACCGAGCACCTGGGCTGTGCCTTCACTCGTTTCACGTTCTCGAAACAGATTGGTAATCAGTTGGTTTTTCGCTCTATCGAGCTCCAGTTGGCTTACTGGCTGATCTTGTAACTTTCTAATCTCGGCGAGCAATGAACGTTCGAGGTCTTCAGGCTTCTTCCCTTCCGATAGGACGGCAGTAATTTCAAACAAACTCGCGTCTTCACGTGAATCCGCTGAAGCTCCAACGTCAGCGGCGAGTTGTTGTTCATAGACTAGCGCACGGTAAAGACGCGACGACTCACCACCACCAAGAATCGCTGCGACAACTTCGAGAGCATCTGTATCTGGATGTGCAAGTCCCGGAGTCAGGTAGGTCAACCCCACCGCAGGCAATTCATTGATGCCGTGCGCGACGACGCGGATTTCAGAGTTTCGTGAAGGTTCCTTAATCTGCACACGAGGAATCGGCCGATTTGGTTTTTCGATGGGCCCAAAGTATTTGTCGACCCAGCTATCGAGTTGTTTTTGATCGAAATCTCCAACGACGATGAGGGTCGCATTGTCCGGGCGATAATAAGTCGCATGAAACTCCTGGACGTCACGGAGTGATGCTGCATCGAGGTCTTCAATGCTTCCGATTGTCGGTCGCTTGTAGGGATGTTGAAGAAACGATTTCTGTTGGAGCAGAAAATCAAACCTACCATAAGGAGGTGTCAATACGCCCTCCCGGTACTCTTCTTTGACGACATCTCGTTCCGATTTGAAGTTTGCTTCGTCGACATTCAGACCAGCCAGGCGATCGGCTTCGGCCCAGATCAATGTCTCGAGATAGTTTGAAGGTACGACCTCGTTGTAGATAGTGACATCATCATTTGTGGAAGCGCCGTTGGAACCTCCGACGTCTTCAGTCAAGCGATCCATCATCTCCGATTTCATGTTCCTGGTGCTCTTGAACATCATATGCTCGAACAGATGAGCAAAGCCGCTGCGCTGGTTCGGATCGTCTTTCGATCCGACGTGATACCAGACCTGAATTGCCACGGTCGGACTCGAATGATCAGGTGCACTAATCAGACGCAAACCATTGGCAAGGGTCCGATCGCTGAACTTGATCTGTGGCAGTCGCGGCTGAGAAAAAACTGCCGCCTGAATAAAGAGGTTGGTTACAAGGAGAAGGCTAATTCGAAAAAGGATCGCAGCGTGGGGCACGTATCGACGTGGCTGGCAAATCATTAATGAATGTCTTGTAAGGCGGCGGATTGAAGCCACATCGTCTCAGGTTGTCATTACAAAGGATATTTGGCAGAAAAGGAAAGACGCTGTCAGCTTTGTATCAGTCGATATCTAACGGGTTCCGATAGGGCTTATCCTTGTCTTTATCCGCTCGCTTCATTGCTTCCTGAAACTTCTCCTGAAGGATTCGATCCCGGTCCTTCATCGAGCTGAGCTCCTGCGCAAAGATCTGCTCACGCACCTGCTTCTGTTTGTCCAAGCCTTTAACCATGTCATCGAACGAGGCAATGGGTTTTGCTTTTTCGTCGTGTGATAGAAGCGCACCGGTCTGGACGTCGATGGTTAATGTCGCTTCGCAACACGGACAGATGATGGTGAACTTTGACGTGTCGGCCATAAGAGCTCCTCTTCTATCTCACCAATTCGATAACCAGTATAGCATCCGCGCCTGATCGCCCGAATTGTCGGTGGAAATCAAAAGGCGACTCACATAAGGAGCCGCCTTGATATTGAACACAGTTAGAAGGACCGTTCAGGGAATAACCTTCTTGACTGCGTTCCCGGCCTTCTTAGCGCCCTCCACGGTCTTGTTTCCAACTGTCTTGGCGCCCTCCACGGTTTTGTCCCCTACTGTCTTAGCTGTATCGACTGATTTTTCGCCAACTTTCTTGCTGGTATCAACAGTCTTATCGCCAACTTTCTTGCTGACATCAACAGTCTTTTCGCCCACAGCTTCAGTCTTGTCTTTTGCGGCTACGCCGACGTCTTTTGCACCGCCAGCGACATCTTCGCTCTTATCGGCAACAAAACCCGCTGCGTCAGCTACCTTGTCGCCAGTGGCATCCAGTGCCTTCTCCGTCTCACTCTCATTCAAGTCGCGCTCTTGTCCACTCGGAGAATATGCCTTAGCGCTTCGAGTGCCGTTGTGTGTTGTGACGACAACGCGAGCGATTCTTGGATTGCCGTGGAATGTTCGCTCTTCCGTCTTCACGCCGTTGGCATCAACTTTCGTCGCAATCTCTGAATTATCCGGACCGAGCTTCGTTGTGTTTTCTACAGCCGAGTTCGCATTTTGACTGGCAGTATCGTTTGTCTTTGTGCAACCAGCCGCCAGCGCGACCAGTAACAAAACACTGAGAATAGTAAGCCTGATGATCACGTTTGTGTCCTCCTCTTATTTAAGTCCATTTTAGCAAGCAACGTACCAACTTTGATCTTGCGCCACGAACTCATTTTGACGTTGTTTAGGTTGCGAGGCACTAGCAAAAGCGATACGGTCAATGTCCCTCACCGTTCAATTACAGTACGCTACTACTATTGATTCTGAGTGACAAAGCCTTCGGGCAATTTCCATTGACTTTCACAGGGAATTCCTTTAGAAGCACTCTACTGCAGGTTCCCTTGTGGCGTCGGAAATTAGCCTTTTGCCAGCAGACCCCGCGCCGCGTTTTCCAATGCTTTCAAATTGAGACTAGCAATACTGATCGTTAGAAGAATCCCCGAGGAGCTATTCGTATGCGCAGACTGGTTTATGTTGCCCTAAGCGTTCTTGTTCTTGGCGCCGTATTCTTACCAACGCAACGGGACTTCACCGCTAAGGCCGACGCTGATGGCGAACGCTTAGCCATGTTCTGCAAACCGGCGGTTGTGAGAATCGTTGATGGCGCAGTCGGCACGGTTGTTTTCCAGCCGCCAGGCTATCAAGGACAGAGCTACAACGTCTCCGCGCTTGCACTCGGTTCCGGTTTCTTTATCAGCGCTAATGGCTACATAGCCACCAACGCTCACGTGGTTTCGACGACCCACGATGGCGAGGATAAGGCGAAGCAAGCGTTGTTCTATCAAATGGTAGAACAAATCGCGAAACAACTTGGGAAGGATCCGCGCAGCCTAAATGTAAACTTCATAAACCAGTACAGTCAGTTTCAGTCCTTTAAACTCATCCATCACGTCTTCATTCCTGACGGCAGTTCTTTTCCATTCGAGATCAAACAATACGGCGCACCAACCGGCGAAAGCCAGGATCAAGGCAAGGACGTTGCGATCGTAAAAATCGAAGTTAAGAATGCGCCGATTCTAAAGCTCAGCGATTCTGACAAAGTAAAACTTCAAGACCACGTTACGGTGATCGGTTTTCCGGGAGCAGCTGATACTTTCAACTCTGGTTTGCTCGACAGCAAGTCTGCATTCGAAGCCACTATCAACGACGGGAAAATCTCCGCAAAGAAGACGGCCACTAGCGGAGCGCCAATTCTTCAGACTAATACAGCCGCAACACACGGTAACTCCGGGGGTCCGGTAGTCAACGATGCTAACGAAGTTGTTGGGCTCTTAACCTTCCGTGGCGACACCGTCAATGGACAGGAAGTCTCAGGCTTTTCGTTCGTAGTTCCCTCCAACACGGTGATGGAATATGTTCGTAGCGCTGGAGCGAGCAATGAAGCCGGCCCCACAGACAAGCTCTATCAAGAAGGGCTGGAGTCATACTGGGCTCAACATTACTCCGATGCGATCCCAAAATTTGAGGAAGTAAAACGCCTCTTCCCACAACACTCCGAAATCGATCGGCTGCTTCAGTCCAGTCAGCAAGCTAAAGCTGAAGGTAAAGACAAATCGAGTTTTCCCTTCTGGCTTGTGGCTGTTGTGCTGGTTGTTTTGTTCATAATCGTAGCAATCATAATCATCGTCATCATTGCGATCTTAATGATGCGTCGCCGTGGTAAGAAGAAGGGTGCCGGTGCGCCATCAACGCCTTCAGGCACAGCCAAGGAGAAACCGTCACCGGCATATTCACCGACACCGACGCCAGGTTATTCTGCGTCTTCCCCGGCCGCGGCAAAACCTTCTTCACCCCTGAAGCCCCCGACACCTGCTCCTGCTGCGTACAGTCCGGGTGACCAGGGCATGACGATCGATCTTTCCCGAACTGTGGCGATTACACCCGAGACGGACACCGAACCAATCAACTATGGTTCGATTAAGTTTGTTTCAGGCGCTCTTGCAGGAAAGGAATTTGAGATTAAACCTGACGGAGAGTTTGTTGGTCGTGACGGCGCAAGTGCACAAGTGGTCATTCCCGATCCGCGAATCTCTAAGCGACATTTGTGGATTGGCGTTAGGGAAGGACGCGTTGTCATTATCGATCAGGAGTCTCGCAACGGTACGTTCGTCAATGATCCCAAATCGGCGAGGGTCAAAGAGATATCTCTAAACCCCGGTGACACGGTCATTCTCGGTGAGTCGGATGTTGCGCGGTTTGAGTACGTGAACTAAGTGCTGGGAACGCAGGCGTCCTGCATGTTGCCACTGGTATAACTAACAAGTGAGTAGGGGGCGAGGACGCCTGCGTTCCCAGTCAAACCTTGCGCTATCTTCGCACGCTGTGATTTGAATGACGTCCGGAGTGCGAATCAAGCAACAATTCAAGAGCTCCTGCAGCCAAAGGTTTACTGAATAGGGAGCCCTGGAACTCCTCACAGTGCTGCAGGTACAAAAATCTCAGTTGTTCTTCAGTCTCCACACCTTCAGCAATTACTTTTAATCTTAAATTGTGGGCGAGCGTAATGATGGCCATCACTAATGCGGCATCGTCATGATCAGATGTGACATCGCGAACAAAAGACTTGTCAACCTTCAGCGCATCTATTGGGAGTCGCTTCAAAGAAGCAAGTGACGAAAAGCCAGTCCCGAAATCGTCGATCGCAATGTTGACGCCCATAGCCTTTACCCTGCTTAGCACGTCAGCAGCTTCACTCTGCATAATGGAGCTCTCAGTCAATTCCAACTCGAGATACTCCGGCGCGAGGTCGGTTTCATCCAGAATGCGAATAACTGTCTCGGCAAGATCTTGATCACCCAATTGACGCGCGCTAATGTTCACTCCCATCGATATAGGAGCAAAACCATGGTTCTGCCAGGACTTATTCTGCAAACAAGCCTCCTTAAGAACCCATTCGCCGATCGGGACAATCAAACCTGTGTCCTCGGCGAGGGGAATAAACTCGGATGGTGAAATTAACCCGAGCTGAGGATGCTGCCAACGCACTAAAGCCTCAACACCGGTAATCGTAAGTGAATCGACCGAGACCTTTGGCTGGTAGTGGATCAAGAACTCCTTGTTCTGAATCGCTCGCCGCAGACTTGTCTCGAGCGCCAATCTCCTCGATGCCAGTTCGTGCATGTCCGCAGTGTAAAACTGATAATTTGCACCACCCGATCTCTTAGCTTTGTAGAGTGCGGCACCGGCATTTTTCAAAAGAGTTTGGCCGTCATTGCCGTCGAGTGGAAACAAGCTAACGCCTACACTAGCGGTCCCAAAAACTTCCTGGCCGTTGATGTCAAACGAAAACTTCAACAACTGCGAAAGCGATCCGATGGTTTCGATTACATCTTTGGTACTCTCGATTTGAGTTCTCAGGAGTGCAAATTCGTCATTTCCAAACCGCGCTACGGTGTCGCTCTCGCTGATGCAACTCTGCAGACGTTGGGCAAATTCGCGTAACAGGTTATCGCCCGGTCCATGTCCAAGCGTGTCGTTCACTTTCTTAAACTGATCAAGCGAGATGAAGAGAACGCCTAGCGTCTGATCGCTCGATTTTGCTATCGCGACTGCTTGAGCGAGGCGATCTTCAAATAAAGTGCGGTTCGGTAATTGAGTAATCGTATCGTAGTAGGCTAGACGATCAACCTCAGCACTTCGTTCTTCCAACAGGTGCTCGAGTTCCTCTTTGTACTGCTGTTTTTCTTTGAGGAGATTGCGATAAGCCAGGGCCCGCTCAACAGCAGCTTCCACATGTCGAAGATCGAGAGGCTTCGTAACATAATCAAACGCTCCTACGCTCATCGCTTCAATGGCGGTTTGAATGCTCTGCTGGCCGCTAATCATGACAACAACCGTATCAGGGACTAATGAGTGTAATCGCCGTACTAATTCGATGCCGCTCATTCCAGTCACGTCGATATCGCTAATTACAAGGTCAAAGGCGTCGGCAGAGAGGGTCGCCAGTTCGTCTTTGGCTGATCCAACAGCACGACAGGAATAGTGACGACTAAGTCCGTCGACAAGTAGATTTCGAATCTGCTCGTCGTCGTCAATGATAAGCACGGTGGCTCGTTGGTTTTTTAGTATCGATGACATGTCGAAGCTTACTCCGTAACGCGGTAGTAGATTATGCCGACTTGGGGTGTAAAACCAACACGAGAAGGGCGATGGTCAAACAGATCATCTCGGTGAATCTCAGCGACCGCCGCGTCTTTGAAAACATGGCGCGCATAGGCCGCAACCAAATCCATTTTTGCTCGACACGGCTTCGCCGCCCGTTGTGAAGAATGGCTGTGCCTTTCCGTTAAGCTCGCCCTTTTCCCCTGGGCTGCGCCCTGCTGTGGAGATTGATTAGCGACTCCATGGTGGCCGTATGTCGGACGGGGACTTCAATGACAAGGGCGTAGCCCAGGCGAAGGACAAGCTCAACGGAAAGGCACAGCCATCTTCACAACGGGCGGCGAAGGCGTTCCGAAAAGACCTGGCAAAGAAACCAAGAAGTTGCTGATTTACTACTCAGAGTGTTTTGCGAAGAAACGCGTGAACCCTAAAGACCCTTGCACATTCCAGGAACCCACGGCTCTTTGAGCGCCCGCTCATACGACGCCTTCACCTCTTTAAGACTCCAGTCCTTGCGCTGCCAAATGGTCCCATCAGCAAACTCCACACGGTTTATGACTATCTTCTCCTGAGCAGGATTCGACTCTTTGTTCGCAACACCATCGACATTTATTACGCTGCTAGGATTTGACTGACTGAAACCTTCGAGTTCTTTGTCCTTACCTGGTCGTATGTTTACACCACACAAAAACTGGTGACGGGTGAGACTGGTTGCATCCCTGGCATCCATGAACTGATATTCCCAAAAGATAATTTCGACAGCGTTCGCGGCAGTGTTCTGAACTTTGATCCGATATGCGTAACCGTCCACCTGTTTTGACTGAGGGGTGCGAGCTTCCTGGACACTCTTCTCCAATTGTGCGCTCCGGCCATCCAAGGTATCCGCATTCGGATCGCGCACACCCGCTGGATCATTCGCCCTCACATTCCGAGCAAAATTTTTATTGGCCGGTATCATCGCACTGGCCGGAGGCGTTATGCCTTCCGTGTCTCCCTTTTCGATCGTCCGATGACTACGACTCACTTTAAATGAGACGACGCTAACAGGAGACTTTTCCGGAGTTACAGTTTGTTGAGGAAACGCGACGAGAAAGAGAAGCGGAAGAAGCAAAAGGATCTTCATAATTCACCCTCGCTGACAAGTTACCGTCTTGAAGAAGTATGCGCCTCTTAAGACAGGATGAACAAGGTCGACACTTGTCTGTTTGGTCCACTAGGTTTCGTTAAACCCAATCCTCTTTAGAATGACCTGAAATCGCTCGTCGTCTCGCACGAAGTCATACTTAGCAACATACCTTATTTGAGACAGCATCTGCTCACGCTCATCCGCTGCCTTTTCCAGCCACGTCAATGTTTGCTGACGATTCTTCAACTCCGCGTAAAGAGAAGCTATCGTTAGAGCAGATGCGGATCGATTGCGACGAGCTTTCAACGATTCGTTGAGCCAAAGGTGATTCGCCGCCATGAGACCATTTGATTGTTTGACCTTAAACAAACGATCAGCTAACGCACCGTCGCCCTCAGCTTTCAAAGCGCGCAAATCCCACGCAAATGCTCGTTCCGACTCTCCATTTCCTTCATAAGCCGCGGCTAACAACCATGAACCCAACGCAAGCTCTGGATTCTCAGCTTCCACTTTTTCGAGTTGTTCAATTGCAGGCTGGTAATGTCTCGCGCAGAGATACGCCAGGCCGATGTTCGCTTGCACCATTGGCGAAAGTGGATTCAATTCGCGAGCCTTTTCCAGCTTCAACAAAGCTTCATCGAAGTTCCCGATGTTTATTAAAAAATATCCATAGCGCAGGAAGGCTACAGAGTTGTTGGGATCTAGCGCAATGGCTTTTCGTAAAGACTGCTCTGCTCCTTTCCAATCATGGTCTGAAAAGAACTGAACCAACGCAAGCGAGTCATAAACATCTGCTAAGTTTGGATTCAACTGTAATGCGCGGTTGATGTACTGGCGCGCTTTCGGAAGCACATCGTCAGGGGGTCGCAAACCAAAATTATAGAGAAGTACGTTCGCGTCGGCTAAGCCGGCGTATGCATCGGCGAAGTTTGGATCCAGCGCAATTGCCTGCTCGTAACACTCTATGCTCTGCATGAACCCACGCTCATTGTTCTGCGTCTGAAAGAAACGGCCGCGCAAATACTTTTCGTAGGCCTCGGAACTTGACGTGGGCCGCGCAGCGAGTATTTGCCGTTGTTCCTTTTCCAGTTCAAAGGCAACGGTATCAGTAATCTTCCTGGAGAGCGCGTCTTGCAATGCAAAAATATCAGTTGCCGGTTCATCGAATTTCTCAGACCACATTTGATCGCCGGTGCCGACGTTCAGTAAACGTGCGGTGATTCTTATACGTCCTTCTGATTGTTGGATTGTGCCTTCCAATACCGCATCCGTCTGCAAGCGCCTACCAACTTCAAGAGCATCCAAATCTGATGAGGCGAATTTGAATACAGCGCTGGTTGGACGCACTGTTACGATTCGCAAACTGGCGAGTTTGGTTATTACGGCATCAGTCAAGCCCAGACCAAGAATCTCACCGTTTTTTTCCGTCAGAGATCTCAGGGGCAACACTGCAATGGAGTTGATTCTCACGGATGGAACTGGAGCGCTTCCTTTCCAAAATCTGAATCCCAACGCAGAAGCGAGACCGGCTATAACAATAATTGCAGTCGTATAAACGATTCGCGTAGCCCTTCGACTCGAAGCCACTTCCTTCGTGGCCGAGTGGAACTCCGCGTGTTCGGTAGCACCATGGGAAACATTTGTTTGAGACTCTGATTCGTCGGAAGTTTCAAATTCTTCTTTTACGATGCGCGCTCTGACTCGTCGGCGAACGAACAATGCTGGTTCTTCGAGCGGCACTTCCCTAACAGGGGCCACAAATCGATAACCGCGTTTTGGAACGGTTTCAATGTAACGATGACAGTGGGAATCGTCATCGCCGAGTGCTTTGCGGAGCGCCCAGATATTTCGCGCCAGATTTGCTTCTTCAACGAAGGTGTCTGCCCAAACTGCTTTGATCAATTCATCTTTATCGACTAGACAACCACTTCTCTTAACAAGCACTAACAGCATCTCGAAGGCTTTTGGAGTGAGGGGCACTGGGTTGCCATTGCGACGTAGAAGCTTTTCGGCTGGCTCAAGTCGATACTCGCCGAACTCATATAACTGTCGGGTTTGGTTATCCATGTGGAAAGGAGAACTTTTGGAGAACTTTCAAAAGACTTCTGCCTGGCAAGGGGAGTAGTTTGCCGATCTAGTCGGGGGAATCAGCGCCGTTAAGCTGGGCGATTGTGGCGCCGATTTTATATGCGGATTGAGACGCTGGCAACAGTTTCAGGAATCGGGTCTGACTTACTTGTCACCGCTCACAGTCTTGAAAAACCGCTAACCCAACCGAACATGAAGAAAAAGCGAACCGAAATCACGATCGAGATCGACGAGGTCAAGTTCATTGATTGCGGCCGGAGCGCGTCTGTTCACTTTTGGTGTCCGGAGTGCTCAGCCATTACGGCCATGGTGACACCACAACGAGCAGCCGCAATAACAGGAGTGACAGTGCGTCAGATTAATAGATTGGTCGAAGCTGAGCGCGTTCATTTTGCCGAAACCGAAAGTGGATTGCTCCTGCTTTGTATCAACTCATTGAGATGAAGTAGGGATAAGGGTGGCACTCAATAGTTACCCTGGAAAATTCAGTAGCACTTGGACAGGAAATCGTGGGCACTCAGTACCACGATAGGTTCAAGCTGCGAGTTTGAAACAAGGAGTTCTGGACATGAGACTACAAATAACAAAATTTGGGTTACTAAAGTTCTCCGGTATTTTCTTTATTTGCCTACTTGCCATTATGCAGGTCGGAACCTCGCGCAGAGTTTCGGCACAACACCCAGAAGCTGTACGGGACATCCGACAGTTGTCACATACACAGCAGGCCAAACTCGTAGCGAGCGACGGTAGTGCCGGCGATAGTTTCGGTAACGCGGTCGCAATAAGTGGCGACACAGCTGTTGTTGGCGCCAGCAGGCAAACCTCACAAAACAATCGTGGCGCAGCATATGTCTACCTACGCAGTGGAGGGACTTGGTCGCAGCAACAAAAACTTGTTCCTTCCGACGTAGTCGATGGTGATGTTTTTGGAACTTCGGTTGCCATTGACGGCAATATTCTTGTGGCTGGCGCACCAATAAAAGCGCTTAACGGTACAGCAGGTAAGGGTGCCGCATATGTCTTTTTCAGTGGTTGTACAGGCTGTCCCTTCACCCAACAACAACAGCTCATCGCAAGCGACGGTGGTTTAAATGAGTTCTTCGGCACCTCAGTAGCCGTAAGTGGCGACACCATCCTGGTGGGAGCTCCGAACCATACCGTCGGACCCAACTCGCGGCAAGGCGCGGTTTATGTCTTCGTGCGTAATGGAGCCACGTGGACCCAACAACAGGAATTAACCGCCAGCGATGGTCTGGTTAGCGATCAGCTTGGTGGCGCAGTGGCTCTTGCCGGCGACACAGCTGTGGCTGGAGCGCGCGAAGATAATTTTGGTGCCAATCGCAATGGCAAAGCATATGTGTTTGTGCGTAACGGCACGACCTGGACACAACAACAGAAGTTGACTGCCAGTGACGGATCGACACTCGATGCTTTTGGAAATTCTGTCGCGATCAATCACCACAGTGACACGATAGCAGTCGGAGCCGTAAACGACGACGAAGTGACGCCGAACGATAGGGGTTCCGTGTATGTCTTTGTGCGCAACGGTACGACCTGGTCCCAACAACAGCGATTAATTGGGAGCCTGGGAATGGCTAGTGGCTTTACTGGTCATTTCGGCACAAGTGTGGCCGTTGACGGAGACACCCTGATCGCTGGATCCCCGCAGATTGATCCCCTCGATGGAAACGGCAGAGGCGTCGTATATCTATTTGCTCGCTCTGGGACAACTTGGACCGAACAAAACCGCTTTGAGCTGCTGCCTGCGGTTTTGCGGGAATTTGGTTGTTCGGTCGCGATGAGCGGTGACTCATTTATTGGCGGAGCACAGGCAGATACGGTTGGTACCAATCTCGGTCAGGGTTCAGCGTATGTCTTTTCTACCGGACAAACGCTGTCGATCGGCGACGCTAGCATCGCTGAAGGCAATAGCGGAACAACTCAGGCAACGTTCACTGTGACGCTCTCGGCAGCGGACACGCACCCCGTCAACGTTGACTACGCAACGAGGGACATTACCGCCACTGCTGG
>Ga0068864_100002208_pt1 | contig 16075 bp, 19 predicted proteins | sample KBSSwiS72_FD_66586 | JGI IMG/M metagenome (GOLD analysis project Ga0068864, IMG submission 66586) | Switchgrass rhizosphere microbial communities from Kellogg Biological Station, Michigan, USA - KBS Switchgrass S7-2 | ecosystem: Host-associated > Plants > Roots > Rhizosphere > Soil ... | reverse complement strand
ACCAGTATAAGAGACTCCAATCCGCGCTGACCGACCGATCTTGTGCTTCATCGGTCCCGGTCGCTCACTGAACCACACTCCTGCTTTCTTATTCGCTGCTTTGCCATTTAGGTTGCCGTGGATGCTGAGTGCCTTCGTTAGTCGCCCTGGACCTTCGATGCTTTCCACGCTCCTGATCAAAACGGCAGCAGGAAAGCCCTGACCGGACCTGTCACCACGTTCAACATCCAATGCATTTCATAGACAAAGTAGACGTAGAAAGTGCCAGAATGACCAAACATAGGTGCATTGCGTTTGGTCTGACCCTTGGCAGCATGAGAAGCTAAGTCATCAGGTCCAGTGTAACACTCTGTTTCGGTGATGATGCGGGCCTCTGACTGGTCACCATTTTTCCAATTCAAAGCGCAACCTATTAGATCATTGGCGACCTTCTCTGCCGGTCTATTGAAAAATGTGCAGTCGAGTACTTTCACTGAGGGAGTCGAGGCTGGTCACTGTCCTGGTGGCGGGGAGGTTTCTCCTGGCGGCGGTGATACTGAAACTGGTGGATTAGTCTTCTGCTGCTCAAGCTCGCTTCGGAGTCGCTCAATTTCTTTGTTGGCCTCATCTAATGCCGACTGAATTTGAGTGCGTTCAGCCTCAGCGGCTTTGGTTTGGTTGGCGGCATTCTCTAATTCGGAAGCCTTCGCGCTCGCCTCTTGCGTTGCCTCTTTGGCCCTTGCAAGCTCATTCTCTATGGCTTCGAATTCAGATTGGTTCTCGCTGAGCCTGGACTGAAAAGCATCCCTCTCCGTAGACACTGACTTCAATTGCTCGGTCAAATCGGTAATGCGTTTTTCGCTTTCAGAGAGTTTTTCCGTTGCCTCGTTAGTGACAGATTCAAACTGCTTCTGACTGGCTTCGCGCTGAGCCACAAGCTGCTCGTCTGCTTCCTTCTTCGTTTTCTCGAGTTCGTTAGTGAGTTCCTGTGCCTGAGCGTCCTTCTCATTCAACTGCGATTGGGATGCATCAAGCTCCTTACGCAGCTGGTCGTTATCGGAATTCGCTTCATCCAAATGACCCTGAAGTTGTGAACGGGCCTTATTGACTGCATCGAGTTCCGTTTTCAAGTCACCAATTACCTTTTCGAGTTTCACGACTTGTCCATTCGTTCTGCCGAGTTCCTGCTTTACTGCTGTTAGGTGCCTTTGGCTTTGAAGAGCGGCGACCAGCAAAACAACGATGGCAACCGAAATGATCCCTAGTCCTGCAACAATGAGGGGCCGAGACATGAGAGGCTTCCTGGTGGCGAAACGATATGGTGATGAGTTTCACTCTGTACCGATCAAAAGAAAAGAACTTGTTCCGAAGCTGGACACACGCTGGCATTCGTTTGCTGTTGTGTTGACATGCCGTCCGACGGCGAATTCGTAAGACTAAAGGCTACGATGGTGGTCCGTGTGTTAATCACGAGTTGCCACGTGTCCGAAATCCAAACGCTGGACCGGAAGCCGCCCACACGAAGACGACGATGCAGCAAATTATGAAAGCAACAGCGTGTCCAGCGGCATGGGAAACTGTCTCTGCGATTTGGGTGAACCACTTGTTTAAGTTCATTGTTGGACTCCTAAGTGAGGCAAGGCCGCATGCAGCTCGTGCTGGGAGTGCTAATTGCTATTGCACTGGTGGCAACTCTGGTGTCCTTCACGCTCGGACTTTTCGCGCAACGCTTTATCGGTATCGAAGTCGATGCCGCCGATCGCCCTTTCGGGAGAGAATCAAAGAGAGCCGCTGACCTTAGAGGGCGAGGACTTTTGGTCCAGGTGCGCGACTCCCGCCGGAACGTCCTCCCCGCCGCGCGTCTCTAGGGCGGCAATCGCATTTCTTAGCGTCGCCCGAATGCGCTCGAGGGCGGTGGCATCAATCGCCCTGGGATCCAGGTAGAAATCGAGGCCGGTCATGTGTTCGCTGAAGATCTCAATCTTCCGCCCCGCTTCATCAAGCACCCCCTCCACGACATAGGGACCCACCGTTCGGTATGCTCCTAAATCATACTGGTTGCGGGTTTACGACCTTTAGCGATGCAGAGTTAAACGCCAAATTCTCAAAGCTGACTGGAGACGCAACACCCGCACCGATGCGCTTCTTTGCCTTCAAGGACCCGGAGCAGCAAACTAAGGACCAGATCGAGATGGTCAGGTCGCATCCCTGGATTTCGAAAGAAGTTTCTGTGCGGGGCTTCATTTTCGACGTCAACACCGGCCGTTTGCAAGAGGTGATGGCCTTAGCCGAAGCAGCCTCCTGAACCGACTAGGCGCGCGGACGTTCCATCTACTCCCGTAGGACTTGCCGCTCGTGGCGCGCGATGTCCGCTTTGGGTCATTAGCGGACATGTGAGGCTAAATGAAAAAGCGTCCGCTCTACCGCTTTACCCCGGAAAGCAGACATGCTCTGGGTAAAATCAACGTCCGCTAAGTGCCAGCAGTGGACCTTTCGCCTCGGCATAGCCGAGCCCGCTCACTGATACGTCGGCGGCGGGGGCGAACAGCCAGCCGAACAGGTAGTGGCCGGCTAGCTTCTTTCCTCGTTCTTGCCGCCGCCGACGATCCCTGACACGTGGGCCTTGCCTTCCTCCTCTTCTTCCAGGAAGGCGTTCTCGTCATCAGCTGCGGGAATCTCGGCCCCGTCATCGCCGATACCGACGATCTCCTCGTCATCCTCGATCGGAACCTCGCTTGTTCCTTCTTCGGCCTCTTCAAGACTGACGATCTCTGGTCCTTCAAGCACAGGCGCGTCGGCCTCCAGCTCTTCGAGCTTCCTTGCCTCGGCAGGCTGAGCGCGTTGCCAGCGGCGCGAGGGCGGGGGCGGGGGCGTCACTTGATAGGTGGATTCACATACGGGACAGACGATCGGCGTCCGATTCAAGTCGTAAAACCGCTCCCCGCAGCTCGGGCAAACGCGCTTGGTTCCCCGTGCGGGTTTCGACATTGACATTCCTCGATGTTGGTCTTGAGTTGCGCTTCCCATTGCCATGCCTCACCTGAGACTGTCAAAAGTGATATTGGTTCACCTCGTCGTTCGCAAACCCGGCGGTGACCATCGCCCGTGCGCTGAGCAATACCTTCGCCGATATTGCACCTAGCGATGCGCCGGGCTTTATCGTGGCCCAACTGATCGGGGCCGTAGCGGCGGCCTCTCCCCAAAGCAATCACTGCCCCCGAGCACCAGGGAGTTTTTAAGTATGCCGCGCTACGCTCCGCATGTGCGCGCTACCAAGATAAGTCGCAAGTGCACTCGACTTCGTAATGTCCGCTTTGGTCACTAGCCGACATAACGGCCCGTTCGCGTCATGGCCGCTTTACCCTCGACAACGGACATTCGTCGGTGCCGAAAAGTGCCATTAGCAGACATTCGCCAAGGTCGATTTGCAGCCGCGTCACGGCCGGATCAGCCGAGCCCCCTGGCGTTCCAGAAGCGGTCGTTGGGCAGGCAACCCTCGGCATCGGCAACTCGGAGTCGGCCGCGCGATCTGAGGATCCTGACTCGACTTACGTGTTTGTCCCCAAGGCCTTAGAAATTTCGGCGAGTGTAGCCTTCTCTGCGTCGCTTACCTGTACGCCTCCACCTTCCGATGATGCCTCAGCCACTTTGCGGCTGATGTCGGTCAACCAAGCCTTGAAGGCAGATGCATCGCCAGGCGCTTTGGCTGTTAGGATCGTCGACACCTCCCGCAGAATCTCAATCGAGCCCTGGACGACGTCGGCCGGCTTAGCACCGGTAAACCGCTTGCGCAGTGCCTGTTGCACAGTGGATCGTCCCTCCGGGGTCTCGAAATCCGCGACAACAGCTTTCACCAGTTCATTAGAATGGGCATCCGACTTTGCAGCGGCCAGGGCCAAAGTGCTCGCAAAGCCTTCTTTCACTAAGCCCCATAATCCACTCGGGTCCGCCGATGAAACTGCCATTCCAGCCAGCATGGTGCTTTCCAGGATCTTGATCCACTCTTCGGGCGCGAAACTCTGCTTGTTCGCCATGACGTCCTCCTAGAATTGACGGAGGTTAGAAATTGATCGTCGTGCGCAACCCCCACACCGCAGCGTTCGGCACTATTCCTTTGCCTGACGGCTCGGGAACACCCCCGCCGGGTTGCCAGACGTATTGGAAATCTGGCTGCAGTGTCCAGCCTGTCTTAAGCTGCGCCGTGTAGCAAATCTAGAAGCGCCTCGAAAGTGCGGGCGCTTGATAGACCTGAACCTAAATCGAGACCATGCAGGTCGTTTCCTAGTCTGGCCAGCCAGCGGGTGTTTCGGAGGGTTTGAACTCCTCCCTTCCTGCAAATGTGCTCACGATAAACTTATGAGCGAACCTCTGAGCGAAAAAGAGATCTCAGGCGGTGTGGTCCATGAGCTGCCAGCGGACCTGAAAAAGGCACTGACCTCCGACCCAAAAGCTTTGGAGACGTGGGAGGACATTACGCCTCTGGCGCGCAATGAATGGATTTGCTGGATCGAGTCGGCCAAAAAGGCAGAAACAAGAACTCGCCGGATCGAATGGGGCTGTTCCAGCCTCAAAGAGGGAAAGCGGAGACCCTGTTGTTGGCCTGGCTGTCCGCATCGTTGAGATCATCGCAATCCACATACGTTTCCGTTGATCGGGTCTACGCCCGGGCATTGGGCAAAATCGGCTCGGCTCTCGAAGTTTCGACCTTTAAACCTTCGTCAAAAATTCTTGGCGAATGACATCGACAGCGCCGGACGTGGACACCGTCGTGTCACGAGGGGTGGCCACAAGTCGGTCGGCCGCATCGCCTAAAAGGGCCAATGCATCTTCGCGTTTGAGCTACCCTTCTTCTCAAGCCGCTGGATCAAGCTAAGCACCACCGCCGCGCTCGCCAAGCCGAGTTCATTTGCGCTTCTTCCGTGGAACATGTTTCACCTCCTCGACTACGTCCCTCGCTCTTGTCTTGGCATCAGCAAAGGATAAGCCCGCCGCGGCCGGGTCTGAAAGGTGACGATCCCAAATTGGCAGGTCGGCAAAATCTTATCTCAGCCCTTCATTTGCTGAGGCGAGCGCGAAGGTTGCTGCGTAGCCTTGACATGCGTCGAGGGTTCGCCACCCTTGACATGGCGGGGCGCTCCTTTGACGGACGCCCCGCTATATGTTCTAGGGGACTTCTATGGCCAAACACGTGGTGCTTGAACGTCTCAACCAGTTAGTGGCGAAGGGCTACATCGTTCGCTGGGGAGGGTCAGAACAGGACACTCTTCGCCTTGAGCATCCTCGTGCGCCTGACCTGACTTTATTTTCAGACGGCCGGATATGGATTCTGACCCCGCCTCCAGACGACTGGATTGCCGCCGAAAATGGAACCGATCAGCGGCGGTTCCAATCTTTCGTTTCTCCAAACGATTGGATAGGCACTGACACTCAGGCGGATCAGCGCCGCTTTAAGGCTTTTGTGGCCCGTGTTCCTAAGCCCACAGGGTTACAGAGGTTTGAGGCCATGACGGCAGAACCCGTATTGAAAAAGGTCATCGTGTGGGTTCTGGTCGCATTTTTCGCTTTGGTGATAGCGTTACTCTTTAGCTCGGTTTGGTAAGTCGTGGCCGTCGGTTAGCCAGCGCTGAGTGTCGAGCTTCCGCTCTAGCCTGAAGAGGCTACTCTGGGATTGTGGACGTGATCTTGAGGGAATTGGCGTTGATCCTCAGATCGAACTGCTTGCCTGCCGTGTTGATCGCGTCATCGACTTCCCAGGTTCCGTTGTCGAGAATGATAGTCTTCCAGTGCGTGTACCCTTGAGCCTTCAAGGCTTCTTCCACCTTGGCCTGGTCGGCTGTAGCCGCGTAGGCGGCGACAGTCGTGAGACCAAGAATCGCGAGGGACAATCCTAATCTCATGGGTTTCACTCCTAAGGACTTAAGGACACAAAACCAAGTCCAGGCGGACACTGATCCCCGAGTGTGCTGACTTGTAGGATTCTGGAGCTTGGCACCAGGTAAAATGGTGTCGCCGCCCACCCGAACAAGAACTAGAACCGCGCCGAACGAGCGCAATGTCCGCTATGGGTCATTAGCGGACATTGATAAGGGGTATCAGGGATGTCCGCTTTGCCCCCGGAAGCGGACATGCGGCGAGCCTGCTCAAAGAGTCCACTATGTGCCAACACCGGACCTGTCTAGTTGCGCCATCCCCTTCAGCGCCAGCTCGCTGATGAAGTCGGTCAGCCGCGCAACGAAGACCTCGTCGATTTTCATGTTGAACGGCGGCTGCGCGAACTGCTCGCGACTACGTACGAACACGCTGCATTGACCCATCAGCGAGATGGCAGCGCACATGGCGTCCTGGTCCGAAGTTCCGGGCGGAAGGAAACGCCGCACGAGCTCGGTGGCGCTGGCGAGAAACGGCATTGCGCCCGTCTTGACGAACTTGGTCAGCACCTTGCTGGGACGGACGTTCTCCCAAGCGAAGATGCGTATGTATCGGCTCGTCTGATCGCGGGCAAGGAGCGGACGTAACTGTTGATGCACGAACTTTCGTAAGGCCTCCTCGCGCGGCATGTCCTTAAGCCGCTCGGGGTCGAAGTTGTCGAGCCGTAGATAGCCCTCGAAGGCGACCTTGAGCACCTCGAAGTAGAGCCCCTCCTTGCCTTTGAAATGGTAGTTGATCGCGGCCTGATTGACGCGCGCCTTGGAGACAATCGCCCGAATGCTAGTGCCGTCATAGCCGCGCTCGGCGAACAGGGCGACCGCGGCCTTCACGATGCTGTTGCGCGTATATTCGGACGGGCGGGACATGTGCATCCAATTCAAAAATTCAAACAAGTGTTTGAATTCAGCTTACGCGCGCCCGCACGCCGATGCAATCGCCGCATCATGCGGCGAGGCCTGCCCTTTGCCTCGATGTTCTCCTTCCATCCAACCCACCGGTCATTCTTTGGTCACAAACGAGTGTTTGAATTTCAAATGACCGTTTGAAACGCCTTATAACTCGTGATTGATGGGTGAGCGAAATGGCAAAGTCAAGCGAATGGGCTCAATCCGCCAATGTGTCGCTGGCCAAAGGCTTCGTGGCGTGGCAAGCGCTGACCAAGGCGTTGTTCGACGACTACCGCCCCGAGCTGCACTATATGCGCGGCCCCGGGCCAAAATGGCGCGAGAAGTATGGGGCCAAGATTGACGGCGCCTCTCCAGCGGTGACTAGAGCATTGATGGCGGGTCTTCGGCCGTGATGTCGATAGCTCCTTCCCGCCCTGCGGCCTGCATCGAGCAGAATAAAGGGGGAACTCAGCCAAGCCTCAAAAGTCCTATTTCGACGTGGACGATGACGACGCTCTGGGTGCTGAGCGCAGTATAGAATTTTCACGCACGCACGACTAAGCGCACTGCGCACCATGCGGACAGGCGTTACGCTAGGCCTTTCCTCAAGCGCAAAAAGTTGCGCCTGCGAATCGCGCAGTAGTCGGGTCCAGGCCGCCCATGGTGTGGGGGCGAAGCCATTCGCTGGACATGGGCCCTAACGATTAGACTCAATCGGCCGAAGTAGGACGATCTTGCCCGTCTCGCCTGTCATAGATCGCCAGACATAGCGGGCTACTTTGTCGGCGGCGGAGAGCAAGAGCTCGTCCACTCGGGCCACATAGCCGCTCGTGACACCGATGCGGGCGTGACCGAGGAGTGCTTTGATGGTCAACTCGCTCAGGCCCAACTCGTGGGCCGCTGAGGCGTAGGCGTGGCGAAGGCCATGTGGGGAATAGTCTTCGCCAACAATCCGTCGCCAGGCCTTGGGAAAGACCGAGGCGTAGGACTTGCCGCTTCCGCGTCGCGCCGGAAGTACGAAGTCGCCTTCGCGCTTTAGGCCGGCCAAGATCGCTCGCACGGGTTCTGGCAACGGTCGGATGGAAAAGCCGGTTTTCGTATCACCTAGCCGCAAGCACGAACTCGCGAAGTCGACTTCGGACCATTTCGGTTTCACAATTTCGGCACGGCGACACCCCGTAACTGCTAGAAGTTGGATGGCAACGAGGGCCTGCCAGTGCTCCCCATTGCGCTCTGCGGCCTCGAGAGCATGCCCAAGGTCACGATACCCCTTCAGGGCAAGTCTGAATGAGCGGCGCTTATCGGCAGGTTTGCGGATGCCGCGCGCGGGGTTGTGCTCGATATAACCAACTTCCTTAGCGTAGGTGAGCATGCCACCAAGCAGGCCTAAGGCGCGGACGGCGGCGGTTGGCCCGCCAGTCACGCGGGCGAGACCGCGAGGTTTGGTCTTCACGGTGATGGCGGTCTTGCCACTCATGACAGCCTCAAGGAAGCGTTTTACGTCTACGCTGGTGAGGTCCTTGAGTGGCTTCTTGCCTACAAGCGGAATGATATGACGAGCAATCCGGCCTCGATCGACTTCGAGTGTGCTGGCCTTCTTCGGCGAGCCCTTGCGCCCAATGATGAGGCCAGCTTCGGCTTTCGCCAGGTACTCACCGCAGAGATCGGCAACAGTTATGGCATTCCTTTCCTGCTGTAGCTGTTCTGCTGGGTCCAGGCCTCTTTCAACTTCACTGAGAAGGCGCCGAGCTTCACGGCGAGCCTCGTCAGGCGTCATGCGGCCATATTGCCCTACCGTAAGCCGTCGAGACCTTCCTTGACGATTGCGATACTGAATCACAAACGCCTTTGATGCACTCGCCTTTACGCGAAGGCCAAATCCGCGCAGCTCTGCATCCCAATAAACTGCATCGTCCTCATTGGGCTTGAGCGCATCGATCGCTTCGTAAGCTTCATCTTTGAAGGGAAAGCAGTGGGTAAGCAGGAAAATGGGATTGCCCGAAATCGTTATCAATGACGAATAGGGGAATTTTTGGCCGCATTCATCGGATTTTCGGCTACCGGCTGTTGCCGGAAAATACTGGCAATTCCGGATCCCTTACCTTGCCAAGGTTGGGGTCGGAGGTTCGAATCCCCTCGCCCGCTCCAATTTCCTCCCATAACCGAAATGCGAACGGCCCCTCGGAGGGGCCGTTGCGTTCATCTCAGGCGCGATCTGCCAGCGATGCCGCGCCTAGAAAGGCCAGCCGGGGAAGGCCCTGTAGGTCCGCTGCTGCTGCTGGAAGGGCCTCGGATAGCTGTAGCCGTAATTGTAGTTGTAGCGGCGCACCTTCCGCCTCGGCTGATCGCCGGCGCCACCGGAGGACGTGATCTTGGTGCCAGGGCTTCCCTTGGCAAGCACGACGAAATCGCCGCCTTTGGGAAGGCTTGCCGAATTGATGCTGGTATCGCCGATGATCAGCGTCGAGCCGGGCGTCAGCCTCTCAGAGATGCGCTGGCGGATATTGTCGGGGATCTCGACGCGGTCGAGAGCCGACGCGGCCGAATCGCCCTGCACGGTGACGGCCATCCACCGCGCCTTGGTGTCGCCGGGAGCGAAGTTCAAAGCGGTATAGACGTGGGTGCCGAGCGGCTCGTCAGGATTGCGCAAGCCGACCGGCGCATCGAACACGCGGCCGAGTTCCTGCCTGACATAGATATGCCCGACCGGTGGCTCTCCTTTGCCGGCAACTTCGTAGACCTTCTTGACGAGCTCGTCGGTGAAGGCCCCGCTCTCCGGCATGCCGTTGGCCTTCTGGAAGGCCTTGATCGCCGTCACCGTCGGCTTCCCGAACGTGCCGTCGAAATCCTGTCGGTCGAGATAGCCGAGTTCGGCAAGGATGTTCTGCATGGAGATGATGCGGTCGCGCTGCGTGCGCCGCGTCACGAGGATGCGCAAGGGTGCATTGGAGCGCGGCTCCGCGGCCTGGATGGCAGCGGCGCTCGTCCCTGCCGCGAGCTTGGTCGCGACAATCGAGGGAGTGACGTCCGGAGCCAGCTGGGCACTTGGCACAGGAGGCGCAGGAACAAGGGGCGTGACGGCAACAGGAAGGATCGGTGCTGTAGGCGTTATCGGTTCAATGACCTGAGCCGGCGCTGGCGTGTGTGGCGGGAGCAGCGCGACCGAGCCGACAGCAGAGGCCGGCGCGCCGATTGAATCCGCACTTGCCGCCACCGCGGAGACCGTGATTGCGGGCTGCTTGGCGGGAGCAGGCGCCGCCTCGACGGTAGCCTCCTTCGCTTCATGCGCCGATACTGCAAGCGACGGCTCGTCGGTGGGCGCTTTCGCGACGGACGACGCATTGTCCTCGTCCTCGTCAGTGAGGGCGTGGCGGCTGGTATCGTCGCTAGAGCCCTTGAGCCGCGTCTGGTCTTTGTGAGTGCCGGGCGTATCGGTCGCGTGAGTGTTGCTGCCGGCGGACGCGCCGCCGACAAAGGGGTTGATCGCGTGCGTGTGGGTGTCCTCAGCGCCCGGGTTGCCGGTGTTGAGATCGGCGGCCGTTGCCGGAATAGGAGCGGCGGGGGCATGACCGCCCTGGTCTGCCGCTTCGGCCTCGATTGAGGAAGGAACGTCGGTGGTGACGCCGCCCACGTCAGCCTTGGCGAGCAGGCCCAGACGGATCGAGGGCGCAACGACCGGCATGATGTCGATGTTCGATTGGCGCTGCGGAGGCAGCTCCTGTTTCACCATGATGGGCGGTGCTGGCGGCGGCAGCGGCTGGAACAGGGCAGGGTGCTCGATCAGTGCCGGCGCTGGCCGATCGCGGGAGATCACCACGTTATCGCCGACGCGCGTGATCTGATAGAGCCGGGGCGCGAATGAATAGGGCAGCCTGATGCAGCCATGCGAAGCGGGATAGCCTGGGACCACGCCCGCATGCAGCGCCGTGCCGGACCAGGTGATCCGGTTCATCCACGGCATCGGCGCGCCGCTGTAGATGTTCGAGTGATGCCAGCGCTGCTTCTCGATGATGCTGAACGCGCCGAGGAAGGTTGGATGGGCGGCGGTGCCGGTCGAGACTGGTGACGATGTAAGCAGGCTCGTGCCGCGATAGATGTCGACCTTTTGCGATCCGGTCGACACCACGAGGAACAGCGGTTCGCCGTTGTCGGTATCCGCGACGCCGGAGTCGCCCGGCCGAGCCTGGCGGTCCTTGGCGTAAACCGGGCCCGCGGCGACGGCGACGGCTATAGCCGCAACGCCGAAACCAGCAATAAATGTCGATGAGGCCCTCTTCACGGCTACAAGCGCAGCCCTTCCCTTCATACGCGCCTTACGCAACTCACTCGCTCCCCGTCTATAGTCGGTCCCATAGCGAGCCTCCCCCGTGAGCCCCTTACGACTCAACGAATCAGACTAAAAGAGGCGTCCCAATTTGACCAGCAAAGCCTTCTGATTAGCTAACGCGTGAAAGGCGTATTCGGTCCCCTGAACGTGTCGGGCAGGCGTCGAAAAAATGGCGGAAGGGCGTGATGTTAGGACCGATTTTGAGGGCTTTGCCCACCGCGGCGCAATGACGCCGGACAGATGAATGCGCGCGAATAAACTTCGCCTTTGTTCCATTCTCGCAACACTCCAAATTGGCGCGGGATGCGTGTCCCATTTTTTACTTGCTTACCAGGGACAAGCGCCGCCTGCTTCATAGCGCTTCGCCAGTTCTCGCGAGGCGCCCGATGCTGGTGCACTGGCAACAACTCTGGAACGAAAGGGCGGCAGGAATAGGGTCCACGCTTGGCCATTCTCTGTTGGAAAAGCGCTTGCTTCTGCCGAAGGGCGCCAATACATCCCATCGCAGTTTTCTTGACGCCGTCTCGGGGAGGACCACATGCTGGCTTCGACGCGCCCGCTGTCGCGCGGCATTCTACGCGCATTTGGCATTCTGCTTGCGGGCGCGATGCTCGCCGGCTGCGGCATCAACACCATTCCCACGTTGCAGGAGCGCGCCAAGGCCGCTTGGAGCGAGGTGCTGAATCAGTACCAGCGCCGTGCCGATCTCATTCCCAATCTCGTCGAGACGGTGAAGGGCTATGCCGCGCAAGAAAGCAAAGTACTCATCGAGGTGACCGAGGCGCGCGCCAAGGCGACGCAAGTGCAAATTCCACCGGACATCCTCACTAACCCCGAAGCCTTCCAGAAATTCCAACAGGCGCAAGGCGAGCTCACCGGCGCGCTGAGCAGGCTGCTTGCCATCACCGAGAATTATCCCGACCTCAAGTCGAATCAGAATTTCCTGGCGCTTCAGTCGCAGCTCGAGGGCACGGAGAATCGCATCGCCATCGCACGGCGCGACTACATCCAGGCGGTCAAGGACTACAACACCGAGATCAGGACCATTCCCGGCCGCTGGTGGCGCGCGCTCCTCTATCCGGACGCTGAGCCCATGCAGAACTTCACCGTGGCCGAGGACGTGAGCAAGCCGCCGGAGGTGAAGTTCTAGTTTTAACGAGGGCCACATGGCCTCAACGCTTCGGCGCAATGGCGGCACGCTTGCTTGCCTCGCCTTGCTGCTCTGGCTCACGCCCGCTGTTGCCGAGCCGACTTTTCCCGAGCTGACCGGCCGCGTGGTCGACGACGCGTACCTGCTCGGCGCCGACGACGAGGCACAGCTCACCGCCGATCTCAAGACGCTCGAGGACAAAAGCTCCGACCAGCTCGTAGTGGTCACCCTGCCGTCGCTGCAGGGCTATGCGATCGAGGATTACGGCTATCAGCTCGGGCGCCATTGGGGCATCGGCACCAAGCAGCTCAATAACGGCGTGCTGCTGATCGTTGCGCCCAACGAGCACAAGGTGCGCATCGAGGTCGGCCGCGGACTCGAGCCTATCCTCACCGACGCATTGTCGAAGATCATCATCGAGAACGCGATCCTGCCGAAGTTCCGCACCGGCGATTATGCCGGCGGCATCAAGGATGGCGTGCGCGACATCACCAAGGTGCTGACAGGCGATGCTGCCGAGGTCGAAGAGCGCGCCAAGGCCAAGGCGCGCCACGACGCCGACCAGCCGGCCATCAACTGGCTCATGGTGATCTTCTGGCTACTGATCATTTCGTGGTTCATCTGGAACTTGACGCGGAGCGCGCAGCAGGTCGGGGGAAGGAGGGGTGGCGGCCCGATTTTCATTCCCGGGCCCGGCTGGGACGGCGGGGGTGGAGGCGGAGGAGGCTGGAGTGGCGGCGGCGGCGATTTCGGCGGCGGCTTCTCCGGAGGCGGCGGCGATTTCGGCGGCGGCGGAGCTTCTGGGAGCTGGTAGGACCAAGCAATGACGCCCTTCACTCCACAGGAACGCGCGACCATCACCCACGCCATAACGCGGGCCGAAGCGAAGACCAGCGGCGAGATCGTGGTCGTGGCTGCAGGCGCCTCCGACGGCTATCGTTCTTTCGTCATCATGTGGGCGGCTCTGCTCGCCCTGGCCGTTCCCATCCCGTTGATCCTCCTCACGAATTGGCCGATCGAATATATCTACCTGCTGCAGCTTGCCGTGTTCTTTGTCGCCTCGGTTCTGTTTCAATGGCCGCCGTTGCGCTTTGCGTTGGTGCCTAGGTCGGTGAAGCACCTCCGCTCTCATCAGCGCGCCGTCGAGCAATTCCTGGCGCAGAACCTGCACACCACCAAAGGCCGCACCGGCGTGCTCATCTATGTCTCGTTCGCCGAACGCTACGCCGAGGTGATCGCCGATGAGGGCATCTATGGCAAAGTGCAACCTTCGGTGTGGAAGGACGTGATCACGGAGCTGACCAGCCATCTCGCGCGCGGCACGCGCACCCAAGGTTTCGTCAAGGCCATCGAGATGTGCGGCAAAATCCTCGCCGAGCATTTCCCGCCGGGCCGTTTCGATAAGGACGAACTGCCTAACCATCTCATCGTGCTCGATGTCTATGGCACGCCCTGAGCAGCAGCAGGCGGCGGCAGCACGCTCGGCCGCAGCGCCAGCGGGGAAGCTCGCGCTGTTCGGCTGGGTTCTGTTCGACTGGGCAACGCAGCCCTTCTACACCCTCGTCGTCACCTTCCTATTCGCGCCGTATTTCGTGAACGGCTTCATGGACGATCCGGCGCGCGGCTCCTCGCTGTGGGCATACGCCACCGGCATCGCCGAGTTGATCGCAGCTGCACTCGCTCCGGTGCTTGGCGCCATCGCCGACGAGGGCACGCGGCGCAAGCCGTGGATCGCAGCCTTCTCGGTGCTGCTCTTCGTCGGACTGTGCGGGCTGTGGTTCGCGATCCCTGGCGAGATCGGGCTCGCGCCGCTCGTGCTGATCTCCTTCGGCCTCGCCACCATCGGGGCGGAGCTCGCCACGGTGTTCACCAACGCCATGATGCCGTCGCTCGTCGGCAATCGCAGGCTCGGCACGCTGTCCGGCATCGGCTGGGCCACTGGCTATGTCGGCGGCCTCGTGAGTCTTGCGCTGATCGCGGGTCTTATCGTCGCCGATCCGCATACCGGCAAGACGCTGCTCGGAGTTCCGCCGATTGTGCCGCTCGATCCGGCGACGCGTGAAGGCGACCGCCTGGTCGGTCCGTTCTCGGCAGTGTGGTTTCTGGTGTTCATCCTGCCGCTCTTTCTGTTTACGCCAGACCGCCCGTCGAAGCCGCTCAAGAGGGACGCGGTGACTGCAGGACTGTGGCAGCTCATCCGGTCGGTCAGAGATCTCGTGCGCCATCATTTCGAGATCGCAAAGTTCCTGCTGGCGCGTATGCTCTACGCCGATGGCCTCGGTGCAGTGTTCGCCTTCGGCGGCATCTATGCCGGCACCGTGTTCGGCTGGGGCGCGACCGAGCTTGGCCTGTTCGGCATCATCCTCACCATCACCGGCACGTTCGGCGCGGCGCTCGGCGGAGTGCTCGACGACCGCAAGGGCTCGAAGGCGGTGATCGCGGCGACCTCGCTTCTCTTCATCGCCGCCTCAATCGGCGTGCTTTCGGTCGATCACGATCACGTGCTGTTCGTCTTGCCGGTCGAACCCAAGGCGCCGGGCAGCGCGCCGTTCTCTTCGGTAGGCGAGCAGGTCTATCTCGCCTTCGCCATGCTGATCGGCATTGCCTCGGGGCCGATTCAGTCCTCGAGCCGCACCCTGCTCGCGCGCATGTGCCCGCCCGACAAAGTCACCGAGTTCTTCGGCTTCTTCTCGTTCTCCGGGAAAATTACGGCATTCGCGGCGCCGCTCGCCATCGGCGCCGTTACGCACGCCACCGGGAGCCAGCGGATCGGAATTGCCATGAGCCTGGTGTTCCTGATCGCCGGCCTCCTGCTCCTGCTCAGGGTAAAGCACGACGGGCGTTAACCTTGTTTCTCAGGGACAGAATAGGCGGGCTCTTGATATTTCTTGTTTTTCGCAAGAGTTCCGAGCCCGAATGGCCAAGTCCCGTAGCGGAGCCGCAGTAACGACGCCGAGGAAACGGCGGGTAACGCCGCGAGAATATCGCGCTGCCTTCGCTGCCCGGGTCAGGCAGGCACGCACCGGCGCGCGCTATCCTGTAGACGAGATGGCGCTCTTGCTTGGGGTCACGCGCGACACTTACACGAAATACGAGGGCCGCGGCGCTTCCCTCATGCCGCATAACCTGATCGTGCCATTTTGCCTTGCCTGCCGCGTCTCGGTTGAATGGCTCCTCACCGGCATAGGCTCGGCGCGATCGCGTTAGTTTTTTCTCGTCAGGGCCGCGACCATTCGGGCTGCTAGCGCGTTTCTGCCGTGCACAGGTTCCGCGTATGGAGGTCCCCATGACCTTCTCGGCCCACACTGAGTGGCATCAGCTACCCGAAAAGGAGCGCAATTCGGCAAGCGCCGAGACGGGTATTGAAGCGCGCATCGAGCTCCTACAGCGCATGCCCATTTTCGGCGGCATCCGATCAGATATCCTTCAATTCCTGCTCACCTTGTGCCCGGTCGTGTTCGTGCCGGCGAACGACTTCTTTTTCCGTGAACACGACCAAGCCGACTCGATGTTCGTCCTTCAGACGGGGAAAGTCGCAGTCGTGAAATCCTGGGGCGAACAAGAGCACGTTATCTCCATTTTGCAGGAGGGCGACTGCTTTGGTGAGATGGCGGTGATGGATCACGGTCAACGCAGCGCCTCCGTCCGCGCCGTCGAAGACTGCACCGCGATTTGTATTTTCGCGGCTAATCTCCACCGGCTCTACGCACTGGACTTGAAGCAGTTCACGCTGATCCAGATGAACATGGGCCGGGAGGTTTGCCGGCGCCTGCGGGAAGCAGGCAACCAACTGTTCCTCGCCAA
>Ga0068864_100002204_pt1 | contig 16082 bp, 15 predicted proteins | sample KBSSwiS72_FD_66586 | JGI IMG/M metagenome (GOLD analysis project Ga0068864, IMG submission 66586) | Switchgrass rhizosphere microbial communities from Kellogg Biological Station, Michigan, USA - KBS Switchgrass S7-2 | ecosystem: Host-associated > Plants > Roots > Rhizosphere > Soil ... | reverse complement strand
ATGTAGGTGACGTCTTTGTCGAGCCAGTCTTTGTAAGCCTTCTTCAGTTCTGGTTTTACGTTACGTGGTTTGTTGCTGGGATCCTGCTGGTCTTGAGTAAACGCCCCCGGGCTGGCAGAGAATAACAAAGTCGTTATGACGGCCAGACGGAGAGCAAATTTCTGGAAGGACATTACTGAGAACTCCTGGTGATCCTGAACGAATTCTTGCGTTACGGACGGCTGACGGCGTACCCGTGGAGACGTTGGATTCTAAGATCCGGTAAAAACACAGTCAAGATGCGATGAGCCCGAGGCCTCGTTGCCTCAAAACGGCGCAAGAAGCGTGTAAATTGAATGTCTCAAGTCGTTGTTCGCGGCTTGTTAAAGATCCAGGCCACTAAAACGGAAATAATGTAGAGAACTAGCATTGGCGCCGCGAAGAGCAACATGTTCGGGATGTCGTTCGTGGGCGACAAAACGGCTGCGGCGATCAGGATTACGACCAAAGCAGTTTTCCAGATCCTGACCATAAAACCAGCCGTAACCAGGCCGATACGGGCTAGAACGTACGTGATGGCCGGCATCTGGAATACGACGCCCATGCCCAGCATGACGATGATAATGAAGTCGAAATAATCGTCTGCCTTCAGGAGGAGACGGAAATCTGATCCAAGGCCCAGCAGGTATTTCGCAGCGGGCGGGAAAATCACGTAGTAAGCGAACGCAGCGCCCAACACAAACGAGATTGATGACAGCGCGATGAACGGGGTGACGTACGCCCGTTCGTGTGGATAGAGACCTGGCGACACGAATCCCCAGATCTGAAGCAGCAGAAACGGTACCGACAGGCAGACCGCAGCGTACAGAGAAACCTTTATGTAAAGAGAGAAAGGTTCGAGCGCGGTGGTCACGATGAGCTTATCGTTGACGCCGGAATACGATTCAGTTGCGGCGCCTAATTCAGTTGGTAGCCGCACGCCTTTAGGAATGACTGCGTTGCCGGCAAAGAGCGATTCGTCCGTAAACAAGGCGAGTTTACCTTCAGCGTCTTTGAGCACGCGCGCGGTTACGGAGGCACCTGCCGGAATCAAACTGGTTCCGAGTTTTGTTTCGTCAGCGAAGACATAACGTCCGGTATCATTTTCCTTCAACGACGTCATGGCTGAGATTACTTCGGTGCCGGTTTGACCTGCGATCGGGACTTGTCTGCGTTGTGCGTCGGCGAGCGCGCGTTCAACCGGAACTGCAAGAAACGCGTAGATGCGATCAGAAAAGAACCAGCACGCAGACATTGCGACGAAAATAAAAATGAAGGAACGAATCAGACGACGGCGCAACTCGTCGAGGTGTTCCAGGAAGGACATTTGCCCGCCGAGTTCTTCCTCGCCCGCCCGGTTTGTGGATAAAGCCTTTAAAAATGCAGACATGGGATCAGGTTAAAACCACTCTTGTTTTCGTACGGGTACGGGTTCGGCTGTCGTTGTTTCGGCGGTCACGACCTCGGCGGGAATTGGCACCGCTTCTGGCGGTGCTTGCCAGACTGTTTCCGTGGAGTTCTCGCGCGCTACAACGAGCTCAGAGTTTGGGGTTTCGACTGATGGTTCGTTGAGATTTTGTGGCGGTTCGTAAGTGGCCGGCGATTGTGATTCGAGCATTGAGTTGTCTTCAGCGCGAGCGGTTTCCAGCGCTACCTCACGCTCCCACGTGCGCTTGAAGTCGTCAGAGGCTTTTCGAAACTCGGCGAGGCCCTTGCCCATTGAGCGAGCGAGCTGCGGAAGCTTTCGCGGGCCGAAGAAAATCAAAGCGACCACGAGGATGAAGAGTAACTCGGTACTGCCGAGGCCTTCGAGAATGAATCCGAACACGGGTCTTTTTCACCTTCCTGTAGTATTGCAAAACGCTATAAACCTTGCCGGAGTGGGAATGCCGGAAAGAGTCGGGCTGCGTTGGTGACAACGAATTGTAACGCGTCATGATTAAAAAGCAGAAGGCACGAGCGCCATTCAGAGAGTTGCTATTAATAATCTAAAATCTCTTCTGGATTCCTGATGATGAACGACGAAACAAATAGTTGGGAGACCGCCGGAACTCTTCAGTCGTTCGCTGAGTGTGCAGAGGCTGTTGCGGCCACGACGAAGAAGCTCGAGAAGACGGCGATTCTTGGTAGCTATCTGGAGAATCTCTCAGACCCAGATCTGACTCGTGCTGCTCGTTACTTCGCTGGGCATCAGTTTGCACTAAATGACGCTCGAACGACAAATGTCGGCGGCAGCATTATTAGTGCTGCTCTCAGTGAAGCAACTGGTTTCAGTCCTGAAGATCTTTATCCTCGTTATGTTCGTCTTGGCGATCCTGGTGATCTGGCTGCGGAGGTTGTCAAGGAAGCGAAACGATCTTTTCAACCTAGCATTACGCTTGCTGAAACTGAGTCGCTCATTGCGAGACTGAGTGAGACACGCGGAACAAAAAACAAGACGGCGCTTCTAACAGCGGTTTTGCACAAAGCAACACCACTCGAAGCGAAGTACCTCGTTAAGTTGTTATCGGGTGATCTGCGTATTGGTCTAAGAGAAGGTTTGGTCGAAGACGCCATTGCTCGCGTGTTTGGGCGGTCGTTGGGTGATGTGGCTTACGCGAACATGTTGTTGGGCGATATTGGCGAAACCGCGGTGCGTGCGCGCGTGGGTGATCTGCGCGATGTTGGCATGCGACTCTTTCACCCGATCAAATTTATGTTGGCGACGCCGGCAGCCGATTTGACGGACGTAGCTCGGACCATGCCGGAAGAGTTTTTGGTCGAGGACAAGTTTGACGGGATCCGTGCGCAAGCGCATGTCGAAGCTGGAAGGGTTGCCATCTACTCGCGGACCATGGATGAGATCACGCATCGGTTTCCGGAGTTGATCGAACCGTTGCGGGCGTTGCCAAGCGATGCAATCATTGATGGGGAAATCGTTCCCGCTAATGGTGAAGTAATCCTGCCTTTCAGTGAGTTGCAAAAGAGACTGGGCCGGAAAAATGTTGGCAGCCAATTGCTCCAGGCTGTGCCCGTGGTCCTGGTCGCCTATGATCTACTTTATGCGGGCGGAAAGGTGCTGATCGACCAACCCTTAAGCGAACGACGACATCTACTGGGCCAGTTGGTTCGGGATCAAGGACCATTGCGGATGTCACGTGGGAAGTTAATTCACGAAGCAGCCCTACTGGACGATGAGTTTGAAAAGGCGCGGTGTCGCGGCAACGAAGGGTTGATGATCAAAAGTCCCGATTCGGCGTACAAACCAGGGCGGAGAGGAAGAGACTGGCTCAAATTAAAACGTGCTATCGCGACCCTCGATGTTGTCGTCACCTCTGTGGAAGTCGGTCATGGCAAACGCAGACACTTGTTATCGGATTATACGTTTGCGGTGCGTCGCTCAGCGGAAGAGGAGGAGCTTTTGAATATTGGGAAGGCCTACTCCGGTTTGACTGACGCGGAGTTGGCAGAGCTAACTGAATGGTTTAAGAACCATACAGTGCAGGAATTTGGCCACGGCAGAGTTCGGATGGTTGAACCAACGATTGTGATTGAGGTAACGTTTGACAGGGTTCAACCGTCGAAGCGCCACAAGAGCGGTTATGCGCTTCGTTTTCCCCGAATCTTAAGGCTGAGACCCGACAAAACTACGGCTGATATTGATACGCTCGGGACCGTTCGCCGGCTAGTAGAGGCTGATGAAAAGGCTCAGGAAAGGAGGTTTTCAGAACCGCCCACCCGACAAACGGGAGAGCAGTCCTGAACTTCATGCGGCTTTTACTGTGCAAATAGTTAAGTTCCCTATTGCCACAGAGGCCGGATGGCGGTACGATGCAGCACGTCACCGCCTCCCAAGCAAGCTTTTCAAACGTGATCGGTGAGCCCGGACACACAAAACTCAAGCCACTAGACTACGCCAGGGCGTAAGCTACCGTGGTTTGTATTGGGTGTGCGCTTCTCAGTACACGGACAGAAGGGCTGCCAACGCCTCGTAAAACAGGTAATCTGAGGTTTCGGTACTCGCCGCATATGGATCGCAGGTAACGATTCCGTCGTCAGGAGCAGCCATGACACCCTCCGGCGAAGGAGTCGGAGTTGGTGCCGCGAAGCCTGGAGTACCCAGTTCTCCTGCAGGGGCGCTAACTGCAAGTATGGACGCGAGCAACACGGCGAATACGAAGTTTTTGACAAGTTTCATTGATCTTCTCCTCAATAGTGTTGTAGTCAAAGCCGGTGAGGCGGTGGCAACCAAGTAGAATAATTGGTTAGTTGTGATAATATCCGGCAATCAAACCGCTTGCAAGGTTCCTTGCCGAATCAGGAAAACTGGAGACCTGACATGGATTTGCAGACATCCACCTTTAGATCCGTCGTTGACGGAGCGGTAGCTGACGATGTCATTCCTCTGTGTGTATTTGCGCAAACCCTGGAAGAGGCTGGCGAGTTTGATCGTGCTGCCGAGACTTTGAGTCCTTTTTGGAGTGGTCTGCTTAATCGTCCGGACACAAAGGGTCTGAGGGAAGAAGCTCAAGCGGAATTACTTCTTAGGACTGGAACTCTAACTGGATGGTTGGGTAGCGCTAAACAGGTTTCGGGCGCACAGGAAGTCGCTAAAGATTTAATCAGTGAAAGCTCAGCAATCTTCGAGCAATTAGAGATGCCCGAGAGAGTGGCGGAGGCACAGGTTGATTTGGCTATCTGCTACTGGCGCGAAGGCGGTCTCGATGAAGCACGCGTAACATTGCGTCTAGTGTTGGATCGTCTCGTGGAATCTAAGAGCGAACAACGCCTTAGAGCTCTCCTCAATAGTGCACTGGTTGAATGGGCCGCAACCCGAGATCGTGACGCATTAAGAATTTGCAGGGAGACCGCCCCACTTTTTAATTCGAGCTCAAATGATGCTCTAAAGGGTAAATTCCATAATACGTATGCTGCGGTGCTGAGAAGTTTGGGCACTTCTGAGAATCGTGAGGCATACATTGATCGTGCGCTGGTTGAATACGCGGCTGCCAGCTACCATTTTGAACAAGCAGGACATAAACGATTCCAAGCACGCGTTGAGAATAACGTAGGATATCTCTTCGCGACAATTGGAAAATTTGCTGAAGCTCAGCAACATCTAGGTCATTCGCGTGCGTTAAGCTTAAGTGTTGGTGATCACGGCGGTGCGGCAGGCGCTGAAGATAGCCGAGCTCAAGCGTTTATATTGGAAGGCAAATACGATCAAGCTGAAAAAGCGGCACGCTCAGCGGTGCGTTCACTCAGGGAAGGTGGCGAGCAAGCAATGCTGGCAGAAGCGCTCACTACGCACGGAAAAGCGTTGGCCCGACTGAGCCAAACCCGAGTTGCTAAAACAACCTTGGACCAAGCCGTCGAGATTGCGCAAAACGCTGGCAACCCGGATCGCGGCGGCATCGCAGCCGTAACCGCTATCGAAGAACTAAGCGAATATCTCTCATCAGACGCACTACAAAACTATTACCGCACCGCTGAAACTCTGCTCTCAAATTCGCAGAACCTCAGCATCAAGTCCCGTCTCGGCGAGTGTGCTCGACGTGTTCTTTCCGTTGCGGTCACTGACGCGAATGCCACAACTGCATCAGCGGAAGCAGTGCTGTTAGAACCAGGCTTCTCTCTAGATACTGAAGTGCTCCGCTATGAAGGCAACTTGATCCGCCGCGCACTCGAAGAATCGGGTGGTAGCGTCACACGAGCGGCGCGTCTCCTGGGTGTTACTCACCAGGGACTTGCCTTCATTCTCAACGGACGACACAGCGACCTCTTATCAATTCGCACTCCGGTTAAACGCCGGCGCCGTAGCATCATTCGTAACCATTGAGTGCTCCTTCAACACTCAGCAACCTCCATGGCGCTGCTTTTCCAGAGGCAGCGCCATAGTTGTGTTGTGCTCTAACTTAAGTTCTCCTATTATCCAATTTGCGTGAGCCAAGCGATGAATTACATGATTGCCTCGTTGCTGTTGATGGTCACTTTGTACGCCACGGTCCCGGGCCAGACTACAAAACGACGTAACACAGCTCGCAAGCCCGCGGTGACGACCCCGCCACAGCCGCAACCGATTTCACAACCCACGCCAACTGCGCAACCAGTTCGACCACCAGCAGCGCGCGTCTCTCTCGTGGTGGTAAATAACCAGACCTTCACCACAGCGGATCTCGAACCCGCGGTACGTCAGGAACTGGAACATCTAGACGACAAAATTGCAGACGCGCGCAAGAGCGTGCTTGAACTGCAAATCAACACAATGCTGCTCGACATCGAGGCGAAGAAACGTCGGATTGACACGCATCGTTTGTATGAGACGGAAGTGAGCAGTCGCGTACCTGCGGCCACCCCGGCGCAAATCAAAAAATTCCTCGATGAAAATCGCCAACAGTTTGAGGGGATGGATCCAGCTCTCGCCAATCAACAAATCGCTGCTTACCTTCATGACGAAGCTGAGAACAAACTCGCAGACGATCTCGTGAATCGATTGCGAAAGTCCAACCCGGTGGTGATGGGTGTCGATGTTAACTCGCCGAGCCTGACTCCTTCTTCGATCGTCGCGACGATCGCTGGACAACCAATTAAGGCCGACACTCTGATGGAAAGATTAAAACCCATCATCTACAAGATGAAGCTCGAGGCTTATGAACTCGCTAAAAATCGAGTAGATCAATTAGTCGACGACACATTGCTGTTAGAAGAAGCTCGGCGCCGTCAGATTGGACCAGAACAGATAATTCGCACTGAGATCACCGATAAGGTGCGTCCGCCAACCGATGATGAAGTTACGAAGTTCTACAATGAAAACAAAGCTCGCATCGCCGGCGATCTGAATAGCGTGCGCAATCAGGTCGCGATCTATCTCCAAAACGAATCGCAGCAGCGCCTCGAAAAAGATTTATCAGCAAGACTACGTAAAGATGCAAACATTCGCTGGCTGATAACTGAACCACCGCAACCAGTTCAGAACATCAGTGTCGATGACGATCCGTCCCGCGGTGATGCAAACGCGCCAGTCACGATAGTTGAGTTCACTGACTTTCAGTGTCCCGCCTGCGCCGCCATGCACCCGATCCTCGACGAGGTTTTAAAATCCTCTGGCAACAAGGTTCGCTTTGTAGTTCGCGATTTTCCATTGAATCAACATGAATTCGCGCGCAAGGCCGCGGAGGCAGCTAATGCGGCCAACGCACAAGGAAAGTTCTTCGAGTACATCGCTGTGCTTTTCAAAAACCAGAAAGCTCTCGATGTGCCATCGTTGAAAAAGTACGCCAGCGAAGTGGGTCTGGACCGAGCCCGTTTTGACGCAGCCTTGGATCGTGGCGTTTACGCGGCTGAAGTCGATAAAGACGTAACCGACGGCGAGATGTACGGTATCGGCAGCACGCCCACAATCTTTATCAATGGCGTGCAACTTAAAGTCTTAAGCGCAGATGGACTAAAAGAAGCAATCGAGCGAGCAGCGGCGAGCCGGTCGAAACCAGGTTCGGCTCAGTAGGGTGGGTAAGTATCAGATGGTGGTCTCGTTAAAACCAGAACGACTCAAACGTTATAAAGACGTAGCGATGCTACTGATCAAGTACGGGCGTTCCGATTTGATCAGTGCCGCAGGTTTGGAAGGCAGTGTCCTGCCGGACGAAATCGCAGCGGAATCACAGACCGCGCCGGCGGAAGATCTCGCCAAGGATCTCGAACGGCTTGGTCCAACTTTCATCAAATTGGGCCAGTTACTTTCTACTCGTGCTGACTTGATGCCCGGACCATACCTGGACGCTTTGAGCCGTCTCCAGGATCAAATCGAGCCTTTCCCATATGAAGAAGTCGAACGAATCGTCTCCGGCGAACTGGGCGTCCGAATATCCAAGGCCTTCGCTGATTTCGAACCAACTCCACTCGCCGCAGCTTCACTCTCGCAGGTTCATCGTGCCTACATGAGAGACGGACGTGCCGTTGTCGTAAAGGTTCAGCGGCCCGATATCCGGGATCTCATCGTCGGTGATCTCGAATCACTCGGCGAGATTGCACACTTCCTTGACCAGCATACGGAACTCGGCCGGCGCTATGAGTTTGACAACATGCTCGTCAATCTCAGAAAGAGCCTGTTACGCGAACTCGACTTCACGATCGAAGCCAACAACCTGCACACCATCGGGCAAAACCTCGCTGAGTTTGAAAACATCGTCGTGCCTGAGCCGATTGACGATTTCACTACCACTCGCGTGTTAACGATGGAACATATCTCGGGCAAGAAGATCACGGCCCTGAATCCGTTGCGACTGCTCGAGATTGATGCTTCTGCGCTTGCAGAGGAGTTGTTCCGCGCATATCTCAACCAATTTCTGATCGACGGTCTATTCCATGCCGATCCCCATCCGGGGAACATTTTTCTGACGGATGACGATCGAATTGCACTACTGGATCTCGGCATGGTGGGACGCATAACACGGACTTTTCAAGATAACCTCTTACGCTTGATGCTCGCGATCAGCGAAGGAAGAGGCGAGATGGCCGCCGAAGCCGCCATAAAAATGGGTGAGGAAAAGGAAGGCTTTGATCGCTCGGCATTCAAGCGGCGCATCACCGATCTCGTATCCGATAATTCCGACGCGATCCTTAGCCGCATGAACGCAGGTAAAGTCACACTCGATATCACCCGAATCGCCGCCGACTGCTGGTTCCGCCTGCCACCCGAGTTCACAATGTTCGCAAAGGCGCTAATGAACCTGGACCGCGTAGTCTACACACTCGATCCACACTTTGATCCCAACATCATCATCCGCGAGCGCGCCAACGAGATCTTGCAGCGCAACATCCTCAAGAGTGTCTCTCCAAACAATCTTTTGTCCGGCGTTGTAGATCTGAAGGAGTTTGCTGAAAAACTTCCCACCCGCGTCAACCGGATTCTCGACGCGGCTGGGAACAATGAACTCCGTTTCAAGGTCGACGCAATCGATGAGAAGGTTGTGATGGAAGGACTTCAAAAAGTCGCGAACCGCATCACCCTCGGGTTGGTAGTGGCTGCATTAATCGTCGGCGCCGCGATGTTGATGCGTGTCGATACGTCATTCCGCATCTTTGGCTATCCCGGACTGGCGATGATCTTTTTTCTATTGGCTGCGGCTGCTGGCCTCGTGCTGGTTTTCAACATTCTCTTTTACGATGAATCGCGCCGGAAGAAACACTAGGGCTTACGTTCTTCAGCGGTCAGCATCAGTTCTCGCAAGGCAGCATTTTCCTCATCACTCAGCGCGTTAAAGGCTATCCCAAATCCCACGCCCGGTTGATACGAAGCCACCTGGCCACCGAGCGGCAACCATTGCCCCGAGGGAAGCTGGATCTCGAGATCCACAGGTTCCCCGAGTTCCACCTTTCCGTAGGTGTTGACGAAGCAACCTCCAAGGCTGACGTCGTCAACTCGGGCTTCGTGAGTGCGCGACATGCTCTTCCACTTTGCTTCGAGGAGAACCCGTTTTCGTTGACTTGTTCTGCGCTCCTGGCCCATGGTGCGCCTTTCGCGTTGAGGATTCGAACCGCCTGACGGCGTTAAGCCATTCTAAACGATGCGTCGAAACGTGACTATCAAGATTTAATGGGAGACATTTAGTTGCGTGGGAAAAGACTCGTGCTGGTACCGGGCTGTTGCGCCGGTGCGAACTTCGCAAACAGCCGGTAGCCAAGCAGGAACAGCAGAATAAACCCGAACGTCAACGGCAAGCGGGTGTCAGATTTTACGAGCATCCAGAAGTGCACCACACCAGCGATGGCGGCGAGGTAAACAAGCTGGTGCAGTCGTGCCCAACGCTTTCCACCGAGACGCTTGACCATCTTGTTCGTCGAGGTTATTGCCAGCGGAACCATCAGCACAAACGCCGTCATTCCCAGGAGGATGAACGGCCGCTTCACCACGTCCTGCGCGACACTGACCAGATTAAAAAGACGATCGAACCAGACGTAGGTGAGCAGGTGCAGCGACCCGTAGAAAAACGCAAATAGCCCGAGCATTCTTCGAACTTTGACCAGCGAGTTGACACCAAAGATTTTTCTGAGCGGCGTGATTGCGACGGTGAGGCTGAGAAAGATCAGCGTCAGCATTCCCGTTGTCTTAGTAACGAAATCAAGCGGATTGGGGCCAACTCGCTTGCGGTACAGATCCCACAGCAGCAGCACGAGCGGCACTACGGAGTTCACAAAGACGACAACTTTTGCGAAGCGCACATCACTCATAAACGCTCAAAAGTTCTTCACCAGGTCCATGCCTTGATATAGATGAGCCACCTGTTCCGCATATCCGTTGAACAACAGCGTATCGCGACGGCCATACTCACCAATCCTTCGCTCCGTGGCCTGACTCCAGCGCGGGTGCGGCACACTTGGATTCACGTTTGAATAAAAACCGTATTCGTCCGGCGCCTGTATGTTCCAGGTTGTCGGCGGTTCATCGGCGACGAGCGTTATTTTCACTACAGACTTAATACTCTTGAAACCATACTTCCAGGGGACGACGAGCCTGATGGGTGCTCCATCCTGAGCCGGCAGCATTTCGCCGTACATCCCCGTCGCCATGATCGTTAGCGGATGCATCGCTTCGTCGAGGCGAAGCCCTTCGACGTAAGGCCAATCGAGTACGCCAGTGCGCTGGTTTGGCATTCGTTGCGGGTCGAGAAGGGTTTGAAAGGCGACGTATCTTGCTTCTGATGTTGGTTCGACTTTTTCAACCAGCTTGTGCAGCGGGAAACCAACCCACGGAATGACCATGGACCAGCCTTCGACACAACGCAAACGGTAGATCCGTTCCTCGAGCGGAAACTTCAGCAACTCATCGAGGTCGAATACCTTTGGTTTATTAACCAAGCCCTCTACTAAAACGGCCCACGGTCGCGTCACAAAACCTTTCGCCGCGTAAGCAACGCCGCCTTTCGACGTGTCGAACTCGTAAAAGTTGTTGTAATTCGTGATTGCTTCCAACGGAGTCAACTTATCAGTGACCGTGAAGCCTTGCTTTCCCGCATCTTCGTGCGATGACTTGGCGACCTGCTGCAACTTGTCGCCCTCGACGCGCGGCGCCGGTGGCGGATTCAAACGACGATAAAGCAGCGTGCTCGCGGCCGCAGTTCCAGCCAACGTCGCGGCCTGAATGAACACTCGCCGATTTAAGTAAACCTGCTTATCGGTAACCTTTTCTGACTTATCAACCATGTTCAAAACCTTGCATTTAAGAATACCTCTATTACTACGAACGCAGAAGCTTGGTTGGATTTGAAAAAGGACTTTCTCATCCGTGTCGATCTGTGTTAATCCGTGGCTGTGCAAAAACCCCCGACGTTGTCTCCCAACACAACCGAACCCCAACCCGCCGACAACATTGGATTCCGAAGCAGGCTCCTGCGTTGGGGAATCGTTCTGTTTGTCGCCGTCGGTATTCTTTTGATTCCGGTTCCTTCAGGGATCACGCCGCAGTCATGGCGTTTGCTCGCGATCTTTGCGGCGACGATCACCGGATCAATCGTCCGTCCCATCCCCGGAGCGGCTGTCGTTCTGCTAGGGGTGACGGCGCTGCCCGTCTTTAGGGTACTGACAATTAACGAGGCCCTTACCGGCTATGCCGATCCGGTCGTCTGGTTAGTTCTCGCAGCCTTTTTCATTTCGCGCGGCATGATCAAGACCGGACTGGGCCGGCGGATCGCGTTTCTGTTTATCAAAGCCATTGGCAAACACTCGCTCGGACTCAGTTACGCGCTCGGTTCTACCGAGATGGTGCTGGCAACGGTGATCCCGTCCACGGGCGCGCGTTCGGGCGGCATAATCTTTCCGATTGCGAAGAGTTTGGCGGAGGCTTACGAATCGCGTCCCGGACCAACCGCGCGTCGCCTGGGCGCGTTTTTGATGTCGAGCGTTTACCAATGCAACGTGATCGTCTGTGCGATGTTTCTGACCGGGCAGGCGTCCAATCCCATCATCGCGCGCTTCGCCAAGGAAGTTACCGGGATTGAAATCACTTACGCGCGTTGGGCCATCGGCGCTATCGTTCCCGGACTCCTTTCACTCTTGCTGGTGCCGTGGGTTATCTATCGCGTCTTTCCACCGGAAGTGAAGCACACACCGGGCGCCAGCGAACTCGCGTCAACCGAACTGAAAGCCATGGGACCGATGAAGTGGTCGGAATGGTTGATGCTGCTGGTGTTTTTATTCGTCGCCATTCTTTGGATGACGAGCAAACTGCACAACATCGATTACGCGGCGGTTGCATTGCTCGGGATCAGCGTGTTGCTGATTACGGGTGTGTTGGATTGGGAAGATCTCATCAGCGAAAAAGCAGCTTGGGGTGTGTTCATCTGGTACGGTGGTTTGATTCGCATGGCCGAAGCACTTGGCCAGACCGGCATTACGAAGAGATTCGCTGAAGCGTCGGCCAGTTTAACCACCGGTTGGAAATGGTGGCTCGCGCTGGCGTCGTTGCTCTTGATTTATTTCTATGCGCACTACGTTTTTGCAAGTATCACGGCACACGTGACCGCAATGTTTGCTCCGTTTCTAATCGTGATACTCGCCGCGGGAACACCAACATACCTCGCGGTGCTTTCATTGGCTTACTTTTCCAATCTCGCGGCTGCGCTGACTCATTTTGGTACCACGCCCGCGCCGATCTACTTCGGCGCCGGTTACACTACGCAACGCACCTGGTGGGGCTTGGGACTACTGACGTCCCTGATAACGATCTCAATTTGGAGCGTAGTCGGTTTTACCTGGTGGAAAGTCCTGAAACTTTGGTAACAAACATGGCCGGATACTCTGGAACTCCTTTACCTAAAAAGCTCGGTATCAAAGAAGCCGCGCGCATCGCACTGGTCAATGCGCCGAAAGACTTTCAATCAGAATTAGGCGAACTACCCGCCGACGTGAAGTTCCTCAAGCCCGCAACGAAATCACTCGACATCATCGTCTTCTTCGTTCTCTCAGAGCGCGTGCTCGCTCGAGATTTCGCAAAGCTTGCTGAAAGGCTCGTTGCAAACGGAATGATATGGATCGCGTGGCCGAAGAAGAGTTCAGGAGTAACAACCGATTTGTCTGAAGGACGCGTACGACAAATTGGTTTGGACGCAGGACTGGTTGACGTCAAGATCTGCGCGGTTGATGACACGTGGTCAGGTCTCAAGTTTGTTTACCGGCTCAAGGATCGACCAAGCCGCACGTGAGACGAGTTTCTCTTCCACAGTTTTCCACAGATCCTGAGGAAATCTTTGTGGAAATCCGCGCGCTGAGTTTTACAAAGCTGTTACAAACGCACACTTAGAACACTTTGCACACATTAGCGGCGCACGCAAAAAGCTTTACGAATGAACGTCTTAACACTTATTGGCGCATCAAGTTCGCACTTGCGAGGAGTGGGTTGGACCATCTGTTTTTCGATGTCTACTAATTGTGGGACCAGCCGAATCAAGTACAAACTAGTTGCGCCAAACATTCGGCGAACGGTTTTTTAAGACGTGCTCGGCACTCGAATTCGCTAATGAATTCGAAGCTCTCTCCGTTGCGTTTGCGACAATTCAGACACACAATTCGAGCGCACATTGCCAGTGATGTGATCACGTATCCTCACGTATCAGAGTTGTTTGCGTTGCTAGAAAGAGATCTTGAACGGAGGATCGATTGACAAAAAATTGGAGTTGATTTTGAGTCGAAACAAATCTGAAAAAGGTGTTGCAAAAAAAGTGTCGATAACTATAATGCGATTCCCTCGCTGAACATATTGATTGCCATTATAAGTTTTGATCAGCGGCCTGTTAGAGGATCGTTTGAAGGTTAACTAGCTCTCATCTTTTTCTCGCAATTGCCCGGAGACCTTCAACCGAAATACACCAGGTAAGTAAGTGGGGCGTGACTAAGTGCGGTGGTTGCGCAGGGCAATCCAGGCGATCGCGCCCAGTGGGATCTTCGCCAAAAAAATAACCCCCAATAAGATGTCCTTGCCGGAGGCGTTAAGTGCCGGATGAGGGTGTAGTGTTGTCCGATTTCGGATTGCAGACCTAGTCTGAATGCCCAGTGGAGTTGTGGAAATGATCGAAATACTGTCTTCCCCCCAGGTAAAACATTGTCCTATTTGCTCAAAAGAACTTCCGATCTCTGAATTTGGAATTTGTCGCGCACGTAAAGACGGACGCAATCTCTATTGCAAGAGTTGCATCCGGCAAAAGGTTACGCAAAGCCGTCGGGCTTTGAAGGAATACAAGTCAGCTCGCAAGAAATATATTTCGCAGCAAGTTGAAATTGCAGAACTGCTTTCAGGCGATGCCTCCGGTCAGGGTGGTTATCCCGCGAAAGCAATGAGCAAGTTGTCTCCAGTCGAGCGCGTGCGTGATGCGATCCGAAGAGGGTCGCAAACACAGCGTGAGATTGCCCAGGAAACCAAACTCGGAAAAGACGAAATCGGCGACGCGTTAGCCAATCTTCTGCTCTGGACGCACGAGATTAGGACTCAGGTGGTAGATAACACGCGGCTCTATTTCCTGAATGACAGCGCCGATTCAACAGTGGACGATGAACCGAGTCTTCCGGCACGAAAACGCGACGTGCCGAGTTCGTTCAGTTCTTTGCAAGGGTTAATGCCCGGCAGGAATCCGGAAGGTGAACCCGGAAAAATCGGAGGTTGGGTGGCAGCCTAGCCTCCGCTCATTTTTGGAGTGCGGCGGTCCGCCGTCGCACTCCAGGAAGGTGCTCACCTTCAGTTCGCGAAAGCTTCGAGGACCTCACTGGCGTGATCCTCAGGCTTCACCTTCTCGAATACTTTTTTGATCTTTCCTTTCTCGTCGATCAAAAAGGTGGTTCGATGAACACCCATGTACGTTCGCCCCATGAATTTCTTCTCTCCCCAAACACCATAAGCCTCTGCGATCGCTTTATCCGTGTCGGCTAAAAGTGTGAACGGGAGTTTGTACTTAGTAACGAACTTTTTGTGGGAAGCTTCATTGTCAGGCGAAACACCTAACACGGAAATACCATTCTTTTTGAACCTGGCAAAGGCGTCACGAAACGAACAGGCTTCTTTGGTACAGCCGGGCGTGTCGTCTTTGGGATAAAAATAGAGCACTACTTTCTGACCGCGCAGGTCTTTCAAGCTGACTGTTTCGCCGTTGGCGTCTTTGGTTTTGAATGCCGGTGCAGTAGAACCCTCTTTGAGCATGTTTCTTCCTTTGTTGTTTGCGATGGTCTAAAAGCCGGATTGTAGAGGATCAGGGTCAATTTCATGAAAGCATCAACAAAAAACAAACAGAACTATTGGATGGTAAAGCAGGAGCCGGAAACTTACTCCTGGGACGACTTCGTAAAGGACGGCAGCACTGACTGGTCCGGCGTGCGAAACTATCAGGCGAGAAACAATCTGCGCGCGATGAAGCCAGGTGATAAGGTACTCTTCTATCACTCCGGAAAAGGAAAGGAAGTCGTCGGTCTGGCAGAAGTGACCAAGGCTGCGTATCCTGATCCAACTGCCGACGATCCGCAGTGGGTTGCAGTCGACCTGAAGCCGGTGAAGCCTTTGGCGAATTCGGTCCAATTGGCGGCGATTCGTTATGACAAGCGCTTGAGCCAGCTTCCACTCATCCGTCAGTCGCAACTTTCGGTGATGCCGTTGACGAAGGATGAATTCGACGTGATAGTGTCGATGGGAAACAGCAAGGCGCGCAGACGTTAGGAGGTAAAGATGTTCAAGCAAATTGATTACACGATGGTTGTCGTTTCCGACATGAAGCGCTCGGTCGAGTTTTATCGCGAGAAACTCGGGATCCCGTTGAAGTTTGAATCACCGGATTGGACTGAGTTCGCGACCGGTGCGACGACACTCGCGCTGCATGGCGGCGGCGTTCCCGGCCCACCGCCGGCTGGTGACCCGTCAAAAGTCGCAGGCGCGTGCTCGATTGGATTCAACGTCGACGATGTCGATAAGACCTATGAAGAGTTGAAAGCGAAAGGGATCAGGTTTGTGATGCCCCCGACGCAACGCGAAGGTGAGGGAATCAAACTCGCCGTCGCGATCGATCCGGATGGTTTGCCGGTCTCGTTCGCGCAACTCATCGGGCACGGAG
>Ga0068864_100002201_pt1 | contig 16086 bp, 16 predicted proteins | sample KBSSwiS72_FD_66586 | JGI IMG/M metagenome (GOLD analysis project Ga0068864, IMG submission 66586) | Switchgrass rhizosphere microbial communities from Kellogg Biological Station, Michigan, USA - KBS Switchgrass S7-2 | ecosystem: Host-associated > Plants > Roots > Rhizosphere > Soil ... | reverse complement strand
GCGAAGTTCTACGAGCAGTCTTTCGGCATGCAGCGCGTGCGCCAGTCGCCAACCTCGATCGGGCTGTCGGACGGCTACATGAGCCTCGTGATCATCGATCCCTCCAATGTCAACATGAAAGGCGAGACGCGCCGGGGATTGCATCACATGGGCTTTCTGATTGACGACATGGAAGAGATCACGGCCAAGGTCGAGGCGAACGGCGCCACCTATCACGGCGAGATTCTCGGTTCCGGCAAAGGGCCGCTGACGGAGCGCAAGTATCTCGACCCGCTGGGATCGATGTTCGACATCACTACCGCCGATCACGCGCGCGAAACATGGCGCATTCCGGTAGAGTCTAAGTGATTCGCTGCCGGGGCAATCTCCGGCGAAGGAGAATCCGTGCCTGAATATTTTCGCGTAGTCGTGGGCGCGCTGGCGATGATTGCGCTCGCGGCGCCCGCGTCGGCGGCATCGCCAGGCGAATATCCGAATCGATCGATCCGTCTGGTGGTGCCTTTCGTAGCCGGGGGTAGTACCGACATTGTCGCGCGCCTGGTTGCGCAGAAGCTTACCGAGCAGTGGGACAAGCAGGTCGTCGTCGACAACCGCTCGGGCGGTAACGGCGCGATCGGCATGGAGATCGCGGCGCGTGCGGTCCCGGACGGTTATACGCTCGTGCTCGGCTATATCGCGAATCTGGGTACGGGTCCCGCGCTCAATCCGAAGCTGCCGTACGATGCGATCAAGGATTTCGCGCCGATCTCGCATATCGTCACCGCACCGAGCATTGTCGTGATTTATCCCGGACTGCCGGCCAGGAACCTGCAGGACGTGATTGCGCTCGCGCGCGTGAAGCCGGGTGCCATTGCGTGGGGTACGTCAGCCGTCGGCAGCATCGGGCATATGTCGGGCGAATTGCTCAACCGTCTCGCCGGCGTGCAGATGACTCACGTGCCATACAAGGGCGGCGGGCAGGCGGTGGTCGACGTGGTCGGCGGCCAGATACCGATGGTGATCATCGGCATGACCGCGGCTACTCCTCATGTGCGCGCCGGGCGGTTGCGCGCGATTGCGACAACGGGTGCCAAGCGCTCGTTCGCTTTTCCCGACGTGCCGACTGTCGCGGAGCAGGGCTTTCCCGGATTCGCCGCGGATGCGTGGTATGGCTTGCTCACGACCGCAGGCACGCCGCGGCCCATCGTCGACAAGCTTAACGGCGAAGTCATCCGCATCATGAAGCTGCCCGAGTCGAAGGAGCGCATGGCGAATGTCGGATTCGAAATCGTCGCCAGCAGTCCCGCTGAATTCGCGCAGCTGATCCGCGAAGAGATTCCCAAATGGACCAAGGTCGTGCGCGAGGCGGGCATACGCGCGGAATAGCATAGACTGGCTTCGACAAATCAAAAACCAAGGGAGAAAATGCATGAGAACCGCATCGATCGCAGCCGTTGCACTGCTGATTTCAGGCATTGCTAGCGCGGCCGAAATCAAAGTTGCCTCCACGCAGGCCACCGAAGAGGCCTATAAGGAGCTCGTCGCGCAATTCGAGAAAAGCACGGGGCACAAGGTCACGACGTACTATTCCGGCACGCTCAACGTCCAGAAGCGTATCGCGGACGGCGAGCCGTACGACCTCATCATCATGGCGGGCCCGGCGATCGACGATCAGATCAAGCTCAGCAAGGCAGTCGCCGGCAGCCGCGTCGATTTCGCGCAATCGGGCACCGGCATGGCGGTAAAGAAAGGCGCGCCTAAACCGGACATCGGCTCGGTCGACGCCTTCAAGAAAGCGCTGCTCGCCACCAGATCGATCGGCTATTCGACCGGCCCGAGCGGCATGTACATGTTGAGCGTATTCGAGAAACTGGGAATTGCCGACCAGGTGAAGAGCAAGCTCAAGCAAACGCCGTCAGGCGTGTTCGTCGGCACGCTGATCGCCACGGGTGAAACTGAGGTCGGTTTTCAGCAGATCAGCGAGCTCGTGCATTTCGACGGCATCGATTACGTCGGCCCGCTGCCGGGCGATCTGCAGCGCATGACGATGTTTTCGACCGGCATCCACGCGGGCGCGAAGCAGGCAGAGGCGGCGAGGGCGTTGGTCAAATACATTACCGCACCGGCCGCCGCGCCGGTCATTCGGAAGCACGGGCTCGAACCAGCGAGTTGAACGGCTAGAAAAACGAGCGAGCCACAGAGGGCACAGTTCACAGAGGGCAAACAAACCAGAACGATTCGATTTTTTGCTGATTTGTTTTTGTATTTCTCAGTGTTCTCTGTGCCCTCTGTGGCAAATGTCTTAGCTTTTACTTCTTCTTGCCGCTGCGGCGCGCGATGAAGTCGAGCGTCGCCTGCGCGCACTCGTCGGGAGCGACCGCCGCGGTGTGGTAACCGTCGACCTTGATCGCGACCAGCTCCGAGTCGGGAATCTTCTTCTGGTACGCCTTGAATTCGGCGATGCTGCGGCGCTTTGTGTCGTTGGCGATGACCAGCGTCGGGCATTTCACGTTTTTGAGTTCCGGATTCAGGTCGACGCCGCCGACCCAGTTCACGTACGCGTGGCCGGTCGAAACCGCGGTCTGCCCCATCAGATCGACCCACCAGTCGACGCCGCGCGCCGGCATCTTGCTGCCCAAACGTCCGCCCATGGTCCAGCGCGACCAGCTGCGCATGCCGTAGCGGTCCATGTGATCGAGCCAGCCGGGCACCGTCGGGCCTTTGACTGGCGAGCACACGAGTGTCGCGGTCTTGATGAGGTGCGGATACAGCATCGCAAATTTCAGCACCGGCATGCCGCCGCTCTTGCCGCCAACCACATGCACCGGCTCGTGCGGCGACAATGCGCCGACCACCCTCGCGAGATCGTCCGCAAAGAGCTCGGTCGTGAATTCGAAATCCTTCGGCACCGCGCCCGTCTGCCCGAAGCCGCGCTGGTCATAGCGGATCACGCGGTACTTGCGCGAGAAATGCGGCACCCACGCGCGCCACGCTTCGGTGTTCTCGGTGAAGCCGTGCACGAATACGACCGTCTCGGGCGTCGTCCACGCGTCGGTGTGATCGTCGATCTTGTAAAAGAGTTTGAGGTCCGGCGACAGATCTAGAAACGGCATGGGGTTCCCCTGATGATGCGGGCGCGAACGCGCGCTGCAAAGTTCGTTTGCGAGATTCTACCCTGCGCCCGAGAGTGCGCTCAACCGGTATCGATGTGCCGTGCTAAACTTTGCGCTGCTTTCCGGCGCGCGATTTCAAACTGCGCGCCGTCCGCTAGACGAGGAGAAAAAAATCATCCGCTTCCCATATTTGTTCAGGGTATTTGCGTGCGCTGCTTTCGCGGCGCTGCCGGCCGGCGCGCACGCGCAGTGGCAACCGACGCGCAACGTCGAAATTGTCGCGCCCGCCGCGGCGGGCAGCGCGCTCGACGCCGTCGCGCGCCTGATGCAGAAAGTGCTGCAGGACAAAAAAATGCTGAGCGCGAATCTTACTGTCGTCGACAAGGCGGGCGGCGGCAACGCGGTCGGCTTCAACTACCTGAACTCGCGTCCGGCCGACGGTCACACCGTGCTCGTGACGCCGTTCACCATCATCACCAACAAGATCACCGGCGCCAATCCGATCAACTATCAGGACATCACGCCAATCTCCATGCTCGCCGACGAGCACATCGCATTCGTGGTGAACGCCAATTCGCCGCTCAAGACGGGAAAGGATTTGCTCGAGCGCATCAAGCGCGACCCCGCGTCGGTGAGCATGGCGCTCGCGGCGGCGCTCGGCAACGCCAATCACATCGCGATGAGCCTCGTCGGCAAGGCGGTCGGCGCCGATCCCAAGCGCTTTCGCATCGCCGTGTTTAATTCGAGCGGCGAATCGATCACCGCGGTGCTCGGCGGCCACGTCGAACTCGCGATCACGACCACCGGTCTCGTCGGGCCGCATGTCCAAGCCGGCCGCGTGCGCGTGATCGCGGTCGCGTCCGAGAAGCGGCTTGCCGGCGCACTCGCGCAGACGCCGACGTGGCGCGAGCAGGGCGTCGACGTCGTGTTCAGCAGCTGGCGCACGCTGATCGGCCCGCGCGGCATGGCCCCGGAGCAGGTCGCCTACTGGGATGGATTGATGGCGAAATTGTCGACGCAGGACGAATGGCTGCGCGATCTCGACCAGAACGCGCTCACGCCGGCGTATATGAATTCGGACGCGACGAAAAAACTCCTCGCGCAACAGGCGGAAACGCTGCGCGGCATCCTGACCGATCTCGGGCTTGCGCGCTAACGCGGTGCGGAAATATTTTCTCGCGGCTGCCTGCGTGCTCGGCGCGGCGTCCGCAAGCGCGCAGTCCTATCCGATCAAACCCATACGCATCGTCACCAACGAGCCCGGCGGCGGACTCGATTTCGCGCTGCGCGTGATGACGCCGGCACTGTCGAGCGGTCTCGGCCAACAGGTCATCGTCGACAATCGCGGCGGCGCCGGCGGCGTGATCGCCGCGGACATCGTCGCGAAAGCGTCGCCCGACGGCTACACGCTGCTTTACTACAGCAACGGCATATGGACGCTGCCGCTGCTGCAGAAAGTGCCTTATGACTTCGTGCGCGATTTCACGCCCGTCACACTGGCTGCAAGCTCGCCCAACATACTCGTTGTGCATCCGTCGCTGCCCGTCAATTCCGTTGCCGAATTGATTGCGCTCGCGAAAGCAAAGCCCGGCACGCTCAACTACGCGTCGGGCGGACGCGGCGCGCCGACGCACCTTGCCGCGGAGCTCTTCAAGTCGATGGCGGGTGTGGACATCGTGCACATTCCTTACAAAGGCAGTGGACCGGCCTTGATCTCGCTGATTGGCGGCCACGAGCAGTTGATGTTCACCGTCGCGGTCGGCGGGCTCGTGCACGTGAAAGCGGGGCGCCTGAAACCGCTCGCCGTGACGAGCGCGAAACCATCGGCGCTGCTGCCAGGCCTTCCCACCGTTGCCGCCTCAGGATTGCCGGGCTACGAATCGGTGTCGATTCAGGGCTTGTTCGCGCCGGCCAAAACGCCGGCTGCGGTCGTGCAGCGCCTGCAGCATCAAGTCGTGCGCGTCGTCGCACGCGCGGAGGTGAAAGAAAAGTTTTTCAATGCCGGCACCGAAGTCGTGGGCAGCACGCCGGCGGAATTCGCCGCCGCAGTTCAGGCTGACATGACGGCGATGGCAAAGGTTATCCAGGCGGCGGGAATACGCGCGGACTGATGTTGTTAAACGAATTGCGCGACAATCCCCATAATTCAGGGGAAGCGACAAGTCAAAAACCTGAACCGTCATTCCGGCGTAGGCCGGAATCCAGTTTGTTTCTATCGCCTGGACACTGGCTTGCGCCAGCGTAACGGACCTGACTAATGAATTCCTAAATGTTACCAAGGGGGCACAAATGGCAGCACTACTGAAGAACGCAGTCAAAGAAATGATGAAAGAAGGCAAGCCGGCGCTCGGCATGATCGCGCGGCTCGGCCGCTCAGGCGACATCGCGCGCATCGCCAAGACGACCGGCCACGATTTCGTGTTCGTCGACGGCCAACACGCGCTGTATTCGGTCGAGACGACCGGCCACATCGCGCAAGCGGCGCTCGGCTGCGGCGTGGTGCCGATGGCGCGCGTGCGCAGTTGCGACGATCCCGACACCCAAGTGTTGCTCGACAACGGCGTGATGGGAATCGTGTTTCCCGATATCAACACCGCGGCGGAAGCAAAGCGCGCAGTCGATCGCGCCAAGTTTCCGCCCGTCGGCCGCCGCTCGGTATCGGGCAGCTACACGATGTTCGATTTCCGCCCGGTGTCTACCGCCGACGCGGTCGCCACGCTCAACGAAGCGACGCTGGTCGTGTGCATGGTGGAAACGCAGGAAGGCCTCGACAACGTCGATGCGATTGCGGCGGTCGACGGCGTCGACGTCATCCACGTCGGATCCAACGATTTGATGACGTCACTCGGCAAGCCCGGCCAGTACGGCACGCCGACGCATATCGCCGCACTCGACAAAATATTCGCCGCGGCCAAGAAGCATGGCAAGTTTGCCGGCGTCGGCGGCGACCGCAATGCCGAGCGCCAGGTCGAGTTTATCCGCAAAGGCGCGCGTTTCCTGACGACTAACAGCGACATCGCGTTCATGGCCGCGGAAGCGTCGCGCGTGACCGGCGAACTGCGCAAGGCGCTCGGCGCTTGAGTTTGTTTAATGCCGTTGTACTCGGCGCGTCCGCGTTTGCGGCGATGCACGCGCATGCCGCCGACACGTTTCCGGCGCGCCCCGTCCGCATGATAGTGCCGAGCGGCGCCGGCGGCGTCACCGACGTGCTGGGCCGCATTCTTGCGCACAAGCTCGGCGAGAATCTCGGCCAGCAGGTGGTGATCGACAACCGGCCCGGTGCGAGCGGCATCGTCGGTTCGCAGATCGTCGCCACGGCGGTCCCTGACGGCTATACGCTGTTGATGGTATTTCCGTCGCACGTGGTCAACCCGTTTCTGTACAAAACGATGCCGTACGACACTGAGAAGGCGTTCGCGCCGATTACTATCGTCAGCACGGTGTCGTTGCTGCTCACCGTGAACCCCGAGCAGCCGGTTAGAACGACACAGGAGTTGATCGCGTACGCGAAAGCGAACCCGGGTAAATTAAATTACGGCACCGTCGGCAGCGGGAGTCTTGGGCATCTGGGCGCCGAGCTGTTCCGCTCGATGTCGGGCACGCGCATGACGCAGATCGCGTACAAAGGCAGCCCGCAAATTCTGGCGGCGCTGATTGGCGGCGAGATCAACATGTACATGGTCGCGTCGATCAGCGGCGTGATGCCACAGCTGAAATCAGGCCGCGTGCGCGGGCTCGGTGTGAGCACGAAACAATCGCTGCCCGTATTGCCGAACGTGCCGCCGATCGCCGACGCTCTGCCTGGCTACGAGGCGCGCGGCTGGAACGGCATCTTCGCGCCGGCCGGCACGCCGAAGCACATCGCCGAGAAACTGCATCGGGAAATCGTGAAGATCGTACGCTCGCCAGAGTTCGCGCAGAATCTGATGGCGGAAGGCGCGACTGCGGTGGGTAATACGCCCGAGGAATTCGCCGCGGTGATCCGCGCCGACATGAAGAAGTGGGCGGCGGTGATCAAAGAAGCGGGGATCAAGGGCGAGTAGGCCGCGCTCGTCATTCCCGCGAAGGCGGGAATCCCGACGCTTTAGTGCATTCCTGAACGCTCGCCTGCGCGGGTCGATGCAGCAGCGGCTTTTTCTCCGTCAGCGTTTCGAGAAACGCCACGATTTCGTCGATCTGCGCTGAAGAGAGATTCAGAGGCCGCAATATGCTGTCCGCGGCGCGCTGAGCGACCGGCTCTCCGGGCTCGGCATGCTGGTGCGGTACCGCGAGGTGCATCTTGACCGCGTCGATCCCGGAATAATGTCCGACCACATCGCGCAGATTGGTCAGGCTGCCGTTGTGCATATACGGCGCGGTCAGCGCGACATTGCGCAGGCCCGGCACTTTGAACGCCCCATAGGCTTCAAGGTTGAGCGTTACGTGCTGCGTGCTGACGGCGTTCGCACCGGAGCGATCGTCGTTGTGCGGCGTCAGCCGGTTGAAACGGCTGGCGAGCACGGTCTTGATGCCGTCGTAACGTCCCCAGTCGAAGCGCCCGCCCGCGGTGCCGACCGGAATTCCCGTCTTGTCGAATTCGCCATTGGTGAATTGCGGCCCCAGGTGACATACGCTGCATTTCGCCGCGCCGATGAAGAGCCGCAGCCCGCGTTGCGCCGCGGCGGGATAGCGCGCCGCGGTTTTGCGGTCGCCGCGCACGAGCGCATCGCGAAATTCATCGAACAGCGTGCGGCCGCTGACGAGTGATTCCTGAAACGCGGCCAGCGCTTTGCCGATGTCGGCGAACAGCGCTTCGTCATCCGCCGGCGGCGGCTTGCCGTATGCCAGTCGATAGCGGCAGAGCAGATCGGGCTGCGACCGGATCAGCGCCGCGACGTGCCGCTCTGCGCCGCCCATCTCGCGCGTATCGAGCATCGGCCGCAAGCTCGCGGCCCACAGGCTGTCGGCAGCACCACTCCAGCCGAACCAGCGGTTGAACCGCGCATTGACGACGCTTTTAGTGTGGCGTTCGGTCTCCTGCAGGCCGACCGCGACTGCGCGGCCATCGCTCCATCCGGATTCCGGCACGTGGCAGCTCGCGCAACTGATGGCGCCGGTGGTCGAGAGGCGCGGGTCGAAGAATAACCGGGCACCAAATTCAACCGCGCGCGGATTGCCGGAAACGCGATTGCTCGCATCGCTCGTGAGCGGGGGCGGCCACGGGCCGTGCTGACGGATCGCCGCGATTTCCGCGCGGCTGAAAGCGAGGATTCCGTCCGCGTGAGCTGGAATGCCCGAGCACAGCAGGAGCGCGGCCGCACCGGCTAGACGAGCCCGGCGCATCGCCCCTGGCATCGCGGATTACTCGAGCACCAGCACGTCGTGGCGGTCGGTGTTGGTCACCAGTCCCGGTATATTAGTGCCGGATTGGACCGAGCCGCTGACGAGATGGAAGCGGTTGCCGATGAACCCGCCGGCGAGTCCGTGCCGCGGCAACGGCATGGGCGGCAGCCGCGACCACGCATTGACTTTCGGGTCGAAGGCTTCGACCGTCGTGTACGTCGCCCAGTAATCGCGATGGCGGATTTCGCCGCCCGCCACATAGAGGCGTCCGTTCTGCACGCCCCACGTGGTTGCGCTGCGCGGCGTCGGCATCGGCGCGCGCAATACCCACTGGTCGGTTCCGGGGTTGTACTCCTCGACAATATCCACGTTGAGTGCATTCGGAATGAACACCGAACCGGCGCGGCCGCCGGCGATGTAAATGCGACCGTCGATGACGCCCGATGCGGCGTGGTTACGCGGCGTCGGCAGGTCGGCGCGTTTTGAGTACGTGTTGGCGGCAGGATCATAAACGTCGTGCGTGCCGACCGAAACATTGCGCGACGGATGCAGCCATTCCTCCTTGGCGCCGGACGGCAATGTTGCGCCGCCGATCAGATGGACGCGTCCGTTCACCGTCACCGCGCTGATGGAGCCGCGCGCCTGCGGCACCGGCGCGAGCGGCTTCCACGTATCGGCCTGCGGGTCGTACTCCCATGCATTGTTGACCGGGATCCACGTCGGCTGGCCTTTCTCGGGCAACGTGTAGCCGCCGAACATGTATATGCGCCCGTTCACTTCGGCGAGCGCAAAGTGGTGGTGATACGCCGGCATGTCGCGCTTGCGCGTCCAGCGGTCGGCGGCGGGATCGTATTCCATCACCATGCCGATCGGCTTCCACGCGATTGCCAGGCCGCCGAACACGTACAGCTTGCCGCCGGCGGCGATGCCGTAGACTTCTTCCGCGCCCTGCGGAATCGGCGCCGCGGTTACCCATTTCTGCGCGAGCGCGGGGCCGTTCAGCAGACCCAGCATCAAGAACGCAACTGCGATGCCGGCGGCACCAAAGTATTTTGCTTTCATCGTTTGCTCTCCCCAGGTTTTTTGCTGCGCGTTATTATTTGCTGGCTGCGTGGTCGTTCGATGCGATCAGGGGATGGGCTTCAGGCGGAGTTCATCTGCCGTGCCGCTGACGAAACCGTAGCGAGCGTATACCGCCTGACCTTCCGCCGACACGAGAAATTTCAGATAAGTGGCCGCGGCGCTCGCCCTGGGTGAATCGCGCAGCGGACCGATGGCGTAGGCCACTTCATCGCGCAGACTGTCCGCCGGCGGCAATTGCACGCCTTCAACCGGTGCGCCTTCGCGCACGGCTTCGATAGCCTCGGTTTTCCACACGATGCCCGCGTCGGCGGTTCCCTGGCGAATGCGGTCTGGCGTTTCCCGATGATGCACCGCGGTGAACCAGTTGTTCGCGGTCGTCTGGCAGGAGTAACACTCCTTGCCGCCGGATATTTGTTGCCAGATGCCGTGCCGCTCGAGTACCTTGCGTGCGTAAAACTGCATGATCCCTTCGTTAACCGGGTTGGGCATCGAAGTCTTCACGTCCGCCCGCGCCAAGTCGCCGATGCCGAGCACGCGCTTCGGATTGCCCTTCGCAACCATGATCTGCATTTCGTTGTGCATGTACGTTGCGTAATTGTCCATCAGACCGGCCTGGCGCAATTTCTGCAGGTGGCCAAGGTTCACCGACGCATAAACGTCCGGCCGGCCGGGATAGTCTTTTCCTTCGTAGCGCCAGCCGCCCGCGAGTATGGCGTCCGCGATCAGGCCGGGCGGCAAGGTAATCAACCCGACGCTGACTTCAGGGTTCAGTTTCTGGAACGCCTGCACCACGTCATCCATCGCGAAGAACTGGTTGCCGGCCAGCCAGAGTATGAGCCCGGCTTCCTGCGGCATGCGAGCGAGCGCTTCCGCGCCGCGCAACGTATTGGCGCCTGCGAGATATAGTTTGAGGTCGCTATCCTTGCCCTGAGGTATTTGCGCGAACCCGGGCGCTGCGCCGCTCTGCGCGTAAACCGCGGCGGACGCCAGCGCCAGAATACCGGCGAGAAAAAGACCGCATCCGCCGATTGCTTTATTGCGCATGCCGGCCAGCTTGCTCCAGGGTCGACAAGGTGGCTGCAAATTGCAACCGCTTAAGTGCGAACCTTGCACCTAAGCCGGTTCGTACTTGAGCCGCTTCACCTTCTCCATGTTCGTGCCTTCGAGGCGGATCAGGCGCGTCGGGCCGGCACGGCTCGGTGAATGGAGATCGCCTTCGTTGTAGACATGCGCGACGCCGGGTGTGAGCTTGTACTTTGTTTTGTGCTTGACCTTGCCCGGCTGGTCGGGGCTCGCGGGACTCACGAGTTCCCAATCGGACATCGCGGTTTCGCCGGCGACCTGGCCGTAAATCGCCCACGAAGGGCCGTGGTCGTGCGGCGGGCTTTCTTTGGGGCCTTTGTACTGGTGCGCGAGTATGCAGAAGCCGAGCTCCGGATCTTCGTGCAGGATTTTGCGCTCAGGCGTGTTGTCGTCGAAGGTCGCCTTGATGAAGTCCTGGTCGACCAGCACTTCCTTCAGGAGCTTGCACACTTTTTCGCGGCCGGCAGGGCCGGGCTGCGACTTCAGGGCGGCGCGGAATTCGTTTGCGAGTTGGGCAACGGTATGAGCCATGGTGTTCCTCCTACGATTTATTTGGCATGCGCAAGAACGCGCCGCAATGGAACTATAACTTATTTTGCGAAGTTTCGATCAGCCGTCGCGCTTGATCACCGCTTCGATATCCGCCGCCGGCACCTTGATATTTACGCCGGCGCGCTCTTCCTGCAGCAGCATTGGCACGCGCGAATCGCGCGCAGCCCAGCCGCGGGTCAGGGCCTCGGTCATGTCGGCGCGCGTGAGCTCCGCGATGCGCATCGGCACGCCGACATCGCGCGCCAACTCGGTCGCGAGCATCACGTCCTTGTGCGCGAGCTTCAGCGTAAAATCCGGCGGATCGAATTCACCGCGCAGGAATTGTTTGCCCAGCCGGTCGAACGAACGCTGACGCCCCAGCGAGCACTGGCGCACCGCCGCCCACAGCGCCAGCGGCTCGACGCCCGCCTTGACGCCCATCGTAAATACTTCGGCGAGCGCGGTCTGGATTGAATAGCCGGCCATGTTGTGCACGAGCTTGGCTACCGAGCCCGCGCCGATCGGGCCAATGTAGATGACCTGGTCGCCTATTGCGTCAAGCGCGGGCTTGAACTTGTCGAAAACAGCCTTGTCGCCGCCGACGAGCAACGCGAGCTTGCGGGTTTTCGCGCCGCTGGGGCCGCCGCTTACGGGCGCATCGAGCAGGGCGATGCCTTTGGCCGCAAAACGCGCGTGCAGCTTGCGGATGACGGTAGGCGAATTGGTCGACAGGTCGAACCATGCGGTGCCCGGCTTCATGTGCTCGATCAATATGTCGGCGACCGCTTCAACTTCGCGCGGTCCGGGCAGTGAGGTGAATATGACTTCCGAATGCGCGGCGATCTCTCGCGGCCCGTCGGCCCAAGTCGCACCCGCTTTCAGATGCGGCGCCGCGGCATCGCGCCGCAGGTCGTTGACGGCCACTTCGTGTTCGCCTGCCTGCAGGTTGAGCGCCATGGACGCGCCCATCGTTCCCAAGCCTATGAATCCAGCACGCATGATGATTGACCTTTATTAGATTGTTTGCGGATTGACAGCGCCGCTGCGGTGGCGGCGCGGTGATTCATTATATGATGGCGCGAGGAGGAATAACTATGACCTATCGACTGCGCGCCGCATTATGCGGCCTGCTGCTTGCTGCGTCCGGCCTTGCCGCCGCCGAAGTGCAGGAAATCAAAATACCGAAGGGCGCCGGCGGCATCGGCTTTCTGCCGCTGCTCGTGATGGAGCAGCAGAAAATCATCGAGAAGCAAGCAGCGCAGCTCGGCAACAGGAATCTGAAAGTCACCTACGCCAATCTCGGCGGTCCGGCGGTGGTCAACGACGCGCTATTGTCCGGCGCCGCGCACATGGTGCCGGCGGGCCCGCCGGCATTCCTGTTTCTATGGGACCGCTCGCGCGACAGCACCCAGATCATGGGCATCGCCGCAATGAGCTCGCTGCCGATGTATCTGAACACCACCAATCCGAAGATCAGGTCGCTGCGCGACATCACGGAAAAGGACAAGATGGCGATCACTGCCGTCAAAGTCTCGATCCCCGCGATCATTATGCAGATGGCGGCGCGCAAGGAATTCGGCGACAAGGAAGTGTTCCGCTACGACCGCTACACGGTCGGCCTGCCGCATCCGGACGGTGTTGCCGCAATGCTGTCGGGCATTAGCGAGATCAACCTGCATTTCACTTCGCCGCCGTTTGTCGCGCGCGAGCTGAAAGACCCGCGCGTGCGCACCATCCTGTCGACCGACGATGTAATGGGCGGCTCGACGACATTTACGATGCTCTACACGACGAAGAAATTCCGCGACGAGAACCCGCTCACCTACAAGGCAATCGTGGGCGCCGTCAAGGAAGCGATCGACTACATCAATCGCGACAAGCGCGGCGCGGCGCAGGTTTACTTCGACTCGATCGGCGGCAAGGGCGAAACCATCGAAGAAATCATGACGACGCTGAACGACCCGAAGAATGTAATAACGATGGTGCCGCAGAACACGCTCAAATATGCGCAGTTCATGCACGAGATCGGCTCGCTCAAGAACCGCGCGACGTCATGGAAGGATTTGTACTTTCCCGAAGTTCACGACCTGCCGGGAAATTGACCGCGTTGCAGCCTGGGCGCGGTCACTCGGCCGCGATGCGCGCTTTCTTCACCACTTCCGACCAGCGCGTGATGTCGCGCGCGATGCGGTCGTGAAATTCGGCGGGGCTGGAAGCGCTGGCATCGATGCCGGCGGCGAGCAAACGCTCTTTCATTTCATCCATCGCCAGCAGCGCCGCGAGCTCGGCATTGAATCGCCGGATCACTGGAGCCGGCGTAGCTTTTGGCGCGAGCAGGCCGTACCAGCCGTCGACTTCGAAGCCCGGCACGCCCGCTTCGGCGATGGTCGGCACATCGGGTAGTGCCGCGGTGCGCCGCGTCGTGGTCACGCCGAGCGCGCGCAGTTTGCCCGCCTTGATGTGCACGCCGCCGGACGCGACGCCCGAGAAAAAAGCGGCGATCTGGCCGCCGAGCACGTCGATCAGCGCCGGTCCGCCGCCTTTGTACACGATTCCCACCATGTCGATGCCGGCGAGCACCTTGAAGAGCTCGCCCGAGAGATGTGTCGCGTTGCCGTAACCCGTATACGCATAATTGATCTGGCCGGGCCGCGCTTTGGCGAGCGCGATGAATTCCGCGACGGTTTTCGCCGGCACTGCCGGGTTCACGACGAGCACGTAGGCGCCATTGCCGATCAGGCCGACCGCGGCGAAATCTTTCAAGGTGTCGTACGGCAGCTTGCGCATAACCGACGGCGTGATCGCATGGCCGGCGGGCACAATCAGCAGGGTATGCCCGTCGGGCACGGCTTTGGCCGCCAGATCCGTGCCGATGATTGCATTGGCGCCGCCGCGATTGTCGACGACTAACTGCTGGCCGAGACGCTCGGGCAGGCGCGAGGCGACGATGCGGCCGATCACATCGACCGCGCCACCGGGTGGGAAAGGCACAATCAGGCGTACGGGTCGAGTCGGCGACCACTGCGCGCTCGCATCCGTGATGGCCGCGATGAGCGCAAAGATCGCCGCTAGCGCGATCATGCGCCTGCGGTTGACGTGGAGAATGTGCTCGCTCGGTCTGGGCATGGATTCGAACGACTGTAGCACGAGAGTGCGGCGTCGTATTCGCATCCCCGCGTGAAGTCCGATGCGGACGTGCTACGCTTGAGCGTGAATCATCGATAAAAATGTTGCGGCGTAGCAAAGCCGCACGGATCATGCAGCGAGGAGACGGGTCATGCGGATATCAGTGTGCGTGCTGTTGCTGGCCATTACCCAGTTCGCAATGGCGGCGGACGACTATCCCGTTCGTCCCGTGCGCTGGATAGTGCCGGCCCCGCCGGGCGGCGGCACCGACGCGGTCGGGCGGATCGTCGGCGCGAAGCTCTCCGAACTGTGGAAGCAACAGGTCGTGATCGACAATCGCGGCGGCGCGCAGGGCGGGCTCGGCACTGCACTCGGCGCGAGAGCTGCGCCCGACGGCTATACGATTACGTTTGCGTACACCGGGCCGGTCGCAGTGAATCCGCATCTCTATACGAGCCCTGGTTACGACACGCTGCGCGATTTCGCCGCGGTGTCGAGGCTCACCGAGCAGCCCATGATCATGACCGCGCATCCGTCGATGCCGTTTGCCAATCTGAAAGAGCTCGCTGCCTACGCGAAACAGAATCCCGGCAAGCTTTCATTTGCGTCGAGCGCGTCGGGGCAGCAGCTCGCGGGCGAGCTCTTCAAGCTCACGGCGGGCGTCGACATCGTGCACATCCCGTACAAAGGCGCGGGGCCGGCGGTGCTCGACCTGCTCGGCGCCAATGTGAATCTGATGGTTTCGAATCCGACGTCCGTGGTTCCGCACGTCAAGTCCGGCAAACTCAAGGCGGTGGGGATATTCGGCGCCAAGCGCATCGACGCGCTGCCCGACGTGCCCGCGGCGGCGGAGTCCGGGTTTCCGGACCTGGCAGCGGTCAACGAGTGGTATGGCGTCATCGCGCCCGCGGCGACGCCGCCGGCCATCGTCGCGGCATTGAACGCGGGCATCCTGCGCGCGCTGAAGTCACCGGACGTGCTGCAGCGCCTGCAGGCGCTCGGCATGAACGCCGCGCCGAGCACGCCGGCGGAGTTCAACAAGCAGATACGCGAGGACTACGCGCTGTGGGGCAAAGTCGTTAAGTTGTCGGGCGCAAAGGCGGACTGAGCTGCGTATTTGGCCGCTGGCCGGAGCAGGCATTGTCGACGGCTGCGCAGATAATGCTGGCCATGTCGGCATGCAGTCGCCCAGGGTTGTCCGCTAAGAATTTTTCGACCATCGCATATACCTGATCGTAAGTGATGCCTTTGCCCAGGCAACTGGCTAATCTTACATAGCGAATCTCATTTCTTCGACGCTCATTGACGGGCCTGGATACGGCGGGAGCATTGCTCAAGGTATCGATGACGCCCCATACGTAGCTGCGTTTCATCGCGGCAGGCCATTCCAGCCATTCCTTTCCCGACATCGCGGCCCCCGGCGCGCTAGCATTCCGTGCTGACATGGCTCGCATCTCCCAGTTGTTCATTTTTTTCTGTGCAAAATGTCATATGTTTATGGCATATGCCAACGTCCCTGCGTTTATTCGCAAGAAGCGAGCCAGTGCCATACATCACGGAACCCCCGGATTTACGTGACAAAATGCGCGAGCGAATGCGGCGTGCGGCAGAATGCAAGACGAGCTCGTCGAATAGCCGACATATGGGAGCCCGGGCGGAAAAGTTCAAAACCTTGCAGTGGTATTTAAAGCGAGCGGGTCATCGACGAAGAGCGGTCAGTTGGAGCATATGAGCTATCGAAGCAGCAACTACGCTCGATATCCTACTTGAAATTTTGGCCTGGCGACGCGCTGAGATTGCACGGCGACGCGCATTATCGGAGCCGGACTTCGAGCGAATTATGCACGTA
>Ga0068864_100002192_pt1 | contig 16114 bp, 12 predicted proteins | sample KBSSwiS72_FD_66586 | JGI IMG/M metagenome (GOLD analysis project Ga0068864, IMG submission 66586) | Switchgrass rhizosphere microbial communities from Kellogg Biological Station, Michigan, USA - KBS Switchgrass S7-2 | ecosystem: Host-associated > Plants > Roots > Rhizosphere > Soil ... | reverse complement strand
ACGCCGGTTGTGACAGGGCCGGGTTTTGCCCGCCGCGGCGAAGCGACCAAGGCCGTTTCGATCGTCGGCATCGACCCCGCGTCCTACTTCGACGTGATCGCATTGCCGGAAAAGATCGTCGCCGGTCGCGACGACGTGGGACCGACCGACATCATCATCGGCATCGAGCTCGCGAAGGACCTCGGCACCGCCGTGGGCGACAAGCTGTCGCTCGCGACCGCCGACGGCACCGCCTCGACGCTGACCGTCGCCGGCATCTTCGACTTCGGCAACAAGGGCGTGAACGAGCGCAACGTCTACGTCGCGTTGCGCACCGCGCAGAGCCTGCTCGATCTGCCCGGCGGCGCCACCAGCATCGAGGTCAAGGTGCACGATCCGTTTGCCGCGGAGGTGACAGCGCAGGCCATCCGCCACAGCGGCGACCTGCACGTCGACAGCTGGATCAGCACCAATGCGCAGTTCTTCAGCGCGATGTCGGCGCAGATCCTTGCCAATACGCTGATCCGCATCTTCGTCGGAATCACCGTCGCGCTCGGCATCGCCAGCGTGCTCGTGGTCTCGGTCGTGCAAAAGTCGAAGGAGATCGGCATCCTGCGCGCCATGGGCACGGCCCGGGCTCAGATACTGCGTGTCTTCCTGCTACAGGGCGGTTTCATGGGGCTCACCGGCGCGCTGCTCGGCTCGTTGCTCGCGTGGGTCTTTCTGCTGCTGTGGCGCGGCGTGGCAACCAATCCCGACGGCTCGCCGCTGTTCGTCGTGGTGATCGAGCCTTCGCTCTTCGTGATCGCGTGTATCGGCGCGATGGGCGTCGGCACCCTTTCCGCCCTCGTGCCCGCGCGTCGCGCCGCCCGCCTGGATCCCGCGGTGGCGATCCGTGGCTGAGGCGGCGTCCAGTGTCGAGACGTTGCGCCTCGAGGCCGTGCGCAAATCCTACGCCGTCGGTACACCGGTCGAGGTGGAAGTCCTGCACGGCATCGATCTCGTTCTGTGCCGTGGCGAATTCGCCGCGCTCATCGGGCCGTCCGGCTCGGGCAAGAGCACGCTGCTCAACCTGATCGGCCTTCTCGACCGACCAACCTCCGGCCGCGTCGTCGTTGCGGGCGAGGACGCGGGCGCGCTCAACGAAACCGCAGCAACCAACCTGCGCGGGCGCGCCATCGGCTTCATCTTCCAATACCACCACCTGTTGCCGGCGTTCACTGCGCTCGAGAACGTGATGATGCCGATTTTCGCGACCCGCGGCCGTGCCGACGACGACATGCGCACCACTGCCGCGGCACTGCTCGATCGCGTCGGCCTCACCCGCTGGCGCGACCACAAGGCCTCCGACATATCCGGCGGCCAACAACAACGGGTCGCCATCGCTCGATCTCTCGCGATGAATCCCGCACTCGTGCTCGCCGACGAGCCGAGCGGCAATCTCGACACCGAGAACGCCGATGCCGTGTTCGACCTGATGCGCAGCGTCAATGCCGCGAGCGGGACGACATTCCTGATCGTCACCCACGACCCGCGGCTCGCGCAACGTTGCGACCGCATCGTCGAGCTCGTCGATGGACGCATTGTGTCCGACGCGATCAACGGCAACGTCCTTCGGCGCGATTGATCAGCAATGCGCCGAGCCGTGGATCGATATCGACGTTGATGCCGAAGCAGGATTGCCGGACACCCAGTCCGGCGGAGTCGTTCGCTCCGAATCCACCACGACAAGGTAGCGGCCGGGCCATGGAGTCTGCATTCGATCGGGCCGCAGCACCCACAATTGCCGGCCCTCTTTCACTTCGGCCTCGTAGTCGGCATCGAGCAGGCCGTAACGGTCGATGAATGCATTCAGCGTCGCCGGAATGCGAACGCAGCCTTTGGAGCGCGCATGGCCGAGAAACTTCTCCAGGAGGTCAGGGTCCGTGGCGTGGACCTGGAGTCGCATGAGGCTGGTGCCGGGTGGCCCCCACCCTCGTTCCGCCTCGACCCAGCCGAAGTCGTATACGCGCATGCCTTTGGCACCGTACCCGCGTATGCCTTGATCATTGCGCGTGCCCTCTGCGCGAAAGTCCATGTTGGCCGGCGTGTGCGCGAATACGCCCAGAGGCGTCAAGAAGTGATCATACGTGCCGGGCCTGCCCGTCGACACGCGCGTCGCGCCCACGAACCGCGCAACGCGCTCCGACGCCAGCCAGTAAACGAAGACAGCCTGCACGGCGGGGCTGCGATCGACCATCAACACGTATTGAGGTGCGATCTGCTCGATGCCGACTTGGCGTAGCGCCTGCTGCAAGAGTTGCGCATACGCCTGCTGCTCGAGCTCCGGCGGCTCGAGTCGCATCTTCACGTCTCGCGCGAAAGCGTTCGCGAGCAAAGCCACCGGATCGACGTCTTGGGAGAATGCGCTGGGAAGCAGAATTGCCGCCAACAAGGCGACCAGGGCTTTCGCCACGGTGGACATGAATATCGAGTTGCTCATTGCGAATCGATCGGTGGGTGATAACGAAGCATGCTCCCGGATGTGTCGACGTCGGGTTGATCGCGGTCAACTCGCCGATGGTGTGCGAGCTCTATACTGAAACAATGTGTCGATTTGCACGCTTTGGTCTCAAACGCCTGAAAAATTGTCGCAGGCCGTCGGCACTATTCGCTGTCGCAGCCTTGTGGTTGCTCAGCGCTGTCTCCCTCGCGGCGGACACTGCGATCGATGTGAACGCCGCGCTCGCGCACTATCGCTGCTACACCTGCCACTCCGACCGCGAATCATTGGCCGGACCGGCATTCGCCGATATCGCAGCGCGCTATCGCAGCAAAAAGGACGCAGTCTCGTATCTCGCCAGGGAAATTGACACCGGCGTGCGAACCGGCGGTCCGTGGCATATGCCTCCTCACCCGGAAGTCAGGCGCGAAGAAGCCCGGGCGATGGCCACTTACATCATGTCGCTCGGAGACAAAAGCGCGCACCCGGCGGGCCATTGACCGAACAATCGGTTTCACTCCCTAGAACCAGAAAAGGAAGCATCATGGAAGAGCGAATCGGCAATTGCTGTGTGCGCGATGTGACGACAGTAGCCTCTGGAGCAACCGTCGCGGAAGCCTCAACACTCATGCGTCAAAAGCATATTGGCGCGCTGGTGATCGTCGATAGTGGTGGCAAGCCCGTGGGCATGTTGACCGACCGCGACATCGTGATCGAAGTCGTCGCCACCGGTCTCGCTCCAGAAGCAGTGAAGGTGTCCGAAATCGTTCAACGGCAACTCGTGCCTGTTTCGGCGGAGGCGACGCTTGCGGAAGCAGTACGTCTGATGAGCGTGAACGGCGTGCGCAGGATGCCCGTGGTCGATGCGGGCGGCCGCCTCGTCGGCATCATCAGCCTGGACGACGTTCTCCGGCACCTGGTGGGTCCGCTGGTCGCGGTCGCCGACCTGGCGGCGCGCGAGCGCCGGTATGAATCCGTGGCCAGACCCTAGCGCCGTCAGCCTGTACAAAGCATTGCCAGGCACTCCTGCTCACGACCCCGCACGACGCGGTGTCCGGCGAGAGGACCACGTTGCTCGGTGACTACCGTGCGTTGCCGTTCCGCGTGGTGATCGTCATGGAAATACAGCACGACCCAGTCGTGCGTGCGGTGGAGTTCATGCGCTCTGGCGGTGTTCGAGAACAGGGCGGTAAAGTGCCAATCCCCGCGCTTGGCGTGCAGAATGGGCAACCAGGCTATGCGCAGAGCGTTGAATCGACGCGGAGCAATGGTTGGCAGCGTCCCCGCGGCCGCCTTATCGAGATACTCACGATCGACGTCGAGCAGCACTTCGACCGACGGCTCGGGCCCGATTGTCGCGCTTCGGGGCCGCAACCGCGAGCGATCGAGAATTTCGGCCAAAGACGCGCGAATCGCCGCGATGCGACGTGGCCCGATGCCTCCGACCTCTGCCAGCCGGCCCTCATGACACGCAGCCTCGAGACCCTCCAGCGTTTCGACTCCGAGCGCATCGTGAATACGCTCGGCGAGCTCCGGGCCGATTCCGGGCACGGTCTGGAACAGTGTCGTCGGATCGAGAGTGCCGCGCAGCCGCTCGAGCTGCACCCAACGGCCCGTCGCGAGCATCTCGGCGATGGCGGAGGCTATGCCGGCGCCGACGCCCGGCAGCGCGTCCAATCCATCACGTCCCTCCATTGCGAAAAGCGAGCGCACGCTGCCGGTGTGCCACTCCACACTTTCGGCGGCCTTGCGATACGCCGCGACGCGGAACGGATTCGCTCCCTGCGCCTGCAGGAGCTCCGCCGCTTGCCGCAGCCAGTCCGCGACCTGGGCGTTGTCGGGATCGGCCAGAGGATGAACGGATTGCATTGAAATCCGGATCGGATGACGGGCGCCTACGCGCGCGCAGCAGAAGCGTCCATTGCGACGATAACTTCGCGCAGCTTGCCGCTGCGCCGATCGCTGCGTGGCGCCTGCACGTCGAGCCCAACGTGCACATCGGGCAGCGATTGTTGCGTGAGATACGCCCGCAGAGCCGGCGCAGCTGCGTGCCAGGCCGCGCGCCGTACGCTCTCGGCGCATGGCTCGAGGCGCAGCATCAAACGGTCGGGAGCCGTTTGCGCGAGCTGGAACCGGTGCACGTGGGCCGCTTCTTCCACGATCGTCGTCAGCGCCAGCGGCAGCAGGCGGACGAGCTTGCCGTTCGAGGCGCGCATCGAAAGCACATCGTCGCGCCGGCCCTCGACCTGAATCGCCGGCAGCACATTGCCACAGCCGCACGGCTCGGGCTTGGCAACGATGCTGTCGCCCAAGTCGTAGCGCAGGATAGGCTGCGCACGGTTGGCGAGATTGCTGAGAAGCGCGGTGTACGACGCTTTGCCGGGCGGTGTCGGCGAGTAGTCGTGCTCGACCGGCTCGAGCAGGCACCAGTCGGCATTGACGTGAATCCAGCCTTCGCGGCATCCAACGCCGATGCTCATGCACTCCGACGCGCCGTACTCGTTGGTCAATGGACAACCGAAGGCGCGCTCGATGGCCGCAGCGGCGTCCGACGCGAGACATTCACCGCCCGACCAAACCCGAACCGGGTCGATCTCGAGGCGTCCGGCCTCTCGCTCCTCAGCCAGCTGTGAGAGCATGGTCGGATAGCTAGCGAGAAACGCGGGGCGATAGTCGTTCAGCGCCGCCACGAGTCGGGGTAGCGATTCCATGATCGAAAACCCGCGCGCAGCAATCCAGGGGCCGCTTCGACAAACGCGCTCCCACGACGCGATGCTGGCGAAGTGGTCGCCTGTGGCCGCGACCAGCGCGGCTCGTCCGCCGTGAGCCAGAACGTCCCACGAATATAGCGGCGTGAAGCGCATCGGATCGAGATGCACCGCCATGAGCGCGTCGAACGTCGACAGCGCATCGTCGTCTTGCACGTAGATGCCGGGTTGACCGGTACTGCCGGAGCTCTTCCAGATGACGTAGCGATCGAGGTACTTCTCGCCGATGTGCTCGCGGTCCGCGACAAACGCCGTGACTCCCGCCAGCGTGACGTCCCGATCGGTCACCCAGTCGTCGAAGTGCGCCATCAACTCGGGCTTCGTCACGACCGGCACTTCGCGCGGATTGAGGTCTCGTTCGGCCAGGCCCCGATAGGCTTCGCGATAAAATGGCGAGCGAAGGCGCGCGAATCGCACCAACGTGTTGAAGCGCCTGCGGCTCGCCGTTTCGACAGCCGCCGCACCGGCCGCGCGGGTCCACCAGATCTCCGACATCCGCGACAACAACTGCCAGTACACAACTGACGTGGTAACCGACGCGGCGATCGACGCGCCGAGCGGCTCCCACGACTTCGCGCTTTTGACCAAGGCCATTGCAGCCTTCTCTCGCCCCGCAGGGCGTATGACACCGGCACGCAATGATGGAAGCTTGAGCCCGCGACCCGCTTTTGCACTTGACCGCTGTCAACAAATGTCCTCGCGGAAAACACGTTGCGAGGTTGACCTCAATCAACGCACGCTCCGATGGTGAACGGTACGATAAATCGTCCCTGCCGCCCGCAATCGGAGGCGCCAGGCTCCGGCGGCGTTCTACGCATCAGGACGCCGCATGGGAGTGTCAGCAGCTCTCTTTTTAGGAACTCCAAATGGCAAACATTGTTCGCAGTGACCCCTTGAACGAGCTCGCCCGCTTCGATCCCTTCCGCGACATCGAAGATTTCTTCGGTGGGCGGCGGCTCCGGTCCCTCTTTCGCGATCTGCCGGAGGCGCCCGAGTTCAAGATGGACGTCAGTGAAGACGAGAAGGCGTACCGGGTGAAGGCGGAGATTCCTGGCGTCAAGAAAGAGGACATCCGTGTGGCGATCGATGGCAGCAACGTTTCGATCACGGCGGAAGTCAAGCGCGAGCAGGAAGAGAAGAAGGGCGAAACAGTCCTCCGCAGCGAGCGCTATTTCGGAAGTCAATCCCGCGCTTTCACGCTGCGCCACGATGTGGATGAGAGCAAGGCTGAGGCGAAGTATCAGGACGGAATCCTCGAGCTCACGCTGCCCAAGAAGAACGGGGCGATCGCGAAGCAGCTGACGGTCCGATAACACCGGTCACTTGCTTCGACGTCATTCAGCCCGCCGGTCGTGTGGTGTGCGGTGGTGCACGCCCACGACTTGGCGCTGGCGTACTTTGCCGCTGGCCTGATCACGCGCCACCACAGGCATCCTCGAAATGATGAATGCAGAGCGCAAAATCCGTCGTCCGACAAGGCACTCGGGCAGGACCACGCCGAACCTCAAGCTGGTAACAGGTGAGCGCATGCCCGGGGCGCAACAGCGCGGCGGTGAACTGGTTCCGCCGGCCCCCGACCCCGCGTTCATTCGCGATTCCTACTCGTCGACCGCATTCGCCGAAATAATCGATCGGTCGGTGCATGCAGCCACGGCGCGCTTCACGGCGGGCTTGTCGCCGATGGTGCTGATCAGTGCCTACCTCGACTGGGCGGCCCATCTCGGCTTCTCGCCCGGCAAGCGGCTCCAGCTTGCGGAAAAGGCCCTCAAAAAGTCGGTCCGGCTTGCTCGGTACGTGGGTGCGCGGGCCGGAGGCACGCGTGCCGCTGAGACGTGTATCGAGCCTCTGCCGCAGGACCGCCGCTTCGTGGCTCCCGCATGGCAACACGCGCCATTCGACACGATTTACCAATCCTTTCTGCTTTGCCAGCAGTGGTGGCACAACGCGGTCACCGACGTGAGCGGCGTCACTCGCCAGCATGAAAACACCCTCGCGTTCGCGACGCGCCAGATCCTCGACGTCTGCTCGCCCTCGAACTTCCCGCTCACCAATCCCGAGGTGCTCGAGCGCACCGCGAAGGAAGGCGGGTTGAATTTCGTGCGCGGCGGGCAGAACTTTCTCGAGGACTGGGACCGCGCGGCGGGCGGCCACAAGCCTCCCGGAGCGAACCGGTTCATCGTCGGCCGAAACGTCGCCTTGACCCGCGGCAAGGTGGTCTACCGCAATCGATTGATCGAGCTCATCCAGTACGCTCCGAGAACGCAGAAAGTGCGGCCGGAGCCGGTGCTCATCGTCCCCGCGTGGATCATGAAGTACTACATACTCGACCTGAGCCCCGAGAACTCGCTCGTCCGGTACCTGACCGAGCGCGGCTACACGGTGTTCATGATCTCTTGGCTGAATCCGGGGCCCGAGGATCGGGACCTCGACATGGAGGACTACCGCAAGCTCGGGGTCATGGCTTCGATCGACGCGGTTTCCGCTATCGTGCCGAACGCGAAAATGCACGCCGTCGGCTATTGCATCGGCGGGACGCTGCTTGCAATTGCCGCCGCCTCGATGGCTCGCGACGACGACAACCGGCTCAAGTCCACGACGTTTTTCGCGACCCAGACCGACTTCACCGAGGCCGGCGAGTTGATGCTCTTCATCAACGAGAGTCAGCTCGCCTTTCTAGAGGACGTGATGTGGGAACAGGGTTTTCTCGACAGCACGCAGATGGCCGGCGCTTTCCAGATGCTGCGCTCGAACGATCTCGTGTGGTCGCGCATCGTTCACGACTACCTGATGGGCGAGCGGCAACCCATGACCGATCTCATGGCCTGGAACGCCGACGCGACGCGCATGCCGTATCGCATGCACACGCAATACCTGCGGCGATTGTTTCTCGACAACGATCTGGCGGAGGGGCGCTATCGCACCGACGGACAGGCTGTCGCGCTCGCCGACATCCGCGTCCCGATCTTCGCCGTCGGCACCGAATCGGATCACGTGTCGCCGTGGCGGTCGGTCTACAAGCTCAACCTTTTAACCGACGTGGACGTGACGTTCCTGCTGACGAGTGGCGGCCACAATGCCGGCATCGTTTCCGAGCCCGGGCATCCCGACCGGCACTACCGCGTGGCCACCAAGCGCTCCACCGCACCGTACGCGGATCCGGAGACCTGGCGGGTCAAGACTCCGCAGAAGCCGGGCTCGTGGTGGCCCGAGTGGGTCGCATGGCTCGATGCGCGTTCAGGAGTGCCCGCCGCACCTCCGGAAATGGGGCGCGCGGCGGCAGGATACGCTCCGCTATGCGACGCGCCAGGCAGCTATGTATTGCGTGCATGAGCATCGGCTGACCTGTGGTAGCGATACAGTGGATCGATCCGAACTCGACAGCTTTGTGCGGGCCCTGCGCTCGGTTCTGGGCGAAGCGCAGGAACTCGTCGTGTCCGGCGAGACCGGTACGCGACTGTCCAACCGCATCGCGCTCGCCGTGGCGCTGATGGCTCAGCTTTGCCGAGTGATCGAGTTGGACGAGCGGGACACCGTGGAGTACGGCGCGGCCATCACGGCTGCGCTGTTCCCGCTTGGCACAAGCTTCTACGAAGTCGAAGGCGTTCCGGTTTCGGTGGACCCGGCCGGCACCAATGCGACAGCCTGGGACATTCCGGGCTCGAGACATTTTCCGTTGCCGTTCGACCATGGGGCTGAGCCGCTGTCCGAGAGGGATTTTCTGCGCCGCGTCGATGGGATGCTTAACGCGTAGTCACGGACGATGGGACGCCGATACGTCACCAGCAAAGCCGGTGGCGATCAGCCAATGCCGTGGATCGCCGACGCCGCGTATTGGCGCTACGAAGCGGTCGAGCTGCTCGCCAGGCTCGGCACGACTTCCCAAGGTCTTTCATCGGCGGAGGCCGCCGGACGCCTCGCGCGCCATGGTCCGAATGCCGTCGAGGAACAGCGTGAGGTTGCGGCAGCGCGGCTGCTGTTCCACCAGTTCGCGAACCCGCTCGTCCTGATCCTCGTCTTCGGCGCGGCGATCTCGCTCGTCGTTCGCGATTGGGTCGATGCCGCCATCATTCTCGTCATCGTGCTCGGCAGCACGCTCTTGGGCTTTACGCAGGAGTACCGCGCCTCGGCGGCGGTGGCGGAGCTGCGCAAGCGACTTGCGCTCACCGCACGAGTCCGGCGTGACGGTGCGGTTCAAACGGTCATCGCAAGCGATATCGTGCCCGGCGACGTGATCGAGCTCTCTGCCGGCAATCTCGTTCCGGCTGACGGTGTGCTCCTCGCAGCCAACGATTTCCTGGTGACCGAGGCAAGCCTCACCGGCGAGTCGATGCCGGTCGAGAAGCAACCGGGCGCGGTGAAAGCCGAAGCACCGATGTCGGGCCGGACGAACTGCGCATTCATGGGGACTTCCGTGCGCAGCGGGACCGCCACGGTGTTGATCGTGAGGACCGGCCGTGCGACCGCGTTCGGAGAGGTGGCGGCACGCCTCAGGACGCGCCCACGGGAACCCGAATTCGCGCGCGGCGTGCGTCAGTTCGGCTATCTGCTCGTGCGGATCATGTTGGTGATGGTGTTCTTCGTGATTGTGGTCAATCAGATGCTCGGACGGCCGACCCTCGAATCGCTGCTGTTCGCCGTTGCGCTCGCCGTCGGCATCTCGCCCGAGCTGTTGCCGGCCATCGTGAGCGTCACGCTTGCGCACGGCGCTCGGGCGATGGCGCGGCGCGGCGTGATCGTGCGCCATCTGGAGGCGATCGAAGACCTCGGCAGCATGGATGTGCTGTGCACGGACAAGACGGGCACGCTTACCGCAGGGGTGATGGCACTCGACGCGGCCGTCGACACCGAGGGCGCCGCATCGGCGGAGGTGCTTCGCCTCGCCTACCTCAATGCGGCCCTCGAAACGGGCATCGACAATCCGCTGGACGCAGCGCTCGTCGTGGCGGGCGAGAAGTCCGGTTTGGCCACGGCGGGCAGCGCGAAGATGGACGAGATCCCTTACGACTTCGTTCGCAAGCGTCTCACCGTCGTCGTCGCGACCGACGGCGACGCCGGCCATCACTTGATCATTACGAAGGGTGCGTTCGCCAACGTCCTCCGCGTTTGCGACACGCTCTCATCCGCCGGGGCCGCGGTTCCATTCGACGACAACACGCGCGAACGCGTCGAGTCCTACTTTCGCGACAAAGGCAGGGAAGGGTTTCGCCTGCTCGCGCTCGCGAGCAAACGAGTGCCCGCGCAGGAACGATACGCGGCGGACGACGAGGCAGGCATGTCTCTCGCCGGATTTCTTCTCTTCTTCGATCCGCCCAAGGCCCAGGCCGCGCAGACGCTTCGTGACCTCGCCGCCCGCGGCGTGCAGGTCAAGGTCATCACCGGGGACAACCGTTACGTGGCCGCGCATGTCGCCGCATCAATCGGTCTCGACTCCAAGGCCATGCTGACGGGCGAGGCGCTCGCGGGACTGCGTGACGAATCGCTCTGGCACCTCGCTCCGCGCACCGACCTCTTTGTCGAAGTCGACCCGCAACAGAAGGAGCGAATTGTGCGGGCACTGCAGCACGCCGGCCACGCGGTCGGGTACTTGGGCGACGGCATCAACGACGCCCCGGCGTTGCATGCCGCCGATGTCGGCATCTCGGTCGATCAGGCAGTCGACGTCGCACGCGAGAGCGCGGATGTCGTGCTCCTGCGGCCCGACCTCGACGTCCTTCGCCGCGGCGTCGACGACGGCCGCCGAACGTTCGCCAACACGCTCAAGTACATCGCCATCACCACCAGCGCCAACTTCGGCAACATGGTGAGCATGGCGCTCGCCACGCCACTGCTGCCGTTCCTGCCGCTCGCGGCCAAGCAGATCCTGCTCAACAACTTCCTGTCCGATCTGCCGTCGATCGCCATCTCGACCGACAGCGTCGACGCCTATCGAATCACGCGCGCGCAGCGCTGGGACGTGACCGAGGTGAGACGTTTCATGCTCGTGTTCGGGCTGATCAGCACGGTCTTCGACCTCCTGACGTTCTTCGTGCTGCTTCGCGTCTTCGACGCGACGGAATCGGTCTTTCAGACGGGATGGTTCGTGGTATCGCTGCTGACCGAGCTGGCCGTGCTGCTGGTACTGCGAACGCGCGGGCCGGCCCTGCGCAGCGTGCCGGGCACCCTTCTCCTGTGGACGACGGTAGCAGTCGCGGCCCTCGCGGTGGTCATACCATTCATCGGTCCGCTTGCCGGAGTCTTCGGCTTCGTACCCCTGACATGGCCGCTACTCGTCACGATGTTGACGATCACGATCGGCTACGTTGTTGCGACCGAGGTCGCGAAACGCTGGTTCTTTGCCGGTCCGCACGAGGGTGCCGACGGTCGTTCCCGCCTTGTCGGTCCGGACGGCGCGCGTCCACAACGACCTTGAGCATTCCGCAAACCGCCTGCAGATCCTCGCTCGAGCGCGCTCTAACTGCGGTCCCTTTCATTGTGCTGACGCAGGTGGCGACATGGTGGATCGCGTATTCAGCGACGTGGAGTTCAATGGCTCGCGGGCTCCTTGAATAGACCAACACCCGGCCGGGCGCCTGAACGTCTGCGGGTTAAACGGATGGCCAATCTTAGGGTGACGGCACTAACTTATTGCTTTTATTGGAGCGGGTGAAGGGAATCGAACCCTCGTCGTAAGCTTGGGAAGCTTCTGCTCTACCATTGAGCTACACCCGCGCTGCAGTGGGAGATTGTAGCGAAGTTCGCGCGCGGGCGACGCCGCGCTGCGTTCCGCTGCCTTCAGTGGCGTCCGGCGGGCGCCTTCCTCGCGGGTGCGCCTCCCGCCTCACCCAAATCCCAGAAGAGTCCCGTCATGATCGCGAGCGCTTCGCGAGCGACGGGCGCCAGCAGGTGTTCGTCCGGCGCGTGCTGCGAGCACGCGGGGTACGAATGCGGCACCCAGATGGTCGGAAGACCGAGCACGTCGGAGAAGCAATCGTTCGGCAGCGAGCCGCCGAGATTGGGAAGGATCGCGGGCGGCGAGCCCGTCGTCGCGGCGATCGATGCGGCGGCCCAGTGGACCCATGGATTGTTCGGGTCGAGGCGGGTCGCTTCCATGGGCTCCGTGTCTGCCCCGCGAATTTCGACCTTCGCGAAACCGCGCTCATCGAGATGCTTGCGTATCGCCGGAATGAACGTGCGCCAATCGCAGCCGGCGACGAAGCGCACCTGCAGGTGCGCCGCGGCACGCGGCGGGATCGCGTTCACGGGCCGGTCGGGATTTCCCGTGCGGAACGCGAGCACTTCGAGCGAGTTCCAGCCGAACACGCGCTCCGCGGGCGTCAACCCGGGCTCGCCCCAGTGCGGATCGATCGCGGGCCCGTCCGGCTCGCCGGGCTCGATCGACGCCAGCGCTCGCCGCACCGACGTCGGAATGCGCGCCGGGTTGAGACCGCGGACGAGAATTCTTCCGCGCGCATCCACCATCGACGCGATCGCGTTCGCGAGCACGATGCCGGGATTGGCAAGAAGACCGCCCCAATTGCCCGAGTGATGCGCACCGTCGCGGAGCTCCAGGACGAGATCGAAGTTGAACGCGCCGCGCGAGCCCAGGAAGATCGTCGGCCTGTCGGCGCGCAGACGCGGGCCGTCCGAGGCGATCAACACATCCGCGCGCAACGTCGTCGCCTGCCCCTGACAGATCTGCCGCAGGCCAGGCGATCCCACCTCCTCGCCCATTTCAAGCAGCAGCTTCGCATTGAAGCCGAGATTGCCCCGCGCGGCGAGCACCTGCGAAAGCGCCGCGAGGTTGATGGTGTGCTGGCCTTTGTTGTCCGCCGTGCCGCGGCCATACCAGCGCGACCCTGCCTCGACGAGCTGCCACGGCGAGCGACCATCGCTCCACTGCTGGTCGTGGCCGGCGACGACGTCGCCGTGGCCGTACGTGAGCATCGTCGGCAACGCCGAATCCTCGATGCGTTCGGCGTACAGGAACGGTGGCGCGCCCGCGACGGGGTTGTCCCACACTTCCGTGCGAAACCCGAGCCGCTGCGCCGCCGGACCGATCTCCTCGGTGAGATACCACGAGAGCGATCCGGCGCACTCGCGGTTCTGGCTCTCCGTACGAACGGAGACGCGGCGAGAGAGCTCTTCGAACAGCCCGCCGCCGTCGAACCACGCTGTTGCATTCGCGACGGCGGTGCTGCGCTGCCCGTTCAACTATTTGGGCTGCGGCACGATCCGCAGATAGGGCTTCGGCGCTTTCCACCCGCCCGGGAACTTCTCTTTCGCTTCGTCGTTGGACACCGACGGCACGATGATCACGTCCTCGCCCTGCTTCCAGTTCACCGGCGTCGCGACCTTGTGCTTCGCCGTGAGCTGCATCGAGTCGAGCACGCGCAGCACTTCGTCGAAGTTGCGTCCCGTGCTCATCGGATACGTCAGCATCAGCTTGATCTTCTTGTCCGGTCCCACCACGAACACGGAGCGGATCGTCGCATTGTCCGCCGCCGTGCGCGGCGCGGCGCCGCTCGCGTTGGGGTGGATCATGTCGTAGAGCTTCGCGACGGTCAGATCCGGGTCGCCGATCAGCGGATAGTTGACCTTGTGACCCTGCGTTTCCTCGATGTCACCGACCCAGCGCTTGTGATCGCTCACCGGATCGATCGACAGGCCCAGGATCTTGGTATTGCGCTTCTCGAATTCCGGCTTGAGCCGCGCCATATAGCCGAGCTCGGTCGTGCAGACGGGAGTGAAGTCCTTCGGATGCGAGAACAGGATGGCCCATCCATTCCCGATCCACTCGTGGAACCGTATGGTTCCCTCGGTCGATTCCGCCGTGAAGTCCGGCGCCTCGTCACCTATGCGCAATGGCATTGTTGGCCTCGACGTGATCGTTTGCTCGATATGTCCCGGCTTGCCGAAAGAAGCGCGCGCTCGAAATTCAGCGGCGACTTGCAACTGCAATCGTTGCCGGGAGTACGGTCCACCCGGCCGTACGCGACCAGTATAGTCCTCCGCACAATCGGCGGCGGCAATGACATAATTCCCGGCTCCGCAGGCACTGCCTGTTCCCCGACCGAGAGACCATGACGCTTCGCCTTCGCACCGTTTTCGCGCCCGTGACCGCGTTCGTGCTGTTCACCTGCGCGGCCCACGCTCAGCAAGCCGCGCCCGCGGCGGCGCAAGCCGCACCAGCGGCGGCAACGCAGGCCGCGCCGAACCTTCCTCCCGATCCGTGGCCGCGCGTCCTCGACCTGTCGAAGGGTCAGGTGCTCGTGTATCAGCCGCAGGTCGGCAAGTGGGACGGCAACCGCCTCGATTTCCGCGCCGCGATGGCCATCAAGGTTGCCGGTTCCAAGGACGAGTCGTTCGGCGTGATGTTCGCCACCGTGCGCACGCAAGTCGACAAGGTCGCGCGCACGGTCGTGTTCGAGGATTACAACATCACCAAAGTCGATTTCCCGACGCTGCCGGACCACGGCAGTGCGTATGCGGCCGAGCTCACGAAGGAGTTCGCGGCCAAGGTCCGGACGATGTCGCTCGATCGCCTGCAGGCGTCGCTCGCCGCGCAGGGCATCCGGCCGCCCACGGTCGAGGTGCAGAACACTCCGCCGCAGGTGATCGTCAGCTATTCGCCAGCGCTCCTGATACCGATCGACGGCGCGCCGGTGCTGAAGCCCGTGCCGAGCGACAGCCGTTTTCAGCGAGTGATCAACACAAGGGCGCTGATCCTGCGCGGGGGTATCGGGCAGCGTTACTTCGTGCACGTGTTCGACGGCTGGCTCATGGCGGAATCGCTGTCGGGTCCGTGGGAGAAGCCCTTCCTGCCGCCGGGCGGCGCCGACGCGATCGCGCAGAGCCTCTCGAAAACTGGCGTGGTCGATCTTCTGGACGGCGGTCCCAAGGCCGACCCCAAGCCGTCCCTCGCCAACGGCATCCCCGCGATCTACGTGAGCCAGACGCCGGCCGAGCTGATCGTGTTCAAGGGGCAGCCCGATTTCGTGCCCATCGTGGGCACGCAGTTGCTCTGGGCATCGAACACGTCGGCGGACGTGCTGATCAACACGGCGAACAGCAATTACTACGTGCTTCTCGCGGGCCGGTGGTTCACCGGCAGCTCGCTCACCGGTCCCTGGACGTTCGTCGCGAGCAACGCGCTGCCGCCCGACTTCGCGCGCATTCCGCCGCAATCGAGCGCGGGCGCGGTGCTGCCCACGGTGGCCGGCACCCCGCAAGCGCAGGAAGCGGTCATCGAGAACTCGATACCGCAAACCGCGACGGTGCCGCTCAAGAACGGTCCGACCTTCACCCCGCAGTTCGACGGTCCGCCGCAGTACGCGCCGATCGCCGGCACGTCGCTCAAGTACGTGACGAATTCTCATTCCCCGGTCATCGAGGTGACCCCGAATGAGTTCTACTCGGTGACCGCAGGGGTTTGGTTCACGAGCAACGCACTGACCGGACCATGGCGGATCGCGACGTCCGTGCCGCCGGCGATCTACACGATTCCGCCGTCGTCGCCGATCTACTACGTGACGTACGTGCGGATCTACGAGGCGACGCCGCAGGTCGTCTACGTCGGCTACACGCCGGGCTATCTCGGCACGGTGGTCGCGCCGTACGGCACGATCGTCTACGGCACCGGGTACGCGTATTCGCCGTGGATCGGCAACGTCTGGTACGCGCCGCCGTACACCTATGGGATCGCCGCCGCTCCGATCTACAACCCGTACGTCGGCTACACATACGGCTTCGCGATGGGACTCGCTGCCGCTGCCTGGATGTATCCGTGGTGGGGCGGCGGCTACTACTACCCGTCCTATTGGGGCGGTTACGGCTGCTGCGCGACGGCGAGCGCCAACGTATACGGGCATTGGGGTGCGACGACGTATTCCGGGACGCGCAGCTGGTA
>Ga0068864_100002185_pt1 | contig 16133 bp, 15 predicted proteins | sample KBSSwiS72_FD_66586 | JGI IMG/M metagenome (GOLD analysis project Ga0068864, IMG submission 66586) | Switchgrass rhizosphere microbial communities from Kellogg Biological Station, Michigan, USA - KBS Switchgrass S7-2 | ecosystem: Host-associated > Plants > Roots > Rhizosphere > Soil ... | reverse complement strand
ATCCGTACGGCGCCTGCCCTGGGCCTCGTGAACTCCCGCCATCAACAGGCCGATCTCCTCACGTGGGGTGTCCGGGGAGACAGTGGCGATGATGCGACCCCGGTACATCACCGCGATGCGGTCCGAGAGCGCCATCACCTCGTCCAGCTCGCTGGAGACCAGCAGAACCGCCGTGCCGATGCCGCGCTCGTGCATGATCTGGCTGTGGATGAACTCGATGGACCCGACGTCCACGCCACGCGTCGGCTGTGAGGCTACGAAGAGCTTCAGCGGCCGGGACATCTCCCGGGCCACGATGACCTTCTGCTGGTTGCCGCCCGACAGCGAGCTGGCCGGGGCGTCGGCCCCGGAGGTCCGGATGTCGAACTGTGTGATGCGTTCGTTGGCCGACGCCCCGATGGCGGCCAGGTCGAGCGCGAACGCGTTGCCAAACGGCGGTCGCCCGTACCGGTCGAGAATCAGGTTCTCCGCGATGCTGAACTCGCGGACGAGGCCATCGACGCTGCGGTCCTCGGGCACGTAGCCGACCCCGGCCCGCAGGATGTCCTTTGTGGACTGTCCCTTGAGGTCGCGGCCGGCGAGCTTGATCTGACCGGCGAGAATGTGGCGCAGGCCCATGATGGCCTCGACCAGTTCGGTCTGCCCGTTGCCTTGCACGCCGGCGATGCCGAGCACCTCTCCCGCGCGGACCTCCAGGTCGACGCCGTCCACCGCGCGGTGATTGCGATCGTCGTTGACGGCGAGTCCGCTCACCTCGAGCACCGCCGGGCCGGGCTGCTTCGGGGGCTTGTCCACGGTGAGGATCACCGAGCGGCCGACCATCAGCGCGGCGAGCTCGTCCTCGCTGGCGTCCGGCCCGGTGGTGCCGACGGTACGGCCGCGGCGGACGACCGTGATCCGGTCGGCGATCGCCTTGACCTCTTTGAGCTTGTGGGTGATGAACACGATCGACTTGCCGGAGTCGCGCAGTGAGCGCATGACGTCGAGCAGGTCGTCGGTCTCCTGGGGGGTCAGGACCGCGGTCGGCTCGTCGAGGATGAGCAGGTCCACCTCGCGGACGAGCGCCTTGATGATCTCGACACGTTGCTGGATGCCGACCGGGAGGTCCTCGATCGTGGCGTCCGGGTCGACGGCCAGCCCGTACCGCTGGGAGATCTCGAGCACGTCCTTGCGGGCGCGACGGCGGTCCAGCAGCACGCCGCGGGTGGTCCGCTCGGTGCCGAGCATCACGTTCTCGGCCACGGTGAAGACCGGTACGAGCATGAAGTGCTGGTGCACCATGCCGATGCCGGCCGCGATGGCGTCCCGCGGGCCGCGGATGTGGACCGCCTTGCCGTCCACCAGGATCTGGCCCTCGTCCGGCTGGAGCAGCCCGTAGAGGACGTTCATCAGGGTGGACTTGCCGGCGCCGTTCTCACCGAGCAGAGCGTGGATCTCGCCCGGCTCGACGGTCAGGTCAATGTGGTCGTTGGCGACCAGGTCCCCGAAGCGCTTGGTGATGCCGTGCAGTTCGAGTCTCAGCGGAACCTCCCAGGGTCGGGCGGTCTCGGATGGGGGATCAGACGAACCGGCTCCCGTGGCGATGATCTCACCACGGGAGCCGGCTTGCTGTCATGAGCTCGGGCGCGAGAGCTTGCCGAGCGCCCATCGGCTCCGTCCGGCGTGCCTTGCCGCTTCGGACCTACTTGGGCGAGCTCGGCGAGGTGACCTTGACCGTACCGGAGATGATGTCGTTCTTCAGCTGCTCGACCTCGGCCTTGAGGCTGGCGTCGATCTTGCCGTCGAACTCGTGGTACGGCGCGATCGAGACACCGTTGTTCTTCAGCGTGCCGATGAAGCCGTCGGCCGGGGCCAGACTCTGGCTCTTGGCGCCCTTGAGCACGGCGTCGCGGACGGCGTCCGAGATGTTCTTCTGAACCGAGGTGAGCAGGCCCTTGCAGTAGTCGGTGCTCGAGCAGCCGTCGGTGTCCACCCAGATCGCGGCGAACTTGCCCGCGGCCGCGTCAGCGGTGGTGCCGAGGCCCGTACCACCGGCGACCGGCATGATCACGTCGGCGCCCTGCGCGGACAGCGTGTCGCTGAGGGCCTTGCCCTTGGGCGGGGAGGCGAAGTCGTTGGCGAACAGGCCGTCCTGCTTGGCCTTGTCCCAGCCGAGGACCTGGACGGACTTGCTGTGCTTCTGGTTGTAGTACGCCACACCGTCGGCGAAGCCGTCCATGAAGATCGTCACCGGCGGGATCTTCAGACCGCCGTAGGTGCCGACCTTGCCGGACTTCGAGTAGCCGGCCGCGAGGTACCCGGCCAGGAAGGCGGCCTGCGCCGTGTCGAACTGCATCGGGTAGATGTTCGAGTTACCCGATCCGGAGTCGACGATGCCGAACTGCGCGTTCGGGTTCGCCTTGGCGATCTTCGTCGTCGCGTCACCCATCAGGCCACCGACGGCCTGGATGTAGTTGCACTTCTGGTTCACGAACCCGGTGAGGTTCGGCTCGTAGTCGGCCGCCGTGGTCGAAGCCACGTTCTTGACCGTGATCGTGACACCCGGGACGGTGGTCGCCGCCGCGTTCTGCATGCCCTTCCACGCCGAGGCGTTGAACGACTTGTCGTCAAGACCACCCTGGTCGGTCACCATGCAGGCCAGGTACGCCTTGTTGGCGCTCGCTGTGGGCGACGGCGTTGAGGGCGCCGAACCACAAGCAGCAACCGCAAATGTCAGGCCGCTCGCCGCCAGGGCTACGGCAATCTTCATCCCACGCGCTGGGCGCAAGACGTTCTCCTTCCCCATTTATCGCCATAACTGCTATGGCGATGCCACGCAGTGGAGCGTACGCCCCGGGTCCGCCGCACCCACCCGACCAGAAGGCGGCTGTGCCACGGCGTTACTCGGCCGTGACCTTTCCGTGTCCCAGACTTCGGACGAGGATCATGATGCCACCATAGGCCCGAAATGTCGGACGAAAAGCCTGGTCAGCGCCCAAAGCCGGTCACGCGGCGTGTAGACACCCCAACCTCCCGGCCCGGTCACGGATCTTGGTGGTTGGTGGCAGCTATAGCTACCACCAACCACCAAGATCTGGAGCTGGCCGCGGGTGGGTCACGGCCGGCCGCCGCGCGTCAGGCGGCGACGGACTGGGCGCGGGCGGCGGCGGCCGGCGCGGCGGGCACCGGGCTGGGCTCGAGCATGCGGGCGCGGCCAATCGCGATCAGCACCAGCCCACCGACGGCCCAGGCGACCAGGGTCCACAGCGCCCCCGCCGCGCCGGCCCAGTCGAAGAAGACAGCGCTGCGCACCAGCGTGCCCGCGGCGCCGGCCGGCAACAGCTGCCCGACCATGCCCCACGGTTGGGGCAGCAACTGCGGCGCGGCGGCGACGGCCGAGATCGGAATGCCCAGCAGGAAGATCGTCAGCACCCCGAGCGCGACGCCGGGCCGGCCGAGCAGCGCGGCCAGGCCGGTGACCGCGGCGCTGATCGCGAGCGTCACCAGGAACAGCGCCGTCGCACCGGCCAGATAGGCGGAGCCCGGGATCAGGCCGAGCCACACCAGCACCAGCGAGCCGACCAGCCCGGCGACCAGCGCGTACCCGAAGACCCCGGCCAACCGCGGAACCCGGGATCCGACCAGGAAGCTCAGCAGCACCCCGGCGACGAGGCTCGCGATCACGATCGGCAGGAAGCCGGAGCCGAAGCCGGCGCCGTGCGGGTCGTCGGCCGTACCCGCCACGACGTCCACGACCGGCACCGCCTTACCGCCGCCGAGCTGCTGGGCCGCGGCGCTCAGCGCCTGCGCGACCGCCGGGCTGGCAGCCGAGGCCGTGTGCAGGGTGACCCCGTCGGCGCCGATCACGAAGGCCGCGTACGCGTCCCGGTTGCGCAGCGCGTCGTCGGCGGCGGCCGCGTCCGGCAGCACAGTGATCTTGAACGCGCCCGGCTTGGCGGCGGCGAGCTGGGTGGCGAAGCCGCTGACGGCGGGCGCCGGGCCGGCCACCACGACCGGCAGGTCACGGGGGCCGATCTCGCGGGCCGGCCAGGCGAACCAGCTGACCAGCAACCCGAGGCCGATCGGGATGAGCAGGGCAATGGCGATCACTCGCCGCGGTACCGGGGACGAGCTCATGGCGATCTCCTAAAACGAACGATCATTCTCTTACGGAATTCATCATGCGTTGAGTACCGTGGTGCTGTCAAGCGAACGTTCGTTTTACACTGATCGCGTGCCCAGGGTCTCCGCCGAACACCTCGCCGCCCGCCGCCAGCAGATCCTCGACGCGGCCCGGGTCTGCTTCGCCCACAACGGCTTCCACCAGACCTCGATGCAGGACGTGATCCGGGCGGCCAACCTGTCGGTCGGTGCGGTCTACCGGTACTTCCCGAGCAAGAACGATCTGATCACCGCGCTCGCCGAGGAGATCATCGACGAGCTGTCCACCCTCTTCGACGCGCTCGCGGCCGAGCAGCCGCCACCCTCGATCGTCACCGTGATGACCCGGGCCACCGACTTCGCGCTGGCCAACTCCGGCCCCGACGGCGTGCTGCGGATGGCGATCCAGATCTGGAGCGAGTCACTGCGCGACCCGGGGCTCGCCGTCATCGTCCGCCGGGTGTACCGGCGGCTGCGCGACGTCATGGTCACCTTCGCCGAGCGGGCCAAGGCGGCCGGGTCGCTGCCGGCCGACGCCGACCCCCTCGCGGTGGGATCGGTGCTGTTCGCGCTCATGCCGGGGTACGCGGTGCAGCGGGTGCTGATCGACGAGCCACCGCACGAGGTCTTCCAGGCCGGACTGCGGACGCTGCTCGCGGAGCGCCTGACCGAGAAGGCAGGATGACCGTATGGGCGACGCCGCGCAGCGTTGGCGGGAGCAACTCGAGGCCTGGGCGATCCCGGACGAGTTCCTGCGCGCCGTGCCCGACTCGCCGTGGCAGCACCCGACCGAGGTGTTCGCGAAGCGGGCCGACTCCTATGTGGCCAAGCCGGTCGGGGTCTCCTGGGAGCGGGCCATCGCCGCGCTCGAACCTCGCGGGGTCGTCCTCGATGTCGGTGCCGGCGCCGGTGCGGCGAGCCTGCCGCTGGCCCGGGCCACCACCGAGCTCATCGCCGTGGATCAGAGCCGGACGATGCTCGACGCCCTGTCCGTACGGGCGGCGTCGCTGAACCTGCCGACGCGGTTGGTCCAGGGCACGTGGCCGGCGGATTCCTCTACTGTGGACAAGGCCGACGTCGTCGTCTGCCACCACGTGTTCTACAACGTCGCGGACTTGGCGCCGTTCGCTCAGGCGCTGACCGACCACGCTCGCCGCCGGGTAGTGGTCGAGCTGCCGCCGGCCCACCCGATGCGGGCCCTGAACCCGTTGTGGCTACGGCTGCACGGCCTGCGCCGGCCGGACGGCCCGACCGCCGACGACGCGGTGGCCGTGCTGACCGAGCTCGGCCTCGACGTACACCGGGAGCGCTGGCCGCGCCCACCTCGTACCCCCTATGGGTCCTTTGTGGACATGGTCGCCAGCACCCGCCGAAGGCTGTGTCTGCCGGCCGAGCGGGACAGTGAGCTGGTGGATGCGCTGCTGGAGCTCGGGGTCGACCCCGGACATCCGGTGGATCTGGCCGACCGCGACGGCACCGAGCTGGTCACGCTCTGGTGGGACCGCTGAGCCCACGAAGGGTACGGGCGAGGGTGTCCAGCGCGGCCGGGTAGCTGCCCTCGCCCGCGGCGGCGTACCCGACCACGAGCCCCTTCGGACGGTCGCCGCCTTCGGCGCGAGAGCTTGCCGAGCGCCCATCGGGTTCGCTGCTCACGTGCCAGTGCTCGGCCAAGCCGCTCAGCCCCAGCCCGCGCGCGGCCGCCCGGTCCAGCACCTCCTGCTCGGACGGCCCGGCTGCCGGCAGCCCGACCATCACGTGCAGCCCGGCCGCGATGCCGTGCACGGTCATCCCGTGCCGCCGTAGCGGGGCGAGCCGGCGTACCAACAGGTCCCGGCGGCGGCGGTAGCGCGCTCGCCCGGCGCGTACGTGCCGGTCGTAGGCGTGGCTCGTGATGAGGTCGGCCAGGGTGAGCTGGCCCAACGTCTCGGTGTGGACGTCGGCCAGGTGCTTGGCCTCCACCACCGGCGCCACGAACCGCTGCGGCAGCACGATGAACGCCAGCCGTAACGCGGGACCGAGCGTCTTCGAGGTGGTGCCGAGGTATGCGACCTGGTCCGGGGCGGTCCCCTGCAGCGCACCGACCGGCTGCCGGTCGTACCGGAACTCCCCGTCGTAGTCGTCCTCGATGACCAGCCCACCCCGGGACCGCGCCCAGCCGGTCGCGGCGCGCCGGCGCTCCGGGTGCAGGGTGACCCCGGTCGGGTACTGGTGCGCCGGGGTCAGCACCACCGCCCGAACACCGTCCGCCTGAGACAGTTCAGCGGTACAGGCACCGCGCTCGTCCACCGGCAGCGGCACCACGACCGCCCCGGTGCGCCGCACGACGTCCCGGTGGAAGGCCAGGCCGGGATCCTCCATCGCGACCGGGCCGCCGACCACTCCGGCCAACAGGCTCAGCGCCTGCACGTACCCGGACGTGACCACGACCTGGTCCGGTGTGGCCAGCACGCCCCGGGCCCGCCCCAGGTACTCGGCGAGCGCGGCCCGCAGGCGCGGGTGGCCGGCCGGATCGCCGTACCCGAAGTCCGACGCCGGCGCCCCGGTCAGCGCGCGCCGGGCCGAACGCAGCCAGGCCGCGGTCGGGAAGCTCGACACGTCCGGGCTGCCGGGCCGCAGGTCGTACCGGGGCGCCTTGTGAACGGACGCCGGATGTCCCTTGTGGACAGCCGGGCGGCCCAGCGCGGCGACCGTGGTGCCGGAACCGGTCACGGCGGACAGGTACCCCTCCGCGACGAGCTGGTCGTAGGCGGCGCTGACCGTGCCCCGGGACAGGCCGAGCTGGGCGGCGAGCGCCCGGGTCGACGGCAGCCGGGACTGCGGAGCCAACCGGCCGGCCCGGATCGCCTCGCGCAAGGCCCGCTCCAGCCCGGCCCGCCGCCCTTGCTGGGACGGGCTTGTCGTGAGGTCCAGGTGGAGATCCACTCCGAAAGTGGACCAATCAAACGCCACAGAATTGGACCTTAGTGCAGGTCCACTCCCGGGCTAGCGTGAGGGTATGACGACATCACTGGCACCGACCAGCGCTGATGGGCGCTCGGCAAGCTCTCGCGCCGCACGCCTGGCGGTGGACAAGCTCGCCCCCCACATGAGCAAGGCGATGAACGCCCTGGACGCCGCGTCGCGCAAGACTGAGCTGGAGCCCGCCCTGCTCGAGCTGGTCCGGGCCCGCGCGTCCCAGCTCAACGGCTGCGCCTACTGCGTCGACCTGCACAGCCGCGACGCGCGGACCGGCGGCGAGCAGGAGCGCCGGCTGTACGCGTTGCCGGTCTGGCGCGAGGCCCCGTTCTTCACGTCGCGCGAACGGGTGGCGCTGGCGCTGACCGAGGCGGCGACCCGGCTGACCGACGGGCCGGTCGGCGACGACGTCTTCGACGCCGCCCTGGCCGAGTTCGGCGACGTCGGCCTGGCCGAGCTGCTGTTCACGATCACGGTCATCAACGCGTGGAACCGGCTCGGTGCGACGGCCCGCCCGTGGCCGCTCGAGGACGACGCCTCATGAAGGCGGCCGCGCTGCGCGCATTGCACATGCCCGGCAACCCGGTCGTCCTGCCGAACGCGTGGGACGCCGCCTCGGCCCGGGCCGTGGTCGCGGCCGGATTCCCGGCGCTGGCCACCAGCAGCGGTGCGGTGGCCGTCTCGCTCGGCTTCACCGACGGTGAGGGCACACCGGTCGCGGAGATGCTCGACGCGGTGGCGCGCATCGCCGGCGCGGTGGAGGTTCCGGTCACCGCCGATATCGAGCGCGGGTACGGGCTGAGCCCGGCCCAGATCGTCGAGCGGCTGGCCGCGACCGGAGCGGTCGGCTGCAACCTGGAGGACTCTGTCCCCGGGCAGCGCCGGATGGTCGATCCGGCCGAGCAGGTCGAGTTCCTCGTCGCCGTCCGTGAGGCGGCCGTCCACAGTGGAGTGGACCTGGTGCTCAACGCGCGCGTCGACGTGTACGTGCGCGGCGACGACCCGCCGGCGGTACGGTTGGCGGCGGCGCTCGACCGGTCCAAGCGCTACCTGGAGGCGGGGGCCGACTGCGTCTACCCGATCGGCCTGTACGACCTGTCGGCCATCCGCGAGCTGGCCCAGGTCGGACCGGTCAACATGCTGTTCACGCCGGCCGCGCCGAGCCTGACCGAGCTGGCCGAGGCCGGGGTGGCACGGATCAGCTTCGGGTCGGGCCTGCACACCGCCGCCCAGGCCCACCTCACCACCCTGCTGGAGCGCATCGCCGCCAACACGGGCCCCTACTAGCCCACGCGACACGACAAGATCGGTGTACATCGGGGCCCGGCGCCGTTCGTCGTACCGGTGAAAGGATGTTCCACCGGAGGAGGACGACATGAGGTACCTGTTCCTGATCTGCGTCGAGCCGGGCACCACGGTGACGCCCGAGCAGGCGAACCCGGGTCCGTGGGTCGACGAGATGACCGAACGCAAGGTCCGCGTGCTCGGGGACCGGCTGCGGCCGGACAGCGACGCCACGACGGTACGGGTGCGCGATGCCGAGCTGCTCGTCTCGGACGGCCCGTTCGTGGAGACCCGCGAGCTGGTCGGCGGGTTCGACGTCATCGACTGCGACGACCTGGACGAGGCCATCGAGATCGCGTCAAAGCACCCGGTCGCCACGTTCGGCACCATCGAGATCCGACCGATCTGGCCGATGGTGCGGTGACCCGAGCAGAGGGCGCCGTCGTAGCGGCGTTCCGCGACGAGTGGGCCCGGGTCGTGGCGACCATGATCCGGGTCACGGGCGACTGGGACCTCGCCGAGGAGTGTGCCCAGGAGGCGTTCGCGCGGGCGGTGGATCGGTGGGAGTCGGATGGGGTGCCCGACAAGCCGGGGGCCTGGCTCACCACCACCGCCCGCAACATCGCGGTGGACCGGCTGCGCCGATCCACTGTGGAGCGGGCCAAGCTGCAGGAGGTGGCGGCCGTGATGGACGAATCCACTGTGGATGAATCTACTGTGGACGATGACCGCCTGCGGCTCATCTTCACGTGCTGCCACCCGGCGCTGCCGCTGGAGGCCCGGGTCGCGCTGACGCTGCGCACGCTGTGCGGGCTCGACACGACCGAGATCGCGCGCGCATTCATGGTGCCGGTCGGGACCATGGCCCAGCGACTCGTCCGGGCCAAGCACAAGATTCGCAACGCCGGCATCCCCTACCGGGTGCCCGCTCCGGATCTGCTGCCCGAGCGCACCGCCGCCGTGCTCGCCGTGCTGTACCTGATGTTCAACGAGGGGTACGCGGCGACCGGCGGCGCGGACCTGGTCCGGGGCAACCTGTGCGACGAGGCGATCCGGCTGGCCCGGATCCTGCACACGCTCATGCCGGGCGAGGCCGAGGTGGCCGGGCTGCTCGCGCTGATGCTGCTGCACCACTCGCGAAGCGCCGGGCGGGTATCGGCCGAGGGCGAGCTGATCCCACTGTCCGATCAGGACCGTTCACTGTGGAGTGCCAGCGAGATCTCCGAAGGGGTACGGGTGCTGGAGGCGGCTCTGCGGTCGCGCCGGCCCGGCCCGTACCAGATCCAGGCCGCCATCGCGGCCTGCCATGCGGTCGCGCCCGACACCGACAACACGGACTGGTCCCAGATCGCGGCGCTCTACGGCGAGCTGACCCGGTGGACCCCGAACCCGGTGGTCGAGCTGAACCGAGCGGTGGCGGTCGGCATGGCCGACGGGCCGGCGGCCGGGCTGGCGCTGGTCGACGCGCTCGCCGCGACCGGCGCGCTGGCGGGCTACCACCTGCTGCCGGCGACGCGGGCCGACCTGCTGCGACGCCTCGACCGACCGTCGGAGGCGGCCGACGAGTACCGGGTCGCCCTGGGCCAGGTGACCAACGAGGCGGAGCGCACCTACCTCGCCCGCCGCCTCGCCACCCTCTGAGCCGTCTTGATCAACAGCGACGGGTCGGGTGTTGGAAGGCGAGGGCGCACGGACGCCAGGTCGCCGGGAGGGACGCCACCCGACCACGACGGAAGCACGCCGTCAAGATCTCATTGATCATGGAGTTGGACGTCCATGATCTCCACGATCATGACGATCGCCTCATGATCGCGGAGCTAGGGGCTCGGCCCAAAGGGGGCGGCTCAAAGGGGCGCGGTTCAGAGCCCATCGAAGAGTGGGGTTTTCCGGGTGGCGCGGGTCCCGGGCCGGCCGGACGCTTGATCCGGGCAAGGCATCGAGGACGCGCGATCGCGGCGACATCTGGGTGGGGGCTCGCCGCGGTCGCGCCGGACATGCAGCAGTGGTGGCCGACATCGCTGCGCACGCCGAGCCCACGAGTCCGCCTGACCGGCGGCCGACAAGTCAAGATCCGCGTAACCGTTCTGCCTGCCGGGCGGGGCCTCAGGGCCGATGCCCCCGCCCGACGGCGGTTACGCGGATCTTGACGCAGCCCAGCAACGACAAGATCCGCGCAACTGAACACACCAGGTGTGCACAGTTGCGCGGATCTTGTTTGCCCGGTGATGGCGACCGGGCAGGGGGCGCCGTCCGCGGGACCCGGAGCGACGCCCCGAAGCCGCGTCAGGAAGATGCGTTGGCGAGCCGGGCCGCGATGCGGGCGAAGCCAGCCCGGACCTCGGCGGGCGACGGCGGGGCGGTCGGCTCGACCTCCTCCAGCTCCAACTCCTCGTCGTCGTCGAAGTCGTCGTCGTCATCGCCGTCCAGCGAGAGTTCGACCTGGTTGTCCGGGTCGAGCTCGTAGTCGTCGTCCTCGTCCTCGTCCGCCGCCAGCTTGGCGGTGGCGATCTCGTCGCGGATGTCCTCGACCGACGAGTGCGGCTGAACCGGCTCCACGACCGCCATGAGCTCCTCGTCAGCGATCACCGTCTCGGCCAGCGCGAGCGCGTGGTCACGCTCGTACGGCCCGCAGACCACGGGCTCCCAGTCGTCGGCGTCGTCCATCGGGCCGAACGTGATGATCCAGGGCAGGGACAGCACCGGCGAATCGTCGGCAAGGTCCAGGGTGACGAGGGTTCCCACGGGCGTACCTTCCTTCGAAGAGGTCTTCGGCGCCCATCATGGCGGCAATACCCGCCACGCCGTGCGCGCCTCGCCGTGACGACGCGGGTGGAGATCCACAACGACCTACAAACCGGTCAGGTCGGCGGTCGACGCGACGATCGAGCGTCCGAGGGCGGCGGTCGAGGTGGAGGCTTCGCGGGGGGATCCGCGGGTGAGGGCGGTCCGGGCGGCGACGGGGACAGCGGCGTCGGCGGCGCGGTCGCCATGTCGGTCGCTGTCCCGCGGGTGCTGGTCGCGGCGAGCGCGGCGCCGATCAGGATCAGGTGGTTGAGCAGGTAGAGGTAGATCAACAGGCCCACCGCGCCGGCCACCAGCTGGTACGCCGGGCGGTGCTCCGTGCGGTTGATGTACCACTTGCCGACCGTGTTCAGCAGCTGGATGCCGACCCCGACCACCAGGACGACCGGGATCAGCCGGCGCGCGCTCATGTGCAACCGGGGCAGCGCGAGCAGGATCGCCGAGGCCAACACCACGTTCACCGCGAACTCGAGCACCGGGCCGGACGAGCGCAGCAGCAGGTTGCCGAAGTTGGTGTTCGGCACCAGGTAGCCCAGTACCGAGTCGATCGCGGCGGTCATGGCCAGCGACAACCCGAGCAGCACGCCCAGGCCGAAGAGCATGCCGAGGTCGACCAGGTGGCGGATGATCCAGTGCCCCGGGTCCTGGTCCAACCGCCAGACGGCGCGCTGCGACGAGCGCAGCGCCTCGACCCAGCCGACGCCGGCGAAGATCAGGGCGATCAGACCGATGATGGTGACCTCGCCCTTGCCGACCTGGCGGGCCGTCTCGGTCACCCAGGGCAGGTTGTTGGAGAGGTACGTGTTGATCGTGCCCAGCAGGCCGCCCTGGCCGGCCAAGGTCGAGCCGCTCGCGTCCAGGACCCGGCCGAGGATCGAGTACACCACCACGACCAGCGCGAACGCGGCGAAGAAGCCGTAGTACGAGATCGCCGCCGATAGCCGGCTGGACATCACCTCGTCGAGGCGCTCGTACGCCTGCCAGGCGTGGTCGAACTTCGCCGACCTCTTGCGCGCATCGGCGACCGCCCGGTCGAACCGGGCCTCGATCCGGTCCGCGATGTTCATCCCTGAATCTTCACTCATCCGCGCCCGTCAGGCGCAGCACCTCGTCACCGACGGGCCAACGCCTCGGTCAGAGGGAACCGCCGGTGCGGGCGCCAGTGTCCGTCCGCGCGGTGCTCGTACAGGGTGAAGCCGTCGATCGGGAACCGCGCCTCGAAGCTGGCGAGCCGCGTGGCGGCCCGGTCCAGGGCCTCGGCGGGGACGTCGTGGGCCACCGTCACGTGCGGGTGGTACGGGTAATCGAGCGTGCGCTCGAGCGGTCCGGAGCGGATATCGGCGGCGAGCGCCTCGCACTCGGCAGCCCCGGCCGCAACGGTCACGAAGACCACCTGGGTGACCGGCCGGAACGTGCCGGCGCCGCGCAGCTGCACCTGGAACGGGCGATGACTGGCCGCGACCTCGGCCAGGTGGGCCTGGGCGTCGCTCCAGGCCTGCGTCGAGTCGTCGATCTCGGTGGGTACGAGCAGGGTCAGATGGGCCGGGATGAGGCCGGCCATCGGGTCACCGGCGGTCGCCCGGTGCTCGTCCAGCTGGGAGCCCCAGGGTTCGGGTATGCCGACCGCCACGCCGATGCGCCGGACCACCACACCTCCGTCTCACCACGCCTCAGTGCCGTACCGCGGACAGGAACCCAACGTTGTCGTAGACATTACGCAGGGTAACCGATGCCACGGAACGGGCCTTTTCGGCACCGATCCCGAGCAACTTGTCCAGTTGCGCGGGATCTTCCAGGTACCCGCGGGTGCGCGCTTGAACCGGGGTGACGAAGTCGGCCACCACGGCGCCGAGGTCCTTCTTCAGATCTCCGTAACCCTTGCCCTCGTACGCCGTGACGAGCTCGTCCACGGTGCGGCCGGACAGCGCGGAGTAGATGGTCAGCAGGTTGGACACCCCCGGCTTGTCGACCGGGTCGAAGGTGACCTCCCGGCCGGTGTCGGTCACCGCGGAGCGGATCTTCTTGGCCGACACCTTGGGATCGTCGAGCAGGTCCACGATCCCGTTGGGCGACGACGCCGACTTGGACATCTTCGCGGTCGGGTCCTGCAGGTCAGTGATCTTGGCGGTGCCCTTCACGATGTATGGCTCGGGCACGGTGAACGTGGCGCCGAACATCGTGTTGAACCGCTGGGCCAGGTCCCGGGTCAGCTCCAGGTGCTGCCGCTGGTCCTCACCGACCGGTACCGCGTCGGCCTGGTACAGCAGGATGTCGGCGGCCTGCAGGACCGGGTAGGTGAACAGGCCGACCGAGGCGCGGTCCGCGCCCTGCTTGGCCGCCTTGTCCTTGAACTGGGTCATCCGGCTCGCCTCGCCGAACCCGGTGATGCAGCTCAGCACCCACGCGAGCTGGGCGTGCTCGGGCACCTGCGACTGCACGAACAGCGTGCACCGCTCCGGGTCGAGGCCGAGCGCCAGCAGCTGGGCGGCGCCGACCCGGGTCCGGTGGCGCAGCACCGCCGGGTCGTGTCCAGCGGTGATGGCGTGCAGGTCGACGACGCAGTAGAACGCGTCGTGCGTCTCCTGCATGGCCACCCAGTTGCGCAGTGCCCCCAGGTAGTTGCCGAGGTGGAAGGAGTCGGCGGTCGGCTGGATACCGGAGAGCACCCTCGGTCGGTCGGACATGGCCGTCATTCTCGCAATAGCCAGCGGGCGGGTCAGCCCGCGGTGGCCAGTTCCGGATCCGGTACGGGCACCCGCTGGTGCGCGAACACGTGGTCCGGGCTGGTCTCGTCGCTGGTTTCGGCTTGATGCAGGCCGACCCGGGACACCCGGCGACCGTCCAGAGCGACCACCGACAGCCGCCACCCGCCCTCGACCAGCACCTCGTCGCCAACGGCGGGGAGCCGGCCGAGGACCGCCATCAGGTAACCGCCGACCGTGTCGTAGGGCCCGGGCGGCAGCTCGAACCCGGCCGCATCCGCGAAGTCGGCCAGGTTGAGCAGACCGTCGACCTCACCCGCCCGGTGGTCGGGGGCCGCGTCGTACTCGTCCTGGATCTCCCCGACGAGCTCCTCGATCAGGTCCTCGAGGGTGACGATGCCGGCCGTACCGCCGTACTCGTCGACGATCAGGGCCAGGTGGTCGCCGGCCCGCCGCATCTCGGCCAACGCGGCCAGCACCCCTTTGCTCGCCGGCAGGCTGCGCAACGGGCGGGTCAGCTCGCGTACGGTCGTCGCGGTCTCCGGCGCCGGCCGGATCAACAGGTCACGCAGGTGCACGAAGCCGAGCACCTCGTCCGCGGATCCATCCACCACCGGGAACCGGGAGTGCCGCGCCGCGCTCACCGTGGTCGCGGCCTGCGCCACCGGCGTCGACGCATCGAGAAAGACCACCTGGTTGCGCGGCACCATCAGCTCGCGCACGTGCCGGTCGCCGGCGCCGATCACCTCGCCGATCAGCGACCGCGCCTCCCGACCCAACGAGTCGGTACGGGCGACGAGGTCGCGCAGCTCCGCCTCGGGGCTCGGCGCTTGAGGCCGGCGCCGCAGCCACCGGCTCGTCTGGCTCAGACCACGCAACAGGCGGCCCAGCCGTGTCCCGGGATCGGGTAAGTCGCCCGTCCCGGGCCCGGTACTGCCGTCGGACATACGGGGGATTCTAGGGTCGGCCGAACGGATCGGCGACAACATCGGCTGTGGGTACGCTGAGGTCTGACCAACCCCGTGGCGTCACCACAGGCCCGGTACAGTCTTCCCCCGCACGCTTCCCCAACGTTTTACGGTGTCGGCGCGTCTGTGGTGTCGACGGTCTGCGGTGTCGGCGCGAGGATGGGAGACCAGGTGAAGGTGCTCGTGACGGGCGGGGCGGGCTACATCGGTGGCACGGTCGCGACGATGTTGCTGGAGCAGGGCCACGAGGTAGTCGTACTCGACGATCTCAGCACCGGCGACGCGGTGCCGCCGGGCGCCCGGTTCGTCCACGGCCGCGTGCACGACCTGGCCGACTCGATCCTCACCCCCGAGGCCGGCTTCGACGGCGTCCTCCACTTCGCCGCGTTCATCGCGGCCGGCGAGAGCGTCGGCGCACCCGAGCGCTACTGGGACAACAACGTCGTGGGCTCGCTGCGCCTGCTCGAAGCGGTCCGGCTGGCCCGGGTACCGCGGTTCGTCTTCTCCTCCACCGCCAACGTGTACGGCGACCCGGCGTCGCTGCCGATCATGGAGACGGCGACGACCGCGCCGCCCAACCCGTACGCGACCAGCAAGCTCGCGGTCGAGTACGCCCTCACCGGGTACGCGGCCGGGCACGGCCTCGCCGCCGTGTCGCTGCGGTACTTCAACGCGGCCGGGGCGCTGCTGGGTGCCTCCGGCGCGCGCGGCGAGCGGCACGATCCGGAGACCCACCTGATCCCGAACGCCCTGCGGGTCGCCCAGGGGCGCAAGGACAAGCTGCAGCTGTTCGGGGACGACTACGACACCCCGGACGGCACCTGCGTGCGCGACTACATCCACGTCGCCGACCTGGCCACCGCCCACTTGCTGGCGCTGACCGCCGTCGCGCCGGGCGAGCACCGCGTCTACAACCTGGGCAGCGGCATCGGCTTCAGCAACCGAGAGGTGGTCGACACCGTGCGCGCCGTGACCGGCCACCCGATCCCGATCGAGATGGCCCCGCGCCGCCCCGGCGACCCGGCCGTCCTGGTCGCCTCGTCCGAGAAGGCCCGCGCGGAGCTGGGCTGGGTCCCGGCCCGACCGGCGCTGGCCGACATCGTCAGCGACGCCTGGACCTTCGCCCGCACCTCCACCTGACCGCCCCGCCCCCCGCTCCCCCGCTCTCCGCTCGCCGCTCGCCGCTCGCCGCTCGCCGCTCATGATCTGCACAACTGCGCATAGGTTGTGGCACTGGGAGCGCTCCCACACCACAACATGTGCGCAGTTGTGTTGATCGTGG
>Ga0068864_100002181_pt1 | contig 16158 bp, 12 predicted proteins | sample KBSSwiS72_FD_66586 | JGI IMG/M metagenome (GOLD analysis project Ga0068864, IMG submission 66586) | Switchgrass rhizosphere microbial communities from Kellogg Biological Station, Michigan, USA - KBS Switchgrass S7-2 | ecosystem: Host-associated > Plants > Roots > Rhizosphere > Soil ... | reverse complement strand
ACGACGGCGAGAGCGACCACGATCCAGACGTAGCGCGGTACTCCGGGCGCGAGATTGCGCATCGCTAGTCGCGTCGGCGAGGCGCAAGAGGGACTGACGACCGAAGATCTCGGCTATCCAGCACTCCGTTGGCGCCCTTGGCCACGACTTTGTTTAGCCGAGGCCTCAGCCAGAAATCCCACACCAAGGAACACGTACTCGTCGTAGACCTTGCGGCAGAAGGCGTCGGTGTAGTCGGGCATACTTCGAGCCAAGTTTGTCGCCGTTTATTTTGTAGGTCACGGTTCCTGCGACTTTCGTGGACGAGATGCAGGCTGCCCATAGCAAAGACTCCCTGACTGCGGCAGGCGATTGCCTGCCCGTGGCCCCTTATCGTGCGCGGAAGTTGCTTCCGCGGGCATAAGGTCGTTTCGCTGCAGCTTGTAGGATAAGACTGTCACAACTACGAATGCGGGGAAGGCTGTCACCGGCTACATAGGCGGGGAAGTCGGGCCTCGCGTTCGGCGTTCGCAACGGCGAGGCGATCGCCCTGAAACCTGCACCGTTCGTTAGGGCGACGCACACTGCTCGACGTCGGGATCACGACACTGGAGTCTGCGGGCCCCAACGGTCCGCTCGCGCTTCCGTTCAAGCGGTGAGCGGAACAGCAGCCGTCCTGGTGCCGGGCTGAGGCAGCCCGAGCGCGGACGCCGTGAGCATGGCGCCACAAGCGCGATTCCCGCGCGTCGCTCGCCGCCCAACTCGCCCGCCCTACTCAAAACCGGCACACAAGTCGCTGTAGCGCCTCGTCGCCGATAACGTCTGTTGAAGGATTCCCATGTCTCTCGGCTTGGACGCCGACATCCCGATCGGGCATTTGCTGACGGTTACCAGAAGATCCAAGCGTCGTTGCTGCTGGGCAGGCGAAGCCGCCGAAGAGCGCGGGTGACGGTAAACACGGCGACCGCAATCGCGACGACGCCTGCTGCTGCGGAGACCGCAATGGCTTGACCATTGAACGAGGTATAGAGCCCCGCGATGATGAGTGCGATGGCAATGAGCACCAGAGCGCCAACCGCGGCGCCCCGGACTTTGGGACTTGCTGGCAGCGACAATGTCTTCTCCATATGCTATGGGTTCGAATGCAAAGCGGTGGCTTGGAGTGTCACGCCGCTTTCTCGATTCGCGCGCCCTGTGCGATAAGCAGCTTCTGTTTGCGTGCAACGAAATCGGCACCCATGGCATCCCGCTGCTCCGCCGAGAAATGCTCACCCAATTCCCCGAAGATCCCGTCCTCTTCCTCCTTGATGTGATGATCGAGCGTTTCTCGCAGGACTTTCGCGTGCGCCTTCCAGGCGTCTGTGGCCGCGAGCTTGGTCTTGCTGAGCCGTTCCACCAAAACGTCCACCAGGCTGTGTTCGACGAAGCCCTCGTTGGCGTCGGCTCGGGAGTCCGCAGCCCCGCGGAGGTTGATTAGCGGAGTGTAGACAGCCTGTTCTTCGGCACGCGCATGTGCTGTCAACAAGGGTTTCAGTCGATCGAACGCGCGGACGCGTTTTTGCGTCGAGTCATCGCTGCTGACCTGCTTCGTCAGCGCACGGATTTGTTCGTGATCTGCGTTCAATAGCGATCGGATGTCGGCGCTGCTGTAAGAGCCAATATACGATTTGACTTTTTCTACGACGCTCATGCATATCTCCTGAAGTTGGACGCGGACCGATGTGCGTCAGCTTGCCTCGCGACACCCTGCCAGCGCTACGCCCGACGCAAGGCGATTCCGGCCTGTGGCCATCGTGCCGCCCAGTCCAAAGCGCCTCAAACCGCCGAACCGTTGAAAACAGCGAGGCCACCCTGCGATGGCCTCGGTGCACAGTGCGCGACCTCTGCTATTTACCCTTGCCCGAATTCTGCAGACAATCCGTTAGCGCGGAACCAAACGCCGTTTGGCACTTCGGATCGACGCCGGTGAAACGGCGGTGGACTGCGTCGTTACAAGCCTGGGTCTTTTCCGACGGCGCGCCGCACGCGGTGCGCGCGCTCACGTAATCTCGCATCTGCTCCGGTGTCATGCGTACGCTCGCGGCTGATGACGTCCCCGAAGGCGCAGTACCCTGCGGCGCCATCTGTTGCGGGGCGGGGCTCATGCCTGCCGGGGGCGTCGCCGGGGTCGAGGCTCCGACCGGAGGCGTTGCTGGAGGTGAGGATGGCGTCGCGCTCGTTTGCGCGCCAACGTTGAATGCGATAGCGGAGAAGACCAGAACACTGAGGGACGTCGAAAGGTGATGTTGGATACCCATGGTGACTCCTGATGCGTGGATGGAGGCTCGCATCACTGGAACCCATCGGATTTTGCAGCGACCGTGTCTGCTGCATATGGATGGGCTCCAGCGCGAGTGCAGGAGGTTCGCACTCAATGGCGTTGTGCATAAGTTGCGCAGCGCTCATTCGCGTGTAGGCCTTCGACTACTTTCACCCGAGTCGGCACCACCATCCGCGCGAGCGTTCCAAAGAAGTACGTCGGATTTCTCCGTTGTTCGGCTTGCCATAAGAGGGTTCGCCAGCGGGTAGCGGAGCCGGTGGGACGCGGGCCGTGCGACTCGTTTGCAATCATGCAGTTAGCCCGCGGCAACACAACCACCACACTGACACTGCGAATTCCACTGGATCGGCGTCGCCAATGCTCCCGCCAACAAAGAAGCGGCTATTCCCAGCGATCCTTCGCCTTTGCGTCCGCCTTCGTCTGCCATTGCATATTGCTTGGAGCGTCGGCTCCGCCACGCTTCAACGGCATGACGTGATCCACGACGTAGCCTGGGCACGAGCCATACGTCTTGCCCGTGGCCGGGCAAGGGTTGGCCTTCTTGAATTGCTGCAAGGCTTGCGGGCTTCGCGTGATCTTGCCGTGCGAATCGCGAGCAACGCCTGGTACGGCACTGTGCCCGCTGCCTGATGGAGATGAGTACGAAGGAACGTGAGGACCTGACTCGCCGCGAGCGAGCGCGTTGGTGGGCGCGAAGGCGCATGCCGCTGCCAACCCAAGTGCCATCAGCCTCATTGATCCCTCCCTGCCGGGCTTTACCGAGCCCTGTTGAGCCGTACTTTGCGCGGTATCTGGCGCACGGGCAACGGCGTCGCGATAATGCCGGGATGGCACCCCGGCTCGAGCTATTCCGTTTCCGGTACCGCGACCCGAGCACCGGGAAGTGGCTACGCGCCCGCTACCGTGCCGTTCGAGATGAGATCGTCGCACGCTATGACGAATGGGAAATTCTTGGCGGGGCAGAGATCCGCGACGTCGATCCTGACGCCCGATACTTCACGCCGCACACGTCGCCGCTCGATGCCGCAGCCCGCCGGCACGACGAGCGACCGCCCGAGCTGGCGCCGGCAATCGATGCGGCCGAGGCATTCCTGGTTGCGGTATTTCTGCGCCGCTACGTTACCTACTGCGCGAGGCGTGGCAGCTTCGCCGCGATGAACGGGGCAGCGCGATTGTTCGCGGCGATACGAGCCTCCGCGGCATAGCGGCGACAGTCCGAACCGCTCTCGTTGTTGAGCAGCGTGGTCGTTGTTGCTCCCACGGTATTCGTTAGGAGCCGGATGCGCCGCGTCTCAGCCCTCGTCTCCGCTCGCTCGCCATTCGTCGGACTCCTGACTGAACAGTTCGCTTACAAGCTTGCGTAACCACTGATTTCTTGGATCCTTGTGAAACCTCCGATGCCAGTGCTGCCGCAGAACGATCTGTGGCACGTCGTTCATGGGTAACACCATCATCTTGATGTTGCCCAGCGACTTCGCGTAGTACAGGCCGATCGCATGCGGCACCGTCGCAGCCAGATCCGATCGCGCGATGATCATCGGAAGCGACATGAAATGCGGTGTGTACAGCGCGATGTTGCGATGAATTCCCTTTTTGGCGAGATAAGTCTCGAACAATTCCTGGCTGCGGCCTTCGGCGCGCACCGACACATGTTTCAGCTCGAGAAACTGTCGGAGCGTGAGCTTGCGGCCACGGATCGAGTGATCAGCGCGAAGAAGGCATGTGAAATGATGCGTGAACAGCCGCTGTTGATAGAAGCTCCCTTTCACCAATTCGACGAGGTCCGGAAAGTACCCGACCGCGAGATCGATCTCGCCGGTCTCGAGCCCGTAGCGCAGCTCTCGCGGCGCAGGCGCGACTGACCGTACGGTAGTGAGCGGAGCTACCTGCTGCAAGCGCTGCAGCACTTTTGGCAGGAATACCATCTCTCCGATGTCCGACAATGCAAGCGTCAAAGTCGCTTCCGAAGATTCGGGGTCGAACTTTGGATCGGCGAAGAGGTCGCGATCGGCGCGTAACAAGATCTCACGAGCTGGCCCGATAAGAGCCTGCGCGCGGGGTGTGGCCTCCATGCCGCGCGGCGTGCGCACGAAAAGCGGGTCGTTGAATTCTCGGCGCAACCGTGCGAGCGCGGCACTGACCGCAGGCTGACTCATCCGCAATCGCATCGCCACTCTGCTCACATTGCGCTCCTCGAGCAGCGCGAGCGCGATCTCGAGAAGGCGAAGGTCGATGGACCGTCGTGCCATCAGCGACACCCTTCAGTTTCAAGCATTGTGTTCCATGGGCCGTTTTACAGCCCATCGACACATTCGGGAAGGCCAAGCTTAGTCGATGCAATGTGCGCGTAAGCCATTATTCGTTGGGCCAATAACCGATATTCAACAATGTGCGATTGCATTGCCGTTCGCGGTTGCTGATAGTTCTGCACAGCGCCTGCCTCGGTGCGCGCCATTGATCATCGATTCAGGCTGATTCTACTCATCGCCGGACATGAAGCTGCGCTGCGAAGTTGCCATCATTGGGGCCGGCCCGGCCGGACTGCTGCTTTCGCATTTACTGCATTTACGCGGAATTGGTTCGATCGTACTCGAGTCGCGCAGCCGGGAAGAAGTGGAGCGAACCGTACGCGCCGGTGTCCTTGAACAAGGCACGGTAGATTTACTGGTGCGGACCGGTGTCGGTGAGCGGCTGCTGCGCGAGGGGTCTGTCCACAGGGGGATCTGCTTGCGCTTCGATGGCGAGACTCACCGCATCGACTTGTCTCAGCTCACCGGCGGGAAGGCGGTTACCCTCTATCCACAGCACGAGGTGTTGAAGGACCTCATTCGAGCGCGGCTATCGATGGATGGCCAAATGTTGTTCGGTGTCGAGGATGTGAGCATCGGTGCTGTCGAGACGCTTCATCCTCGCATTCGATTTCGACTCGGCGCCTGGCGCTGCAGCATCGATTGCGACTTCGTCGCTGGGTGCGACGGATCTCAAGGGATCACCCGTGGCCATTTCCCGCGAAACGCGCTCTCCATTCACGAGCATCTGTATCCGGTTGGATGGTTCGGCGTCCTGGTGGAAGCGCCTCCGTCCTCGGAGGAGTTGATTTACGCATCGCATGAGCGGGGATTTGCGCTGGTGAGCACGCGCTCGCCGACGTTGCAGCGTCTCTATTTCCAGTGCGATCCGAACGACAACGTCGCGAACTGGCCGGACGAGCGCATCTGGAACGAGTTTCGTCTCAGGCTGGCGACGCGCGATGGCTGGGCGCCGAAAGAAGGTCCGATCACGAACAAAGTCATTGTCGGGATGCGCAGTGTCGTGACGGAGCCGATGCAGTATGGGCGGTTGTTTCTGGCGGGGGATTCTGGGCACGTCCTGCCTCCGACCGGCGCAAAAGGGCTTAACTTGGCGGTCGCGGACGTATGCGTTCTCGCAGATGCAATCGGCGAGTTCTACAACAACGGCCGCAGCGACATGCTGGATGCCTATTCCGAGACCGTGTTGCGTCGGATCTGGAAAGCCACCCGCTTCTCGTGGTGGATGACCTCGATGCTGCATTGCTTTCCGGGAGACAAGCCGTTTCATCGTCGAATGCAACTTGCAGAACTCGAATACGTAACACAATCGCTCTCGGCATCCGCGAGTCTGGCCGAAAACTACGTAGGACTGCCGATGCCGACACGACGAGCGGCGGCCACTGGCGACCCAGGAACGGTGTCGAGCGCGTCCGACGAGGCCCGAAACAGGCCGTCATATGGAGGCCGTAAACCGGATGAGCCGATGCTGCCCTAAATGAATTCCGCAGGCGCCACACTCGTGCTTTGTCGGCGCCCCCAATTCGATTTTTCAATAGCCTGTATAAGCATTCTTCGCTTGCCGTGGATCATTCGGCAGAGAAATAATCTGGAACCGCAGAATCCGTTCGAAGCGGACTGGGAGCAACGGGAGCTACGGCTGGCTTCGCAGGCTAAGATCTTCGGAGCGCGCCACCATTCTGGAGGACATCCATGCATTCCGCGCCACTGCGCATTGCCATCGTCAGTGTTTTTGGTTCAGCTCTGATTTGTCCGATGATCGCTGCGGCGAAGCCCCCGCAGCCCGCCGCGGCAACGCCCATCGGCTGCACTGCGCTGACGGGGACCGGCAGCGCCCTGCTGGCCACGCCAGGCGTCAAATCGGCGAACAGCCAAATCATCCCTGCGGCAGGCGCGAATGTCGCGTACTGCCAAGTCAACATCCTGTATGGCACGAACCCCGACCAGAACATCAACATACGCGTCGGACTGCCGTTGAACTCCGTGGACGGCGGTACAGGTGGCGTGCAAGGCGCCTGGAACGGCCGCACACAGGGCATCGGCGGCGGTGGCTGCTCCGGAAGCCTCGCAGTCAACGCTCCCGTAAATGCGCGATATGTCGGCTCTGGCTCGGATGCCGGGCACCCTGGCGGTGACTGCGAACCCGGTGTGAACCTCGACGGCACGTACAACTATCAGTTCATCAACGACTTCATCCGCAACGGGATGAAACAGCAGATCCTGCTGTCCAAGGCCGTCACCAGCACTTACTACGCGGAGAAGCCGGCCTACAACTACTGGAATGGCTGCTCGACGGGAGGAAGACAAGGCTACGTCCTCGCCCAGGAGCTGCCCGATGAGCTCGACGGCATCCTGGCCAACGCGCCGGCGATTTACTGGACTCGGTTCCAGACGGCGCAGATGTGGGGCCAGATTGCGATGAAGGACCTTACGGGCGGCGTCATTTCCGCCGCGAAGCTCAACCAGGCGACTGCCTCCGCCGTCGCCGCGTGCGACGGGAACGACGGCGTGGTCGACGGTTGGATCGACGATCCCAGGACGTGTTCGTTCAGCGCGCAGGCCAATGTCTGCGGGACGCCGACTGCGCCGGCGAGCAATTGCCTGACGCCGGCGGAAGCGCTCGCGATCGACAAGATCTGGGACGGACCGCGCAACGCCAAGGGAAACAAGGTCTGGTTCGGTCTCGACCGCGGGACGAGCCTGCCCGCGCTCAACGGTAATACTCCATTCGCTCTTGGCGTTACCCAGTTCCACTGGGATGAGCACGACCGCACGTTCGACTGGAAGACGGTAACGATGGACGAGTATCCGCAAGTGGCGGAAGATGGCTCGCGCAACATTGCCGACGTCACCGATACATTCGGCGATCTTCACGAGTTCGAGAAGAGCGGCGGCAAGCTGCTGACGTTGGTTGGCGGGAACGACCAGCTCATCATGCCGCGCGGGGTGATCAACTACTACCGCGAGCAGGCTCGCCACGGCAACCGGACGGACTTCGAGTCGCAGCAGAAATTCTATCGACTGTTCCGCGCACCGGCACAGGGGCACTGCGCCGTGCCGAATGCATTCCCGCAGCTTGTCGATTGGGTCGAGAACGGCATCGCACCGGATAAGATCATCGCCACCAACGTGGTTGGCGGCGTCTCTCGCACCCGCCCGTTGTGCCCGTATCCGCAGACCGCGATCTACAACGGCACCGGCAGCACCAACGACGCGGCGAACTTCCACTGCGGCGGCAACCTCGAGACGACGGCGACCGTCTGTGCGGACGTGCTGGCGAAGTACAAGCACGAGTTCGACGGAAATCCTGACTACAAGAGCAATGCCGTCAACAAGCAAGAATGCGGCGGTGGTCCTCCGTACAAGGATGACGACGAAGAGTAACGGCGTGTCCCGGTAGTCTTCTCTAGCGGTGCCATGCCGCAATTTGTGTGCGCGGGCTCGTGAGACAGTCGTCCACGAGCCCGCAGTCGCTTTTGGCTCGCGCGTCACGGACGCGTGCCCGAAACAATGACTTGGTTTCAGTTCGTAGCGGCGAGTGGTCTTCGCAGTGGTGGGTCGTCGGCTCCCATCGCGCCGACAATCACTGCTCTCCGATCGGGGTGAAATCAGCTGCCCCGGGGCGCTACCACTATCGCGAGACGTGCCGCCGTGTAGGCGTCAGGGGAAGGCCCGAGGGCCCGTGGGCGGTACTTTCGCCAACGGGCAATACGGGAGATTGCGGCACTCGAAGGATGTCTCTCGCACGGCGCCGGCGCCGCAAAACGTGAACAACGACGGCGTTGACGCAGCCAAGACCGAAGCCGATGAGTAACGCCCACATCCCGGTCATGCCGATCGCTCAATCCAGTTGGTTCGAGCACTCGAAAATTCTAATCCTAAATCACGGGAAGGCAACAGCCGCAAACTGCCCCTGGTAAAGATTACCGATACGCTGGGCGACTGCTGAACCGACGCCGGGAGAATGCCCGCCGTTCGACGACACGATGGCACTAAAGCAGGCCGTTCGTCAAAAGACGTATGCTGCATGCGAGTTGCTACGCCGTGACGCCTGACGCGTCCGGGTGCAGCTGGTCCTGGCGGGGATGAACGTGCGAGTGGCCGACTTCATCGTGCGTGACATCGAGCGCATTCGTGCGAAGTGGGAGGAATTCGCTGCCACTCTCGTGCCCGCGGCGGAGTCCTTGGGTTCGTTGGAACTTCGAGATCACGCACAGCAATGCTGCAGGAGGGCGACTCCCTGCGCGAGTCGCCTTGCATCGCCTACCGCGAATGAAAGGACACCACTTTTTTCATCGCTTCGATGCGAGTCGACGCCTGCTGTTGTTGCTGGTTCCGCAGCTCGCGCCTTACTCGAGCAAACGTTTTGCGCAAATCAGTTTCCACACTCTTCGTGTATCGGAACGAAGGGTCGAGAATGGACTTCATTTGACCTCCACAATTTGTGCGACGGGAATATCCAGGTACCGTGGGTGAGTCGTGCAAGAAGCGTTCCATCAGCGCACAAATCGGCGGATGCTCAACTACTTAGCCACGGTTTCTTCGCCCGAATATCGTGAGGCATCTGTCTGTATGAATTGGCAATGTAAAAATGGCCGACACAATGTTGCAAGTCTGCGAGATTGCGCACGGTAGGCCCTGCCAATGTTGAAGGCATCAGCGTTCTCCCCGTGTTCGCGTTTCGTTGGCTTGAATGGCGGCACAATGACTGCGCGCAACAAACTTTCGTGATGCCGCATCGCACGCCGAAGCGAGCGGTCGCCGGAATTGACTTCGACGGACAGGCACTGATACTCCGCGTGCCGATGAACTGCGCGAGATGTTCACGAAGGCAGATCCAGGTTTCATCCGCGAGGTCTGACCTTCTTTATGGTGCTGAGGCGGCGGCAGGCTAAAGGACGAAGGAATGCGCAACGCATGGGGTTTGGTCTTGGCCGGCACGCTGATGTCCGTGCCGATGATGGCGTCGGCCGACGGGCTCTGGCACGTCTCCGCGCTGCTTCACGCGAAGAAATGGGTCGATCTGACGCATCCGTTTGATGCTGACATTCCACATTGGAAGGGGTTTGATCCGTTGACGCGGAAGGCGATCTACGATTACGAGAAGGATGGCTTCCGCGCCGAGATGTTCTGTCATGTGGGCCAATGGGGAACGCATCTCGATCCGCCCGCGCATTTCCACAAGGGCGCGCGCACCGCCGACAAGATTCCCGTCACGGAAATGCTTCTGCCGCTTGTCGTCATCGACGTGCACCGACAGGTGGCGAAAAACGCGGACTTCGTCCTGGCGCTCAAAGACGTGAAGGCGTGGGAGGCGAGGCACGGCGCCATCCCCAAAGGCGCATTCGTCGCCATGCGCACGGACTGGGCGAAGCGCTGGCCCGATCAGAATGCCATGCAGAACGTGGATGCGCAGGGCACTGCGCACTATCCCGGATGGACCATGGAGGCGCTCAAGTATCTCTACGAGGTGCGGCGCATCACCGCCACGGGACATGAAACCACGGACACCGATCCCGGGCTTGCCACGACGAAGGAGGATTATTCCCTCGAAAGCTACATCCTCGGCATCGATCGCTATCAGATCGAACTATTGGCGAACCTCGACCAGGTGCCGGAATCCGGCGCTCTAGTCTCGGTCACCTGGCCGGCCATCAAGGACGGCACGGGCTTTCCCGCGCGGGTTTTTGCAATCCTGCCGTAACCTAGAAACTTCTCGCGGTAGCCTCCTCGATTGCAGCTGATTCGTTCATTTTCGCGTCTTCGAGCGGCTCGTGCGACCCGCCGTTTGGGATTAAGATGAGCACGGCGCCGATCGATTCATCGCGCAGGCAGCTACCAGACGATGATTAGGGGGCGGTGTCGCGCCGCAATCCAACCCTACGAGGAGTCACGATGAGGCCCTTACTTTCGCGCGAACCACTGGCGGCGAGCACGCCCCGCGCACAACGCAGTTTCACCTATTGGCTGCGCGTCGCTGCCGTCGCCATCATGCCGGCACTCCTGCTCGTGGCGAGCGGTTATACCGATGCGCGCGGCGGTCAGCAGTGGTTCACCGCATGGGCCGCGTCGCACGGGCAGCGATTCACAAGCCCCGTGCTATCGGGCAGCAGCGTACGAATGCTCGTTCGCCCGACGGTCTCGGGCAGCTCGATTCGCCTCAAGCTCGAGAACACGCTGGGACAGTCGCCGGTGACGTTCTCCGCGGTGTACATCGGCGCGCAGGCGAGCGGTGCGGCAGTCGTTCCGAGCACCAACACGCAGGTTACTTTCGACGGCCATGCGGGCCTTTCGCTGGCCCCTGGCGCGGGTGCGTACAGTGACCCCATCAAGTTCGACGTCGAAGCATTCGAGACCTATTCGGTCAGCATCGACGTGACTTCGGCCCAAGACATCAGCTCGCACTTCCTCGGGCTCGTGAGCAACTACATGGTGGCGGGCGTTCATGCCGCCGATCCCGGTGCCACCGGTTATGTGCAGGTGCCGGACAACAATACGGGCACGGCCGGCGCCACGTGGCCCATCTACTGGATTGCTGCGCTGGACGTCGAATCACCGTCGACCACCGGTACGGTGGTGCTATTCGGCGATTCGATTACCGACGGCCGCTGCAGCACGCGTACGGATCACGGCGCGCTGTCCGGCGTGGTGCAGAAGGACGTCTACCAGCGCTGGGCGGACATCCTCGCCGAGCGGCTCGCGGATCTTCCCGCGAACAAGTCCAAGGCCATCGCGAACGAAGGCATCGCCGGCAACCGCATCATCTCCGGCGGCACGGGTCCGACGGCGCTGGTGCGCATGGACCGCGACGTGCTTGACCGCCAGGGGGCGACGCACGTCGTGTTCTTCATCGCGACCAACGACATCAGCGGCGGTCAGCTCGCGCCCGCCGTGATCGCCGGCGCGCAGACCGTGATCGATCGCGCGCACGCCGCCGGACTCAAGATCATTGGGGTCACGGTCATTCCGCGGGGCAGCGCAGCCGGGTGGACCGCCTCGATGGAGCAGCAGCGCCTCGCCGTAAACGACTGGATGCGGAACACGGCGAACTTCGACGGCATCATCGACTTCGCCGAGCTCATGAAGGGCCCCATCGTGCCCGCGAACGGCGCCGAGCAGATCAAACTCGGGTACGCCTGTTTCGACGGCGTGCACCCGAACGACCTTGGCTACGACCTGATGGGCAATTACATCGACCTCTCACTGTTCGACAACCAGGGTGAGTGGAATAACGGTCGCCGCAAGGGCAAGTGATTTCAACGGGCGGGCAGTATTGCAGCCGGTCGCCAATCAGCGGCCGGCTGTTTTCAATTTGCGCGGCGCGCCGTCGCACTTAGGGTTCCGCGATGGATCGCCGGACATTTATCAATGCCGTGGGCGGCGCATTGACCGTGGCTTTGCGAACACCCACCGCCCAGTCCCAGCCGACCAAGGTGTACCGCATCGGATTCCTGGGGACCACTTCAGCATCGGAGTTCGCGAGCCGTCTGGATGCAGTGCGGAGCGGCCTGCGGGACCTGGGCTATTTGGAAGGCCGCAATACGGTTATCGAATCCCGATGGGCCGATGGAGATGTCGAGCGGCTCCCCGCGCTTGCGAACGAGTTGGTTGCGCTCAAAATCGACGTGCTGATCACCCATGCGGAGGGAACGTTCGCAGCCAAACGGGCAACAGCCTCGATTCCGATCGTCATGGCGTTCGCCGCGGACGCAGTGGCGACGGGATTGGCCGCGAGCCTGGCGCGCCCCGGTGGGAATGTGACCGGATCGACCGTTCTCATTCCGGAGATCAGCGTCAAGAGGTTAGAACTGCTAAAGACCGCTGCACCGAAGATTACTCGGGTGGCCGTTCTCGTCCGCAAGGGCGGTACGTGGAAGACGGTGCTTCAGATGCTGCAAAGCAAAGGCAAGGCGATGAACCTGACCGTGCAGTTCTTCGAAATCGTTCGCGATCGAGGTGAGTTGGATGCGGCATTTTCCGAAATGGCCAAAGCTGGCATCGATGCGCTCGCAGTAAGCGAAGATCCGACGTTGGCCGGATACAGCAGCGCCATTGTGGAGCTCGCGGCCAAGTACCGGTGGCCGTCGACCGGCTTCAGGGGGCTCGCCGAGGCCGGTGGCCTGATCGGCTACGGTGTCGATGTCCTGAGGATTTATCGGCACGCGGCATTTTTTGTGGACAGGATTCTCAAGGGCGCCAAACCCGCCGATGTGCCTATCGAACAACCGACCCAATTTGATTTGGTGGTCAACATGAAGACCGCGAAAGCGCTCGGATTGCGGATCCCGCAATCGTTGCTTTTACGGGCGGACGAGGTCATTCAATAGCGCCCCGTACCCGGCAAGCTGATGTCTCGGCCGCAAGTGCGTCCATCGATCGCTTCGCCCCGTAGCCGGATCAAGCGTCCGCTCCGTCTGCTGGCCCGTTACGCCGGCGGCGTCTGCAACAGCTTCGCAAGCGTCGCCGCGCCCCTCTGGCCTTGATCCTGATAGTTGTTGTTGAAAAGGACGTGGGTCGTGCTCGCCTTCGGCGCAAGGGTGAGCACGTCACCGGCGATTTCCTTGAGCTCGTCATCGCGGTAGTCGTAGTCGAAACGCTGGGACGACGCCGTCAAGCCCTTCTTGTTCCAGGTGCCGTGATTGCGGCCATGGAGACGCACGATCGCAAGCTCGGGGTTCGTGACTTCCCACACGGACGGGATCGTGTTTCCAATGTCTTGCGGCTCGTCGACCACGACGTTGACAAAGCCGTTTTGCCGCTCGAAGTCGAGCGTGCGCGTGGTGTGCTTTTCGCTGTTGAACCACGTGGGGTTTCGGAATTCGACCGCCACCCTGAAGCCCGCCAGCATGGCGCGGCAGTGCTCCAGATAGTCGAACGTCTCCGGATGGAAAGCGACCCATGGCGCAAACTGCATGTGCACCGCACCGAGCTTGCCTCCGGCCCGGAGGGTTTCGAGCACTTGCCGAAACCTGCTCCACAGCTCGAGCGCGATCTCCGCCGGAACGTCCTTTTCATACACGTTTTTTTTCGCTACGGGACCCAGCGCCTCTCGAAATTCCTTGCCGAGACTGGCAACGGGCGTTTGGTGGCGGGTGAAAAGCCGGTACGTCTTGACGTTGAAGACGAAACCCGGCGGCGTCCTGTCGATCCAGAGTCGCGCGTTCTCCACCGAAGGAATGCCGTAGTAGCTGCTGTCGATTTCCACGATCGGGAATCGAGAGGCATAGAAGCGAAGCCGAGCCTCCGCCGTAGTTGCGCTGGACGGATAAAACCTGCCTGAGTCGATCAGCGTCTTGTCGGTCCAGGAGGATGTTCCAACCAGGATATGCGCCATGGCTCGAGACGGCGAAACACGCGCGTCAGAGGACGACCGTCGCGGGAGGATGCGCCGCGTTCCGATCATGCAGTCTGTGCGCTGCTGCACAGAACGTTGGGCCGAAACCTGACGCAATCACTCATTATCAGGTCTGCCGGTGGTCTTTGGATGAAAACAGTCGTCGTCACCGATCAGGATCAGGAGTGGCTCGAGATTGCGGACGCTACCGTGCTGACCGCGCGCCGCTATCTCGCGGAGGCGGAGAGCGGCAACGAAGGGGACGTGCGGGTTCTCAATCTCTGCCGCACCGGCCGCTACCAGGGACGGGGATACTACGTGTCCCTTCTCGCCGAGGCCCGTGGCCAGCGCCCGGTTGCCGATGTCAAAACCATCGAGAACCTGAGGTCGGAGGCCTACGTGCGGGCGCTCGAGGCGGAGATTCAACCGCTGGTGCAGGAGATGCTGCATCACGACGAGAGCGAGCGCTTTCAGCTCGACGTCTACCTCGGAAAACACCCGGGTCACGAGGCCCTCGCCGAGCAGTTGTTCGCGCGGGTGCGTGCGCCGTTGTTGCGGGTGCTGTTTGCGCGCGCGGATGGAACCTGGCGCCTCGACGGCCTGCAAGCTTTGGGCCTCGCGGACGTTCCCGTGCAGAACCGCGCGTTGCTGCTGGATGCGGTGAAGTCGTTCATGGCGGAAAGCCCCGCCGCGAAGCGGCAGGGCGCAAAAACGGGCCGACCGCGGCTGGCCATCCTTTGGGACCCGAACGAACCGCACAAGCCCTCCAACGAGGAAGCGCTGCAGCGCTTCGTGAAGACGGCGCCGCTTGTCGGATTGGAGGCGGAACTCATTGGCCCCGATGCACTGGAGCGCCTGCCCGAGTTCGACGGCCTGTTCAACCGTGCGAGCCCCGAGGGCATCATCTACGAGTTCGTGCGCAGGGCGGAGTCGCTGGGAATGCCGGTCGTGGACGATCCGGAGTCCATCCTCAAGTGCGGCAACAAGGTGTTCATGCAGGAGTTGCTGAATCGCCACCGCATCGCCACGCCACGCACGCTCATCGTTCACCGCGGCAACGTGGACGAGATCGTTCCCACGCTATCCCTGCCGTGCGTGCTCAAGCTGCCGGATAGCGGCTTTGGGCTCGACGTTGTGAAGATCGAATCCGAAGAGAGCCTGCGCAAGGAAACGGAGCGCTTCTTCCAGCAGTCGGAGCTCCTCATCGCGCAGGAATGGCTGCCGAGCGAATTCGACTGGCGCGTCGGCGTTTACGATCGGCGCCCGCTCTTCGTCGCCAAGTACTTCATGGCGCCCGGCCATTGGAAGGTGAACAAGGTGGTGGAGGGTCAGCAAGAGATGGTCGAGGGCAAGACGGAGGCGCTGACCATCGGCGAGGCACCCGAGCAGGTCATCAATACGGCGGTACGGGCCGCCAACCTGATCGGCCGCGGCCTGTACGGCGCCGATCTCAAGCAGGTCGAGAACCGTTTCTATCTGATCGAAGTCAACATCAACCCGAACATCGACGCGGGCAACGAAGACCAGGTGCTGGGCGACGCGCTGTACCGCGAGGTCCTCGGCGTGTTCGCACGCCGCATCGCGGAGACTCCAGGTGCCGCGGCGCAGCGGCCCGCGCCATGACCGCTTCATGGAATTCGGCGTAACAGGCGGAAGCCTCGACCAGCAGCACACCGGCTGCCTCGTGGTCGGAGTGTACGAGGGCGGCAAGCTTTCGCCCTCGGCGAGGGAGCTCGATGCGGCATCGGGCCACGCGCTCACGGCGGCCGTGGGCCGCGGCGACCTCGAAGGTGAGCTCGGCACGGTGCTGCTCCTGACGAGGATTCCGAATGCGGCGTCCGAGCGCGTGCTTCTCGTCGGTCTCGGCCCCGAGCGCGAATTCGTCGAGAGCAGCTATCACACCGCGCTCTCGGCGGCGACGACGATGCTGCGCACCACGGGTGCGGCCGAGGCGACGCTCTGCCTCAACGAGCTTCCCGTCAATGTTCGCGACGGAGGATGGAAGATCGAGCAGGCGGTGCTTGCCGTGATGGACCGGATGTATAGCTTCGACAAGCTGAAGAGCGAGCCGCCGAAACAGAAGCGCGTTCTCGGGAAAGTCGTCTTCCGCGTCGCCGATCCTTCGGAGGTCTCCAAAGCCGAGGCTGGCATCGATCGCGCGGTGGCGATCGCCGAGGGAATCAGGCTCGCCAAGGATCTCGGCAACCTGCCCGCCA
>Ga0068864_100002172_pt1 | contig 16197 bp, 15 predicted proteins | sample KBSSwiS72_FD_66586 | JGI IMG/M metagenome (GOLD analysis project Ga0068864, IMG submission 66586) | Switchgrass rhizosphere microbial communities from Kellogg Biological Station, Michigan, USA - KBS Switchgrass S7-2 | ecosystem: Host-associated > Plants > Roots > Rhizosphere > Soil ... | reverse complement strand
CCAACCCTCCTTATCGGACACTGCTGATCACATCGACGCCGACTTCCGCCAGTTCGTGGCGGCCCGGTCGGCGTCGTTGCTGCGTACCGCGTACCTGCTCGTCGGCGACTGGTCCCACGCCGAGGACATGCTGCAGGCGTCGCTGACCAAGACCTACCTGGCCTGGCGCCGGCTCGGCCAGATCGAGGCCGTCGACGCGTACGCCCGGCGGGTCCTGGTGAACACCGCGACCAGCTGGTGGCGCCGGCGCTGGCACGGCGAGAAGCCGACCGCGGTCCTGCCTGAACGGTCCCAGCCGGACCAGGCGGAGGAGCGGGCCGAGCGGGAGGCGATGTGGCGCCAGGTGCGCACCCTGCCGGCCCGGCAGCGCGCGGTGCTGGTCCTGCGTTACTACGAAGACCTGACCGAGGTCGAGACGGCCCGCGTGCTCGGCGTCAGCGTCGGCACCGTGAAGAGCCAATGCGCCCGCGCGCTGTCTACGCTGCGGGAGCGGCTCGCCAGCGAGGGCATCGAACCGGCCGGCGCGATCGGGCCGACCACCACGCCCGGGCGGCCTGCGCGCGGACCCGCGGTGTCCCACCGACCACCACGGCAAGCCAACGGGGAGCGGCCCGAACTGGAACGGAGAGCGTGATGGGCCTCCTCGAGGACGCGTTGCGCGAAACCCTCGCGGCCAAGGTCGCCTCGCCGCCGGCGGTCGATGCCCCGGCCGACCGGGCGATCCGGGCCGCCGCCCAGGTCCGGCGCCGGCGAACCGTCGGCTTCAGCGCCTCCGCCGTCGTCGGTGCGCTCGCGCTGACCCTGTCGATAGGCCTGGTCGCCACCGGTACCGCCACCGGCATCGGCCTGGCCGGCCCCAAGGCCGACCGGGTCCTGTCGGTCCCCTTCGCCACCGCGGTCGAGGCGCCCGCGTACGTGCTGAGCGGTGGCGAGATCGTCGGGCCGACCGGAAGTCAGATCTCGGTGCGCGGCCAGATGGCGACCCGGGCCTGGCGACTGCCGGGGGCGTACCTGGTCGAGAGCCGGATCCCGGTCAGCTCCGGGGTGATTCTCTGGTACGTGCCAACGAACGGTGGCGGGCGCCGTGTCCTGCTGCAGGCCGACCAGATCGCCGTCGCCCCGGCCGGCCAGGCCGGGCTCTCGGCCGACCAGGGCCCGGCGATCGCCTGGAGCGACGGTCGGACCGTCAGCTGGGGCGTCCTGAAGGACGCCGACCTGAAGGCGCTGGACCGCACGACCGTCAGCGACGGCCTGCGGGTGGCCGGCATGGTGAACCGAGGGATTCTGCTGACCACGGGGGACACCTTCGACCTGTGGTTCCCGGACAAGGGCGGCTTCGTCCCCGGTCCGGCGATCTCGTCGCACGCGCTCGTCGCCGCGGCCGACGGCACCACGCTCTACGGTGTGGTGAACGGAAACGGCTGTCTGTCCCGGTTGGACCCGCACGGATTCGAGGTGCTGGATCGCACCTGCGCGGTCGGGGTCGGGTCGCACGACGCGCTCGCCCCGTCGCCGGACGGGCGGTGGCTGGTGGACGCCTCGACCGCCACCGTGCGGTTGTTCAGACTGCCGACGGTGTTCGACAAGCCGGCCGCCGCGGCCAGTTGGTCGCTGCGCGCGACGGACGTCGGCTGGCTCGGCGACGGCGCGTTCGCAGTGCTCACCCCGGACGGCCTGGTCCGGCTGACGACGGACCAGGTCGCGGAGAAGACTCCGGTGCCCGTACCGGTCGAGCCGGACGGACCGGACTCCGCACAGACCCTGGTCGCCGACCTGACCACGGCGGCCCGGTAGCGTCGAGCGCGATGCGCATCGACCTGCATACCCATTCGAACGTCTCCGACGGCACCATGCGGCCGGCGGAGGTCATCGCCGAGGCGGCCGCGGCCGGCCTCGACGTCGTCGCCCTTACCGACCACGACGGCCTGGGCGGCTGGGACGAGGCGGCGCGGGCGGCCTCGACGCTGCCGCTGCGGTTCGTCCCCGGCGTGGAGCTCTCCTGCCGGTGGTACGGCGCCACCCCGTCGGTGCCGCTGCACCTGCTGGCGTACTACGTGGACCCCGCTCACGCCGGGCTCGCCGCGGAGATGGCCCGGGTTCGCGACTCGCGCGGCCGGCGCGGCGAACGCATCGTGGAGCTCATCAACGCCGACGGCGTCGGCATCACCTGGGCCGAGGTGCTCGAGATCGCGGACGGGGGCACGGTCGGTCGTCCGCACATCGCGCGGGCCCTGGTCAGCCACGGCGTGGTCACAACGGTCAGCGAGGCGTTCGTGCCGTCCATGCTGGGACAGCGCTGGCGGGTGCCCAAAGAGGACAGCGACGTCTTCCTCGCCCTGCGGCTCGTGCTTGAGGCCGGGGGAGTGCCCGTGTTCGCCCACCCGCGGGCGACCAAGCGCGGCGCGGTGGTGCCGGACTCGCTCATCGTCGAGATGGCCGGGCTGGGCCTGTTCGGGCTGGAGGCCGATCACGAGGACCACACGCCCGAACAGCGTGAGGAGGTGCGCGCCCTCGCCAACGATCTCGGCCTGGTGGTGACCGGTTCAAGCGACTTCCACGGTTCGAACAAGACCGTGCGGCTCGGCGCGAACCTCACCGACCCCGCGGTGTTCGAGCAGATTGTGGCGGCGGCCCGCTCGTAAGAGATCATGGACCGGTGGACGCGCGTCTGTTCGGCGAGGTGTTCGTCACCCTCTTCGTGATCGTCGATCCGCCGGGCATGGTGCCGATCTTCCTGGCCCTGACCGGGTCGATGCCGGACCGTCCGCGCAACCGGGCGGCCTGGCAGGCGGTCGCGTTGGCCGGTGGTGTCATCGTGGTGTTCGCCGTCGGCGGCCAGCAGATCCTGCATTACCTCGGCATCAGCCTGCCCGCGCTGCAGGGGGCGGGCGGCGTCCTGCTCCTGCTCGTCTCCCTCGAGCTGCTCACCGGACGGGCCGACGACCCGGCCCGGCCGAGCACGTCCAACGTCGCGCTGGTCCCGATCGGGACACCGCTGCTGGCCGGACCCGGGGCGATCGTGGCGACCATGCTCTTCACGCAGCGGGCCTCCGGGATGGCCGGTTACCTCGCGGTCAGCGCCGGGATCGCGCTCGTCCTGGTGGCGGTCTGGCTGATCCTGCGCTTCTCGTGGCTGATCGTGAAGGTGCTGCGGCCGGCCGGCATCGAGGTGCTCACCCGCATCGCCGGGCTGCTGCTCGCCGCGATCGCGGTGCAGCTGGTGGCCGACTCGGTGAACGCGTTCATTCACGCGTACCGGTAGACCTGATGATCTTGGATCGAGGGGCGTTGCCTACCGGGGAGTGTCAGCCATCGGTGGCACCATCGGAGGGTGTCCACCCCGACCACGGGCGTCCAGCCGGGCTTGTTCGCCGAGCCGAAGCGGCTGTTCGTGTGCACGCCGAGCAAGCTGGGTGCGTACGAGGACTGCCCGCGGCGCTACCGCTTCACGTACGTGGACCGGCCCACGCCGCAAAAGGGGCCGCCGTGGGCGCACAACTCGCTCGGCGCCAGCGTCCACACCGCGCTGCGGGCCTGGTTCGACCAGCCGGTCGCCCGGCGTCAGCCGTGGGTCATTCCCACGCTGTTGAAGGCGACCTGGGTCCGTGAGGGGTATCGGGACCTCGAGCAGGAGCGCGCGGCCTACCGGTTGGCCCTGTCCTGGCTCAAGCGGTACCTGGCCGCCCAGCCCGTGGACAACGAACCGGTCGCGGTTGAGCGGACCGTGGGCGCCCGGACCGCCACGCTGGCCCTGTCCGGCCGGGTCGACCGGATCGACGACGTCGACGGCGAGCTGGTCATCGTGGACTACAAGACCGGACGTACCGGGCTGACCGCCGATGACGCGCGGGGCTCCCGGGCGCTCGCGCTCTATGCCTTCGCCACGGAGAAGCTGTTCCGCCGCCGCTGCCGCCGGGTCGAGTTGCACCACCTGCCGACCGCCGCCGTGGCCGCGTTCGAGCACACCGACGCGTCCCTGGCCCGCCACGTGCAGCGGGCCGAGCAGACCGCCGCCGACGTCATCGCGGCCGAGCGCGACCTGGCCGGCGGGGCCGACCCGGACGTGGCGTTCCCGGCCGCGCCCGGTCCGATGTGCGGATGGTGCGATTTCCGGCGCGTGTGCGCGGCCGGCGCGGCCCAGCCCGGCCATGAGCCGTGGTCCTCGGTCGAGCGAACCCTGCTCGCGCCGTCCGAGCCCGCCGAGCCGGACGACGCCGACTGACATCTGACTGCCCCGGCGCCGCGACCTGCCGATCAGTGCCGCTACGGCCTTTGTCAAGATCTACGCAGCTTGCCTGCGCGTTGCGGAGCGGGAGCGCTCCCACTTCTCCATGGCCCGGCGAGGCGTTGACCCGGCACCCAAGCGCGGCCGCGCGCGACTGTTGAATGGTGCCGGGTGCGGGTTGCGCGCGCGGGCGCACTCGCGAGACGATCCCCTGACAAACGTGAGCAACGCTCATTTCAGAGGAGTTGGCGTGGCTGAGACTACGGCGTACGGCGCGGTCCACACGGGCGTGGCGCCCCGGACGCGTCGCGCACGCATGGGCGCGTCGGCGGCGTTCGCCGTTCAAGGCCTGTGCTTCGCCGCGGTGATCGCGCGGGTACCGGTGCTGCAGACCCGGTTCGGGCTCTCCGACGGCCAGCTCACGATCATCCTCGGCGCGGTGCCGATCGTGGCCGGCGTCGGCAGCGTGCTCGCCGGCGTGCTCGCCCCGCGCCTGGGCAGCGGAACCGTGCTGCGCATCGCCGGGCTCGGCGTCGCCGCCGCGACCGCGGCCGACGGCCTCGTCGACCGGCTACCGCTGCTCTACGCCTCGGTGGCCTGCTTCGGCCTGTTCCTCGGGGCGGTCGACGCGACCATGAACATGCAGGGCGTCGCCGTGCAGCGCCGGTACGGGCGCAGCATCCTCGCCTCCTGCCACGCCTGGTGGAGCATCGCGGCCATCGTCGGCTCGGCCGCCGCGATCGCGACCGCGAACCTCGCCCGGACGTACTCGCTCGGGGGTTTCCTGGTCGGGATCGGCGTGGCCGGTGCGCTGACCTCGCTACTGGCCGGACCGCACCTGCTGAAGAAGGCGGAGGAGGCGGACAACCCGCTGACCGCCGCCGTCGAGACCGCCGAGGACACCCAGGGCCCGTCCGGCATCCGCGTCGGGCGGACCGTGGCCCTGATCGGCATCGCGCTGATGGTCATGTTCATCGGTGACGCGGCCGCGACCTCGTGGGGCCCGCTGTACCTGCAGAACGCGGTGCACGCCGCCGACCGGCTCGTGCCGGCCGGGCTGTTCGCGTACCTCACCTTCCAGTTCCTCGGGCGTACCGTCGCGGACGCGATCATCGGCGCGCTCGGCGCGGTCGGCACGGTCATCGTGGGGTGCCTGCTCGCGGCCGGCGGGTTCGGCGTCATCGTGGGGCTGCAGACCGTGGTGGGCGCGGTGGTCGGGTTCGCGTTGATCGGAGCCGGGCTGTCCGTGGTGGTTCCGCTGACCTTCTCGGCCGCGGACGCGCTGGATCCCGCCGGTACGGGCACGGTGATCGCGAAGGTCAACCTGTTCAACTACGCCGGGGTCGTGGTCGGGTCCATCCTCATTGGAGTGATCGTCGACGCGGTGAGCTACCGGGTCGCCTTCGCGGTGCCGGGCGTCCTGGTCCTGCTGATCCTCGTCCTGGCGCCGGCCTTCCGGGTGGTCGACTCCGCGCGGGCCCGCTCGGCACGCGCCATCGCGGCCCGGTAGAGAGGTCCCTCGAACGGGCTGGTCGGCAGCATCCGGATCGCGGTCCGCAGGCCGCGGGCGGTCAGCGTCGCGGTCAGGTCCGTCACGGCCAGCCCCGGCAGCCCGTACAGGCGACGCGCCCACGGGGGCAGCAGGCTGAACACGTACGCCGAGACGCCTATCCACAGTGGACGGACGGGGGTCCAGCCCAGCTTGTACGGGAAGTCCGGCAGGGTCAGGTATCGGGCGGTCGTCTTCGCCTCCGGGGTGCCGACGAGGCGGGGCCGGATCTCGTCGTAGTACGCGGCGACGTCGGCCGCGCTCCCCGGCACGGTCGACGGGTCGAGCCCGACCAGCCGGGCCACCTGGCGCTGCTCCTGGTAGTAACCGTCCACTTCGGAGGGTGACAGGCCCAGGCCGGCCCGCTGAGCGGTGTGGCAGAACGACTCCGCCGCGGTGACGTGGATCCACCGCAGCAGCTCCGGCTCGTCGATGCGGAACGTCTCGCCGGTGTCCGGGTCGACCGCCGTGAGCCGGCCATGGATGCGGCGCACGCGCCGGCCGGCGTTCTCGGCCATCTCGGTCGTGCCGTACACGACCTCACCCCAGAACCGCGCGGTCCGGAACAGCCGACCCCACGGATCCTCCCGGAAGCGCGAGTTCTGCAGCACTCCGGCGAGTGCCCGCGGATGCAGGCTCTCCAGCAACAGCGCCCGGTACCCGGCCAGCCACAGGATCGGCTCCCCATGCACGCGCCACGTGATGCTGCCCGGCCCGAACAGTCCGGTGTCGTCGTCACCCATGTAACCAGGGTGCCTTGTCGGGCACCGCCCCGCTACGGCCGTTACGTATCGCGGCTGGCGTGGCAGGTCGGGCAGAGTCCCCAGAACGTGACTTCGGCTTCGTCGATGACGAAGCCGTGCGTGTTCGACGGGTCCAGGCAGGGCGCGTCTCCGACCGCGCAGTCGACGTCACCGACCGCGCCACAGCCGCGGCACACGACGTGGTGGTGGTTGTCGCCGACCCGTCGCTCGTAGAGGGCGGGGCTGCCGGCCGGCTCGATCCGTCGGGCCAGGCCGACCCGGGCCAGCGCGCCGAGCACGTCGTACACCGCCTGCATGGAGACGGTCTCCAACCTGCCGCGCACCCGGTTGGCGATCTCATCGACCTCGAAGTGTCCGCCCTCGGCGAGCACCTCCAACACAGCGATCCGCGGCCTGGTCACTCGCAGGCCGTGGTCGCGGAGAAGGATCTCGGGGGACATCTGTCATCTATCACACCACGTTGCGCGTAATCACTCAAGATCTTGTGGCCTAACTGACGCTTTGGTCGGATGTTCGGGCGAGGGGCTTATTACAACGATCTACTTCACTTCGTCTTAGGGCGGGCCTTAACCTGCTTCGGTTGTGCTCGCACGACGACCACCACCTGCGTGAACCCACGCGCCACTCGGGTACGTATCTCTAATCTAGATCGACACCGTCACTAGGAGGCCCACCCGTGTTCGAGGTAATCCTCGGCATCCCCGCCCACCCGCTGATCCTTCACGCGGCAGTGGTGTTCATCCCGCTGCAGGTGCTCTTCGCCCTCGCCTACGCCTTCGTGCCGTGGGCCCGCCGCAACGCCGCCTGGGCGGTCGCGGCGCTCGTGGTCGTCGCCCCGGCCGCCGCGCTGTTCGCCAAGCTCTCTGGCGACGCACTGCGGGCCCGCCTGGTGCGCAACCACACGGCCAGCCCTCAGGGTCTGATCAACATCGACAACCATCGCTCGTACGGGACGATCACGGTTTACCTGACGACCGGCCTCGCGGTCCTGATGCTGATCATGCTGCTGGCCCAGCGGGCCTCGGTGCGCGGCACGGCGCAGGCGAACCTCATGATCCAGCCCAACGGATCGGTGGTCATCGGCGCGATCCTGTCGCTGGTGGTCGTGGCTACCGCCATCGTCACCGGTTACTACATCTTCAAGACCGGCGACACCGGGGCCCACGTCGTGTGGAACGGGCTGTAGCCCGCGAGCATCCGCTAGAAGAGGATCCGCCCGCACAGGGAGCACGCGACGACGAGCAAAAGCGCCCCCGCGACCATGGCCAGGCCGCGGGTCAGCGTTCTGGCGCGGGCCTCATCGTCGTCGATGGCTGCGTGATTCTGGTCCGGTAGGCGACGCGGCGGCGCGGGCTGGTAGACCTGCGGGGGTCGCCAGTCCGCCGGCGGCGCGGTCGTGCGCGGCGGCCCCTGGTATCCGGGCTGGCCAGCGCTGACGCCCGGCTGCTGCCACTGCTGGTCGTCGCCCGTCACGCACGGAACGCTACCTCAGGTCCCCGGCGTCCCACTCCGGTTCGCCCCGGTTCCCCCTCGTGCAAGATCCGCACGACTGCGTCCATGTCGGGCCCGTGGGAGCGCTCCCGGGGCACCACGTGGACGCGGTTGTGCGGATCTTGGGGAGGCCCGGGGCAGAGCCCGGGCCTCGCAGGGTGTCAGGTGCGGCGGGAGCGGGTGCGAGACCGGCTGCGCGGGGCCGTCGCCGGGTCGGCCGGACCGTTGACCTCCTCGGGCGTACCGCTGAACAGCGGCATCACCGCCGGAACGTCCGACCGCGGCTGTGGCGGCAGGTCCGTCTGCTCCGACCCGCCGGCCGCGGGCTCCGTCGCGTCGACCGAAGTCCGTGCGGAACTCGACCGCCGCGTGCGGGTACGCCGCGCGGGTGCGGTTGCGTCCGCCGGGGCGGAGACGACCTCGGCGTCGCTCACCGGGGCCACGGTGTCGTCGACGATGGCGTCCGCCGCGTTGGCGGAGCCGCCGCGCCGACGCCGGCGGGGCCGCCGGGTGCCGGGTTCGTCCAACGGGCCGGAAGCGCCTTCGGCGGCATCGGCGGAGTCCGCCGAAGCCGAAGCCGGGCCGGCTTCCGCGAGCACGTCGGACGAGGAGACCTTGCGCCGGAGCCGGTTGCGGACCCTGCGCTCGGTCGCTTCCTCGGCCGTGTCGGTCGCGGCCGGACCCGCCGGGCGCCCGGGCCGGGTCCGGCCACGCGGGCCGCGACGCAGGCCGTCGCGGGGCCGGCCACCGCCCAGGTCCTCCTCGACCTCGGCGTCGAGGCCGGCCCGGCTGCGCTTGCCGGTCGGCAGGGTGCCGGTGACGCCGTCAGGGATGTTCAGGTCGGTGAACAGGTACGGCGAGGTGTGGTACGTCTCCGGCGGCTCCGGGATGTCCAGGCCCAGCGTCTTGTCGATGATGCGCCAGCGGGGCATGTCCTCCCAGTCCACGAACGTCACCGCGACGCCGGTGGCGCCAGCCCGGCCGGTACGGCCGATGCGGTGGGTGTACGTGTCCGGGTCCTCCGGGCAGTCATAGTTGATCACGTGGGTGACGCCCGACACGTCCAGCCCTCGGGCCGCGACGTCGGTGGCGACCAGCACGTCGATCTTGCCGTTGCGGAAGGCCCGCAAGGCCCGCTCGCGGGCGCCCTGCCCGAGGTCACCGTGCACGGCGGCGACGGCGAACCCGCGGAAGTCGAGGTCCTCGCAGACCCGGTCGGCCTGCCGCTTCGTCCGGGTAAAGATCATGGTCAGGCCGCGGCCCTCGGCCTGCAGGACGCGGGCGACCACCTCGACCTTGTTCATCGGGTGGGTGCGGTACACGACCTGCTTGGTCAGGGGTGACGCGGCGGTCGCGGCGTCGTGGTGCGCGTGGATCGTGACCGGGTGGCGCAGGAACCGCCGGGCCAGCGTGACGATCGGATCCGGCATGGTGGCCGAGAAGAGCATCGTCTGGCGCTCCTCCGGCAGCATCGCCAGGATCTTCTCGACGTCGTCGAGGAAGCCGAGGTCGAGCATCCGGTCGGCCTCGTCGAGCACCAGCGCGCGGACCGCGTCCAGCCGCAGGTAGGGCTGCTGTTTGCCCTTGGCCGGCTTGGCCAGGTCGAGCAGCCGACCGGGCGTACCGACGATGATCTCCACGCCCCGCTTGAGCGCCTCGATCTGCGGCTCGTACGCCACGCCGCCGTAGACGGGCAGCACGCGTACCCCTCGGGTCTTTCCGGCCGTGGCCAGGTCGCGCGCGACCTGCAGGCCGAGCTCACGGGTGGGCACCACAACCAGCGCCTGGGCCAGGCCGCTGGCGCCCTCGCTCGGGGCGAGCAGCCGGTCCAGCAGCGGTACGCCGAAGCCGAGCGTCTTGCCCGTACCGGTGGGGGCCTGGCCGATCAGGTCGGTGCCGCGCAGCCCGATCGGCAGTGCGTACTCCTGGATCGCGAACGACTTCTCGATCCCGACCGCGCGCAGCGCCTCCACCGTCTCCGGGCGTGCGCCCAGGTCGGCGAAGCTGGGCGAGTCGGGCCGAACAGGGGCCCGGGCGGCGAGCGCCGGTACCTCGGCCAGATCCGCGGCCGGGTCGGCCAGCTCCAGGTCTGTTGTGGTGTCCAGTTGGTTGTCTTCTTCGATGTGCTTTTTGGTCAACAGGGTGTCCCTCGTCCGTCGGGAGCGCCCCGGCGGTGCAACGGGAGCGCTCATTTTTCCCCGCGCGGGCCACGCGCGACGCGAAACGGGAGACGGCGTCGCGGGCCTACACGCTCGTCGCGGCGCAGGTCAGTTTGACCGTCGCGGCCGCGGCAACAGCTCCGATGGTACGTGCTACCAGGTCGGATGGCGATGTTGGGTGTGGCGCGGCACACAACAGATCCATCTGGGTGCCGATGACATGCGCCCGGGACGCCCCGGACCGGTGCTCAGTCGAGCGCGCTCAGCCGGCCGTGAAGCCGACCTTGCGGGCCACGGATTCGTCGATCTCCACGTAGGCGATCTTGGAAACGGGCACGAGAACCCGCCGGCCCTTCTCGTCGACGAGGTCGAGAACGCCAGACTCGCCCGAGAGCGCCTCGGTCACGGCGCTGACCACGTCGCTCGCGGTCTGCGCGCTCTCCAGCACCAGCTCGCGGGGCGCGTACTGCACGCCGATCTTGACCTCCACGAACGATCCTCCTCTGGCGAACTTCTGTTGACTCCGCTCCGCAAGCGTCGCGAAGGTGCCGCATCTACGTGTGCAGGTTAACCGACGCCGGGTTCCCCACCCTGCAACGGGAAGCTCGCAATGCCGCGCCACGACAGCTGGTGGACGAGAGCCTCCGCCTCTGACTTTGGCACCTGCCGGCCGTTGGTGAGCCAGAACCGGGCAGTGATCTCGGCGGCCCCGCACAAACCGGCCGCGAGCAGCTCGGCCCGCTCCCTGCCCAGGCCGGTGTCCGCCATGATTGTTTCGGTGATCGCCTCGAGGCAGCCGCGCTCGACCCGCTCGAACCGCGCCCGTACGGCTGGGTCGTTGCGCAGGTCGGACTCGAAGACCAGGCGGAACGCCTCGCTCTCGTGGTCGACGAAGTCGAAGTACGCGCTGATCGCGCCGGCCATCCGCACCCGGTTGTCGGTGCTGGACTGCATCGCGCTGCGCATCTTCGCGATGATCGCGTCGCAGTGCGTGTCGAGCAGGGCGAGGTAGAGCTCCAGCTTGCCGGGGAAGTGCTGGTAGAGGACCGGCTTGGAGACGCCCGCCCGCTCCGCGATGTCGTCCATGGCCGCGGCGTGATAGCCCTGCGCGACGAAGACCTCTTGCGCGGCCTCGAGCAGTTGCTTGCGCCGAGCCGATCTCGGAAGGCGCGTCGGCCGCCCAGCCGTCTCAGTGCCACCCGCCGGGGACATGGCTCTCACCTCCGATGACCGATTGACGGTACCTCGCCGATTTGTGCTACGCCGTTCACTACCAGCACACGGTAGCCTCACTGCAGGCGATGGAGGAGCGCACGGTGGCCAATCTGGGACGGGGCGACGACGCGGGTGAGACGACTCTCGCCGCAGCGACCGCGGCGATCATTACAGCACGCTGGGGGGCACCTTCCAGGGCCCATCGCACCCCGGCGCGCTCCGACGATTTCGCGGCCGCGTCGGGCCTTGGGGCGCGGTTCGCGTCCCCGGCCCCGGTCAGCCCGGTGTCCGTGCCCGTCATCCCCGAGAGCAACGTCCCCTTCAGCCCGTTCACTCCGGTGAGCCCGGCGGCCGGACCGGTCGCGTCGGCGCCGCCGTTCGTGTCCGTCACCCCGCCGGTGCCCTCCGCCCCGCCGTTCGCCTCGGCCGTCCCGTTCTCGCCGGCCCGGCCGTACTCGCCGGCGCCACCCGTCGCCCCGGCTCCGCCCGTCTCGCCGGCTCCGTCTGTCGCGCCGGCTCCGTCGGGCCCGGAGCGGTTCGGCGGTCGCGCGAGCGTCGGCGGCGACCGTCGACTCCCGCCGCCGCTGCCCGACGGCTTCGACGCGGTCTACACCCCGAACGGGCACACCGCCGACAACGGGTACGGCCCCAACGGCTCCAATGGCAACGGCTCCCACGCGTACCCCGGCGCGGATCCGGCGGAGGACGGCTACGGGTACTCCGCCCTGAACGGTGACGCGTCGAACGGGTTCAACACCGGCGCTCTGCCTGGTCGTACGCCTGGGGGCACGGTTCCCCCCAACGGATACGGCGCCTCCGACGACTTCAAGGCCTTCGCCGCCCCGGGTGTACCGCCGCTCGCCGCCCCGGACGCGCCGTCGCTACCCGCGCCTGAGCGCGGACCCAGCGGGCTCAGCGGGCTCTACGAGCGCGGCGGGCCGGACCGGCAGTCGGCCAAGGACTCCTACCGCGGGGCCGCCTCCCCGCCGCCGATGTTCACCCCGGCCACGTCGATCCCGGTTCCCGAGGTGTTCTCGGGCCAGGCCGCGGGGTCGCCGCACGCGTTCCCGCCGGACCCGTATTCGCCGGCTGAGCCGTTGACGGTCTCGGAGCCGCCGACGGTGACCGCCTCCGGCCTGCTCGCCGCGGCCTCGGCGAGCGCCGCGGCCCTGCTCGACTCGGGTCGGTTCGACCCGTTCCAGCCGGACGCGGGCCCGGCCTCGGCGCCGACCCCGCTCGCCCCACGGACGCCTTCGGCACCGCCGGCTCCACCGCCTCCCGTCGTCGCCTCGGCCCGTGTGGCACCTCCGGCCGCGCAGGCCCATCAGGCTCCTGCGGCCCCTCTGGCCCCGCCGACTCACGATGAGTTCGCCGGATCGGTCATGTCCGGCATGACGCTGCCCAAGCCGTTCGTCGCCGAGCCGTACGACCCGGGCGCGTTCTCGCTGCCCGACTACGACCTGCTGACCGCGGACCAGCCGGCACCCGAGCGGGAACTCGTCGGGGCCGGCGTCGGCGCCGCCGTCGGTCGGCCGGTGCTGCCCAAGCGGGTGCCGTCGATCCCCGACGTGCCCGACATGTTCCTGCCGAACGACCCGACGGCCGATGGCTTCGAGCTCACCAAGATCTCGTCCTTCTTCCGGGACGGCCGCATCGACGCCACCGACGACCGGCCGGACGGGTTCGACGTGACCGTCGTGCTGCAGGCGGTGCGCAGCGTGCCCGGCGTGAAGGAGGCCCACCTCCGCTGGAACAGCGGGTACGGGCACACGCTGCGGGTCGAGTTCGTGCCCGGGGCGGACGAGGGTGAGGTGACCCGCGAGGTCGGCCGGATGCTCCGCGAGACGATGGGTCTGACCACGCAGGCCGGCCCGGCCGGTGGTTACGGCGCCACCATTCCCGGCACGCGGCTGAGTCCGGAGGAGAACACCCTCGAGCGGCAGCGACGCTCGAGCGGCCTGGCCCCGTCGCGGTCCGCCCAACCGGCCGGTGGTCGGGTGGTGCTCGACCACGTACAGGTGACGACCCTGGGCATGGACACCGTCGTCGACGTGCGGCTGACCGTCGCAGGAGGACAGTCCGCCGGTACGGTCGCGAAGGGGACCCGCAAGGGGCCGGCGGTGGACGAGTACCGGCTGCGCCTCGCCGCGGACGCCGCGGCCGACGCGATCGACCAGCTGCTGCTCGATCCCGGCGCAGGTCAGCGTGGTCGTTGCGTCATCGACCATGTTGCGGTCGTGCCGTTCGGGGCGGTCGAGGTGGCGGTCGTGGTCGCGCTGCTCATGACCGGCGCGGAAGCGACAAAATTGTCCGGATCGGCCATCGTCGCCAGTGATCCTCGTCACGCGGTCGTAACCGCGACGTTGTCTGCCGTAAACGGGCAGTTAGAGACGCTGTTGCCGTAGCAGTATTGGCGGATGAAACGCGCTGCCCTCGTCGCCGACGGGGTTCTACCGGCACTGTCCGCCGTGGACGACGTCGTTCCGCAGTGGCCGGGAGAGGCGGTGCGGCTCGACGGGTCCGTGACATTCATGCGTCACACCCCGCCGCGGACCGAGGGCGCGGAGCCGGCTCTGTACATCCACGGGCTCGGCGGCTCGTCGCTCAACTGGACCGACATGGGCTACCTGCTGGCCGACCGGCTCGACGCGCACGCGATCGACCTGCCGGGATTCGGGTTCAGCGACCCGGCCCGGCGGTACACGATCCCGGCCATGGCGGAGCGGGTCATCCGCTGGATCGAGGCGACCGACCGTGGCCCCGTGCACCTGTTCGGGAACTCGCTGGGTGGCTCGGTCACCGTCCGGGTCGCCGGCACCCGGCCCGACCTCATTCGTACGCTCACACTCATCTCTCCGGCGATGCCCTTCATCGACCCGCGCCGGTCGTTGCAGTCCCGGCTGCTGCCGCTGCTGCTGGTCCCGCGCGCCGACCGGCTTGCCGCCCGCCGGCTCGCCGCGATCGCCCCGGAGGTCCTGGCCGAGCAGGTCATCGCCGCCTGCTACCACGACCCTGGGGTGCTGCCGCCGGAGCGCCTCGCGGAGGCGGCCGACGAGATCCGCCGGCGCTACGAGGCGCCGTGGTACCTGGACGCGTACCTGCGCACGTTGCGTGGCCTGGTCGCCAGCTTCGTGCAGTCCTGGGTGCCGGGGCCGAACTCGATGTGGCGCATCGCCGGCCGGATCACCGCGCCGACGCTCGTCATCACCGGCCGCCAGGACCGCCTGGTCGACGTCCGGGTGGCCCCGGCGGTCGCCAAGCTGATCCCGGACAGCCGGCTGCTCGTACTCGACAAGGTCGGCCACGTCGCCCAGATGGAGCGGCCCGACCTGGTCGCCCGGGCCGCCGCCGCGATGCTCGACGAGGTCGCCGCCCGGAGAGCCGCCGAGGCGACCGACACCGTCGACGTTCCCGTGACGTCACCCAGTCCGCACGCGCGGATCGTGCCGGCGTGGGAGGCATGACCACCTGATCGGCGTAAGGTGCCGTAGGCCTGCCGCCGCTGACCAGCTTCGACATGCGAACCTTGCTGCGTGCTACGCCTCCCCAGGTCAGCGTCCCCCGGCCACACCGTGCTGGGGATCATCGTCCTCGCCGCGGCGGGCGTCCTGGCCGCGGTGAGCGGGGTGTACGTCGCCTTCCGCCAGACCCACCCGGCGACATTCGTGGCGCCGGCGCCGCGTTCGTCGTCTGACGCGCCCGGTGCTACCCCTGCGCCCACCTCGCCGCCCGCTCCGCCGACGCCGGTGGTGCCTTCGTACGCGATGAACGGACCCGGCACCTACGTGTACGCGGCCGGCTCGTCCCCGGTCGCGGGCACCGGCGGGACGCCGCGCACGTACCGGGTCGCGGTCGAGACCGGGATCCCGGTCCCGGTGGCGGACTTCGCCGCGCTGGTCGACCGCACGCTGGCCGACCCGCGCAGCTGGATCGGCGGCGGCAACGTGCGGCTGCAGCGGGTGCCCGGCGGCACAACCGGGGTCAACTTCACCGTCCTGCTGGTCACCCCGGGCACGGCCGAGAACCTGTGCGGCGCGGTCGGCCTCGACATCGTCTGGCACGGCGAGCCGTACTCGTCCTGCCAGTCGGGCCAGCGGGCCGTCATCAACCTCAGCCGGTACCTGAAGGCGGTGCCGGACTACGGCGCCCCGGTGGCGTCCTACGACCAGTACGCCGTCAACCACGAGGTCGGGCACGTCCTGGGCTACGACCACGAACTCTGCCCGGGCAAGGGAATGCCGGCTCCGGTGATGCAGCAGCAGACATTCGACCTGCAGGGGTGCGTGGCGAACAGCTGGCCGTACATCGACGACAAGCTGTACTCGGGCCCGCCCGGGCGGATCGTCCCGTCCGACTGACCCTCCCACATTCAAGATCAACGCAGCTGTCGTGCAGTTGTGGGCTGGGAGCGCTCCCAGCGCCACAACACGCGCGCAGTTGTGTGGATCTCAGGGCGGAATCCTGGCTGTTGGGCGGGTGTTACAGCTCACGGCGGTGCGCCGGGGAGGCGCGCAAGAATGGAACCGCCGATCGAAGACGCTGGAGGAGTTCCGTGTCGTTGCCACCACTCGTCGAGCCCGCCGCCGAGCTCACCGTCGACGAGATCCGTCGCTACTCGAGGCACCTGATCATCCCGGACGTGGCGGTCAGCGGGCAGAAACGGCTCAAGAACGCCAAGGTGCTCTGCGTGGGTGCGGGTGGCCTCGGCTCGCCGGCGCTGATGTACCTCGCCGCCGCGGGCGTGGGCACGCTCGGCATCGTCGACTTCGACACCGTCGACGAGTCGAACCTGCA
>Ga0068864_100002167_pt1 | contig 16210 bp, 13 predicted proteins | sample KBSSwiS72_FD_66586 | JGI IMG/M metagenome (GOLD analysis project Ga0068864, IMG submission 66586) | Switchgrass rhizosphere microbial communities from Kellogg Biological Station, Michigan, USA - KBS Switchgrass S7-2 | ecosystem: Host-associated > Plants > Roots > Rhizosphere > Soil ... | reverse complement strand
CGGGCGCCGAGCTCGCGAACCTCGTCAACGAGGCGGCGCTGTTCGCGGTGCGCAAAGGGCGCCAGACCGTCACCGATTACGACTTCGATCAGGCGCGCGACAAGGTGCTGATGGGCGCCGAGCGCAAGTCGCTGACGATGACCGAGCACGAGCGCGTCACCTGCGCGTACCACGAGTCGGGGCATGCCGTGGTCGCGGCGCTGCTGCCGGCCGCCGATCCGCTGCACAAGGTGACGATCATCCCGCGCGGCCGCGCGCTGGGCGTGACGATGCAGCTGCCGGAAGGCGATCGGCACACGCACACGCGCGAGTTCCTCGAGGCGCAGATTGCGATCCTGATGGGCGGACGCATCGCCGAGGAGCTGTTCCTGCGGCAGATGACGAGCGGCGCGGGCAACGACATCGAGCGCGCCACCGACATCGCGCGGCGCATGGTCTGCGAGTTCGGCATGTCGGCCGCGCTCGGTCCGCTGGCGTACCGCACACCGGGCAATCCGTGGGAGACCGACAAGGGCGTCGGCATCAGTGAAGCGACCGCGCAGAGGGTGGACCAGGAAGTCCACGAGCTCGTGATGCGCGGCTACGAGACGGCGCGGCAGATCATCGCGAAGAACCGCAACGCGGTCCGTGCGATGGCCGAAGAGCTGCTGGTGGTCGAGTCGCTCGACGCCGACGGTATCAAGGCCGTCATTGCCAGCGCGGCATAGGAATGAAGAATTCCTAAGGTAATTATCCTGTTGGCAAACCCCAGCTAGGATTCTCTTCGGTTCGGCGCGGCGGACATGAGTGATACCGTCGCGCCACCAACCTAACCTATCTGGACATCATGTCGTTGTTGCAGAGGTATTCTGGCGCCGGTGAGAGGGCATCACCCAACGACAGCCAGCAACCACTCGACTTGGTGTCCTTCACGATGTAGGCGGGTTTGTTCTGACTCGTCGTCACTTGATGGAACACCAGACGCGGCGAGGCGTACGCCGACTGAGCCTGCGCCCGGATCGATGCTGTTGCCAACACGCCGATCACTCCTCCGAGAGCGATTAGCCCGATCTGCTTCACCAGTTTCATCAGCTCACTCCTTTCGAGACCGAATTGACGAATGATGCGCCCTGACCGTCCCTGACTTCAACGGTGGGCTTTCGTTCGCTTCGTCTTGTGTGGTTTCGGCTTCGCCTTCCGCGTTCATGAACGCTCTTCCGTCTGGACCCACCGTGATGTTGCCCTCAGCACCGACGAGCACATCGCCATTGCGGCGGCCGAGTTCGACTTTGATCGGAACCACTTCGTGCTGTTAACCGCGTATTTGGACCGCGATTGCCATGTGAGGGTGCTTAACTGGAAAGTCCGCTGCGCCCAGCACATCGAAGATTCCGATAGTGCAGGGCTTCCCGTTTTCGCCGGGGAACGCGTGATCGCAGACGTGCAGGTATTCCACTTCCGCCATAAACTTGACTCCGAGGGTCCACTCCGACGAACGCAAAGCGCTAGGTAGTTGGCATCTCCTATTTTTGGTGCTCCTGCAAATCCTTCTCGAAATTCAACGCCTCAATCGGACCGGGATCCTTGGCGAACTCGATCAGGCCGAACATGTTCGGGGCGGCGCGGAAGAGAAAGGCGAGGAAAGCACGGTGAGGACTGTTTACGCTGTCTTGATGACCGCGCTCGTTGGCTCGTCCGTGGTAGCGGACGGTCAGCTAAATGCCGCGATTGGGCCGCCGAATCCAGCTTTGTACCGCCGCGTTCAAGACGCCGAAAAATGGAGGAATCCCATCCTTACCGTGCAGGACGATGGTGTCGACGTCCAGGCGAAGGGAATCACCGGGATCAACGGCAGAAAGCACGTCGCCGTTGATGAATTGAAAGCCGTTCTAATCACTTTGCCGGTGAGGGCATGGCCATACGGGCGGGTCGTCGCGCAGACCGATCAAAGCATTCTGCCTGTGCCGTGGGAAGACTATCTGCGCAACATGTCGCAGACGCGGGCGCGCGTCTCGCAGGTGTTAAAGGAACTTCACATCACCGCCGAACTGTGGCCTTCCGCCTGATCACGCAACGTTTGTCAAAGATATAGTTGCCATTCTTAATTCTTAATTCTTAATTCAAATGGCGTCCGCCGCGGGCGAATCGGGCCACACCGGCTGCGCGCGCACGACGTAGTCGGCGTGTCCGAGCCGGCCTTGAAACAGCGCCGTTTCGGACGCCCAGAACGTCAGCTTGATCCACAGCCGCGCCAGCACGTAGATCTGACCCACGCCGAAGCCGAGCCACATTCTGAGACCGCTGCCGCCCGCGCCCGGCGCGACCAGCGAATACACCCCCAGCGTCGCGACGAAGGCTCCGAAGTTCAGAAGAAACAACATCGCGGCCGCGCCCGCGTTCCGGCGGATGAACCCGGCTGCGGCGTTGATCGCGCCCAGCATGCTGCGGCGATCCTCGACGACGGCGCGCACCTTCGCATAATCGAAGAGCATCGTGCCGACGGCGATCAGCGCACCAAAGACGAGATAGAGCGCGACGCGGACCGCGAAGGCGCTCCGCTCCTGGGTCATCTCGCGCGTGAGTCGCGGGTAGATCGTGTCGAAGAGCCACGGGTGCAACGCGCCGAACAGCACGGCGTACACGATCCACTGCGCCACCGCCAGCCGCAGGAAGCGGAAGAAAAACTCGCCGGCGCCCGAGAAGAACCCGAATGCCCGCGTGGCGCGATCGCGCGCGTAGCGATCGATGATCCCCCCCGCCACGAAGATCCAGAGCACGACATACACGAACGCGGCGCCGGCGATGGCGATGGGACGTGGCGTCGCATCGAGGAAGCCGCTCACGTTGTCGAGCACCGCGCCGAACCCGATGATCGTCGGCTTGAAGGTCGTGCCGATTCCAGACGCCTGCTCGCCGAACTCCTGCATCCAGTCGTAGTTCACGCCCGCCGCCGCCGAGTCGGCGGCGAGACTGCCGCCGAGATGCTGAACCAGCATGCCGCGGAGAACGAGTGCCAGCGGCAGGCTGACGAGCAGCGTCAGTGCCCAGACCCCGATCACAATCGCCGGCGCGCGGTTGACCCGGCGGATGCCGTCGAGCCAGGCCGCGAACGCGCTCATGCGAGTGCCGCCCACGACAACAGGCAGTCCTGCAGCCAGACCATCCACGTCATCGACCATTTCGTGGATGCAGGCGCGGATTTCGGCTCGAGTGTTTTCGAGTTGTTGGTGTAATTCGTGTCGAGCAGCAGCACGCGGTTCGGATCGACCTGCGCCGACACGGCCCGCACCGGCCGTTCGTAGGCATAGAGCTTCCAGCGGTCCTTGCCGTCCCATCGTTCGCTGATCCGCTCGCCGTTGGCGAACGTCACGAGCACGTCGACGGGGAAGAGGGCCTCACCGTACCGGCGGACGACGACGGTCGTCCGGTACCGGTCTTCATCACGCGCGCTTTTCAGGTCCTGCACTCCGTAGTCGAACACGTTCGAGCTCCGGTACGTCTGGTCGAAGAACCATCCGAGGTCCTGGCCGCCGACGCCGTTCGCGATGGTGAAAAAGTCGGCCGGCGATGGATGCTTGAACTTCCAGGCGGCAAAATGCGCCGACATCACGCGCTGCAGCGTCGGCCATCCAAGCCATCGCTCCAGTGTGTTCAGCCACAACGCGGTCTTATTGTAGGTGATGTTCCCGCCGCTCGACGGAAAGTAGCGGTACGTCGGCGTCGACTGCGCGTCGCTTTTCGCGTCGTGGCGGTAGCCCGCGAGCCGGTTGCCTTCGGTCTCGCGGCTCAGCGCGATGTCCCTGAAGACCCAGGGCACGACGCCGCCGAAGTAGCGGAGGGCGAGATAATTCGGATCGTACACCTGCGCGATGGCGCGCGCCGTCGAGAACGTGTTGAACCCTTCGTCCATCCACGCATCCTCGAACTCGTTGTTGCCGACGATGCCGTACCAGAATTGATGGCCGGCCTCGTGGACGGTGACGCCCTCGGGCGTGGTGACGCCGGAAGGCGCCAGCCAGCGCGAGCCCGCCGTGAACAGCGTCGGATACTCCATGCCGCCCGCGCCGCTCTGATACGCCGGATCGATGATGGTGATGTGCCCGTACGGGTACGCGCCGTACCACTCGCCGTAGTACTTCAGCGTCGTGCGCGTCGCGTCGAAATGGCGCTCCGCCTGAGCCGCGTGCTCGGGCTGGAGCAGCAGACGCATCTCGACCGGCGGCAGCGTCGCATGCTCGAAGCGCGCCGTCCGCTCGAGGTACTCGGGGCTCGTCGTCCACGCGAAGTCGTGCACGTCGTCCTGATGGTACCGGTGCGTTGTCGTGCCGTCGGCGTTGTCGCGGCGCTCGCGCTGGACGCCGGTGGCGCCAAGTGGCCAGCCGGCGGGCACGGTCAGCGACACGTCGTAGACCCCGTAGTCGGAGAAGAACTCCGTGCCGGAGTGGAACTGATGACAGTTCCAGCCTTCGTTCTGCAACACGCCGAGCTTCGGAAACCACTGAGCGATGAAGAAGAAATTGCCGATGGCCCCGGTACGGGCAAATGTGCGCGGCACGTGGGCCGTCCAGGCGATTTCGATCGTGGCGGTAGCGCCGGGCTCGATCGGCTGCTCGAGCGGCACCGACATCACCGTCTCGTCGTTGGCGTTGTCGTCGTCCGGTGCGATGAAACGTTTGGATGCCGTGCGATCTGTACCGGCGATCTTGATCGCCGTCACGTCGATTCGCCCCCACTCGTCGGCGCGGCGGCCGCCGTCGTCGCTGTTTCCGCCGAGCGCCCGCTCGCGCATGAAGGTCGAGCGCGCGTTCTTCCACGCGTTCCAGTACAGATGAAACTGGAGATCCGTGGCGGATCTGCCGCTGATGTTGCGCCAGGCGATCGTCTCGGAACCGGTGATCGTTCGCGTGCCCGGATCCAGGCGCGCCGTGATCGTGTAGCTGGCATTGCGCGGCGACAACGGCGGCGTCAGGACGCCCGACATCGATGCGGCCGACGGCGCGCCACGGAGGTCCACATCCTGGGCAGCCGGGGCCGGGGAGAAGGTGACGACGAATGCGATCACGAGCGAAGCGAGCAGCAGCCGCCGCATGCGCGATCCTACCTCGGCACCAGCACGACCGACACGAGCGCCTCAGGCGGGGCGTGATCGATCCGCGCGCCGATCCTGCCGTGCTCGATCCGGTGCGCGCGATAGCCGAACGCCTCGATCTGGGCGAGAAACTGATCCGGGGTGATGCCGGACGCGCGCTCGAGTTGCGTCGGGTGCAACTCGGAAAGAATCGTGGGTCCGTCCTCCGCGAGGATCCGCGCCGCGCCGCGGAGCACCTGCGGTTCGGCGCCTTCGACGTCCATCTTGATGAAACGGATCGGCCGGCGCAGGCCGAGCGTGTCGAGCGCAACCAGCGGCACTTCCCGCCGCTGATTGCCGGCGAGCGGCGTCCCGCCGTCGGGCAGCACATAGGCGCCGCCCGAGTTCAGCGTCTCGAGCGGAAATGTCAGCGTCGCCGTGCCGGCCTGGGCGCCGACGGCCGCCCGCTGGAAGCGCACCCGATCGGCGAAGCCGTTCTCGGCAATCGACCGCTCGAGCAGCGCCGCGTTCGTATCGAGCGGCTCGAACGCATAGACGCGCCCCTCTGGCCCGACGGCTGCAGCCATGTGCATCGTGAAGAAGCCGATGTGGCCGCCGACGTCGACCACGGAGTCGCCGGGTTTCAGCATCGCGCGCACGAAGCCGATCTCGTCTTGCTCGTAGTGGCCGCGCAGGATGTTCAGGCCGATCACATGGTCCGAAAGATCCAGAAACAGGCGGACGCCAGGCGCTATCTCCTTGATCACGATCGTCGAATCGTTCGTGTGCGCGAAGTCGGGGTTTTTTTCGCGGAACTCCGCCGACGTGATCAGATGATGCCGGAGCTCGACCGTCGTGCGCGAGCCCGCCAGCTTCGGACCGATGACATCCTCGTTCTCGGGATCGCGATCGAGCAGCAGACGGTACGCCCAGACGACGTGGTCGCGGGTGAGTCCGCCGGAATCGTGTTGCGCCATCGAGAGCGCCATCGTACCACCAAGGGAGTGGCGCGGCCGCTGAGGAGCCGCGTATAATCCGCGGGTTATGCCCAACATCAAAGTCATGCATTTCGGGCTCGGCCCGATTGGTGCCGCGATCGTCAAACAGGTGGCGACGCGGCCAGGTTTCAAAATCGTCGGCGCGATCGACATCGATCCCGCCAAAGTCGGCCGCGATCTCGGTGACGTCGTTGGCCTGCCCAAGAAGCTCGCCGTGAAAGTCTCCGCTGATGCGGCCAAGGCGCTCAAAGCCGCGAAACCCGATGTCGTCATCCTGTGCACGAGCTCCTCGATCAAGAACGTGCTGCCGCAGATCGAAGCGATTCTCAAGGCGAAGATCGCCATCGTCTCGACGACCGAAGAGCTCTCGTATCCCGGCTATACGCACATCCGGCTGGCGCGGCAGATTCACGCCCTGGCGAAGAAGGCGAAGGTCGCGGTGCTGGGCACGGGCGTCAACCCGGGCTTCGCCATGGACGCCCTGCCGATCGCGCTGACCGCGGTCTGCGAGCGCGTCGATCGCATCGCCGTCTGCCGGATCCAGGACGCGCGGATCCGCCGCCTGCCGTTCCAGCAGAAAATCGGCGCCGGCCTCACCACGGAACAGTTCCAGAAGAAAGTGGACGATGGCAGCGTGCGGCACGTGGGGCTCACGGAGTCGATTGCGATGATCGCCGACGCCATGGGTTGGACGCTCGATCGCATCACCGACGACATTCAGCCCAAGCTCGCGGCGGTCACCATCTCGAGTGAGTTTCTCGCCGTCGATCCCGGCTATGTGTGCGGGATCATCCAGGACGGCGTCGGCTACCGGAAGAACGAGCCGGTGATCCGCCTGCACATGGAGGCCTACCTCGGCGCGCCGGAATCGTACGACTCGGTCGACATCGAAGGTTCGCCGAACATCTCGTCGAAGATCGCCGGCGGGATCCATGGTGACGTCGCGACCGCCTCGATCGTCGTCAACTCCATCCCGAAGGTGCTGCAGGCGAGCCCTGGTCTGCACACGATGCGCGACCTCGCCCTCCCGTCGTTCTTCCCCGGCTGATAACCGCTCAGTTCGTTGGCACGCTCAGCCCGCGACGACCGGAAAGCTTCTGGTCTTTGCGTGCCTGCCGCGCTTTGCGTTCCTGATCGGAGGCAAACCGTTTGAGTGGCCGCCCCGTCTAAGGCTTCCGGTAGATGATCTTGTGGAGTATGATCGCGAAACCATGCCGAAACGCGGAAATGCGCCTATTCAAGGTGAACTGCTCCAGGGGACGCTCGACCTGTTGATCCTCAAGACGCTGGCGATCGGCGCCGCCCACGGGCACACCATCGCCAACGCGATCGAGCACCGCTCCGAGGATGTGCTCCAGGTGGAGCATGGATCGCTCTATCCGGCGCTGCACCGCCTCGAGGACCGCGGGTGGATCTCGTCGTTCTGGGGCACCTCGGAAAACAACCGCCGCGCGCGCTACTACCGCCTCACCCCGGCGGGGAAGAAGCAGCTCACCGCGCAAACCGACCGATGGGACCTGATTGTGCGGGCCGTGAACAGGATTCTCAGGCCGGCCTAACAAGTACGAAGTACGAAGTCGGACGTACGAAGTCAGAAGTACGAAGTCAGAAATGCCTTTGAGCCGGTTCTTTCGACGAGGCCGTTGGGATGACGAGCGGGCGCGCGAGCTCGAGGCGCACCTGGCGATCGAGATCGACGAGAACATCGCCCGCGGCATGAGCCTGGCCGACGCGCGCGACGCGGCGCGCCGCAAGCTGGGCAACCGGACCCTGGTTCGCGAGGAGATCTATCAGATGAACACCCTGACGCTCGTCGACGGCGCGTGGCGCGATTTCAAGTACGGCGCGCGGCTGCTGCGTTTGAATCCGGCGTTTGCGATCGTCGCGATCCTGTCGCTGGCGCTTGGCGTCGGCGCCAACACGGCCATCTTTCAGCTGCTCGATGCGGTGCGTCTGCGGACGCTGCCGGTCGAGGAGCCGCAACAGCTGATGGAGATCCGCATCGCCGAGTCGCCCGGCGGGCGCACGGGGCAGTTCGCGGGCCGGCGGCCGAACCTGACCAACCCGCTGTGGGAGCGGATCCGCGATCAGCAGCAAGCGTTCTCCAGCGCGTTCGCCTGGAGCAGCACGAGCTTTGACCTGACGACCGGCGGCGAGTCGCGCTATGCGAGCGGGCTCTGGGTCAGCGGCGACTTCTTCAAGACGCTCGGCGTGCGCGCGATCGCGGGCCGCGTGCTGACCACTGCCGACGATCGCCGTGGCTGCGCGGCGCCGCCGGCCGTGATCAGCTACGGTTTCTGGCAACGCGAATACGCCGGCAGCCCGTCGGCGATCGGCCGCAGCATCCTGCTCGACGGTCACAGCTACGACATCGTCGGGGTGACGCCGCCGCCGTTCTTCGGTGTCGAGGTCGGCCGCGGTTACGACGTCGCCGTGCCGCTGTGCGCCGAACCGCTGTCGCGCGGCGAACGCACCGGGCTCGACCAGCCAGATACCTGGTTTCTCGCGTCGTTCGGTCGTTTGAATCCTGGATGGACACAGGAGCGCGCGACGGCGCACCTCGCCGCGATCTCCGCGCCGATCTTCCAGTCGACGCTGCCGTCACGCTATGGCGGCGACGATGCCAAGCGGTATCTCGCATTCAAGTTCGGGGCGTTCCCCGCGGGTACCGGCGTGTCGGCGCTGCGCCGGGACTACGAGTCGCCGCTCTGGCTGCTGCTGGCGACCACCGGCCTGGTGCTGCTGATCGCCTGTGCGAACCTGGCGAACCTGATGCTGGCGCGCGCCACCGCGCGGGAGCGGGAGATCGCCGTCCGCCTCGCGATCGGCGCGTCCCGCGGGCGCATCGTCCGTCAACTGCTGGCGGAAAGTGTCCTCATCGCCGCGATCGGATCGGCGCTGGGCGCCGTCCTCGCGCAGTCGCTCAGCCGCTTTCTCGTGCAGTTTCTCACCAGCGAGAACCACAGGATCTTCGTCGCGCTCACCCTCGACTGGCGCGTGTTCGCCTTTACCGCGGCGCTCGCCGCCGCGACCTGTCTGCTGTTCGGCCTGATGCCGGCGCTTCGCGCGACCGGCATCGCCCCCGGCGCGGCGATGAAGGCGGGCAGCCGCGGATCGACGGATACCCGCGAGCGCTTCGGTATGCGCCGCGCGCTGGTCGTCGGCCAGGTCGCGCTGTCGCTGGTGCTGGTCGTCGGCGCCCTGCTGTTCGTCCGCAGCCTGCGCAACCTGATGACGCTGGATGCCGGGTTCGAGCAGGAAGGCCTCGTCATCGCCAACCTCGATTTCCGCAACGCCGGCGTGCCGCAGCCGCGGCGGACGGCGCTCTACGACGACATCACGCGGCGCGTCGCCTCGCTGCCCGGCGTGGTCTCGGCGGCGCAGGCGTACATCGTCCCGGTCAGCGGCAGCGGTTGGAACAATCACATTCTCATCGACGGCGTGAAAGCGAACGAGATCGTGAACTTCAACAGCGTCAGCGCCGGCTACTTCAAGACGATGGGGACGCCGATCCTGGCCGGGCGCGATTTCGACGCGCACGACACGCCCGGCGCCGAGAAGTCGGTGATCGTCACGGAGCTGTTTACGAAAAAATTCCTCGCGGGCAAGAATCCCATCGGCCAGGTCTTCCAAATCGAGGAACCGCCCGGGATGCCGCGCCCGCTCAACCGCATCGTCGGGATTGTGAAAGACACGAAATACACGGATCTGCGTGAGGCATTCACGCCGATCGGTTTCTATGCCTCCTCGCAGGACGAGAAACCGAACACCTTTCTTTCCGTGGTGGTAAGGTCCAGTGCGCCGCTGGCGACGACGACTGCGCAGATCTCCGCGGTGGCGATGCAAGTCAATCCGTCGATCAGCCTGCAGTTCGACACGATGAAAACGCAGATCCGGGAATCGCTGCTGCGCGAGCGGCTGATGGCCACGCTGTCCGGCTTCTTCGGCGGTCTCGCGGCGCTGCTGGCGACGATCGGCCTCTACGGCGTGATGTCGTACATGGTGGCGCGGCGGAAGAACGAGATCGGCATCCGCATGGCGCTCGGCGCCGGTCGACGCGACGTCATCACGATGGTGATGCGCGAGGCCGGTCTGCTGCTGGCTGGCGGCGTGGTCGTTGGCGTGCTGCTGGCGATTGCGGCAGCAAGGGCGGCGACGACCCTGCTGTTCGGCCTGCACCCCGGCGATCCCTCAACACTGGCGATGGCAATCGCGGGTCTGGGCCTGATCGCGATGCTGGCGAGCTATCTGCCGGCGCTGCGCGCAGCGCACCTGGAACCGACCGAAGCGTTGCGCGAGGAGTAGGGCGGGTCTTTTCGGACCCGCGGGCAAATGTCCATCAAGCGTTTCTTCAATCGCGGCCGATGGGACGACGAGCGGGCCCGCGAGCTCGAGGCGCATCTGGCGATCGACATCGACGAGAACATCGCGCGCGGCATGAGCCCGGCCGACGCGCGCGCGGCGGCGCAGCGCAAGCTGGGCAACGCCACGCTGATCCGCGAGGAGATCTATCGCATGAACACCGTCGCCGTCCTCGACACCATCTGGCAGGACCTCCGCTACGGTTCGCGCCTGCTGCGGCTGAATCCCGGCTTTGCGATCGTCGCGATCCTGTCGCTGGCGCTCGGTGTCGGCGCCAACACCGCCATCTTCCAGCTGCTCAACGCGCTCCGGTTGCGCACGCTACCCGTGCCGCATGCCGAGCAGCTCGTCGAGGTCAAGATCGCCGGCGGCGATGACCGTTCCGGCATGATGAACAACCACCATATTCTCACCAACGTCTTGTGGGAGCGCATCCGCGATCGGCAGGAGGCGTTCTCGCACGCGTTCGCCTGGGGCACGCTCGATTTCGAACTGAGCGCCGGCGGCGAGAGCCGCGAGGCGCAGGGGCTGTGGGTGAGCGGCGATTTCTTCGCGACGCTCGCCGTGCGGCCCGCGCTCGGCCGCCTGTTGACCACCGCGGACGATCGCCGCGGCTGCCCGGCGCCTCCCGCCGTCATCAGCTACGGGTTCTGGCAGCGGGAGTACGGCGGCAGCCCGTCGGTCCTCGGCCGCGCGCTGACCCTCGACGGCCACGCCTACGACATCGTCGGCGTGACGCCGCCCAGCTTCTTCGGCGTCGAAGTCGGCCACGCGTTCGAAGTCGCCGTGCCGCTGTGCGCGGAGCCCTTCACGCGCGGCGCGGGGTCCGCGCTGGACCGGAAGGACGCGTGGTTCCTCGGCGCGATCGGCCGCCTGAAACCGGGGTGGTCGATCGAGCGGGCGACCGCGCAGCTCGATGCGATCTCGGCGCCGATATTCAAGGAAACGCTGCCGAACTACCGGCCGGAGGAACAGACGAAGTACCTGAAGAACAGGCTGGTCGCGGTTCCGGCGGCTACCGGGGTGTCGGATCTGCGTCACGCCTACGAATCGCCGCTCTGGCTGTTGCTCGCCACGACCGGACTCGTGCTGCTCATCGCGTGCGCCAACCTCGCCAACCTGATGCTGGCGCGCGCGACCGCGCGCGAGCGCGAAATCGCAGTGCGCCTGGCGATCGGGGCGTCACGGATCCGCATCGTGCGTCAGCTGCTCGCCGAGAGCCTGCTGATCGCGATCGCCGGCGCGGCCGCCGGCGCCGGCCTTGCGCAGTCGCTGTCCCGCGTGCTCGTCGCCTCGCTCACCACGCGAAGCGAGCCCATGTTCATGGATGTGGGCGGCGACGCGCGCGTGTTCGTGTTCGTGGCGCTCGTGGCCGCGGCCACGTGCGTCGTGTTCGGCCTCATGCCGGCGATTCGCGCCACCGCGACGAGCCCGGGGGCGGCGATGAAGGCCGGCAGCCGCGGATCCACCGACAGCCGCGAGCGCTTCGGCCTCAGGCGCGCGCTGGTCGTCGCCCAGGTCGCGCTGTCGCTCGTCCTGGTGGTGGGCGCGCTGCTGTTCATCCGCAGCTTCCGGTACCTGGCGACGCTCGACGCCGGATTCACGCGTCAGCAGGTGTTCGTGGCGAGCCTGGACTTCCGCCGCTCGGGCCTGCCCGAAGAGCGCCTCCGCGTGTCAACCGCGGAGCTGCTCGATCGCTTGAGGGAAACGCCTGGCGTCGAGAGCGCGGCACAGGTTCGCAACGTCCCGATCGGCGGATCCTTCTCGAACCGCAACATCGTCATCGACGGCGTCGCCCGGCCGGAGGACGTCAACTACAACTCGATCAGCGATCGCTATTTCTCGACGATGGGCAAGACGCTGCTGGCGGGGCGGGACTTCGATCGCCGCGACAGCGCCACCGCGCCGCGGGTCGCCATCGTCACCGAGTCGTTCGCCCGCGTGTTCTTCAACGGCGCCAACCCGATCGGCCGGACGTTTCAGCTCGACCAGCCGCCCGGTACCCCGCGACCCGCGTTCGAGATCGTCGGGCTGGCGCGCGACTCGAAGTACAACGACCTGCGCGATCCGTTCGAGCCGCTGATCTACGTGCCGGTCGCCCAGGACGAGATGGTAAGGACCTGGGCCCGCCTGATGGTGAGGTCGCGCGCGACCGGGTCCGTCGTGGCCTCGGCCGTGACCGCCCTCGCGCGCGAGGTGCACCCGGCCAGCGTTGTCGCGTTCAGGACGCTGGAGTCTCAGGTGAGCGACTCGCTCGCGCGCGAGCGGCTGATGGCGACGCTCTCCGGCGTCTTCGGCGGCCTCGCGGCGCTGCTCGCGACGATCGGCCTCTACGGCGTGATGTCGTACATGGTGGCGCGCCGCCGCAACGAGATCGGCATCCGCATGGCGCTCGGCGCAAGCCGGAGCGACGTCGTCCGCATGGTGATGCGCGAGGCCGGAATGCTGCTGATCGCCGGCGTCATCGTCGGCACGGGGCTGGCGATCGCCGCCGGCCGGGCGGCGGCGACGCTGCTGTTCGGCCTGCGCCCGAGCGACCCGGCGACTCTGGCGCTGGCCGCCGGCGGCCTCGGCATCGTCGCGATGCTGGCGAGTTATCTGCCGGCGTTGCGCGCATCGCGCCTGGAACCGACAGAGGCGCTGAGAGAAGAGTAAGTACGAAGTACGAAGTTCGAAGTACGAACGCGTGGCATACTCGCCTCGATGAGGGTTCTCGCGTCCGTTGCCACATCCCTCGCGATGTTGGCGGCCGCACCTCCTGACCCGCGCGCGATCGTGGCCGAGCGCGTCATGACGCTGACGCGCGCCTCGTCGTGGGCGCTCGTCGCGTCCGTGCCGATCGCATTCCGCACGTTCCATCCCCAGGGCATGGTGAAAATCGGCGAGACGCTGTTCGTGTCGTCCGTCGAAGTCATCGATCGCGACGCGGGCAAAGGCGTCGGCCATCTGTTCAAGATCGACAGGGCCGGCAACCTCGTGTCCGATCTGACACTGGGCGAGGGAGCTATCTATCATCCCGGCGGGATCGACTACGACGGCAAAGACATCTGGCTGCCGCTGGCGGAGTACCGTCCTGACAGCCGATCGATCGTGTACCGGATCGACCCCGGCGCGATGAAGGCCGTCGAAGCGTTTCGCGTCGCGGATCACATCGGCGCCATCGTCCACGACACGGAAGATCACACGTTGCACGGCGTGAGCTGGGGCTCGCGGAGCTTCTACCGCTGGACGCTTCGCGGTGAGAGTCGCGGGCGCATGCTCAACACGTCGCACTATCTGGACTACCAGGACTGCAAGTTCGTCGGGCGCCACCGTATGCTGTGCACCGGCGTGACCGACCTGCGTCAGACGCGCGACAGCGCGCCGTTTCACCTCGGCGGCATGGATCTCGTCGATCTTGGCGACGGCCGGCCGCTGCATCAGGTGCCGGTTCTGCTGTGGACCGCCGGCGGGCTGGACATGACCCACAACCCGGTCTGGATCGAGCCAGGCGCGACAGGGCTGCGCGGCTACTTCATGCCGGAGGACGACCGCTCGACCTTGTACATCTACGACGTGAGATAATTCCATTCACCGATGGAATTTCTCGCGAAGTGTCCGAAATGCGATGCGGGTCTGCCTGTGGACGCCGCCACCGCGCCCGCGTCGATTACCTGCGGCGGCTGCGGCCGCGAGATTTCCCTGTCTGTGTCCGACGCGCTGCGCGAGGGCCGCGCGGTCGACCGTTGCCCGGTCTGCTGCGGCGGCGACTTCTACATCCGCAAGGACTTCGATCCCAAGATCGGCCTGAGCGTCGTCATCGTCGGTGCGCTGATCAGCGCCGCCTTCTATTGGTTCGGACGCGATCTGATCGCTTACAGCATCCTCGGCGCGGCCACGCTCATCGATCTCGCGATCTACGGACGCCTCAAGGACTTGACCGTCTGCTACCGCTGCCACAGTGAGTTTCGCGGCGCCTTCGAGCACAGGGCCGTGGCGTTCGATCTCCACACGGCGGACATCCTCGAGATGGAATACGAAAGGAAGATCGGGCGCCGGTAATGCACCGCTGGCTGATCCTTCTGATCGCCCTCAGCTATGTGCCGCTCGGCCCCGTCTCCGCGCAGACGGATGAGACTGAAGCAGCAGCGACTCGCGAGGTGTACGTCACGGTGCTGCGGGATCCACGCTTGACGGGCCGCACGGCGCAGAAACCTGACGTCCTTGTCACGCGTCACAGCGATGATCCCTCGTGGCTCTGGACGGTACCGGATCTGCCTCCCGAGGCTCGAGCCAGCCTCCCTCAGCGCCTGCCCGACATCCCGCAGAGTCTCGTCGAGCGGCTGCTCGAGCGTCTCGCCGACGAGCGGCCGCTTCCAGACGACTTGCCGACCCGCCAGGCTGTCACCTTTGTCGAAGAGTCCGAGTTGAAGTCCATGTTCGGTTCCGGAGGCGATGGGTGGCAGCGGTTCTACAAACAGCACCCGCGGGCGCCCGGGTTCGTCAGCCTCAGCCGCATCGCGTTCGATCCGGAGTATTCGCAGGCCTTGCTCTTCGTCAATCACACCTACGGTCTGCTCGGCGCGAAAGGCTACTTCGTGCTGCTCCGCAGGGCGTCAAACGGGTGGGCGATCGAAACGATTCGTCTCTTCTACGTGTCTTAGAAGACGAAAGCGCGACGTCGATCCCGAAGTCGCAGGGCATGTGGGGCCCGTCAAAAGAGCGTGACATCGACCGGCGTGCCTTCTTCGACCACGCTCTGATCGGCGGGGATCTCGATGTAGCCGTCGGCCTGCGACAGGCTCGTGATGTCGCCGGATCCTTTGAACGCAGGGAACGCGATGCCATCGTTCAGACGCACGGTGTAGAACTGGTGGCGGTTCACCGCCGACGCGATCCGGCGGCCGAGCGGCGCCTGCACGGTCCGCGGCGTGTAGGTCGGCAGGCGGGCGAGCGCACGCAGAAACGGGACGAGCAGAATGTAGGCATTCGACAGGCATGACGTCGGATTGCCCGGCATGCCGAAGAACGGCGTGCCGCGCGTGCCGATGGTCGCGAACGCCGTCGGCTTGCCCGGGCGCACGGCGATGCCGTGAAAGATCATCTCTCCGCGCGCGGCGATGGCATCGACGACGAGATCGCGCTCGCCGACCGAGCTCCCTCCGGAAAACACGATCAGATCGGCGGTGGCGCAGGCGTCGAGTGCTTCGATCAGCGCGGCGACCGTATCCTGTGCCGCACGATGTGATTCGGGAACACCGCCATGCGCCGAGACGATCGCGCCGAGCGTGAAGCGGTTGACGTCGAAGATCCGGCCGGGCGCAAGCACAGTGCCAGGTTCGACGACCTCGTTGCCGGTGGACAGGATCGCGACCCGCGGCTTCGCGAAGAGATCGACCTCGGCGCCGCCCACGGCCGCGATCGCGCCGATCCGGCTTGGCGTGAGCAGATCACCGGCGGCGACGACGCGATCGCCGGCGGCGATGTCGGCGCCGCGGCGGCCGATGTGCTGGCCCGTAGCCGCCGTCGCGCGGATTTCAATGTCCTGTCCGTCGCTGCTTCTCGCGGTGTCCTCGACCATGACGACCGCGTCGGCGCCCGCGGGCAGCGGAGCACCCGTCGCGATCTCGGCGCAGCTGCCGCGGTCGATCGTCACCTTCGACATCTCACCGGTGTAGATGCGATCCAGCAGTCGCAGGCGGACCGGCGCGGACGCCGTGGCCCCAGCCGTATCCGCGGCGATCACGGCGTAGCCGTCCATCGCCGATCGCGCGAACGGCGGGACGTCGATCGTCGAGGCGACGTCGTCCGCCGCGACCCGTCC
>Ga0068864_100002163_pt1 | contig 16228 bp, 22 predicted proteins | sample KBSSwiS72_FD_66586 | JGI IMG/M metagenome (GOLD analysis project Ga0068864, IMG submission 66586) | Switchgrass rhizosphere microbial communities from Kellogg Biological Station, Michigan, USA - KBS Switchgrass S7-2 | ecosystem: Host-associated > Plants > Roots > Rhizosphere > Soil ... | reverse complement strand
CCAGGAGTTGGGCGCCGAATACCACCGGTTGGGCGACAAATCCATCTTCGGGGACCTGCGTAAGGAACGCTCCCAGCTGCGGGAGTTGCAGCGCCTCGCCCGGGAGGCGTCGGAGGTTCTGACACCGTCCGCCCAGGAGGCGGTGCGCTTCCCGGAGTTGGACTTCTCCCGGGCTCTGGGTGAGTCGCGCGGCATTCTCATTGCCGGCCTGGTCGGGATCGCTGTGGCGGCGGCGCCGGCGATCGGCGCGATGGTGGCCGGTGCGGTCGCGGGTGTGACGGCGGGCGGCGGTATTGCCGGTGGTGTGATCGCCGCGGCGCACGACCCGCGGGTGAAGCAGGCGTGGGGCGACTTCATGGCGCAGCTCACGTCGCAGTCGTTCGGGTCGTCGGAGATGGCCGGCCCGGTCATCGCGTCCATCGAGACCCTCAAGTCGACGCTGTCCGACATCGACCTGGGTGCGACGTTCGCCAAGGGCGGGCCGGCGTTGAAGGAACTCACCGACGGGGTGGCGGGGTTCGTCACGAACCTGATGCCCGGGTTCAACGCGGTCATGGACGACAGCGAAGCGATCATGTCGGTGTTCGGCGACGGTCTGGCGGACACCGGCGATGCGCTGTCGGACATGCTCACCGACATCGTGTCCAGCAAGGGCACGTTGGAGGGCCTGCACTTCCTGTTCATGGTCCTCAACGGGACGATCCGCGGGTTGGGTAACACGCTCGAGTTCCTGGGGAACGTGTTCCACGATCTGGTGCGCTGGTCGGCCGAGTTCAACGGCGCCATGGAGGACGTTTCCCACTGGGCCGAACTGGCCTCGCCGTTGCTGCAGCCGGTGACGAAACTGTTCGCCTGGATGAACGACAACATGGAAGACATCGCCGGCACCGCCCCGCTGATGGCGTCGGGCATGACCGGTCTGGCCGATGCGAGCAAGGGCGCCGGCAATGCGGCGGCCCAGTCGGCGGAGGATTTCCAGAAGCAGGCCGACGCGTTGAAGCAACTCAACGAGCAGCTGTACACGGCGCAGGGGTTCATGCTGACGGCCGATGAGGCTGTGGACCGGCTCAACAGGGACATGCTGGAACTGACCAAGTCGGTGCAGGAGGACGGCACCAGTCTCGACGACCACACCGAGAAGGGCCTGCACAACCGGGAGATGCTGCGCGGCCTCATTCAGGACCTGCGCGCCCAGTACGAGGCGAACATCAAGGCCGGTATGGCCGAGGATGAGGCCACGCGGCTCTATAACGAGCAGGCGGTGGCGCTGCAGAACACCGCGGTGCAGATGGGCTTCAACGCCGCCGCGGTGGCGAACCTGATCGGCTTGTACAAGCAGATCCCGCCCCGCATTGATGTCACGATCATGCAGCACTACTACACCGAGGGCACACCGATCGGTGAGCATTCCGGGCAGCGGTTCAACGAGACATACCAGGCCACGCCGAACGGGTTCCAGGAGTTCGCCTACGGCGGCACGGTGGAGGGCCCATTCGGGTCGCCGCAGATGGCCATTGTGCACGCCGGGGAGCGGGTGTTGACCCCGGCGCAGCAGGAGTGGGGCAGCAGTTCGTCGCAGCCGATCAACCTGACGGTCCAGATCGGGACGCAGACCCTGCGCCGGATCCTCATTGACGATGCGCTCAGCCGGGGCGTTCAGCAGTCGACGATTTCGGCGGCGTATCCGTGACGTTGTGGGGTTCGCGGGTCACGTTCGAAGTGTCGAGTGCCGCGCCGGAGGCCGACCCGGTGTGGGTGAACCTGACCGCGTACGCCTTGAAGATCGAGCCGATCACGGTGCGGATCGGCCGGCAGAACGACCTGGACCAGTCCGAACCGGCCACGCTGTCGGTGCTGTTGAACAACAACGACGACCGGTTCACCTACGGCAACACGTCCTCGCCGTACACATCGTGGTGGGGGCCTGGGCGGAAGTGCCGGCTGCGGGAAACGATCGGCACAACAGTGTTGGACATTTTCGTCGGCTATCTGCAGGTGCCGACGGAAACGTTCGTCACCCCGTCGAAGGATCAGACGGTGTCGGTGCAGGCGGTGGACCGGTTGGGCCGGTTGGCCGCATCGGAGCCGTTTCCATCGGCGCTGACCGCGCACATCCAAGACGCCGACGGCGACGAGCTGCAAATCTATCTGCCCGGGCAGGACGTTCAAGCACCACTGACCGACCCCGGGCAGAGCTTCACGCTGCCAGAGTTCAGCACGTTCCTGTTCGGCAACAATGCACCGCCGACCGACCCGCTCGTTGCCTACGCCGCGGCCGAAGGCCCGCCCGGCGACGAACTGTCCGCCTTCGTCTACACACCCGCGCTCACCAGCGGCAGCGACCTCGGCCGCTTCGCCTACCACGAGGCCAACCTGCCGCAGACGATCACCGTCGACGCGGGCAAGTCCGTCGCCATCGCGTTCTGGGTGAACTTCCAGTCGGTACCGTCGACGACCTACAACGCGGTCCTGTTCAGGCTCAACGGCAACGTCGGCGCTTACATGGAGTTGGGTGTCACCGGCTCGACCGCCCAGTGGCGGTTCACGGTGGAGGACGCCAGCGGTATCACCGGACCGACGGCCGGCGGCGGCGTGTGCCTCGATGTGTGGCATCTGGTGGCGCTGCGGCTGTCCGAGTCGTCGGGGCTGGTCGAGTTCTGGCATCACGGCTCAGATCCGATCACCGCCACCATCGCCGGAGCGACCCAGGGTGTGTTCACCAGCGCCACGCTCAGCGGCCAGTCGAACGTGGCGATCGCGCAGGTGCAGGTGTACTACGGCGCGGGCGCCTACTCGCGCACGAAGCACCTGGCGCAACTCGCCGCCGGCTATGACCCGCTGGCACGGCAGACCACCGGCGAACGCATCCGGACCATGGCCCGGTATGCCGGAATTCCTATCGCCGAGTACACCAGCACCGTCGACCCTGGCACGACCGTCATGCAGGCGGCTAGCCTGGCCGGCAAGACGGCGCTCGACGGGATGCGTGAGGCGGAACGCACCGAGCAGGGACTGCTCTATGTGGACGGCTCGGGACGGCTCGTGTTCAAGGACCGCCGAAGCCTCTACAACATCTAACGATCATGGCACCGTTCGTAACCGTGAGTTACGAACGGTGCCATGATTCTTAAGGTCAGTGTCCCGGGACCCAGGCCCGGGCTCTCGTTGCCGCATCGATCAGGGCGCGGCCGATCTGCACCGCCTGGTCTGGGGTGAGCGCGAGGTCGACATCCTCGTCCTCGACCGCCCCCGACCCGGGCCGGCCGTCGCGGAACAGGCACAGCCGCACCCCAGGCGCGGAACTGTCGTCGTCGACGAACAGTTCGGTTGTGACGCTCGCCGCGTCGACCGAGTCCGCGCCGACGCCGGGGAACTCAAGCTCAACCTCTCCCTGGTGCGTCACCTCGGGACCGTCGGCGTGGTGGTCGGTGCACCACGGGATGCCGTCGGGGCAGACGGTCGTGGTCATGGCCGCGATCATCGCCGATCCCTCTTCGGTGCGCTCGCCGGACGCACGCCCAGGGCGCGCAGAAGATCACCAGCGGCAAGCGCCGCCGTGTGAATCATGGCCGCGTTCGGTCGGACCACGATCCCGGCCGCGGCGAGGACGTCGATGAACTGGAAGACGGCGGCGTGGGGGCTGAACTCGGGCCGCGCGTCCTCGGCGGGGTCGATCATCGGGCCGGAGATCCAGCCGCCACCGCTGGCGGGGTTCTCGTGCTCAGCGGGATCGATCGGTACCGTGCTCACAGGTCCCTCCTCGTAGGGATCTAGGGCCGGGGATCACGGGTGTTCGCTCACCCGCCCGGCCCGCCTTGTAGGCGTCGTGCCACCGACCGTAGACCCGGATAGGCCACATGCGCTAGACCCCGATAGGCCTACATCGCCACGATCTGTATAGGCCACGATTACCGGGCTGTCAGTGTGCCTACGTGCCCCGTGACCCCCTGGCGCCCGTCCTGGCCGCCGTCGGCGAGCTCGCCGCGGCAAAGGCGGGCATCGGCGACGCCCAGCAGAAGGCCGCCGCCATCGTGGCCGCGGCCCGCGAGCGTGAGCGGACAGCCCGGACCCGACTGCACGAGCAGCTGGTCCGCGCGGCCGAGTCCGGCGTGCGCCAGGGCGACCTCGTGAAGGCGTCCGGGCTGACCCGGGAGGCCGTGCGGCGGATCCTGCGCGCCGGCGGCGTCGGACCGGACTGACCTAGCCGCCCCACTTCGCGAAGCGCATGCGTACCGCAGGCACCTGCTCGTGCTGGGCGCACCGCCAGGTGCCGGTGTAGGTGCAGCCACACGGCCGTTTCCGGGTGACGCAGGTGGCGCACCACGGCGCGACGCCGGCCGGGACCGACAGCAGCGTGGTGCAGTGATCGCCGAGGCAGAACGCCAGCGTCCGCACCGTGGCAGCGTCCCACAGGACTCTTGCACGACGCTGCAGCGTGCTGGTACAACGCTCATAGACACGAAAAGGCCCCTGACAGCGAGGCGACTACGGATCGTCTCGACATCAGGGGCCTTCCTCGTTCTACTCGACCGTGATCGAGTCGATTTCGCGGACGGTGGCCGGTGAAACCGGCGCCGCCGCTGGCGCCTTGGGCCGGCGGGCGCTTCTCGCCTTGTTCTTCGCCTGGTTGACCTTCCGGGTGGCAGCAGCGCGCTTGGCTGCCTCACTCCGCTGCGGGTCAACGGTCGCTGGCGTGTCCTTCACGACCATCGAGACCCATTCCGCGAGCAGGTACGCCAGCACGGCGGCGGCGTGCACCGCGCCGGACTGCACGTTGTTACCGGCCACGAAGTTCGCATACAGCGAGCCTCCGCCTCCGATCAGCAGCACCACCGTCACCGCCACCTTGCCGGAGCGGGTGATGTTCAGGTGGATCGCCGATGCGCAGATCATCGTCAGCACGTCGATGATGACCGGCATGACGTGGGCCGTGAGCGGGTCCACGTCCCACCGCAGGAACAGGTCTTTCTGAGCCACGTAGGACAACACCATCGCCGCTGCCATCAGCGTGCGAGTGCCGACCCGGATGCCTTTGGTTCCGAACACTGGGGTCTCCCTCCCCAAGGCCGTCCCGGTTGGACGGCGGGAGTGCGCGGGGGCGCTCGATGCGCCGCGGGGGAGAATCTCTCCGCGCTGCCCGGCCGCGCGCTGAGCGCTGCGAACCCGGGCGGGACTTGCCTCGACTGTGTGCGTCGGATGCAGTTGTCAAATTCCGGGTGGGCTCTTAACTGTCTAGTCTCAACTCTACCACAGCCTACCTGGTATGCTCCAGCCATGATGGACGTGCGGTACCTGCGAATCAGCTTCGCGCCCGAGGCGAAGGGCACTGCGGGCGCTCAACGCGCTGCGCTCGCCGAGCTGAACTCCTCACTGGCCGGGCAACGGCGGGAGTGCGGCACCGTCGAGCAGGCTGATGGCGCGGCCGACGTGACCGAGTTCGTCGACTACGACCGGTCCGCAGCCAAGGGCAGACCGCGAGAGCAGTACCGGGCACTCATGGCGGCGGTCGAGCGAGGCGACGTGCGCCGCATCTACGTGCTTCACCAGTCGCGGTTGTGGCGGAACCGACGTGAGCGCGCCGACGGCATTGAGGTTCTACGTCGCCACCGCGTCACGGTTGTCGCTGCGAAGGGTCCACGGCTGGACATGTCCAGTGCCGCCGGGCGCAGCGTCGCCGCGCTGCTCGGCGAGATCGACACCATGGAGTCGGAACTGAAGGGCGAACGCCTTGAGGTGTGGCACGCAACCCGCGCCGAGCGAGGCCTGCCCGCACCCGGTCCGGCGCCGTACGGGTGGCGACTGAACCCGACCGGCGCCACGAACGCTCGCGGCCTGCCCGTGAACGAGTTGGTGCGCATTCCTGCGGAGGCAGCGCGGCTGCGGGACTGGTACCGACGGCTGCACGCCGGGGAGACGTTGCTTTCGCTGGCCCGGGATGCCGGCGTCTCGCCCACGATCTTCACCCGCTGGCTGACAAACCCGACGCATGCTGGGTTGCGGGTGCACGACGGCGTAGAGCACCCACTGCTCACCGGCACGGGCAAGCCAGTCCGGCCGATCGTCACCCCGGACATGTGGCGGGCCACGGTCAGGTTCTTCGAGCAGCGACGCAGTGGCCGGCGCGACCCGCAGCGTCACACCCACCTTCTCACCGGCCTGGCCGTGTGCGCACAGTGCGACCGCACGGTGCGGTCCGGCGGTACCGATCAGTGGGGACACGTCATCTATCGGTGTCTGCCGAGCGTCGGCGACGAGGGCGGTCCCGGTCGCGGGTGCGGTCGATCGTGGCGGATGGAGTTGGTGGACAAGTTCGTCGACGGGGTTGTGCGTGAGCGACTGCGCAGGGAGGGCGCCGCCGGGCTGCTCGCAATTTCCCCTGCCACCGATGACGGGGCCGAACTGCTCGACGAGGCTGCCGGTATCCGCGCTCGCTTGGCCGGCCTCGCCACCGACGCGGTGCTGCGCGGTGTGGATGTCACGGCGGCGGTCGCCGCGGGCAAGGCACGTCTGGCCGAGATCGACCGGCTCACCGGCGCCGGCACAGTTGACCCAGTACTCGGGACGCTGGCACGTTCCCCGCGGCCCGATCGGATCTACGCCAGCTACACCGATGTAGGCCGGCGCCAAGCCGTCATTCGAGCGGCGGTGTCGGTCCGACTGGAGGCGCCACCGCGTGGACGGTGGCCTCACGGCGACGACCCGGACGTTCAGGCCAAGTGGTACGTCGAAGCGTGCGTGAGGATGGGGGCGCCGGTATGACCGACGACGAGTGGGCGATGGTGCTGGTCTGCACGAAGCGCGGCCGACACAGCGCAACGGTGATGCAGGAGGTCGTGTTCCATGGGGCACTCACAGACATCACACCCGAAGCGATGACGAGAGGCTTGCCGTCCACGGGAATCACCTTCGGGCCGTGCAGTGAATGCGGGTACGCACCCGCATACCGCTACGCCGACGAGCGCAAGCTGGCAGTGGTCGCGATCGGCGGACTCAGCCAGGACACGCGGCGCGTCGTGATTGACCTGTCCATGCTGGGCCGGTAGCTTCACCCTAACGCCTTCTGACTTCTCGACTCCGGGCTCGTCGCTTCGACGTGCCCGGAGTTTTCTTTGTCCAGAAGTCATCAAGCCCGCGGCGCCATCGGTGGCCTGAAGAGGACCGGCGCCTCATCAGACCGCATCGAGGCCGCCTACGCGGAACTGAAGTACGCGACAGCGTCCGACTACATCCGGTCTGTTGTGGATGAACTTCCACCACTGACCGAGGTCCAGCGCGCTCGCCTCGCCGCACTGCTACTCGGCGCGCACCGTGACGAGGCGGTGCCGGCCGCATGAAACGAGCCCCGGAGGACACCCGGGGCTCGGCGGTACAGCTGACGAACGGCGACATCGTCACTGTAACGCGTGCCCCCGACCACGTCCGTACCCGCCACGCACGGCGCATCCGACTGCACCACGTCCTCGTCCGCCGCCGTCGGTGGAGCAAGAAACTCGACCGTCTGCTGTCTCCCGCCGACCCGGGGCGGTGGTGGTCGTGACCGCCCTCCTCCCAGACGGCCAGCAGTGCCTCATCTGCCGCGCCAAGGCGCACCACGGCCGCATCGTGCACCAGCCGATGCCGTACTGCATCTACCCGGGCAACAACCCACGAGGCTCTCAGCGTGCCGCAGGAGGCGTCACCGGCGCCGCGGTCGCCGACGGCATGGGCCCGGCCCGGTATCAGCTGATGGTGTCCCGGCTGGAGCCCACCCGTCGCCGTGACCGCTACATCTGCCCGGCGTGCGGGGCTGGACACGACGACCCCGGCAAGGGGCTGAAGGTCAACCCCGGCCCGGACGGTCCGCTCTTCATCTGCCACGACGCCCGACGCGGCGGGGCCGACTACAAGACGCATGGCCGGGAAATCCTCGCCGCCCTCGACCTGAAGTGGTCCGACATCCTGCCCGACCGGGTCCAGCAGTGGCTCGACGACATCCTCGGCCCGGACCAGCCCGTCCCGAAGCGGAGCCGGACATGACGACCGACGAAGCGAAGTCGGGCATGCTCGAGCAGCTGCGGGCCGAGTTGTGGGACACCGACGGGCTCGACCTGATCCCCGACCCCGAGCCGCTCATCGGCGACGGCCTGGTGTTCCTCGACTCGCTGGTGTGGGTCATCGGCAAACCCGGGTCGTACAAGTCCTTCCTCGCCCAAGACTGGTGCGGGTCAGTCGCCACCGGCGAGACCTGGCACGGCCACTCGGTCCACAAGGGGCCCGTCCTGTACGTCATAGCCGAGGGCAGGGCCGGCATCAAGAAGCGGATCCGGGCCTGGGAACAGGCCACCGGTCGGCCGATGTACGGCGTCACGTTCCTCACCATGGCCGTACAGGCCGACAACGAGCTGGCCTGGTCGGCGCTACTTGAGCTGGTGGCCGAACTGCACCCGGTGCTGGTGGTGGTCGATACCCAGGCCAGGGTCAGCCTCGGCATGGAGGAGAACTCCAACACCGAGATGGGCAGGTTCGTTCACCAGGTCGACCGCCTACGTCGTAAGTGCGGGTCGACCGTGGTCGTCGTGCACCACACCAGCGCCGTCGGCGAGCGGGGCCGCGGCGCGACCGCGATCGACGGCGCGGCCGACACCATCGTCAAGGTGGCCAACGACGACGGCCAGATCACCGTGTCGTGCGAGAAGAACAAGAACGGTCCCACCTGGGACGACATCCGCCTGCGCCCGGTGCCCACGGGTGAGTCGGTGGTGCTGGCGACAGACGACGGCAGCCGCCGGTCGGAGGCGCCGTCCCACGGCGCGATGAAGACCGGCCGCAAGTGGTGGGAGATGCACCGCGACGCCTGGGTGGGCACGTCCAAGCTCGTCGACATCGTGGCGCCGCGGTCCACCATCTACCGGCACCTCGGAGAGCTACGCCGCCACGACTACGTGAAGGTCGACGACTCGGGCCGCTACGAGCTCTACCGGTTGAGCGGGGTGTGGGATGACGACTGAGGCTCGCCGGGGACCGTCCCACCGTCCCATACCTACGGTATATGGGACTGGTGAGACGCCGGTTGTCCCAGTGGGACGCCGTGAGACAGATAAGACAGTGAATGCGTCACGGCGTCGCTGGGAGTACCGCGTGTCCTACCGGCGACGCGCTTGGGGTCCGTACACGACTGACCAGACCCGCATCTTCCAGACCGCGCACGCCGCAGAGGCGTACATCGCCAAACTCGAGGGCGACGGCCGGCCCGACCTCAGCCCGATCACGCGGATCCAGGTACACCGTCGCGAGGTCGGCGCCTGGACGGTGGTCTCGTGATCGTCATTCGGGCCGACGGCACACCGTCCGTGGCGCCAGCCGACCTCACTACACCTTCGGCGAGGCGCGCCTACAAGGCCGCCGTGAAGGCCGCCGCGCGGGCCGAGTCCAAACGCATCCGGACCGTGGTCCAGGCGCAGAAGCTCGCCGACCGACTCCGCCGCGCCCGCGGTACCGACCAGGAGGAGACCTGATGCCTCGCAAGAACCGCCCGACCGCACGTTCCGGCCGACGTGAGTACGGGCCACCACCGCCGGCCCCGGTCGCACCAGCCCGCCCGGTCGACGAGGAACCGTGCGGCTGCACACCCTCACACCGGTACAAGTGCGCCGAGCATTGGGCGCTGATGTCCGGCCCCGCCCGCGCCGAGTTCCTGGCGACCCGGGTGTCGCGATGAAGGCGCCCAAGGTGATGTGCCTCGGCTGCGGTCGCTACGTGAGACTGGCTCACGCCACCTGGACAGTCGCCGGCCCACGCTGCCCTGCCTGCCTGCCCAAGGTGCCCGAACGTTGGCGCGGAGACACCCGGGCGGTGACGCCATGCGCGTCCTGACCGCCGCCATCGACCCAACCCCCGACGGCTACAGCCACTGCGTCGCGGGTGAGCTTGTCATCCCGGACCACATCGGCCGGTACAACTGGATCGGCCTCACCTCCGACAAGGGCTGCACGCTGGCCGCCGTCGGCGAGGTCGAGGTGGACATGGCCACCTACGCATCGCTCGTCGCAGAGTTCATGCCTCGACTGCACCTCGACGGCGACCCGGAGGAACTCGTGGGCGCCACGGTCGCCAGTGTGCTGAGCGTCGCAGGCCAGTGGCGCGTCGGCACGCGCCTGCGTCGTGATGGCAACAGGATGATCGTCGAGGTCCAGCCGTGACCAGGGCGCGGCGGGGGGCGGGTAGCGGACCAAGATCGACTCCCCTGTGGACCCCGACTTCCATACGTGTGTGTGCGAGGCCCGGATCTGCCACGGAGATCCACCGGTGAGGGCCACGGAGCGGGCTCTGCGGGCCGAGTTGAAGGCGCTCGGGGTGTCGGTCACGGCCTCTGCGATGGCCCGGGTGGCGGTGGATCTGGCACAGCGGCTCGACGCAGGGCCGACAGATCGCGACGCGGCGACCCTGAGCCGGGAGCTGCGCATGGTCGTCGAGGCCCTGTACCGCCGGTACGCGCATCCGGGCGGGGGTGAGCTCGATGCGTTCCTCGCCGGTGTCACCACCACCGCGTTTCGGGGTCCGGGCGACTGACCGGGACTCGTACGGCCCGGCGGTGGCGTCGGTGGCCGAGAAGTTGGGCTTCGGCCTGATGCCGTGGCAGCGTCACGTGACCGAGGTCGCCCTGGAGCACGCGGACGGCCAGTTGGCCTACCGCGACGCCGTGATCGCGACGCCTCGGCAGTCCGGCAAGTCGAGTCTCGTCCTGGCGCTGGTGGTGCACCGGATGCTGTCGGCGCCGCAGCAGCGGGTCGCCTACGCCGCCCAGACACGCCTGGCGGCCCGGACGCGGCTGTTCGAGGTCTGGTTCCCGCGGATCCGCCGGTCGCCGCTGCGGGACATGTTCGGCCTGTCCCGGGCGACCGGTGCGGAGACGCTGCGGTGCACGAACGGCAGCATCCTGACGCTGCTGTCGACGGAGGAGGCGGCCGGGCACGGCGAGACGCTCGACCTGGGCGTGCTCGATGAGGCCTGGGCCCTGACGGCGGCCGCGGAGCAGTCGGTGCGCCCGGCGATGGTGACCCGACGTAACGCGCAGCTGTGGACGATCAGCACCGCCGGCACCGAGAAGTCCGCGTTCCTGCGGTCGAAGGTGGACGCCGGCCGGACGGTGGCGCAGGCCGGGTTGACGGACGGGTTCGCCTACTTCGAGTGGTCGGCGCCGGACGAGGCGGATCCGGGCGATCCGGCGACGTGGCGGGCCTGCATGCCGGCACTGGGTCACACGGTCGACGAGGCGACGATCGCGGCCGACCTGGCGGCGATGGATCCGGCCGAGTTCCGCCGGGCGTACCTGTGCCAGTGGCCGGAGGTCGCGATGGAGGGCTGGCGGGTCATTCCGCGCGACGTGTGGCAGGCGGCGCGGCTGTGAGTGGGGACTACGGCGGCGACCACGAGGCGATCCGGCGGGCGAACCTGCCCTACGCCTACGGCACGCCGTGCGGTAGGTGCGGACGGCCGATGCTGCCGGGCCAACCCCTGGACCTGGACCACAACGACGACCGCACCGGCTACCGCGGCTTCGCCCACGCACGGTGCAACCGGTCCGCCGGCGGCCGGTTGGGCGCACAACGGCGATACGCCCGGCAGCGGGCCCGACGGGATGGAGTGAGGAAGACGATGCTGACCGAGGTCGTACTGGGTGTGGAGATCGCCGAGGATCGGCGTCACACCTCGATCGCCGCCGCGGGTGAGTTGCCCGACGAGATGGTGCTGGTGGACCTGCTCGCCTACCTCGACGGCACCGACGCTGTGCCGACGTTGAAGCAGATCGCCGCGGAACGCACCGTGCTCGCGATCGTCATCGACCCGCATTCGCCGGCCGCGACGTTGATCCGGGCGGCGAAGGATGCCGGTCTGTGGTTGACCGAACCGAACGCGTCGGACGCGGTGGTGGCGCACGGCGAGTTCCTGGACCTGCTCGCCGCCGGGCGGCTGCGTCACGCCGGCCGGCCCGAACTGGACGCCGCGGTGCGCCACGGTGCGCAGCGCCCGCTCGCCGGTGCGGTGACGTGGGCCCGGCGGGGCTTCTCGGTGGACGTGGCGCCCCTGACCGCGGCGACCCTGGCCGTGTGGGGCCTGCGCACGGTGCCACGAAACGTGCCGTGGGTGATCTGGAAGTGACCTACGTCCGCAGCGGTGTCCTGGTCCAGGGCTTCATGGCGCACGTGCTCGACCGGCTGCTCGCACACCGCCTGCCTGACCTACTGCCGGCGATGTCGCCTGAGAGGCGGGCCGAGGTGCTGGCTGCCCGCGACGACCTGCGCCGGGCCGCGGACGCCTACCTGGCCGTGCCTGTGTCCGTCGACGGACATGCGGACATGGACTCTGCGGACATCGGTCCACAGTGGTCGGAGGACCTGATCGACACCGAGACAGCCGCGACCATCCTGGGCGTGACCGAACGGCAGGTGCGACGCCTCGCTGCGGCGGGGCTGGGCACCAGGGTCGGTGGGCGTTGGATGTTCGACCGGCGGGCCGTGTACGCGGAACGGCAGAGGCGAAGCAACGAGTAGGGAGGGGGCCGCCCGGTGGCCGTACAGCTTTTCGATGGCGAGGAGGAGCTTCGGGGGGTTCTGTCTCCCGAGGCGCTCGAACTCTATGAGGCGTGGCGGCGGTTGGGTCGCACCCCGACACAGGCGCTCGAGGAGGTCGAACGCGCCGGCCTGTGGGTCAACGAGGGTCGCAAGTCGCGACACCTTCGCCGACCGGCAGCCTTCTACCAGAAGCGTCTGGGCAACCGGATGTCCGTCGCCGCCGCGTGCGCGGAGAACATGCCGCTCGCCGGCCGGGTGCTTGCCTCCTGGCAGTGCCTGACCGCGACGGAGATCGCCTGGCTGACCGCCGTGAAGGAGGGCAAGACGCTCGCCTCCGGTCTCAGCCTCGACGACATCGCCGAGATCCTGGCGATCAACGAGAAGTCCGCCGCCGAGCTGGCGGCGTGGAATGCGGCGCGGGCGGCCGCGGCGAAGGCCCGGCGGGAGCACGTGCGTCCGATGGAGGACGAGAACAAGGCCTGCGCCGGGTACTGGTGGCGCGACGAGCCGGTCAGCTTCTGGACCGCGCAGTGGAAGGGCTGACCGATGGCCTTCGAGTTCCTGCGGCGTGCGGTGTCGTACTACGACGACGAGGCCCCGTCGTCCATGGACGACATCCGCCGAAAGATCCGCGACTTCCGCATCGAGCGGGCACTGTCGGACGACGACGGTGGTTACCTCACCGACGACGAAGTGGCCGACATCGGCGAGCGTCTGCGCGACTTCCGCCAGCGCACCCGCGGCGAGGACACCTTCGCGCGTTCCTTCGAGCTCAGCGGCATCGAGATCGTCCGCGGTGGAGCGGGGGCGAATGCGGGCCGGGTCGTCGAGGCCTACGCGTCGGTTTTCGATCAGCCGACGGAGATCAGCGACCAGCACGGCCGGTACGTCGAGACCATCGCCCGCTCGGCCTTCGACGACGTCCTGCGCAAGGGCACCAGTCGAGTCAAAGTGTTCTTCAACCACGGAATGGATCTTGCGGGCCGTCCGAGTGACCGGTGGTCCGTCCCGATCGGCACACCGCTGGACATCCGCGCCGACGGCAAGGGCCTGCGCACCATCACCCGGTTCAACGAGGGCGAGGCCGGCGACCAGGTGTTGGAGGCCATCCGCAATCAGGCGATCACGGGGTATAGCTTCCGCGGCCCCATCCACGGCTCCGAGCCCAACCGTGTACCGCGTGCTCGCGAAGGCATGCCGTTGCCCGAGGTGCGCCGGACGAAGCTGGGCCTGACCGAATACGGCCCGGCCGCGGTGGAGTACTACCCGGGCGCGAAGGTCCTGGCCGTGCGCGGAGCGGCGCTCGACTACGCACCGCCGCCGGTGCGCCCGTCGGGGCCGCCTCCGACGACGGAGCAGATCCGTCGCAACATCGACCGGTTCTGGTCCCGCCAAGGCATCGACCCGTCCGTGACGCCGTCCCGGTCGAACTGGGTGAACCAGCCCGACTACGACGAATGGCGGCTGCGCCAGTACCGCTACAAATGATCTTTACCGGCGTCAACGCCGCCCGGTCGGCCGTTTCAGGCGGTCCAGCCGATTCGGGAACGAAGGCCGGCGAGGGCTCAACTCCTTTCGGGGCCCGTTCGTAGCCGACCTGCGCAGCAGCCCACCGGACACCGGTGGGCGGCGGACCCGCAGCCGCCGCCCACCGGCTACATCGAACGGAGGTTGACCGGTGACCGGTCCCGACGTCCGCAACGTGAAGATCAACGTCACGGTTGATTCGGACACCCGCGGTGCCCGCGAAGCGTCGGTTGCGCTCGAGGGTGTGGACAAGTCGGCCGACAAGGCCGGTAAGTCGCTGCACGGTATGGGCGACGAGAGCAAACGGCTCGACTCGCAGATCGCACAAACTAGGGCCCGTATCCGCGAGTTGAGCGCCGAGTTCGCCCGCACCGGCGACAAGTCCCTCTTCGGCGACCTGCGTAAGGAACGGTCGCTGCTGAGCCAGTTGAACCGGGTGGCGAAGGAGATCCAGCCGGTCGCCGCCAAGGGTCTGCTGCAGAGCCTGGACTTCTCCGAGATGGTGGCCGAGTCGCGGGGCATTCTGGTCGCCGGTGGTGTCGCGCTGGGCCTGGCGATGGCCCCGGGCCTTGCCGGTGTCGTGTCGAGCGCCGTCCTCGGCGCCGTCGGGGCCGGTGGTGTCGTCGGCGGGGCGGTGCTCGCTGCGCAGGACACGCGGGTACAGAAGGCGTGGGCGGACCTCGGGCACAGCATCCTCGACAAGTTCGAACCGGCCGGCGCCGCGTTCGTGCAGCCGATGATCCACGCCGCCGATCTGCTGGAGGGTGCGTTCGACCGGTCCGGCATCGTCGACACGCTCAAGGACGCGTCGGTGTTGGTGGAACCGCTCACGCAGTCGCTCGGCGGCTTCCTGGAGGAGTTGGGCCCGGGCCTGGACTCCGCCATCAAGGGGTCGCTTCCGACGTGGCGGATGTTCTCCAAGGAACTGCCCGAGTTCGGCGCTTCCATCAGCGACCTGTTGGACTCGATGGCCCAGGCCGGTCCCGAAGCAAGCGTGGCGATGAAGGACCTGTTCGACGTCCTCGAGGACGCCAACCGGTCGGCCGGGCCGGCGATCGAGGGCCTGACGAAGGTCTACGCCCTGACGCGCGGGTTGAACCAGTCCACGAAGGACCTGACGGGCGCGAGCGTGTTCGGCGACATCATCCCGACCTTCGGGCTGCTCGAGGTGCTCGGCAAGGTCATGGGCGGCGATGTGGTGCCGACGCTGTCCACGGTGGCGCAGGGCACCGAGGAGGTGCGCAAGGCGCAGGAGGACGCGTCGAAGGCCGTCGAGGACATGGTCGACGCGATGCGCAAGGAGAACGCCGAGTTCGAGCATTCGATCGACCTGCAGGCCGCCTACAAGCTCGACATCCTCGATGTTGAGGACGGGCTGCAGAACTTGGCCAACACCCTCGACGAGAACGGCACCAGCCTGAGCCAGTTCACCGAGGAGGGCCGGGACAACCAGCGGGCCATCATCGGTGTCGCGAAGGAGATGCGGCAGCTGCGCGACGACACGATCGCCATGGGCGGTAGCACCGAGTCGGCGAACGCCACGCTGGCGGCCAACAAGCAGCGCCTCATCGAACAGGCCACCGCGGCCGGGGTTTCCGAGGCGGCGGTCCGCAATCTGATCGACGCCCTGTTCGCGGTCCCGTCTGTGGACGCATCGGTGGTGGTGCGGACGTTCAACCCGAACACCGGCCTGGAGGGCCGCAGGGCCGCCGGCGGACCGGTCAACCCGTTCGGCACGTACCTGGTCGGCGAGAAGGGCCCGGAGCTGCTGCGGATGGGTTCACAGGGTGGCTTCGTGAGCCCGAACGGCGCCGGCATGCCGAACCTGTCGTTGACGGTCAACCTGGTCGACGCGAGTGGACAGGTGACGCGCCGGATCCTCATTGACGATGCGCTCAGCCGGGGCGTGCAGCAGTCGACCATTTCGGCGGCGTACCCGTGACGTTGTGGGGTTCGCGGGTCACGTTCGAAGTGTCCAGCGCTGCGCCGGAGGCCGATCCGGTGTGGGTGAACCTGACCGCCTACGCGTTGAAGATCGAGCCGATCACGGTGCGCATCGGCCGGCAGAACGACCTGGACCAGTCGGAGCCGGCCACCTTGTCGGTGTTGTTGAACAACAACGACGACCGGTTCACCTACGGCAACACGTC